>Ga0209058_1002426_pt1 | contig 15409 bp, 17 predicted proteins | sample GraSoiAngelo_147_FD_185904 | JGI IMG/M metagenome (GOLD analysis project Ga0209058, IMG submission 185904) | Grasslands soil microbial communities from the Angelo Coastal Reserve, California, USA - 14_1009_05_40cm (SPAdes) (version 2) | ecosystem: Environmental > Terrestrial > Soil > Grasslands ... | reverse complement strand
CGGATTCGCGGCAGCGAGATTAGTCTTTTCGGACGGATCTTGTGTGATATTGTAAAGCTCAATCGACGAAGGTAGCGGCGTTCGCCAGATCAGCTTCCAGTCGCCTTCACGAACTGCGCCGCGGAACGGTTCGACGTTATAAACAATTTCGGTGCGCGGTGACGGCTTGCCTTCGCTGATAGTTTGCCAGACTTCCATTCCATCGAGCGGTTTGCATTTGGCGGTCGATGCACCGGCGAGTTTGGCAAGTGTTGGATACATGTCAACGACGTGGATCAGCTCGTCCACGGTGCTGCCAGGCTCGATGTGAGCGGGCCAGTTCGCGAATGCGCATACTCGCGTGCCGCCTTCGTAAAGCGTGCCTTTGCCCTCGCGATAAGGCCCATTATCACACGGGATCTTCACCTTGGACATGTCAACCTCGCCGGCGAACATCGTGTTCTTGGTGCCGCCGTTGTCGCTATGGAAAATGATGAGCGTGTTGTCGCGAATTTTCTTTTGGTCGAGCGCATCGACAACGCGACCAATCTGGTCGTCCATCGCCGTGATCGATGCCGCGTAGGCGCGTCGGCTGGGATCGGTGATGTTTTTGTATTGGTCGAGATACTCCTGCGGCGCTTGATAGGGAGTGTGCGGCGCATTGAAGGTCAGATAAAGAAAGAACGGTGTGGCGGCATTGCTCTCATTGATGAATTTCACCGCATCATTTCCGAGTAGCGTGGTGGTATAGCCCTTCTCTTTTACTAACTTGTTGTCGCGATACCAGTCCACCACGCCATGCTGCTCGTGCGTGAAGTAATCGAGCTCGCCAATCAACGGGCCGTATTGGTAATCGAACCCGCGCTGGCGCGGCCAGTATTTCTTGTCGGCATGGCCGAGATGCCATTTGCCGATGATCGCGGTTTTGTAGCCTGCCTCCTTCAAATCCTGCGGAAGCAGCCACTCATCCGTTGCCAACCCGTATGTGCCCGATGATGGGATCACAAAGGTTTGTAGCCCATAACGGATCGGATAGCGTCCTGTCAGCAGCGCTGCGCGCGTAGGCGTACACATTGGCTGCGCGTAAAACTGCTCGAGCCGAGCTCCAGTCGCGGCGAGCCTATCAATGTTAGGTGTTTTGATGTCGGAGCCGTGAAAGCCAACGTCTTTCCACCCGAGGTCGTCCGAGAGGATGTAAACGATGTTGGGTTTCTGATGTTGCTCCGTTGTAGCAGCGGAGGCTGGGTCAGCGGCGTGGATAAGCGCAGTCGGCCACAAAGCGGCAGCACATGCGAAGCAGAGGAGTTTTCGTAATTTCTTCACGTGTTTTGTCTCGTTTGTTTGATGATAATGAATTGGGAGAACAAGAGCGTTATAGGAGAACGAAGGCATTGTGTTCAACGAACAAGTTTGAGTTTCCCGCCTGATGCGTCGCCCGACAAAAAGTGCGCCGTCACCAAGTATCCGCGAATTGCTCGCCATTTTACGTCGAGCGGTGAATCGGGAAAGTCTTATTTTGTAGAGCAAAAATCTCCAAAGTTCTTGCTAAACTGCCAGGGAGGGGATTCGAACCCCTAAGGATTTCTCCACCAGATCCTAAATCTGGCGCGTCTGCCAATTTCGCCACCCTGGCAATTGGATTTCTGATTTTAGATTTGCGATTCGCGATTGCAAGGAGCAGCGGTTTCGAACCGCCGCAGGGCGCTTGAGAAAGCGATCCTGCTTGAGCAAGTCCTGCGCAGGACGCGTGCGCTACTCGGCAGTGGCAGCTTTCGGTGCGGCCACGGCCGCTTTCTTTTTTGCGGCGGCTTCAGCCGCGGCAGCGAGTTTTGCATCGACGTCGGCCGCGTCTGTCGGACAAATGCCGTGATAATACTCGTTAGGCTTGGCCAAATCTTCTGTGCGCAGGAGCAGATGGTTGAAGCGTTCGCGCTTACTGAGCTCGAATTCCTTGTCCATCTTGATCGCTTCAAACGGACAGACCTCCACGCAAATCTGGCAGCTCATACAGACCGAGATGTCGATGTCGAACACCTTCGGATAGAACTGCGGTTTGCCCATGTAATCGGGTTTTTTGTCCTCGCTCTTGACGATGTAGATGCACTGCGGCGGACATTCTTTCTCGCAAATCTTGCACGCCACGCAGCGCAACCCTGCGTGCGGATCGTTGCCGTCGTAAATGAGAAACGGAAAATTGCGATAGTTCTCCGGAAGCGGATTGCGTTCCTCAGGGTATTGGACGGTGATCAGGCGTTCCTTGTCGAAATAACTTCCGACGAAGTTGCGCGCGGTAACCGCCATTCCCTTGAGTATGCCCGTGCCGATCATTTGATTATCATCGATCCACTTCTCCCATTACGATATCGACGCTGCCGAGAATTACCATCACGTCGGCAACGGTGTGGCCGAGACAGAGGTCTTCGAGAACCGTCAGATTGATGAAACTCGGTGGACGCACGCGGTAGCGATACGGATTCGGGCCGCCGTCGCTGATGAGATAAAAGCCGAGCTCGCCTTTAGGCGCTTCGATGCGGCCGTACGCTTCGCCTGCAGGCGGGCGAAACGCGCGGATCTTGACCTTTGGGTTCACGATCGGCCCCGGCTGAATTTGGGCGAGCGCCTGTTTCAAAATTTCGACACTCTCGCGCATCTCCAGCGCGCGCATCATCAATCGATCATAAGTGTCACCGTGTTCGCCTAACGGAATCCGAAATTTGAAACGCGGATAAATTCCGTATCCGTCCACTTTGCGAACGTCGTAGTTCACGCCGCACGCGCGCAGCATCGGACCGGTAATTCCAGCGCTGATCGCGAGATCGGCCGAAAGTTTGCCCACGTTCTGCGTTCGCGCGATCACGATCTCGTTTCCAAGGATCAGTTCATCAAACTCATCGAGAAACTTCGGGAAACGATCGACAATCTTCTTCGCACGGGCCAGCCAAACGTCGTCTGCATCGACTCGACAGCCACCGAACCGCATGTAGTCACACATCATTCGCGATCCAGAGAGCGACTCGAAGAGGTCGAGAATTTTTTCGCGCTCGCGGAACGCGTACATGAGCGGCGTACCCCACGCGCCCATGTCGCTCAGCAAAAAGCCAAGGAGGGAGGCATGATTTTGGAGCCGCGTCAGTTCGGCGAGAATAACGCGCAAATATTCAGCGCGTTCCGGCACTTCGATTCCCGCAAGCTTCTCAACACTCAGGGCATACGCCCAGTTGTTTGTCATCGAGCAAAAGTAGTCGAGCCGGTCGGTATAAGGCATCGATCCGAGATAAGTCGTGTGCTCACCGATCTGCTCATGGTTGCGGTGCAAATAACCGAAGACCGGTTTGAGTTTGCGCACGATCTCCCCTTCGAGCGCGACATTCATCCGGAACACGCCGTGGGTCGATGGATGCTGCGGGCCCATTGAGACCTCGAGCAAATCGCCTTCGATTCGCGAAACCATCGTGACCGGTGGCCGCTCCATTGCTTCGAGTGTTTGAACGGTCGCGGTCATGTTCGCTTAACGAATTCAGTAAGGCCACGGATGAACACGGATTGACACGGATTTGCATTTCCGAAGCCTAAATCGTTTCCGCATCTGTGTTTCATCCGTGTCAATCTGTGGCGGTAATCTTTTCTGCTCCGTCCAGCTGCGGCCGCGGCGTGTAATGCTCCTTCGCTCGCGTCAGCACTTCGTCGTGTGGCGTTGGTTCCCATTCGTAATCATCCGGCTGCACATAATCTTTGCGCATCGGATGGTCGACAAATTCATCCCACATCAAAATCCGTCGCAGATCGGGATGACCATCGAAACGGATCCCGTACAGATCAAAGATTTCCCGCTCCTGAAATTCCGCGCTGCGCCAGATCGGAGTGAGAGATGGCAACCGCGCGCCGTCTGCCCGATCAGCGGTATGCATGCGAATGATCACGGGCCCGTGCTTGTGTGTGATCGAGTAAAGGTGATAGACCGCTTCGAGATAACCCGGAATTTTTTCTTCGGTCGTCTGATCGACTTCTTTCTCCACGCCGTCGACGACTGTTTTTGCTTTTACTGTTTTCTTCACGACGCGATCGAGCCAATCGACACCGGTCACGTTTGAACAAAAATCAAGGCGCAGCGCCGGGTCATCGCGCAGAAATCGCGCGACGGCGAGGGCGTGTTCATTGCCGATCAAGAGCGAATGCTGCTGTGAAGGGCTGCCGTTCGGCACGATGTCAATTTTCGCCCTGGGCACAGCGGCTTCGATGCGGGCTTTGATTTGCTCGAGAGGCTCCACGGCTACGTGCGCTCGATCACTGGCGGCTGAAACACGGCACGATTTGCCGCCGGCTCCAAATCGTGCTCGCCAAATTTTGGCACTGGAAACTCGCTTGGTTGCTCGGGTTTGAGAAATTCCGCCTTGTCCGCGCCGCTCAGTTTCTGACTGTCGATCTTGCGTTGGAGTTCCATGAACGCATGCAGCAGCGCTTCCGGTCGCGGCGGACAGCCAGGAATGAAAACATCAACCGGAATGTAGCGGTCGATTCCTTTGAGGACGTTGTATCCTTGTTTGAATGGCCCTCCGGAGATCGCGCATGCGCCCATGGCGATGACGTATTTCGGATCCGCCATCTGGTTGTAGAGGCGCACGATCTGTGGCGCCATTTTCTTTGTCACTGTCCCAGCCACGATCATCAGGTCGGCCTGGCGCGGTGACGGCCGGAAAACTTCGCCGCCGAACCGCGCGATGTCATAGCGCGACGCTGCCGTCGCGATCATTTCAATCGCGCAGCAAGCCAGCCCGAATTGCAACGGCCAGATGGAGTTCTTGCGTCCCCAGTTGTAAAGGTCTTGCATCGAAGTCACCCAGACTCCCTGCCGTTGCAACTCGCGGCGTAGTGTTTCGTCGATCCCTTCGCTCATGTCCGTAAAACGTTAAAAAAGTTAAATCGTTAAATCTTGTCGCTCGGTAGCATGCGTTTCCGATTTAACAATGTAACCTTTTTGACCCTTTTAACCAGCGCTGCGCTAGCGCGCCCATTGCAAACAACCCTTGCCCCATGCCCAGGCGAGACCTTCAACCAAAAGAAGCAGGAAAATCAGAATGGCGACGAACGCGCCCACGGGCAACCCGGTAAATGCGACCGCGAATGGCACAAGAAACACCGCTTCGACGTCGAAGATCAAAAAGATGATTGCGTAAAGATAATATTGTGACTGGAACTGAACGTGCGCTTCACCAATGGATTCCACCCCACACTCGTAGATCGCGTTTTTTTCAGCGCCCGGCTTCGGCGGCTGGAAAAATCGCCGCCACGTCCACGCCAAGGCGAGCGGAACCAGTGGAAAGCCCAGCGCCACGCCAATGAAAATGACGATAAACAAATAGGGATTCGGGGTCATTAAGTCTTGATCAAATTCGCTCGGAAAGAGACGCTGCCAAGTCTATATTCTTGCCATGCAAAAGATCGCAAAAAAATTCCGCAGCTTCGCCGAAGCCGACAAGGCCGACCGCGATTTTTACAAGAAACTTACCGGCAACGAGCGCCTCCAAATTCAGGTTGAACTGTTAAACCATGCCCCTGAGCAAAGACTGGAGAGAATTTCTAGAATTACTAAACTCCCGCGGCGTTGATTATGTCATCATTGGCGCGCAAAGTCTCGCATTTCACGGGCGGCCGCGTTACACAGGCGATTTGGAGATTCTCGTTCGCTCCACACCGGAAAATGCGCGCATACTTGTCGATCTTCTGAATCAATTTGGGTTTGCGCGATCTGGCTTTAAACAAACTGATTTCCTCGAGCCTGAGCAAATGGTCCAACTCGGACGTGCCCCGAACCGAATCGATCTGCTCACGAGCATCAGCGGCGTCACAACCGATGAGGCCTTCGCCACTAAAGTTTCGGCGATACTCAATGGCATTCCCGTTTTCATCTTGGGCAAAAACGCGTTAATCCGAAACAAGCGAGCAGTCGGCCGGCCTCAGGATTTAGCCGATCTTGAGACCTTGGAAAGCTGACACGCTAACGACTGCAAATTATTTCTCCTCGGACGATTTTCTGCCGAACCAGCGACGTTTTTTCGGCTGCGGTTCCGCGGCCGGTGCGGAAGGCTCTGCGGGTTTTTCTTCTTTTGCAGCCGGTTCTTTCGCTTTTGATTCTACGCGCTCTGGCTCTGTTCGCTCTGGCTTTGGTTCAGCCGTTTTCCGTTTCGCCTTTCTTTCTTCTCTCGGCTTTTCCTCGACCACCTCTGCCATGTCCACCCACTCTATGAACGCCATCGGGGCGGAGTCGCTCCTGCGCTGGCCAAGCTTCACGATGCGCGTGTATCCGCCATTACGCTCCGCTGATCTTGGCGCGATGTCGTCAAACAATTTCTTGACCACGTTCTTTTGACGCAAAGTCGCAAGAGCGGTGCGGCGTGCGTGAATCGATCCGCTTTTCCCGAGCGTAACCATTCGCTCTGCGAGCGGTCGAACGGCCTTCGCCTTGGCCAGTGTAGTCTTGATGCGTTGATGTTCGATCAACGAACAAACCTGATTCGCCAGCAGCGCCTTCCGGTGCTCAGCTGTGCGACCCAGCTTGATCGTCTTCTTTTGATGTCTCATAGCAGCACCGAACGTAACTTCTTGATCCGAGGTTTACTGTTCGCCAGCGGATCCGCTCGGCCCGGCGCCATCGCCGCTCACGGGCAAGTCGATCAAGCCAGGCTCGAATTTCATGCCCAGGCTCAAACCAAGGTGTTGCAGTTTGTCCTTGATTTCGTTCAGCGATTTTTTGCCGAAATTGCGATACTTCAACATCTCGGCCTCGGTCTTTTGGGCAAGCTGGCCTACCGTCGTGATGTTCGCGTTGTTCAGGCAATTTGCCGCGCGCACGCTGAGCTCGATCTCGTTCACACTCATATTGAGCAGCTTCTTTAGCTTGATATTTTCTTCGCTCACTCCAGCGGGCGTCTGGTCGAACTCGATCACTTCCTCGTTGTAGTGCACAAAGACGTCGAGGTGATGCCGCAGAATTGCGGACGCCTGGAGCAGTGCGTCATCCGGCGTTAAACGCCCGTCAGTCCAGATTTCGAGAATGAGCTTGTCGTAATCGGTGCGCTGACCGACACGCGTGTTTTCAACCGCATACTTCACGCGCGTGACCGGCGAAAAGATGGAATCGATCGGAATAATGCCGATCGGCTGATCGGCACGCTTGTTTTCCTCGCCGGTGGCGAAGCCACGACCGACGCGCACATCGAGCTCCGCATCAAATTTATGTTTCCTGTCGAGAGTGCAGATCACCTGTTTCGGATTCAGCACTTCAAAACCTTGAATGGTCTGGATGTCGCCGGCGGTCACTTCGCCTTCCTTGTTCACGGTAAGCGAAAGTTTCTTCGGCTCGTGGTCCTGGCCGTCGGCTTTGAATTTCACTTTCTTAAGGTTGAGGACGATATCAGTGACGTCTTCGACCACGCCCGGGAGCGTAGCGAACTCGTGCTGCGCGCCCGCGATTTTTGCCGCGGTGATGGCCGCGCCTTCCAATGAGGAAAGCAGAACGCGCCGGAGGGAGTTCCCAACGGTGTGTCCGTAGCCGGCTTCGAACGGCTCGGCGGTAAACTTGGCATAGGTATCTGTGGCCGTGGCCTCGTCTTTGACGAGAGTTTTCGGCATTTCAAAACGACCGTAACGGATTGGCATATACTTTAAGGATGAGGGAAGAATTATGAATTAAGAAACGACTCACGCCTGGCGGCACTTCATCCTTCTGCCTTCTTACTTCTTCCTTCGAATCACCGGGTTTCCCCTGGCGAGTGCGGCCTCGCATCCAGCGACGGAGACCCAGGGACCAACGGCGTAATTTCAAAAACTCGCTGCGGAGCTTGGAATAAAGACCAGATCGGCAATTTTGCAAGCGGAATGCTAGCGCGCGACCGCCGGACGCGCCGTTTCCCATGAGCGGACGCCAGCGGTCTGTCCCTACCAATTACTGTTCCACAATCCCATCCGGCACTTCATTGGCGTTTCCCGGCGTCTTTGGAAAGTGCGCTGCCAGCAGTTTGCCGATCTCCTTGATCGCTTCGACCAGCGCATCGTTAAAGTTCTCGTTTTGAAAATGCTTCCGCATTCCTTCGACAATGTGTTGCCAGAACTCGTCACCGGACTTCTCGTGAATCGCCTGATCGCCAACTACAGCGAACTTGTGCGCGCGTGGCGCCACGAAAATCAGCACCGCATTGCGCTCGCGCGTTTTGCGCATACCGAGTTGATGAAACTTCCTCTGCGCTGCAGCGACTGGATCGGCGCGCAATTTTCCGCGCTGAACAAAAACGCGAATTTCGCCGGAAGTATTTGCTTCGGCTTCACGGATCGCGTGCACGATTCGGGCGTGCTCGAGTTTGCTGAGGAACTTTCGCGTCCGCATTTTCGTCACCAGCTCGAGCCCGCGCCGCCGCCGCCGAAACTTCCACCTCCGCCGCTGAATCCGCTGAAACCGCCGCCGCCGCCGCCGGACGACCAGCCTCCTCCGCCACCGCCCATTGGTAGAAAAATTGGACCCTCTCGGCCAGATGAATAGCCATAACCGCCGAGTCGCCGCATCAATCTCGAAATGATGATCAGCACAATGACAAAAATGATGAAGGGCAAGAGGCTAAAAGCATTACCGCCATGGCGTTGTCCGGCGACCGTCTTTCCCGATCCTTTGTACTCGCCACGAATCGCCTTGCAGATCAGATCGATTCCGGTGGCGATGCCGCTCTCATAATTCCCAGTCCGAAAAAGCGGCTTGATGTGAGAGTCGGTGATATCGAACACCGTGATGTCCGGAAGCGCGCCTTCCAAGCCATAGCCGACTTGAATAAACATCTTGCGATCCTGGATGAACACAAAGAGCACCACGCCGTTGCGGCGCTCCTTCTGACCAACACCCCAGGCCTGTGCCACGCGTTGGGTGTAGTCGGCGATATCCGAGTCGCTCTGCATTTTGGGAAAAACCGCCACCACGACTTGATCGGAGGTTTCTCGCTCGAATTGCGCGAGCTGCTCATTAAAGCGATAAGCGGCTTCATTTGAAACGATGCCGGCGTAATCGTTGAAGTAACGGTCGGGTTTCGGCGGAATCACTTCCGCGGCGTGAGAACTGGTCGCGAGTAGAGCGAACGCGAGCGCGGCGAGAAGAAGGTGGATCGCGTTCTCCGAACGCGATCGTACAGTTAGGCGGCTTCGCCGCGGTTGTTTTGGCATCGTCTTCGGAGAAGCCGATCCACCAAAGATCGACATCGCAGTTACGGCGACGCCGTCGCAGCCGGCGCGGGCGAGCCGAAGTCAAACTGCACCGGCGGTGGCCGTTCCGCGCCCGTTTGCGCGGTAAAAAACGGCCTCGGCGCAAAACCGAGCATGCCCGCCACCAAATTTGTTGGGAAACTGCGCACAGCCACGTTGTAGTTTTGCACCGCGCTATTGAAGTTGCCGCGCTCGACAGAGATTCGGTTCTCGGTTCCTTCCAGTTGCGCCTGCAAACTGAGAAAATTCTGATTCGCGCGCAATTCGGGATAACGCTCGACCACTACGAGCAAACGAGAAAGCGCATTGCTCAACTGGCCTTGGGCGGCTTGGAATTCCTGAAGTTGCGCCGCGTCGGTCGGCGCTTTGTTCGGATCAAGCCGGACGCGCCCCACGCTGGCACGCGCATTCGTCACCTCGACGAGAGTCGATTTTTCGAAATTAGCCGCGCCCGAAACCGTATTCACGAGGTTCGGAATCAAATCTGCGCGGCGCTGATAGACGTTTTGCACCTGCGCCCAGCTTTGATCGACAGTTTGCTGCAGGCGGACCAGGCGATTATAACTGCCGCCTACCGCGAGCGCTGCAAAGACGGCAACGAAGAGCAGGACGACAAGCACGACGACGCAACCGAGCGCGAATTTGTTCATACGATCGTGAATCGTTCTTGAAATCTCTACCAAGTCAACCCTCGCGGCCAAGTACCAGGCGCAAGAAATGCGCATCGGAAAATTTTGCGTTTGAACCTTGCCGCACAATGATTGCCTTCAGCGACGGAATCACAAACAAGCGCTGATAACCGGAGCCAAGCGCCACCACCATGTCGGCCGGCGCGTCCTTGCAAATGCAAGCATCTGTCCATTGCGCGTTCTGCGAAGGCAGGTCGAGCATTCGTTCCATGTCCATCTCACGACCGTTGGGCGCCTGCTGATTCAACCAAAATGTGAGGCCATATGACAGGTTCGCTTGCGACCCGGCAAACGCCTCGCGCAACAAATTTGCTGGCACAATTTGGTGTCCGCGATAACTGCCACTTCCCAACACCAGTTCGCCCAGGCGCGCCCATTCCCGCGCCGTCAATTCAAATCCTGTCGCCGGCAGTGGATTGCCGCGGCGATCCTTCTTGTAGTTGAGATGCCCAATGCGCAGCCGGTCCGACACGTGCTCTTCGAAGTATGCGATCGTGCCGCGACCTCCCAGTTTCCGGCGCAGCAGCTCGGAAAAAATCTGCAGATGACTCGGGCCATAGATAAAAGCCGCACCCGGTTCAGCAAGCGTCGGTAACCAAATTGCCATCGCGTTTCGGTCTCGGATGGATGCGCGCTGAAGACGCGAGGCGCCTTCAATGCCATCTGTCTGGTTGAGCAACTGGCGAATGGTGATCTGCGATTTGCGCGAGTCGCTCTTCCACTCGGCGATCATGTCTGAGACGGGATCATCGAGCTTGAAGAATCCATCGCGTACCGCCGCGAGCGCTGCGATTCCCCAAAAACTTTTTGTTCCGCTGAAGATCGGCCATCTTCCAGTGGCCGATCCGCCATTGGCATAATGTTCGAAAACCGTCCGCCCGTTTTGTATCACGAGCATGGAAACTCCGCGTCTGCGCTCGGAATATTGCGCCGCGCGTGCGCAATCAGAGGGATGGATTTCGGCAAGGATAGATGGCGAGGTTGCAAACGTGAGAAGAAACAATCCCCTGTAGCCGCTTCGCTGTGCGAAGCGCAACCATGACGAACCACTCATGCCCGGATCGCGTCGCCCACAGGGCGACGGCTATAGATTATGATTCCTGCGTTGTAGTCGGGGACGCCGGCCCGCCGGCATCATCGATGCCGGCTACAGGCCGCGCGACCGGCAGATCACGTTTCCGCAACTCTTCCACATTTGGCAATTCGTCGAGATCGCGAAGGCCAAAGTGATCGAGAAAAAACTGCGTCGTCTCATACAGAAGCGGTCGCCCCGGGATTTCGGCGCGTCCGGCAATTTTGACGAGACCGCGCTCCATCAATGTTTGCAGCACGCCATCGATGTTCACGCCGCGAACCGCTTCCACATCGGCGCGCGTAATAGGCTGGCGATATGCAATAATCGCCAGCGTCTCCAGCGCAGGCGCACTCAACCGCGCCGGCTTTGGGGCGGGAAAAAGCTGGCGTACCCACGGCGCGTATTTCGGATCGGTAGCCAGCTGCCAGCCTTCCGCTTTCTCGATCAGTTGAAAAGCGCCGCCCTGCTCAACGTACTCCGTTCTCAATTGTTCGATCGCGGCGGCAACTTCGGCTTCACGCACGCGCGCAAACTCGTTAGGCGAATCGTCGCCCTCTGCGCTCTTGATTGCCGTGGTAATCTCGCGGATCGAGAGCGGCTTTTGCGCGCTGAACAGGAGCGCTTCAATGACGCGGGACAAAGTCATAAGACTGTGTTCACTCCAGTCTCGCGATTAAAATAGCCCAGCGTTTCAACGCTGGGCCTCAATCGCACAAGCGAGCCGAGTCCCGACAGGGACGGAAGGAGCGTCCTTTCGTCCCTAGCGGGACTGGTACTAATTAAAATACGAATTACCCAGCGCTGAAGCGCTGGGCTATTATCAGTGGCACCCCGCGAAGTCATGGAATCAATTTACTCCAATCGCGCTTTGAATTGCGTCCGCGATTCGGTCCGCTTGCTTGTCGATCAAATCGCTGTCGCGTCCTTCGATGAGCAGCCGAATTTGGGGCTCTGTCCCGGAATAACGCAGGAGCACGCGGCCTTTGCCGGAGAGCTCTTTCTCCGCTTCGCTCACCAGCTTCATCACCGCAGACAGCTCGGCCAACGGACGCTTTTCCTTCACGACTAGATTGCGCTGAGCCTGCGGATATTTTTTCAAGCACTTCTTTAATTTGCTCAACGGCTGGCCGCTCTTGTGCATGATGCGCAAAACTTGGAGCGCTGTGATGATTCCGTCGCCGGTGGTGGTGAAATCACGGAAGATGACGTGACCGCTTTGTTCGCCGCCAAGATTCAGTTTTTGCTGCATCATTTCTTCAAGCACATAGCGGTCGCCGACTTTCGTGCGCACGACCTTTCCACCATGCGCGGAAAGCGTCTCGTCGAGTCCAAAATTGCTCATCACGGTGGCGACTACCGTCTTTTGCTCCAGCCGCCCGGTTTCCAAAAGATCCAGGGCCGCAATGGCGAGAATCTCATCGCCATCCACAATGTCGCCATCCTCGTCGCAAAGAAGGACACGATCGGCATCGCCGTCGTGAGTAATGCCGACATCCGCGCCGCTGATCTTAACGATACGCTGGATCTCCTCCGGATGAATGCTGCCGCAACCATCATTGATGTTCATGCCATTTGGCTGGTTATGCGCAACGGCCACGTCTGCGCCGAGCTCGCGCAAAACGCAAGGGGTCGATTTGTAGGCCGCGCCATTTGCCACATCGACAGCCACACGCATTTCCTCGAGCGACATTCCACGCGGGAAACTCGCCTTGGCGAATTCCACGTAGCGACCGAGCGCGTCATCGATTCGCGTGGCGCGTCCGATTTTGTTGGCAGTCGGCCGAATGGAATCGATCTCACCGGTGAAAACGAGCTTCTCAATTTTTTCCTCGATCTGATCATCGAGTTTGTAGCCGTCATGCCGGAAAAATTTGATGCCGTTGTCCTGATAAGGATTATGCGAAGCGGAAAGGACGATGCCGGCATCGGCTCGCAGCGATCGTGTAATGTAAGCAACGCCGGGCGTAGGCAACGGTCCGATGACGAGAACGTCCACTCCCAGCGAAGTGATTCCCGCGACAAGCGCGTTTTCGAGCATGTAACCGGAAAGGCGCGTGTCCTTACCCAACACGATTTTGGGACGCGCACCGGCGGGCGTCCTGCGCGGATTCATTTGCGCGAACACATACGCCGCAGCGCGTCCGAGTTTCAGTGCGGTCTCCGCCGTTACCGGCTCCACGTTCGCGACGCCACGCACGCCATCTGTTCCGAAAATTTTCCTCTGTTCGGTCACGGCGTAATTGAAACGCTCGAAAGCTGATTCGTAAACGGGAAAATTTCGAAGCATCCTTGTGAACCATCTCCAAGCTTGATTTTGGCGCGACTCTTTACTTGGATTGCAGCGTGCCTGCTGATGATCAGGTGACGTCTCCGACCGGAGTTGGTCCGGCCGCTGCTGGACAAAACGGAGCCATCGCGTTTGCCACCACCCATTGGAGCGTGGTGTTGACCGCCCAAGGTCGATCAGCGGCTGCCGATCAGGCGCTCGAAAAACTCTGCCGCACTTATTGGTGGCCGCTCTACGGATTTGTGAGGCGAAGCGGCTACAAGCCCGAAGAAGCACAGGATTTGACTCAGGGATTTTTCGCACTGCTGCTGGAGCGGCGCGATCTCGACGTGGTCCGGCGGGAAAAAGGACGTTTGCGTTCTTATCTGCTTGTGTCGCTCAAAAATTTCCTGGCGAAGGCGAAGCGCCGTGAACTGACGACGAAACGCGGCCAGGGCCGAGCCTTGGTTCCGTTAGATGAATTGCTCGCGCGTGAGGGCGCCGATCTTGAACCCGCCGACAGTCTGACGCCCGATCGAATTTACGAGCGACGGTGGGCACTGACGTTGTTGGAACAGGTATTGACGCGGTTAGAGAGCGAATATCGGTCTGGCGGCAATTCAAAACTCTTCGATGGGTTAAAGGAATTTCTTTCCGATGAACCGGGACGTCGGTCTCAGGCAGAGGTGGCGGCCGAGCTTGGCATGACGGAAAACGCGCTGAAACAGGCGTTCCATCGATTGCGGCAGCGTTACCGGCAATTATTGCGTGACGAGATCGCTCAGACTGTGGCGGTGCCCGGAGATGTGGAAGACGAGCTGCGCCATTTTATTTCCGTGCTCCAGGCGTAACCTTTGACAAAATTTCGATCAGTACAAAGTAGGGAGCTTCGCGATTGAGTACTCAGGTTAACAAAGTTCAGCGCGTTTGCGCAAAATGCGGTGCGACAGTTTTTGCGGATTCGCCGCGCGGATTTTGCAGCGTTTGTCTGTTCAAAACTGGATTGGGATCGCTAGAGGACGACTACGACGGCGAGCATGAACCGAGTCGAATCGACATGGAGTTTGGCGATTACGACCTGCTCGAGGAGATTGGTCGCGGCGGACAAGGGGTGGTTTATCGCGCGCGGCAAAAGAGCCTGAACCGAATCGTCGCGCTGAAAGTCATTGGTCTCGGCCAATGGTCCAGCACGCCGCACTTAAAACGTTTTCGTCATGAGGCCGAGGCGGCGGCGAGTCTGGAGCATCCGCAGATTGTTCCCATTTACGAAATCGGGGAGCGCGACGGCTCTTGTTACTTCAGCATGAAGTTCGTCGAAGGCGGTCGCCTGGATGAGGTCGCCAAACGTGAACCAACGTCCATCCGGCAAACGGCTGAGTTGCTCGTGAAGATTGCGCGCACTGTTCAATTTGCGCACGAGCACGGAATTCTGCATCGCGATATTAAGCCAGGGAACATCTTGCTGGATAAAAACGGCGAACCGCACCTGACCGACTTTGGACTGGCGCGCCTGATCGAACAGGAAAGCACCGTTACCAATTCCTTCGATGTTCTGGGAACACCGAGTTACATGTCGCCTGAGCAGGCAGCGGGTCGCACCAAGGAAGTGAGCGCGGCTGCGGACGTTTATTCGTTAGGCGCGGTGTTTTATCAGATGCTCACAGGCGAGCCGCCGTTTGCCGGCGGGACGACCTACGAAACAATTCGTCTGGTGCTGGAAAGCGAGCCGCGAAACCCGCGGACGCGGAACCCGAAAGTGGATGTCGATCTTGCCACAATTTGCCTGAAATGCCTCGAGAAAGATCCACAGCGCCGTTACGCCTCCGCCCTCGCATTGGCCGAGGATTTGGAACGCTGGCTAAAACACGAGCCGATTCGGGCGCGGCGCACCGGAATCCTAAGCCGCAGCAAAAAATGGGTGCGGCGAAATCCAACGAGCGCGCTCGCGGCCGCGTCTTTGACGGTCTTAGCCGTGGTCGCTGGCTGGAGTATCTGGAAAAGCGAATTAATCCATCGTCCGCTAACAACCGGCATCGCGGTGTTGCCATTTGAGAATCTGAGCGAAGAGAAAGAGCACGCGTTTTTTGCTGACGGCGTCCAGGACGACATTCTGATCAAACTTGCAAAAATTGCTGACCTCAAAGTGATCAGCCGGACGAG
>Ga0209058_1002420_pt1 | contig 15417 bp, 16 predicted proteins | sample GraSoiAngelo_147_FD_185904 | JGI IMG/M metagenome (GOLD analysis project Ga0209058, IMG submission 185904) | Grasslands soil microbial communities from the Angelo Coastal Reserve, California, USA - 14_1009_05_40cm (SPAdes) (version 2) | ecosystem: Environmental > Terrestrial > Soil > Grasslands ... | reverse complement strand
CGGCGCGCCGCGCACGAGCACTTCCCACTCGCCCTCTTCACCGAGCGGCGCGACGAAGAGGACCTCGAGCCGCCCGCCGCTCGGCCGCCGCCCGCGCACCCGGGCCGGGATGACCCGCGTGTCGTTCAGGACGAGCACGTCCCCGGCGCGGAGGAGGGCGGGGAGGTCGGCGACGCGCGCGTGGCGGAGGGCAGCGCCGCCCCGGTCGAGCAGGAGGAGCCGGGCCGCCACGCGCTCGGGCGCGGGCTGCTGCGCGATCAGTGCCTCCGGCAGCGGGTAGTCGAGGTCCGCGAGCCGCATCCGCCCTTCAGGTCGAGCGCGTGCCCCGGACCTCGAGGAAGGGTCTCAGGATGTCGATCGGCACCGGGAAGATGGTGGTCGAGTTGTTCTCCGAGGCCACCTCGACCAGCGTCTGCAGGAAGCGGAGCTGGAGCGCGATCGGCTCCCGCGCCATGATCGCCGAGGCGTCGGCGAGGCGCTGCGCCGCCTGGAACTCGCCCTCGGCGGCGATCACCTTGGCCCGCCGCTCGCGTTCGGCCTCGGCCTGGCGCGCCATCGCCCGGCGCATCTCCTCGGGCAGGTCGATGTGTTTGACCGCCACCTGCACCACCTTGATGCCCCACGGCTCGGTGTGCTGGTCGATGATCGACTGCAGGTGGGCATTGATCTTCTCGCGCTCGGCGAGGAGCTCGTCGAGCTGGGCCTCGCCGCACACGCTGCGCAGCGTGGTCTGCGCGAGCTGCGAGGTGGCGAAGAGGTAGTTCTCCACCTCGACCACGGCGCGGTTGGAGTCGATCACCCGGAAGTAGAGGACGGCGTTCACCTTGAGCGAGACGTTGTCCTTGGTGATGACGTCCTGCGAGGGGATGTCCATGGTGATGGTGCGGAGATCCACGCGCAGCGCCTTCTCGACGGCGGGGATGACGTAGACGAGCCCGGGGCCGCGCGCTCCGACCAGCCGTCCCAGGCGGAAGACGACCGCCCGCTCGTACTCGCGCAGGACCTTGAGCCCGCTCAGGAGGAACACGACCACGATCGCTACTGCCCCCAGCAAGCCTGGCATCGGAGCCTCCTTTCAGCCGCCCCCGCGGCGGGCGCGCCGCACCCGCAGCCGGAGCCCGTCCACCGCGGTCACCTCGACCCGCTCACCCGCGTCCACGACCTCGTCGCTCTCCGCCACCCAGTACTCCCCGCGTATCAGCACCGGCCCGGCGGGCGCCAGCCGGCCGCGCGCCACCCCGATCGCGCCGACCATCCCCTCCGCCCCTTGCGACGGCCGCGCCCGCTGCGAGCGGGCCACCAGCGTCGCCACCACCAGCATGATGCCGGCGACGGCCGCGCTCACCCCGAGGATCAGGCTTCTCGGCACCACGACCCCGGTCTCGGCCGCGTCGAAGAGGAAGAGTGCGCCCAGGACGAAGGCGATGAGCCCACCGGCACCGACCACGCCGAAGGTGGGCAGGAACGCCTCCGCGACGAGCAGCGCCACGCCGAGCAGCAGGAGTGCGAGCGCCGAGGTGTTGACCGGCAGCACGTGGAGGGCGGCGAGCCCGAGGATCAGGCAGATCGCACCCGCCACCCCGGGGAACGCGAGCCCCGGGTGCGTGAACTCGACGTAGAGCCCGAGGAGCCCCGCCATCATGAGGAGCGAGGCGATGCGCGGATCGGCGATCACGTTGAGCACCCGCTGCGAGAGCCGCATCTCGTAGGGGTGCACGCGCACGTGGCCGTCGGCGCCGCGGACGGCCCTGCCGAGCGCGAGCTTCCGGCTCTCGCCCGCCACGTCCACCGTACGCCCGTCGGCGCGCGCCACCACCTCGTCGAGGTCCTTGGCCACGAAGTCGACGACGTTCAGCTTCGCGGCCTCCTCGGCGGTGATGGAGACGCTCCGGCGGACCGCCCTGGCGGCCCACTCGACGTTGCGGCCCCGCTTGTGCGCGATCGCCTCGCTGAACGAGGCGGTGAAGTTGACGATCTTCCGCCCGAGGGTCCCCTTGATGTCCTCGCCCCCCCCGCCCACGGGGTGCGCTGCGCCGATGCTCGTGCCCGGGGCCATGGCGGCCACGTGCGCCGCGAGGGTGATGAAGACGCCCGCCGAGCCGGCGCCCGCGCCGCTCGGGGCGACGTAGACGATCACGGGCACCGGCGCCGCGAGGATGTCCTTCACGATCGCCTGCATCGAGGGCAGGAGCCCGCCCGGCGTATCGAGCTCGATCACCAGCGCCGGCGCGCCCTCCGCCCGGGCACGCGCGATCGACTCGTGCACGAAGCCGGCCACCGCCGGGTTGATGGAGCCCTCGATCACGATCCGCGCCAGCGCGGCCGCCGCCGGGGCTTCCGCTCGTACCGGCGCCGCCGCCAGCAGGAACGCGCTCAGCGCCGCCGCCGCCCGTCTCACGGGCGCCCGCCCGCGATGCCGAGCGCCCGCATGACCTTCTGGATGTCCTCCCACACCAGGCGCTTGTCGCCGGGGTTGCGCAGCAGATAGGCGGGGTGGAAGGTCGGCATCAACTTGATGCCGTGGTAGTCGTACCAGCGGCCGCGCAGCCGCGTGATCGGGGCCTTCGTCCGGAGCAGCGTCTGGGCCGCGAACTTGCCGAGCGCCACGATCACCTCGGGCCCGATCAGCTCGAGCTGGCGGAGGAGGAAGGGCTCGCAGCTCGCCACCTCGTCGGGCTCGGGATTGCGGTTCTCCGGCGGCCGACACTTGATGACGTTCGCGATGTAGACGTCGGTCCGGTCGAGCCTCATCCCCTTGCTGATGATCTCGGTCAGGAGCTGGCCGGCGCGGCCGACGAAGGGCTCGCCCTGCAGGTCCTCGTCGCGGCCCGGCGCCTCGCCCACGAACACCAGGCGCGCGCGCGGGTTGCCCACGCCGAAGACCAGGTGCGTCCGGTGCGGGGCGAGCTTGCAGCGCTGGCAGTCGCCGATGTGGCTGCGCAGCTCCTCGAGGGTGCGCGTCGCGCCGAGTCCGGGCGCGCCGAAGAGAGCCCCGCTCGACGCCGGCACGCTCGCCGGGCGCTCGCCGGGTGCGGCCGCGGCGGGCGCGCGCGGCGGCGGCGCCGCCCGCGGGAAGCCGAGCACGCCGAGCTCGCGCTGGTACTCGACGTAGGCCCGCACCGCGGCCGCCAGCGCCGCGCGTTCAGCTTGAGACGGTGCGTCGCGCATTGTACGATCCGGTCGTGCTGCTCGTCGGACTGGTTGCGGCCCTCGTGCTCGCCTGGCCGCACGACGCGCTCGCCTGGGGTCCCGTGACCCACCTCGTCCACGGGTCGCAAGTACTGGACAGCCTTAGCATCCTCGGACCGGCGCTTCAAGAAATTCTGGGCGCCCACCGCCTCGCCTACCTCTACGGCTGCGTCGCCGCCGACATCGTGCAGGGGAAGAAGTACACGCGCAGTCTCTACACGCACTGCCATTGCTGGCCGGTCGGCTGGCAGATCGCCGAGGCCGCGCGCGGCGAGCGCGAGCAGGCCTTCGCCTACGGCTACCTCTCGCACCTGGCGGGCGACGTCTACTCCCACAACCACTTCGTGCCCGTTCAGATGGTGGTGAGCTACCCGTCGCGCACCGCCCGCCACGTCTACTGGGAGGCGCGCTTCGACGCCGCGCAGGCGCGTGACCGCTGGCGGCTCATGCGCACGGTGTTCGAGCACCGCTACCCGGACTGTGACCGCCTGGTCGAGCAGGTGGTCGAGCGTACCCTCTTCTCCTTCAGGACCAACAAGCGCATCTTCAGCTCGGTCATGGCGGTCCAGCGGCTCGGCCAGTGGCAGCGCCTGATGCGGGGCCTCTCGGCTCGCTCCCGCTATCCCCTGCCGCGCGGCGAGGTCGAGCGCTTCAACTCGCTCTGCATTCGCGCCGTGCAGGACCTGCTCGCCCGCGGGCGGAAGAGCGTTTGCCAGCACGCCGATCCGACCGGGCGCGAGGCGCTCGCCCGGGCCGACGTGCTCCGCCGCAAGCTCAGGGCGCTCAAGCGCCGCGGCCAGATGACGGAGGCGATCGCCGCGGAGCTGCGCGCCCTGGCACCGGCCGCAGCGTAGCCGTCCCCGCGCGGTGCCGATGCGCCGCGACCCAGTCGAGGACCCGCACCGCCACCTCCTCCTTGTCGAGGACGGGCAGCGCCTCGTCGAGGCCGCTCGTGTCGAGCAGGCGCACCGCGTTGGTGTCGGTGCCGAAGCCCGCGCCGGGCGCGGTCACGTCGTTGGCGACGATGAGATCGAGGTGCTTGGCGGCGAGCTTCCGCCGCGCCTCGGCCGCCACGTCGCCGGTCTCGGCCGCGAAGCCGACCAGGAGCCGGCGTCCCTTGCGGGCGCCGAGCCCGGCCAGGATGTCGGGGTTGCGCTCGAGCTCGAGGGTGAGCCCGGCGGCGTCCTTCTTGAGCTTGCGCGCGAGCGGCTCGCGCGGCCGGTAGTCGGCGACCGCAGCGGTCATGATCACGACGGTGGCGCTCGGGAAGGCTTCCTCGACGACGGTCGCCATCTCGCGCGCCGTGCCGACCGGCACGACCCGCACGCCGGGCGGGGGTGCGAGCGCGGTGGGCCCGATGACCAGCGTCACCTCGGCGCCCCGGCGGCGTGCGACGCGCGCCACCGCGCAGCCCATCTTCCCGCTCGAGTGGTTCGAGAGGTAGCGCACCGGATCGATCGGCTCCCGCGTCGGCCCCGCGGAGACGAGGACGCGCTCGCCCGCGAGATCCCGCGCGGCCAGCGCGCAGCACACCTCCTCCACGATGTCCGCGGGCTCCGCGAGCCGCCCCGTCCCCTCGTAGCCGCAGGCGAGCGCGCCGCTCGCCGGACCGACGACGCGCGCGCCGCGGCCGATCAGGCGGGCCAGGTTCTCCTGCACGGCGGCGTGCTCCCACATATGGACGTTCATGGCCGGCGCGAGCACGAGCGGCGCACGCGTGGCGAGCAGCACCGTGGTGAGGAGATCGTCGGCGATCCCGTTCGCGAGCTTCCCGAGCACGTTCGCGGTCGCCGGAGCGATGACGATCGCGCCCGCCTGGTCCGCCAGCCGGATGTGCCCGATCTCGGACTCCTGGGTCAGGCTGAAGGTGTCGGTCGCGACCGGCTGCCCGGAGAGCGTCTGCAGGGTGAGCGGGGTCACGAACTGCTGCGCCCCCGCGCTCATGATGACGGGCACGCGCGCACCGGCGGCGGCGAGGAGCCGCACCACCTCGCACGCCTTGTAGCAGGCGATGCCGCCGGTGAGGCCCACCACGACCGTGCGTCCCTCGAGCCGCACCGGCCTAGCTCTCCGCCCCCGCCGCCGGCGCCGGCGCCTCGCGCGAGGCGAGCCGCAGAAGCCGCGCGAGCGGCAGGTCCTCGCGCGCCAGGAAGATGCCCCCGGTGGCGATGTTGACCGCCATCTGGATGACCCAGGTGAGGAGCGAGAACCCGACCGCGACCTCGTGAGGCACGTCGAAGAGGCGGAGCGCGAGCACGCAGCCCGCCTGCCACGTGCCTACGAAGCCGGGTGCCTGGGGCAGGAAGACCGCAGCGGCCACCACCACGACCGTGGTGAGCGATGCGGCCACCAGCGGCACCTGGATGCCGAGCGCCAGGAAGGAGAAGAGAAAGGTGAGCGTGATCACACCCCACAGGTAGGCCGAGTAGGCGAGCACGAGCAAGACGGTCGGCAGGTCGGCGAGGCCGCCCAGGCCGTTCATGAAGGAGGCGACGAGCGGCACCAGGCGGCGGCCAACCGGGCGCGGCAGGAGCCCGAGCAGCCGTCCGACGACCGCCTCGGTGCTCGTCCTGTATCGCTGCGCGAGCGCCAGGCCGAGGAAGCCGAGGGCGGCCAGCGCCGCGAGCGCGAACGCGCCGCGGCGCATGTCGGGCGGCACTTCGGGGTTGACGAGGGCGACGGCGAGAAAGCAGCCGATGACGAGCAGCATGTCGAAGAGCCGCTCGAGCACGACGCTCGAGAGCGCCGCGCTCATCCCCACGCCCGGCTGCCGTCCGAGGAGGGCCGGCCGCACGAGCTCGCCGGCGCGGAAGGGCAGCACGGAGCTCGCCCCGAAGCCGATGGCGGTCGCGGAGAGGGCCGGATAAAGGGGCACGCGCCCCACCGGCCGCAACAGCACGCACCAGCGCTGCGCCCGGATGTACACCGTCGCCAGGCTCGCCAGCACCACGGCCGCGATCCACGCGGGGCGCGCCGCGGCCAGCACGCCGCCCACCCCCGCCCAGTCGGTGCCGCGCGTGGCGAAGTAGAGGCAGGCCAGGGATACGGCGATGCCGGCGGTCAGACGGAGCGCGTTGCGCAGACGGTTCCTCCTCGGTAGTCCCTCGGATCGCTCCGCATTATCGCTCGCGCACCGGCGGGACGAAAGGCTCGCCGGCCGTATCGCGGCGGAGCGCCCACAGGCCCGCGCCGCCGGCGGCCGCGCCGGCCGCCAGCAGCACCCCGGCCACCCCTTGCCACTCGCTGTCGAGCCGGAGCCCGAACCCGAGCATGAGGATGAGGAAGCCGAGCGGGCGCCACACGCCGGCCGTCATGGGGCCGACTGCCTGAGCGCCGCGGCGGCATGGCGCGCCCGCTCGAGCGCCGTCCACGCCGAAAGAGCGGCGAGCACGACGATCGCGGCGGCCAGCACGACTTGCGTCGGGCGCCCCGTGAGCGTGCACGTCAGGTGGGCGACCAGGTCCGAGGCCCACGCCCCGCAGCCGAGGATCACGTAGCGCTCGGGGCGCTGCACGCGGCCGAGCTGCGCCTCGACACCCAGCCCCTCGGCGCGCGCGCGCGTGTAGCTCACCATGAAGGAGCCGAAGCACGCCACGATGAGGGGCACGAGGACCCAGCTGTCGCGGTAGAAGGCGCCCAGGCCGAGGAAGGTCGCGAACTCGGCCCAGCGGTCGACCAGCGAGTCGACCAGCGCGCCGCGCCGGCTCTCCACCCCCGCGCGGCGCGCCACGCCGCCGTCGAGGACGTCGAGCGTGCCGGCGACGATGGTGAGCCAGCCGCCGACGAAGAGCCATCCCGCCCAGAACACCGCCCCCGCGAGCACGCTCACGGCGAGCTGCGCCCAGGTGAGCGCATCGGGATGCACCCGCGCCCCGACCAGCGCGTCCTCGAGCGGCTCGAGCACGCCGCGGTACCAGGCCCGCACGCGTGGTCCGACGAGCGGCGCGGACGCGTCTCGCGTCACGCCGGGGACCACCACGCGGGCGAGGCCGCGCAGCGACAGCCACACGGTCGCCGCGATCACGAGGGTCGCGGCCACGGCCGTCCCCGGCCGGCAGGCCGGCGACACCCCTAGCGCTCGACCTCTCCGCGCAGGAAGGCCTCGACCCGCTCCCTGGCGAGATCGTCGGTCAGCTGACGCGGAGGGTGCTTCATCAGGTACGCGGCCACGCTGAGCAGCGGGCCGCCGATCTTCCGCTCCCGCGCCACGCGGCAGCAGCGGATGGCGTCGATCACGCAGCCGGCGGAGTTGGGGCTGTCCTCGACCGAGAGTCGGAGCTCGAGCTCGAGCGGCGCGTTGGCGAAGCCGCGGCCCTCCATGCGCAGGAAGCAGACCTTGTTGTCGCGCTGCCAGGGGACGTAGTCGCTCGGCCCGATGTGGATGCGGGTGCGCGGCAGCGGGCTCGGGAGCACGCTCTGCACCGCCTCGGTCTTCGAGAGCCGCTTGGCGCCGGTGCGGGCGCGGTTCAGCATGTTGAGGAAGTCCGTGTTGCCGCCGGTGTTCAGCTGATAGGTCCGGTCGAGCACGACGCCGCGATCGTCGAACAGCCTGGCCAGCATGCGATGCACGATGGTGGCCCCGAGCTGCGACTTGACGTCGTCGCCCACGATCGGGATACCGCGGCGCTCGAACTCGCCGGCCCATTCCGCATCCGAGGCGACGAAGACCGGGATGCAGTTCACGAGCGACACCCCCGTCTCGAGGCAGGCGCGCGCGTAGTGCTCGGTCGCCGCCTGGCTGCCGACCGGGAGGTAGTTGACCACCATCTCGGCGCCGCTGCGCTCGAGCACCTCGACCACGTCCGCCGGCCGGCGCTCGGCCACCACGAACGCCTCCTCGGGCGGGTACTCGCTCATGTGCTCGGCCACCCCGTCGAGGACCGGCCCCATCTCGACGATCACGCTCGAGCGCGGCAGCTTGGGGTAAAGCGGGCGGGTGTTGTTGGGCGGCGCGAGCGCGGCCACGTCGAGGGGCTGACCCACCTTGCGCTGGTCGACGTCGAAGGCGCACACGACTTCGATGTCGCCCGGGCGGTAGCCGCACACGTCGAAGTGCATGAGGCCCACGTGCGCGTCCGCGGTCTTCTCGTCGGCGGCGCGATAGAACTCGATGCCCTGGAGGAGGCTGCTCGCACAGTTGCCCACCCCGACGATGCCGATCCGGATCTTCCCCATACGCTTCGCTCGCGTGCGCCGCCGCCGGCCCGTGCACGGGCGCGCCCCATATACTCAACGGGGGGAGGCCTGTAAATCGCCCGATCGACGCGCGTGCTCTATTTCTTTCGGAAGCGGGACGGGAAGTCGGGCGGGAAGTCGCGCTCGGGATGGATCGCGCGCGCCTGGGCGAGGAGCTGCGACTCCGTCTCGGGTCGTCGGGGTTCGGCACGCAGCAGTCGGCCGGTCGCACCACCGCGCACTGCTCGGTTCTGCCAGGACACCACGCCCTCGCAGGTCGCGTCGGTTGGCGCGGACCATGACCGCGGCCCGGCGGCGAGACAACCGGCGCGAGGGCGGCTCGGCCTCTCAGGCGGGCGCGGCCGCAGCTGCGCCGGACGGTGCCACCGTCTCGGCCACCCGCGCCGCGAGCGCGGCGAAGAGCCGGCTCACCGGGTGCTCCGGCTGGGCGGCGACCAGCGGGCGCCCGGCATCGCCGCCCTCGCGCAGGGCGGCGACGAGCGGGATACGCGCCAGCACGGGCACGCCGAAGCGGGCCGCCAGCGCCTCGGCCCCGCCCCGGCCGAAGATCGGATCCTCCGTCCCGCAGCGCGGGCAGAGGTAGCCGCTCATGTTCTCCACCACGCCCAGCACGGGTGTGTTCACCTGCAGGAACATCCCCATGCTCCGCCCCGTGTCGAGGAGCGCCACGTCCTGCGGCGTGGTCACGATGACCGCGCCCGTGACCGGCACCTGCTGGACCAGCGTGAGCGGCGCGTCGCCCGTCCCCGGCGGGAGGTCCACGACGAGGAAATCCAGCTCGCCCCACTCCACGTCGCGCAGGAACTGCCGCACGACGCCCATGACGATCGGCCCGCGCCAGATGACCGGCGACTGCTCGTCGAGGAAGAAGCCCATGGACATGAGCTTGATCCCGTACCGCTCGAGGGGATGGATGCGCTTGTCCGGTGTGACGCGCGGGCGTGCGTCGGTGCCCAGCATGATGGGCAGGCTCGGACCGTAGACGTCGGCATCGACGAGCCCGACGCGCCGGCGTCCCTCGCCCGCCAGCCCGAGCGCCAGGTTGACGGCCACGGTCGACTTGCCGACCCCGCCCTTCGCGCTCGCCACCGCGACGATGTGCGCCACGCCGGGCAGCGCCGCGCGCTCGGTGAAGGGATCGCGCCCCCTCCCCTCCTCGGCACGCGCGAAGTGCACGTCGACGTGCACGACGCCGGGAAGACGGCGGAGCGCGGCGTCGATCGCGTGCGCCAGCTGCTGCAGCGCCTCGGGCTTGTCGGTCCCCGGGCGCACGTGCAGGCGCACGGTGTCCCCCGCGATCGCGATGTCCTCGCCCACCATGCCGAGGGTCACGATGTCGCGCCGAAAGTTCGGGAAGAGGACGGTGCGAAGCGCCTCGCGCACCCGCTCGGGCGTGAGCTCCGCCATGCCCGCCGGACACTAGCCGCGGCCCCGCGCGAGTGCAATGTTGCCTGCGATCGCCGGGCACTCCGCGCCCGTCCTTGACTTTGGGGGCCCGTTCTCGTTGATTCGCCTCGCCTCCGCCGTGAAGACCCTCGCCGACAGCGCCGCGGCCGCCGCCACCCCGCCCCTCCCGCCGGCCATCGAGGAGGACCTCGTCCGGATCGAGGCGCGGCTCGACGCCGAGCTCCGCTCACGCGAGGACCGTCTGCACGCGATCGCCACGCACCTCGTCGCGGCGGGCGGCAAGCGCGTCCGCCCGCTCGTCGTCCTGCTCGTCTACCACGCCTCGGCGGGCGAGCGGCCGCTTCTGCGGCGCGCCGATGCGACCCTGGCGGCGGTCGCGCTCGAGCTGATCCACTCCGCCACCCTCCTGCACGACGACATCATCGACCGGGGCGAGACGCGCCGCGGCCGGCCCTCGGCCCCCAGCACCTTCGGCGTCGCCGACACACTGGTCACGGGCGACTTCCTCTTCAGCCGAGCCTTCGCGCTCTGCGCGGGCTTCGAGCCCGAGGTCATCCGCTGGGCGGCCGAGGCGTGCATCAGCCTGACCGAGGGCGAGATCATGCAGGGGCGCTTCCGGCATAATCCGGCGGTTACCGTTTCCGACTACCTCGAGATCGTCGAGCGCAAGACGGCCTCGCTGTTCGCGGCGGGCGCGCGCACGGCGGCGCACCTGGCCGGCGCGCCGCCGGCGCTCGTCGACACGATGGGCTCGTGCGGCCGCCACCTGGGCCTCGCCTTCCAGATGAGCGACGACCTGCTCGACGTCGAGGGCCAGCCCGCGCTCACCGGCAAGCCGCGCGGCGTCGACCTGCGCGACGGCAATCCGTCCCTGCCGATCGTGCTCGCCCTCGCGCGCGACGGCGAGCTCGCCCGTCTCTTCGCCAGCGAGCGCCTCGTGGCCGCGGACATCGAGGCCGGGCTCGCGCGCATCCGCCTTACGGGCGTCCTCACCGCCGTCGCGGAGCGGGCGCGCGCCCACACCGACGCCGCGCTGGCCACGCTCGCGGAGCTCCCCGACTCGCCGTACCGGAGCGCGCTCTTCGCCCTGACGCACGGGCTCGCCGAGCGGCCGAGCTGACCCAGAGCGGGGTGTGCGAATTGACTTGGCCCGGCGCCGGGCCGAAGATGCGCCCGTGCCGCGCGACTCCTTCGGCCGCGAGATCGACTACCTGCGTATCTCCCTCATCGATCACTGCAACCTCCGCTGCGTCTACTGCATGCCGCTCGACGGCCCGGCGCTCGCCCCGCCCGCCGACGTCCTGACCGCGGCCGAGATCGAGACGGTGGCCCGCGCCGCGCTCGCCGCGGGCTTCCGCAAGCTCCGCCTGACCGGCGGCGAGCCGACGCTGCGCGCCGACCTGCTCGAGATCGTCGCGCGCCTGGCGCGCCTGCCGGGCCTCGGCGACCTGACCATGACCACCAACGGCGTGCGCCTGCCCGCGCTCGCGGCGCCGCTCGCTGCGGCCGGGCTGCGGCGCGTGAACATCCACCTCGACAGCCTCGATCCGCGCCGCCTCGCCCGCATCATGCGCCGGGGCACGCTCGCCGAGATCTGGGCCGGGATCGAGGCGGCCGAGGCCGCGGGGCTCTGCCCCATCAAGCTGAACGTGGTGGTTGCGCGCGGCTTCAACGAGGAGGACGTCGTGCCCCTTGCGGCGCTCACGCTCGAGCGGCCGTGGCACGTGCGCTTCATCGAGACGATGCCACTCGGCACCGGTGCCGTGGCGGCGCTGGCGCGCGGGCGGCTCGTCCCGAACACGGAGACGCGCGCGCGCATCGCGGACGTCCTGGGCGCGCTGGCACCCGTGCCGTCGGTCGAGCGCGCCGACGAGGCACGCAACTACCGCCTGCCGCGCGCGCGCGGCGTGGTCGGCTTCATCAGCCCGGTGAGCGAGCCGTACTGCGCCGACTGCAACCGCATGCGACTCACGGCCGACGGCCGCTTCCACCTCTGCCTCTTGAACGACGACGAGCTCGACGTCCGCGGCACGCTGCGCGCCGGCGGGGGGCCCGAAGCGGTCACCGACATCCTCATGCGCGCCGTCCGTTTCAAGCCGACCGGCCACCGCCTCGACCTCGGACGCTCCACGGAGCGGCGCGAGATGTACCAGCTCGGCGGGTGATGAGGCCGGGTGACATCCACGGGCTGGACGCCGCCACACGCGCGCTGGGGGGAGGGATGCTGGGGCCGCGCGAGCTCGCGGCCGCCCTCGGCTTCGATCCGCTCGCGGTCCTGACGCCGGCCGAGCAGAAGACGGTGGCGCGCCTGCCCTTCGGCCCCTCCGACCTGGAACGGGCGCGCGCCGCGGGCGAGATGCTCGTGCTGCGCCTGCCGCGCGATCCCGAGGGGCCGCTCACCATGCTTCGCCTGGCCGCGCGCCTGCAGGCCGGCCTCGACCCGGCCGTCCACAAGGGCGTCGGCTACCTCCTCCGGCCGGAGTGGACGATCGACGATCAGCCCTTCGCGGCCGAGGAGACCTGTGCGGCGGGCTGGTGGCTGGTGCGCCGCGAGCCGCTCGGCGAGACCCTGAACCGCACCTACGGCGATCAGGACCGCCTCCTCGGCGCCGCGCCGCCCGACCGTCCCCGCCGGCGGAGCGCGCCCGAGATCGCCCTCGACACGCTCCTCTGGCAGCGCGTCCACGGCGAGCGCCTGCTTGCCGCCACGTGGGACTGGTCGCGCAGCCTGAGCACCGACCAGGGCTACGCGGCGCTCGGCGAGTTCGGGCCAGACGGGCTCCGCGTCATCGCCTATTCGCGCGCCGTCCGCTTCGGCACGCTCGGCGTCTGCGCGCAGCGCTAGTGTGGTTTCCGCACGGTGGCTTTGCTGCGACCGTCGATCCGGGGCCTGCGGCGGGCGTGCTCGCTCCTCCCTCTTTCCTGCGGCCGCGGCGCGGGACGCGCCGCGTGTGTTTGGCTACGCCTCGTCGGTCGTCGCTGCGCTCGCCCGCCTCGGCTCCCGGCTCGACGCTCTCGCGACAAGCCACCGCGCGGACACCACACTAACCACTCCCGGCCTCCGCGCGGCGTGAGCCGTAGCGGCGCGAGTACACCTCGGTGAACTCGGCGCCGACGAGCAGGATCTGCGCCGAGTAGTAGACCCACAAGAGGAGGACGACGAGCGACGCGGCGGCGCCGTAGACCGAGGCGCGGCCGGTGCGACCGAGATAGAGGGCGATCAGCCCCTTCCCCGCCGTGAAGAGGAGCGCGGTCACCGCCGCGCCGAGCCACACGTCCCGCCAGTGCATGCGCGCGTCGGGCAGCACCTTGAAGATGAGGGCGAAGAGGGCGGTGATCATCAGGAGCGAGACCAGGAAGTTGAGCGGTGGGAGCAGTGCGCCGAGCACGGGCAGATGCTCGGCCAGGAGCTGCTTCACGGCGGCGAGCACGGCCGACACGACGAGCGAAAGGAAGAGGAGGAAGCCGATGCCGAGGATCAGGCTGAAGGAAGTGACCCGCCGGCGAACGAGGCTACGCACCCCGCGGCGGGGGCCGCCGGTCACGCCCCAGATCTGGTTGAGCGAGGTCTGGAGCTGGCCGAAGACCCCCGACGCGCCGAACAGCATGGTGGCGAGGCTCGCGACCGTGGCGATCACCCCCGAGGTGGGCGCGCTGGCCCGTGCGATCATGCCCTCGATCACCTTCGCCGCCTCCGGCCCGACGGCGCCCCCGACGCGCGCCACGATCTCGCCCTGCGCGGCGGCGCGACCGAAGACCAGGCCCACGATCGCGACGACCAGGACGAGGAGCGGCGCGAGCGAGAAGAGCGTGTAGAAGGCGAGCGCGGCGCCCAGGCTGAGCGCGTTGTCCTTGCGCCACTCCGCCGCCACCTCGCGCAGGAAGGACAGGCCGGGCTTCAGGTTCATGCGAGGACCTCCGCCACACCGCCCTGGCATCCCTAGCGCATCGCCGGCGTCAAGTGAACCCGGAAGGGCGTGGCCCTCTCGGTTGCCGGTGCCGGGGCGAGCCTGGTAGGAGACGCCCGGGTGTACTTCGTCACCAGCAAGCGCGCGGGCTACGCGCTCTTCGCGATGACCCCGAGCGAGCGCGCCGCGATCGGCGTGACCGACGACCAGAAGCGGGTGCGCGTGCTCGAGCGCGTCGGCGGGGACTGGCGCGTCTTCGAGGACTGGGCGGTGGAGGAGCACTCGCACACCGAGCTCATGGCGCGCCTGGCGGTCCTCGAGGAGCCCGCGACGGTCGCCGAGCTGGTGCGGCTCGCAAGCGGCGGCTGACATGTCCGCGGCCCTCGACCACCTCAGCGTGCTCGAGGTCGGGAGCGGCGTGGCCGCGGCCTACGCCGCGAAGCTGCTCGCGGACCTGGGCGCGCAAGTGGTCAAGGTCGAGCCGCCCGCAGGGGGGGACGCGACGCGCGCACGCGGCCCCTTTCCGGGCAACGTCCCGCACCCCGAGAAGAGCGGCCTATTCCTCTATCTCAACGCCAACAAGCGGGGCATCACCCTCGACCTCACCCGGCCGCGCGGGCGCGAGGTCCTCGAGCGCCTGATGGCGCGGGCGGACCTCCTGGTGCACGACGTCCACCCGAGCGAGATGGCGGGCCGCGGCCTCGACTACGAGCGCCTGGCGGCCGCCCGCCCGGGGCTGGTGATGACCTCGATCGCGCCCTTCGGCCTCTCCGGCCCACATGCCGGCTACCGCGGCCCCGACGTCGTCACCTGGAGCGCGGGCGGCGTCGCGGCCTTGAACGGCGAGCCCAGCCGTCCCGACCTCCCGCCGCTCAAGGCGTTCGGCGACCAGTCCGGCTTCCAGGCGGGGCTCAACGCGGCCGTCGGCTCGCTCGGCGCCCTCTTCGCCCGCCTCGCCACCGGACGCGGCGAGCACGTCGAGGTGTCGACGCAGGAGTGCGTGGCGGCGATCCTCGAGCTCACCTTCGAGTTCTGGCCCTACTGTCGGCTGACGGCGTCACGCCTCGGCGCGAAGCCGATCCAGCCGCTCTGCTTCATGGAGTGCCGCGACGGGTGGATCTTCCTGTGCTGCGTCGAGGAGCACCAGTGGAAGAGCCTGGTCGACATCATGAGCAACCCGGAGTGGGCGTCGATGGAGCTCTTCGCCGACCGCCTCTCGCGCGGCGCCAACTTCGACGCGCTCCAGGTCTTCCTCCAGGAGTGGTGCCGCGAGCAGTCGGTGCACGAGCTCTACGAGGCGGCGCAGCTCCGACGGGTCCCGCTCGCGCCGGTGTCGACCATGGGGGACCTGCTCGCCTCGCCGCACCTCCAGGCACGCGGCTTCTTCGCCACGATCGCGCACCCCGTGGCCGGCGCGGTCACCGTGCCGGGCGCGCCCTGCAAGCTCTCCGCCACGCCGTGGACCCTGCGCGCGCCCGCGCCCTGCCTCGGCCAGCACACCGCCCAGGTGCTGGCCGAGATCGGCCTCGACGCGGCCGCGCTCGCCCGCGAGGGGGTGGTATAGATGGCGGACCGCGCGCCGCTCGCGGGTATCCGCGTCGCCGACTTCACCTGGGTGTGGGCGGGCCCCTTCTGCACGCTCCAGCTCGCGCACCTCGGCGCCGAGGTCATCCGCGTCGAGACCGCGACCCGCCCGTGCGTGACGCGCCTCCTGCCG
>Ga0209058_1002415_pt1 | contig 15431 bp, 17 predicted proteins | sample GraSoiAngelo_147_FD_185904 | JGI IMG/M metagenome (GOLD analysis project Ga0209058, IMG submission 185904) | Grasslands soil microbial communities from the Angelo Coastal Reserve, California, USA - 14_1009_05_40cm (SPAdes) (version 2) | ecosystem: Environmental > Terrestrial > Soil > Grasslands ... | reverse complement strand
CTCAAACGCAAGCGAAAGGGCGGACGCTCTTCAAGAGCCGCGACCCAGGACGAAGCCCCTACCGTCGAACAGTTGAGAGCAATAGTGACCCATCTACCGATCAACACGAGAGCACAGGCGCTAGCCCTCGCCAGCTCTGGAATGCGGATAGGCGAGAGCCTCAAACTTACGCTCGCCGACATCCACCTAGACGAGACGCCCGTGCGCGTGGAGATCAGAGCGGATATCACAAAGACGGGAGACGTGAGAACAACCTTTCTGAGCACCGAGGCCGTCCAAGTCCTCGAAGAATGGTTGAAGGTGAAGGATCAGTACTTGAAGACCGCTACCGGTCGCTCACATCTTCACGAGAAGAAGCTACAGGACGAACGAGTCTTCCCATGGAGCGCACCGGTGTTCTATCGCGCATGGGAAAACGCGCTCCGAAAGGCAGGCTTTGCGATGCGAGACAACAATACGAAGACGAGAATTCACGTCCATCATCCACACACCCTTAGGAAGTTTTTCAGAACCAGAGGCGGGCAGAGCCAGGTTCCGGTTGACGCCGTCGAGGTACTGATGGGACATGAGGGCTACTTGACAGGGGCGTACAGAAAACTCCGCGACGACAAGAAAGCGCTTGCCAAGTTGTACATCCAGATGGAGCCTTTCGTGTCGACTGGCGATACGGCGCAGGCGATGGAAGTTAGAGAAGAGACTCGAGAGCTGCAACTACAACTCAAGAAAGTCGTGGCTAAGAACTCAGGCTTGGAAGATCGACTGAAGAGTATGGAAGCATCTCTGGGAGACGCACGAACACTATTCTTCGAGATGCTCGGCAACATCGTAGGGGAAAAGCTCAGGAAGGAGCGTGAGTCAGAAGTCATAGCGCTCTACCCGAAGCAAACGGTAGAGTTACGACTTACCGAATGATGCTTAAAATCCATCTCTCCAGCTTTCGGGGGACGCGAGTCTCTCCCAAAACCTTTCGACGCTTGACTACGATGCTGGCTGAGCGAGCGGCTGCAATCAGGGAGGAAATAGCCTCTTCGCGCCTCATCGAGTCCTTCCATCACCAACCATGATATAGGCCCCCGTCATGGCTAGCTAGTGCTGGCGAAGCCCTCAGTGGGGTTTGTGCACTGGTCGAGCTCGTCTTTTTTACCGGTTTAGAAGAATACTCAGGAATAAGGATTCCCGGAGCATCAAGAGATCAAAAACTAATCTGGAGCGGACTATTTGCAAACCATGACCGTTCACTGACAAAAATGATTGTTCCAGAGTTGGCCGTTGCCCTGCTCCCGCCCGGAGGAAGAGTATTGCTCGCCGCAGTAGCGGATGCTGAGTCTGAGCATCTCGAAGCAGTCAAGTCACTAAGAATGGCAGGAGTTCCTTTCTCTGAAACTGTAATGTCATATGAAAGAGACCAAAAGTCTCCGATTTTATCCGTATTCGGCCGCAGGAAAGAGACGATTACCAAGCCCTTTCTCATGGCCGCGATTGAAGACCCAACAGTGCTGCATCGGATGTTTGAAGTCTACAAGAGCTGGCTTTACTTTCGGGACTTCTTCATACTAGGACTCATGGCAGAATCGCCGCGCTGGAAAGAGATGCTTGGGCGAATTGCAACAGCATCACGAACTGAGGTGCCTCTCGAGATGCTAGACGAGAACATTTTCCTCATGACCACCGCCCAAGAACACGGCGCCTACGTGATGACAACGAAACATTCGAGGGCAGACATTGAAGAAATCGCCCAGAGAGTATGTTCGAAATATAATGTTCAACTTTCTACAAGGGAACGCATCGGGAAAACGACTGGAAGGAGGGTGACGGCTTCTACATCGGGGTCAAGACGCCCGGTGTTGTTGTGAAGGTTAGGCTTTCAGATTTTACTGGGGTGGGGGCCTGATCCTTAGACTGGGCGAAAACCAATTGTTTTCCTCTGTTATTGATGCTGTGCATGGTTTCGCTGTGACGGTTGAAACCTTTTTCGGGAGTCTGAACTCTCGTCGAGCAGCAAGGCCGTCTTAGGATCTTCCACGATGTCGAGAAATATCGGCCCCAACTTAGCCTAGTCTTAAGTAAGCGAAAATTTTCAGTTTCAAGGCCGTTGGTACTATGCCACTATTGAGTGCCTCGAACACTTCGAACGGCTCGAACGCACCCGTTCGCGCGAACGCAGAATTGAGAGGGGAATTCATGGCCCAACGCCAGGGCCGGGATCTAGCCCGGGAAGCTGTTGGGAGGATCTAATTGAAGGATAGTATGACAGAGTCAAACAGGAGCTTTGAAGAAAGGTCCTGGGACCAGGAAGCAGGAGGTCCTGGCTCGCTCACCGTATCTGAGGTCACAGAAATGCAGAATCTCAGAAGAGGGGGATTATCCTACCGCGATATCGCGGAGTTCGTGAAACGTCCTGTATCAACGGTATACAAGTGGACTCACATGGTAACGCCCGAGGCATTCTTTGAGCCAGGGATGTCACTTCAAGAGAAACTGTCGCGACATTTTGGACGGCCGATAGTATGGCCTCCTCCAAGCGAAACCAAGCCCTCGAAAAACTCTCAAGTAGCCCGGACGACATCCGAACCGACAATGGTAGCTCAAGCGGACGACAATCATTACTCGAACTGTGCAGGTTTTTGACGCGACACTTTCCGTTACACGGACTAGACTCGGTATCGTTCCGTTCTCAGTCCCAGGAGGAGTGCTGAAGCCCGCAACCATCAACTTTACAGCCGCAGGCTCACCCTTCGACGTACACCTACTGTACGGGAACTACCAATTGAGCCACTTCAAGCACCGTTACGATACGCCAACGGTTATGGTGATACAGGGATGGAGACCCCGCGAGTATTACTTGCCCTATATGTGGGAATCTCAGGTTGTCACCAGAATATCGCAACAACTCCCTATGAATATTGCCGGCCAGTGGTACTTGGTATTCCAGAATGCTCCTGAGTTGTCAGGAGACAACTCAATAAAAGTCGTCGCTGCGCTTACAACCAAGTCAATCGCTAGTTGACTTGTGAACCCGACAGAGTACGGGAGCGTATAGATCGGCGTGATCCACGAAACTAAGGTGGTGTTCGCGTTACTCTATTTCCCATAGGTTCCCCTGAGCCAAACCGCCTTCCATGCAGTCAATCGAAGAGGACCGTCGGTTCTCAGGGATAATCGTTCATCTCACTCCGACAAGTAGTGAGATGCTAATTCGAATACGTGAGTATGGTGATTCAGTGGAGCAAACCTACTCGATGGGTGAGTGGGCACTAGTCACGAGTTCTTCGTTTGCCGCGGACCACGACGGCGATTGGTGCCGGTCGGCTTCCCTTGACGGCCGTCATCACGACGGTGCAGCACTTGCATCGTCTGTCTAGACACGCTCCTCTCAGGCCGTGCGAACACTCTTGGCAATGCCAATAGCGGCCGGTCCCGGTGTGGACGAGAAAGCCTTCTGCCTCTTACTCAACTAATGTCTTTCGAGCCATGCTGGTCGCTTTACGCGCCTATGATGCCCTAGTTGGAGACTAACAAACCGACCGTTACTGGTATCCGCGTCTGAAGCAGCATAAATACAAACCGTGAAGGACGGGTCTTCGCACAGAATAGTGTCGGATGCAGTCTCATCAGGAAACGTTGGGGAGCGGCTTGTCGGAATGGAACGAGCAAAATGAAATGGTGAGACACTACGAAGAGCTGGACTACAACGGTTTGAGGATGGTACTGACGCGCGTAGATGCGTTTGGCGGGTTTGGCGACGGAGGCTGACGATACTGCGCGAATGGATCGTCACGGTGATACTGCTCATCCTAGTGGGTCTTGAAGTTCGTGTTCTGGCGGTCCTTGCGTTCTTTCCCTACCTGCCTGACCCTGGAATCTTGAGTCTCAACATGGAGTTCTATTGGTTCCTTGTCCCGCTGTCGACCGTGTTCTTGTTAGGTCTCCTCTACGCCTGGCTAATCAATCTAGGAAGCAGAGAAGCTCGTCGCTACTCACCCAGGATTGATAATTTTGTCCGGTTTCTTGCAGAGCCCTTCCAACATCTAATGTCTCCGCTTAGAGCTAGCTCTGCTTCCGACTCCGCCCGAGTTCCCCGAATTCTGTCTAGTTCAAAACTGATGCTTGGAATCAGCCTAGGTGCAAGTGTTGTCCTAGGGTTTGTCCCCTATCGACCTGACATAAACCCAAGCGGTAACCTACGATACAGGTGGCGGTCCAGCCTGGATCGGTTGGGGGCAGCCATTCCTGTTGACAAGTTGGAACTCTTTATGCAGTTCATTCCGACCCTGAGCCTCTCCCTTGTTGTGCTCTCAATTGGAGGTGTCGGATGGTGGAAATGGAGAAATCGAAGACAAGACTCGGAGTCATAGACCGGACAGGTAGGCGTTCCGAAGGTCCATAAGTCCATTCTCGTCAAGACCTATGAACTGGCGCCTGACCTAACGTTCCCAACTAGCTCACAGGGTCCATTCGGCTGTCGATACGTTCATCCTCGCTCAGGGTGCGACTCTAGTTGCTCCTCCAAATTAAGAACTCGTCCGACCGAAGTCGCTGACTGCATCTTTCCTACAAGTCAGGCACGTAAACTCCCTCACGAGTCTAACTGGGTTTTGTTGCTAATTTGGATAACCAATATGTCAGACGGGAGAAAACCTCCGAATTACTGCGCTTTTGATGGCAAAACGAGGTCAATAGTTGGCTAACTATACATCAGGATAGTGACGGGGGCGGTACGCTGAAGGGCGGTGACTCAACTCGCTTTTCGCGCAATCCGCCTTCGATAGATCGGGACTGTCGCTGCGACCCCGGTCAATGTCACAGATACGAGGCCAATGAATGGTTCGAGGATGGTCAGGTTGTCTACGGGTACCAATACTCCCCCTACGGTTCCGGATGTGACTGTCTGGCTGAATGTGTTTGATGCCGGGTAGTGGTCGTTGTCACCAGCGTAGCTGGCGGTGATGGTGTATGTGGCGTTTCCGCTGTCGGCAGGTGCAGTAATGTTCACCGAACAGGTTGCGGACGTTGAAAGGTTGCACGTGATTGGTGATGGCAGAAGGGTGACGGGACTGCTTGTAAACGTAACTGTACCAGTCGGAGTAATTGAGGTTCCGGGCGATGTGTCCGTCACGATAGCAATGCATGTCGTAGATTGTTCTTCACTAATAGTGTCGGGCGCGCAGGAGACTGCTGTCGAAGTATCACGCGAGTTGACCGTTATGGCCGCGCTTCCGGTCGGACTGGCAGCATGGTTTGCATCGCCAGCGTAACTGGCGATGATAGTATCAGTCCGAGGATGTACCGCGGCGCTGGTTTCAGGCGTATACGTCACGGTACACGTTGCAGAAGTAGAAGAGCCCGCGAGGGTACAGGCTGTCGAGAACGTACCCGTACTGTTGGTTGCTAAGGTCACAGTGCCTGTGGGAGTGATTGGCGAACCGACATCAGTGTCGGTTACGGTAGCTGTGCAGCGAGTAGCATTGTTAACGACTACATTGGTCGGAGTGCAGTTGACATAGAGCGAAGTTGCACGCAGGTTCACAGTGATGGTGTTAGAGGTGCCCGAACTTGTGCCGTGGCTCGAGTCACCGCTATAGTTGCCGGTGACTGATTCCGTCCCCATGGCCGATCCGGTAAAGGTCCCGGAACAGCTTGAGAGTCGAGTTGAGCCAGTAACCGGCGTAAGGCTACAACTCAACGGTGTAACCGAGCCGCCGCCATTGGATGTAAAGCCCACATTGCCCGTCGGGTTTGTTGGGATAGTCGAAGTATCATTGACAATAGCCGTGCAATTGGTGGCCTGGTTAATGGCAACGGAGTCAGGTGTGCACGAGATGTAGGTGGCCGTGGAGTCAATTGCTACTTCGATGGTCGCGCGTCCCGAGCTTGCCGCGTGTGTTGGGTCACCATCATAGCTTCCAGTGATCACGTGAGAACCGGTATCAAGAGGTGTGTAGCCTACTGTACAGCTGCCCGAAGAGAGAGTACATGTCGAGTTGATGAAAACGCCTCTGTTGGTATTGTTCCAGATGACAATGCCCGTCGGGGTACTTGCTGTTCCAGGCGAAGTATCCGCAACGGTGGCAGCGCACATCGTAGAGTCTGCTGGCTTAGCTGATGGTGGGCAGCTAACGCTTGTCATCGTAGTCCGCGGGTTTATTGTTACGGTGACGCCGCCTGAACTGGCAGAGTGGGTAGGGTCACCGGGATAATTTGCAAACACGGATAGGGGCCCTGTCGACGATTGGGTTATGTTGACGGAACAGCTGGCGGAGTTAGATGTTAAACCGGCAAGGTTGCAGCTGCCACTCGGGTTGAAGGTGGCGGTGCCGGTCGGAATTGTTGCACCCGAGGAGGAGGTGTCGGTTACGGTTGTAGAGCACGTGAAGGTGACGCCAACCGTCGCAGAGCTTGGGCATGCGACACTCGTCACGGTGGGGTGTGGGGTACGCCAGGCGGTAAGCGCGTGTAATTCCCAGTGGGGAGTGCTGTCGCCGCCATCCCAGTAGACGAAGCCTTGAACATCGATGGAGACTGGCGAGCTGCAGGGTTTGGAGATCGTGCAGGGCAGATTCACCTGAGCGATGGTATTGTTATTGTCATACGTGGTCGAGGGCCCCGCGTAGGCAGCGGCCATCCAGTCACGATCGATCTCAATGTGGACATATCCGCTCGAGGTTCCTACCGCATAGATGTTCCCTGTGCTGTCGCAGAGAGTTTCGCCATTGGGGTATCGGTGTCCCCCGTTGACTGCGTTGTACTTCGTACCACAATCTCGAGTCTCATAGAAGTAGTTGTGGAGCGTAACCCCGTTAATCTGGACGAAGGATGAGAGGGTCTGCCCGTTGATGTTGGTGATGGTGCACTGGGGAGACAGGGCCCTCTTATTTGGAATGCCGCCGCCGGTTGAGTTTGTCTGGTACACGCTCCCGCCGAGAGACTGTGAGGGATAGGCGGAGCCCAATATGTCTTGTATCGTCACGACGGTGGCACTGCAAGAGACGTTTGGATTCCAAGACGTGCTCTGGCCATGAGCCATTGGGGCCCAGAAAAGAGACGGTGTACCGACTACTATCGTAGCAAAGAGAATCGGCAGAACGAAGATTCGGATTCTAGCGGCTGGCCATAACGCGACGCTGGGGTTCCAGCTTGACGGGTGTGCCACGCCATCGCGAGTGGAGAGAAGCCGTTCCAGCACGCTGAACGCTCCTAACCTGTCCGGTCGATGGCTAAATATAAAAATCTACCCGTTTACAGCAAAAACTGTTTCGTTAGCGGGGCGATCTGTGGATAGACCAACCACCGCGCGAGATGGGTAACTCTCAGAGACGTTGCCTTTTTAGACGATGATACTTTTGGACCTTTGACTTAGCTTAGACAAAGCAGGTCGACGAAGGTCACGCTCACGCCTAACGACAAAGTGTTGAATGTTGTATCGCTAGCTGAAGCTTGCAAAACGCGCGTGACAAACGAGCATCAGTGTGGTTTGGGCTTCCAACCCCGTGGTTGAACTCGTCCGGACCCTGACGCTCGCGGAGCCTGCTGGGATATTTAGCGCTGAGCTAAGCGACGCGAGCACTTGCCGATGTCCGTCGGGTTCAATGTCTAGTTTGGACTTGTCACAGTGATAAGTGATTGTGAGAATCTGATCTTCGATTTGATTTGAGTTTCAAGCCGGTTCTAGATTCACACGTCCTAGTTCAAGCTCTTACCTGTACGAGTTATTCCATCTTGGCGGAACCTAGGACGAATGCCCACGGAATGCGCAGAATCTGCGAAGAAATCGGCAAAAAAAGCCTGCGAACGTGAACGTTCACGTGAACGCTCAAATGAATAGACAAATCCACCGCCATTGATCCGCGATGGGTTCGGGGATGTCTAGACGCGTTGTCTAGCATCTTTTGTGCCGGATAACATCACATACCTGTACGGGCGCGCTCTCACCTCGATTGTTCGATCGAAAAAAATGATAGAAAAGGATTTCAATTTTTGAGTGGTCGTCTCTCCAAGACTTGAAGTCAGACATGATCCCCGATCGTCCCATCTAGGGCCTGCAGAAAGACAGGATCGCCGAATACAAACGGGAGGAAAACGTGTTCTACGGCACGCGCCGAAAAAGATACGTGAAACCAGCGGGCGGGAGACGACCGACTTACGCAGTAGCGAAATACGCACTCCATCTGTTGATTCAGATGAAGGGGAACGGGGGTCCGATCAGAAAGAAACGGGAGAAAACGCGGATTTGAGAAGCACTGAAGCAGAAGCAGGAACTTGAAGCAGAAGCAAATTCGACGAGGCGCTCCAATGAGAGTGAATCTGCGCCTAGTGACCTGGCCCCTTAGGAATAGTCGGAAAAGCCTAGTAAACTGACGAAGATTCAGAAAGACAGGATCGCCGAATACAAACGGGAGGAAAATGTGTTCTACGACACTCGTCGGAAAAGGTTCGTGAAGCGGAACGCGCCCCGGAAACCCAGCAACGGATTAGGGAGTTCATGGCTGCTGTCGTTGGCTAAATCCTGGGCAGAGTGCACACTGAATCTCACGCCCACTCCTCCTTCCCCATTGACAATGCGAACGTCGGCCGCTTGAGGAGAAAATCCAAAACGCAAACGGAAAAGAACGGGCAAAGCCCCCATTTCAGTTAGCCCTTCAATGACTAGGAAGCATCTTTCGTTGAGCATGACGCTATTGTGCAGTCCCATCGAATCACTGATTTGGTACAGGAAAAGATCGGTTAGCTCTGGGCTCTCAGCTTCAATAGCGTTTATTCGAGTAGTTCCTCCTTCTAGTTCGAAGTGAATAACGTCTGTAAGGGGAATGCGATCAATTAGTTTTAGAGAATGCGTGCAGACGATAGCATTGACTCCGTCCTGCTGGGCGATTTTCTTGATTATTTCAAACACCTTTCTTTGTGACAGGTAGTCGAGATGCGTATCGGGGGCTCGTCGAAGCCGAGAATCAGCTGCCCAGAACCGGCGGCTGTCTGTTGCGACGAAAATGTCTTTTCTCTCCACTCGTAGACCGTCATTAGTCATTGCAGTGGCTTCATAATAGTAGGCGATGCTTTGGTGCGTAAGGTAATCTCCGATCATCCTCTCACCCTTGCTCCTGACCGTCTGACCTGTTAGTGTGACTGATGGCGTTCCGTACTGCTCAGAGCCTTCGAAAAGATCATTCAACCAGGAGAGGAAGCCCAACTTGGATCACCGCTAGTACCAACTCGGCATTAAGGCGATCTTTCTCGGAGGCACGTCGCTTTCGCCGCGTTCAGCCTGGCTGGAACGTGGGTTTCGGCTCCCTCTCCTGCTGATACCCACGTGGGGGAGACCGCGAGATAATGGCGTTACCCGACCTCGTTTGGAAAATCCTGTTGCAGAAGGGAGTTCAGGACAGGTATGATACATGGCTCTCCGATGCGATGCCTAAGCCAAAGAAAGAGTACCTCGTGCCGGTCTTTGACCAGGAGACCTGGGATCACATGATGCAGGCCATCAAAGAAGCTCTGGAAATCTGGAAGAAACAAGTCATCGAAGAAGCTCTGATACCCGAACCGGGTCCAATGATCAGAAGGTCGGAATGGGACCGCGAAACATCTGAGTTCTAACCGATGACCAATCTTTAGAGTACTTTCAAAAAACATGTCCCAAAACAGTCAAATCCACATATAGCGTTGAACGCCTACGCCGCGGCTGACTTCTTATGGTCAAGTCAAAACTCATGCAATCCCTCGACTCGCACGTGTACGTAGAACTGAGCCGTCTTGGAAGGGAGAAGGGTGTATCAGTCCAAGAGCTGATCCGGGCTCTAATCATTCCCGACTGGATACGTACCCAATACAATCAGAAGGTGAAGAGGACTCGGTGACTTGATGAAACCAGAACTACTATTGGCACGGATTGAGGTCCGCTCGATTGATGTGGGCATCTTCTTGGAAATGCGACGATTGGTGCTAGAAGAGATGGACGCGCTCGGTTACTCTTGGACATGTGATATCCGGTCGAGCATGGAACCCCGAGAACGGAATCTGAAAAAGAAGGCGAACCAGTTGGAGACCGAAATCGTAGAGCTTGAACATGCAGTCAGAAAAGACAAGGCCCGGCTGACGAATTTACTCAGTCGCGCCTAAACGACAGCTTAGTTGAATACTCATAGCCTGGTCGCCACTCTATGCGCTTTCGAGTCTTTCGAGGGTCTCCGACAACTCAGCTTCAACTTCAGACGTCAACCTCTGAATCTCCTGTAGCTCTTGGTCAAGCTCCCTCAACTGGTTCTGGATTACCGCACGGCGATAGCGCAACTCTCCCAGGTGTTTCGCATCCGAGATGATGCTCCCGATCAATGCCCGCCTCATGAGGGCACGCTACTTGGCAGGCTTGAAATGCCGAATGTGTCCGATCAAGATAATCCAAGGTCCGCTCGTTACTTGAATCTAGCAAGTTAGTGGGATCCAGTCAAGTCTGCTGTCTAATCTTTTCACACTTGAGTTCAAACATCCTTCTGGGGTTTGATCATGAGTTGCATGTAGAGCATGTGGAACTCCGTGGCAAGCCTTAACCTCGGTTTCCGTACTATTATGAGGCCGAGATGAGCACAGGGTTGACACCTCCACCAAAATTCCTGAGTTGGGGAAAACCCCTCAAAGCGCTGGCTTTCCTGCTCGCCGTTATCATGTTATACTATCTCTACTCGGTCTTCGCGCAGACTAGTCTCGCTACCCCTGATCAGGTGAGAGAAGCACTCGCCGCCTTGGTGAATGTGGCCAGTTTCGTCACGGCTGGTTGGACAGCAGGATTCACATTTTTCCTAGGATCCATGATCAAAGAGAGTAAAAAGATGATTGAGGAGGCGAACCGACTCTCAATGAGTGCCGAAGAGGCTCTTGGCAAACAGTCTCAAGGATTGCAGAAGGAAGGGAAGCAAGTCTTGAGTACTATAAAGGATGAGGCAGACGCACTCTCGAGAGGGCTCCCCGCTGCCGTGCAGACCGTTTTTGTCTCCGGTATAGTTGCTTTCCTTGCGCTAGTTCTCTCGGCCCTCGTTGCGGTCTCAGGGTTGCTCAAAGCCGAAAGTCTCCTTGTTTTCTGGTCGTTTGGGTTTCTGGAATTCGGAGTGCTCATTACAATCATTACCTGGCTTGCGGCTCGAGATTCGACGGAATACCTTGCTGAGGCCGCGCAGCAAATCGCCTCGACACGCCGGTTGATGGACAAGACGTCTGCCGAGTCTTCTGCCTTGGCCGAGGAAGAGAGGCGGTATTCATCGGGGCGAACATGAATGACTCGACTGGCGACAAGATGACGGCTTGCCGTCGAGAATTAGGGCCTCAATTTAGCTAAGGCTAATGCACAAATGAAGACTGAACTGCAGTGCAGGGATGGAGTGGGCATCGGTTCTCGGATTCTGACCTTCCAATAAGATGCTCACACACTAGGCGCGAATTATCGGCCTCCCTAATCTAAGCGCAAAGTTAGGTTCAGTTCCCTACTTTGGGAGCGTATGTTCGGATCGGGTTCACACCCTCCAACAGGTCGCAAACGGTTTAATCCCTGACCGAGGCAGAAAGTTTCTCAGATCTATTTGCCAGTAAGCGAGCGGAGACTCGCTGCAATAATGTTCGTGGACATGGTCGGGTACACAGCGCTCGGACAAAGAAACGAATCGCTCTCGCTCGCCCTGGTCGTGGAACAGAGAAAACTGATCAGACCCATTCTCCGCAGACACAGAGGCAGGGAGATCAAGACGATAGGAGATGCGTTCCTGGTCGAATTCGCAAACACACTGGACGCTGTAAGATGCGGCTACGATATCCAGAGAGCGTCCCGGGAATTCAACTTCTCACGGCCAAGCGATCGCAGGCTTATGCTGCGCATAGGACTTCATCTCGGAGACGTCGAGAAATCCAAAGGCGATATTCTCGGTGACGCTGTGAACGTCGCCTCGAGGATCCAGCCGCTCGCGGCTGACGGCTGTATCTGCCTAACTCAACAAGTCTACGACCAAGTAGCGAACAAGTTCGAGCTCCCCTTACAAACCATCGGCAAGAAGAAGCTGAAGAATCTGGCCGAGCCCATCGAAGTCTATCGAGTCGTCATGCCTTGGGAGACAGAGCCAACACTCTCAGATGAACTGAATCCTCGCAGGGTTGCCGTTCTTCCCTTCGCGAACATGAGCCCCGACCCGGAAGACGAGTACTTCGCGGATGGCATGACAGAGGAGCTCATCTCCACCATGTCCAAGATAGGAGAGCTGAGCGTGATCTCCCGCACCTCGATCATGCAGTATAAGGACAAGCCGAAACCCATCGGTGAAATCGGAAGAGAGCTGAATGCTGGGACCATTCTGGAGGGAAGCGTTCGGAAGGCAGGAAACCATGTTCGCATAACCATCCAGATGGTTGAAGCCAGCAAGGACAAGCATCTATGGGCCGAGAGCTACGACAGGGAACTGCAAGACATCTTCGCGATCCAGAGCGAGGTCGCCCAGCGGGTGGCGGCAGCTTTGAGAGTCCAACTGCTCTCAAGCGAGAAGAAGGATATCAAGAGGAAGCCTACGGCAAGCGTCGAAGCCTACCAGCTCTATCTGAAAGGGCGTTACCACTTCAATCTAAGGCTAAAGGAGGAATTTGATGAGGCACTCAGATATTTCAACGCGGCCATAAAGCTCGACCCAAGATGCGCTATCGCGCTTGCGGGAATCTCAGACTGCTACCACTTCTGCAGTCATCGCGGCTGGCTCAAGCCTGAGGAAGCTTTTCCAGCCATGAGGGATTGCGCGAATAGAGCGATCGAGATCGACCCTAGGCTCGCGGAGGCACACGTTGCCCTCGGGGCTGTCTACTTCCATTATGACTGGAGATGGCGAGACGCGGAGAGAGAGCTGATACGTGCATCGGAACTGAAACCGAGCTATGAGCTGGCGGACGAAATGCGTTCCTATCTACTAGCTATCCTGGGTAGAGCCGAAGAGTCCCGCCAGCTGGCCAAGCGAGGGGCTGAACTCTCCCCTCACTCCCTTTCGATCTGGATCCATTCAGGTTTCGACCAAGGCGGAGCGATGCGGCCTACAGAAAAGATAGAGGAGGGAATTGCCCGGCTGGAGAAAATGGTGGAAACTAATCCGGAATATCCCCCTGCGCACGAGAGCCTAGGATTCGCGTACTACCGGAACTCTAGAACCGCAGAAGCAGTAGCTGAGATGAGAAAGGCGGTAACGCTTTCGAAGGACGACACGGCCTTGAAGGCTGGTCTGGCATTTCTACTTGCGCTAGCCGGGCAGAGAGATGAGGCTACTTCGATCCTCAAGACCCTGCAGCTTTCCTCAAGAACCACTTACGTATCAAACGTCCAAATGGCATGCATCCTGTATGGCCTCGGAAGAAGGGACGAGGCCTTCGACAATCTTGAAACGGCTTACAAGCGCAGGGAAATTGACCTACCAGACATTAGGATGATACCTGAGATGAGCGAACTGCGGGCCGACCCAAGATGGACTTCTATAGAAAACCGCATGGGCCTTCGCGACATGTAGTACTACCTCGCACGCTGTTGAACATGGTCTAGGCACTATTCGTTCAACTTCAAACAAACAAAGCCTTGGCGTCCGACCCCTAGCGAGTGAATGCACAGTGGCTGTAGACTCTACCGTACTCCGATTGAGAGTTTCAAGTTGACCCTATATTCAATGAACTTGCGGTCTTTGATAATCGCTCTCCGAATGCACTGGTAAGCCCGTGCTCAAATCTTGGACTGTGGCCCTTCTCTCAGTCCTTGACGTTGGACTTTTCCACAACGATATTCCCGCAATCCCTGCACAAGTAGCATTGCCATCCTAGCATCAGGTTATCTCTTGCCTCTTGGCCTTCCCCTAGTGGTGTGCAGCCAACCATGTCGGTGAACATCATTGCAGCGAGTCTTCGTTGTTTTGACAAGTTGCTGACTGCTGTCTTTTCCTTCCGGTTGAGATAAATCCGTTATGGGGGCCCACATTGTGTCAGCCCCGTATCTGGGTCGTCTCGCCACTCCAGGGATCTAAGATCCTGGAAACCTGATGGAGTGCGCGGATCCAGTTCCCGCCGAACCTACCTAGTGAGGAGTAATTTGACCTAAGTCAAATTCAAACTCATAGCGAAATCACAGAAATGGCAAGACCCTTCTCGACAGTAATCTATAGAGTAGTAGGCGTTACTCGGAGCGCACCAGTCCCCGACTAGGCTAGTTTCAACTGTCTGATCTTTTGCTCCAATAGACCCTTGACTTCAGGGTCGTCTAGAAGTTTGTTCATCATTTCGTCGGCTTCCAGTCGTGCCCGGTCGATTTCAACTGCTGTCTTTACGTCTAGGGGGGCTGCACACTTGAGGCAGAACTTTGCTATTGGCGCGTTCTTCTCGCCGCAGCGTAGACATTTGATTATCTTTAGTTTCTCTTCCTCTTCCTTCTCCTCCTCTCCCGCTAGTCCGTGTATCTTGAGGAGCGCCTTGTCGACGTCTCGTCCTGACATGTGGACGTATACTGCTGCCATTTCGGAGCTCTGGGTCCAGCCGAACATGTCCTTCAACTGTGTGCTTCTGTGAGTTTGCTGGCGAGGCTGCTGGCTCGGGAGTGTCTGAAGATGTGGGGGTTGATTGCTTTTCTTAGTCCTGCTCGATGGGCTGCTCGCCTGAGCATCATTCTCGCGGCTCCGTAGTCTATGGCTTCTCCTCTTCCGAGGGTGCCTATCCCGATCCACAAGGGAGCGGAGGGGTCCCCTTTCTGGGATGATTCTCGAGCCACTGGGTTAGTAGGGGAGCGGAGGCTATGACTCGGACCCTACGCATTCCGGTCTTTCCTGCGACCATGATCTGGGCTCCGTTGTTGTCGAAGCTGACGTGTTTGATCTGGAGGCCCAGGATCTCTCCCACTCGGAAACCGCCCTCGTAGAGGACCAATGGAAACATTCCCTAGGGCCATCAGCCGGCGCGGGGAGAAGTTCAGAACTCCCAAGGGCCAGCTCATCCTCGGATGCTTCTCAAATTCATGAGACTAAGTAGTCAAAGTTGGCGCGAAACTGTCCAAGAGAGTTTGAACGTCCGACAAGGCCGTGAATTTACCTACTTTCGCGCAAATTCTGCTTGGTGGCCTCAACTCGGGGCTCCCCCTCCTCGCCGTGGCGGTTGCGGCTGGATACGCTAGCCCAGATCGCTGTTGAAGCAATCTATGCTCTCTTCTGAGTCTGTTCGGTAGTCGCCCACGTCGCTAGGCGATAAACCCAGACAATCATGGTGTTCACATCCCAGGAAAAAGGGGGGTGGGGGGTTTCCGGTTCGGTGAGCTACTGACGAATCTCGCTTGTCGTAGGGTTCCAGGCGATCAGGGTCTCGTTGGCTGTTATTCCGTTGATGCTGCCGATCTTGTCGACGGAGGTTTCCAAGACTTCTTTGGGGTTATGGCCACGGAACGCTGCCACGAT
>Ga0209058_1002413_pt1 | contig 15438 bp, 15 predicted proteins | sample GraSoiAngelo_147_FD_185904 | JGI IMG/M metagenome (GOLD analysis project Ga0209058, IMG submission 185904) | Grasslands soil microbial communities from the Angelo Coastal Reserve, California, USA - 14_1009_05_40cm (SPAdes) (version 2) | ecosystem: Environmental > Terrestrial > Soil > Grasslands ... | reverse complement strand
TCGAACTGCATCAGTGATTTGTGGAATGGTAATCCCGGAAACACGGGCCAGTCGAACGCCACGCCGGGCGACCGCCGTTTCGACCGCGGGTCGTGCGATGACAGCGGTTTACAAAGTACGGACCAGCGTCACGTGTTCAATCTTTCCGCCGTGGCGCAGGTGCCGGCGTTCTCGAACAACATTTTGCGGCGGCTTGTGAGCGACTGGCAGCTTTCTCCCATCCTGAAGGTGAAATCGGGAGCATACTTCACGCCCAACTTGGGAACCGACAATCTTCTCAACGGCGAAACGGCAGGGTATCAGCGCCCGAATCGCGTGCCAGGCGTGAACGCCTATATGGATCATAGGAGCGTAGACGGATGGCTGAATCCGAAAGCGTTCGCCGTTCCACCCCCGGGTACCATGGGCGATGTGCCTCGAAACTCCGTTCAGGCTCCCGGGATGATTCAACTCGATCTGTCTCTATCCAGGACATTCCGGATCGCGGAAGCGAAGTCGATTCAGCTGCGCGCGGAAGTGTTCAATCTTCCAAACCGCCTGAATGCCGGGCTTCCCATAGCGGCCCTCAACTCGGGCACTTTCGGAAGAATTCAGCAGGACATCAGCGGCATCAGCAGCAGTTTGTACGGCGGCGATCAGCGCATTCTGCAGTTCGCGCTCAAGTATGTGTTTTGAGTGCCGTAAGGAGTTGCGCGATTCGACCTTTTCAGCAGCCTGCTAAGGTAGTCGGCGAGATGCCTTCGGCCGAGTGGTAATCCGATTCCGCCGATAAGCCATCCAAAATGCGTTCTTGTCGGTGTTAGTCCTATATGTGCTAGCGTACAGAGATGCGCGGATGCGCATGATTTTGGGGGTGTAACAGACCGTGCCGCAGAACGGCGAAATCAACGATAGATTTGGAGTGTACAAAAGCTTCTGCTGCGGCTTAGAAATTATCATCACCAAAGGTGCAAGCTTCCCCAACTGTCCGGACCATCCACGGTACACCACCATCTGGAAGCTATATTCAGATGAGAACACGGCGCCACGGACGGGTAAGAAAAAATCGGAATTAAAACCTGCCGCTTAGCCTGCCGCGATGGAAGCTCCGAAGCAACAACAGTCCAGAACACACATTGAGTATCGTCGTCTAATGGACGTCGCCGGCGGGCGCATCAAAATAGAGGAGTGGGAGCAAGACCATCTTGATGGCTGCCGCGTTTGCTACAGCGTCTACGTCTACCTCAATCAGGTGACCACTGAACCGTCCGAAAATTTTGAATCCGAAGACGACGCGGCGTAGCGTTGCGTCTCCATCCTGCCGAAAACCGCTAACCTTTTGGTCATTCCTCAAGGCCGCAGGACGCATTTAGCAGGTTAGGTTCCTGAAAAACCCATCGGAAACGACGAACCGCTGTGGGGGCTATTAAGGTGTTGAACGAATTGGAATCGAGCGTATTCCCCTCCTTGCATCACGGCAAGGAGGGGAGGGCCGAGCGATTAATAAAATGCCGCGAAGCATCTGCTGATCGCGAGGCCGGGCTGGTTTTCCGATTGAGAACACAAAGGAAAACCACCCCGGCTGCGGCGGCAGCTTTACTTGAGGCTGCGCGCTATCGCGCTTGAGCTTCGCGGAGCGCCCTACAGTCGTGCGAATCGCGCTCTAGCGCCATCCGCCCAAGGATTAAAGTTCTCCAAGTTTCTGCCGATAACATCATGGGGTACGCCCTGGCGCAATGCACGCCAGCGATATTCTGACAATCCTACTCTTCTCGTGCTCCTGGTCGTTGCCGCGGTCAGCGTCCGAGCAAGGCGATTTTTGCCGATTTTTTTGCCAATGCAGGTGCCCGCCTGTCATCAAGGCAAGAGGTGCGGAGCATGGAAGAATTGTCCAACGTTATCCTGCCGTTGAGCTTCGAACCGAGAGCATGTTCCATGATGTTCGCATGCGCGAATGGGTGTATGCCATCCGCCGCTGCATGGACTCGCCGCCTAACCCAACGGGCTTTGCTATTTGGTAAGGCAGGCCACTGAAGATGAAAGCGACCATCACACACCGTATTGACGAGTGCACTTTCCAATGCGGCTATGAAATGCGGCGCTGCACGGCCTGCGGCAAGTCTGCACGCACCGTGCCTGTACTCCTGTCCCTCGAATGCGGCGCGTTACTGATGGGCTACCTGTGCAAGACCTGCGTTCACGCCGCCGACCTCGAAGATACGCGGCCTCATGTGCATGTCGGCCCCGAGGCTCAGATCGTCCCTTCGACATCGCACAAGCATCTTGTCATGGAAATCGCCCGAATGACTACACGCATGGCGCATACGAGTTGGGATCCCGTGGACGGCCGGGTTGTGATTCACGCTGCCGAATTTCCTGTACGGTTGTGCAACTTCAATGGAGCCGCTAATCGGGAACCGGCCCGGACGCCTGACAACACCGGTTCTTAGCATTCAGATAGTCGTTCGCCTCTTCGACGCACGCTCAAGTCTTGCTTCGAGTGATCTCCGAATGTCGCTCGAAACGAAGGCCGCAGAAACCGCATGGTGCTGGCACTGCCAGAATTCGTCAAGTGTCCAGCCCTTATGCCTGAACAGGTTCTGGAATTCTTGCGTGCAGGAAGTCGCTGACAGGGTCCGCCCATCTGTGTTGACCGTAACGCGCAAACCACGCTTCAGGAGGTTATCTATAGGATGAGCTTTAAGAGAGTCCACAGCGCGAGTCTGTACATTGGACTGTGGGCAAACTTCCAGAGCAATGGCTTTGTCTTTCAGGAGTGACATCAACCGCGGATTTTCGACGACGCGGACGCCGTGACCGATACGTTCGGCATGAAGCACATCGATTGCTTCTTGAATTCGATCGCTTCCCGCAGCTTCTCCGGCGTGGACGGTTCGACGGAGTCCGGCGCGTTCGGCCAGCCTGAAAGCATCTACGTGTGGATTGCCCGGAAATCTGAATTCGTCCCCAGCGAGGTCGAGTCCGCAGACTTGGTCCTGATTGTCGGCGGCCAGCTTTGCTATTTCAAAGCTCACCGATGGGTCTTGCTGCCGGATGCAGCACAAAATCAATGATGTCAAAACAGCGCACCGCTGCTTGCCTTCTTCTAAACCCGCATGGACCGCGTTCACAACCTGCTGTAGGGAGAGACCACGCTTCGTATGCAGTTGCGGGGCAAACCGAACTTCGCCGTAAATGACGCCATCGGATTGAAAATCTTCCACGAGTTCATAGGCAATCCGCCGAAGGTCCTCTTCGCGTTGCATGACTTCGAGTGCCGGATCGATCCTCCGCAGGTAATCCATCAGACCATCACACACCGGGGGCGCGATGAGCGCCGCTTCGAGGGAATCGGGTAGAACCAGTCCCAGCTGTTTCCCGATCTCAGCCACTGTCGAAACCCGTACACACGCATCCAGATGGCAGTGCAAATCAATTTTTGGTGATTCGCGAAGATCCATACATGAATTCCGCAATTGTTTCACGTCAGGCGTGAAATTCACCATTCGAAGAAAAACACGCTTTCTCTCACGATGGCTCACACGTTGTAGCTCGAAGATGGTTCGCGTAAACACGCAAATAACTCAACGGGAGGAACACAACCATGAAATCGAGATACAGCTTCAAAGAAGTTTTGGAAAATGCAGAAGGGTGGGATGGCGAATCGAGGACATCATTGGCGGACGCGAGCGTGGCGCGCCCCCTTGCAGGGGCCGCCTAAGTCAGGAGCGGCAATTAAAAGTTAAACCGCAACCCAAGCTCGATCTGACGCGCGGGTCGCGCAGTGCTGATAGCATGGCCGAAGAAAGGCGAGGTCATCGTCCCGACATAGTTTCCGTACTGCACAAACGTTGCATGAATCCACAAAAGCATAAGCTAAATTAGCGGGTGAGGGTCAGTATCGGCGCACCGTGGAACCGGAACAGCAATCTTGGTAATGTCACAGGTTGCGGCTCCGCCGCGTTAGGAGAGGGTATGAATATTTTTGGCAAGTCTTTGTCAGACTATGTTCGATTTTCAAAACTGTTTCTTGTCTTGATCGCGGTCACCGGTCTGGTGCGGCTGGCGCTCTCACTGGGCGGTGTTCCGAATTCAACGGTAAAGTGGTTCAGCATGACCGGCCTGATGTGGATTGCGGTTGTGTACTACGCGATCCGCGTCCATAAAACCGGTTTCGGCACGTACAAACATCTGTTGCCGGTTCTAGCCGTTCTCAACGTCGTCTTCCAGGCAATCGCCATTGCCGGCATCCTTATCGCAATCCTCACAGGCAACGCGAACGTATTCAGCGCGCCGGAGTACGCCTTCGGGGGAGACGGCAAGACGTGGTCTCATCTGCTTGCCCATGTATTCATCGGGACTACCCTCGGCACGCTATTCCCGTGGGCGATAGGGTGCGCAATCCTGGCGGCAACTCGTAAATTGTCAGGAGGGAAGACTTATGAGAACAATCGTCACGTACCTCAATTTTGACGGACACACGCGTATCCCATCCGCGTGATTTCGGCCCGGTCCTAAACTAGATTCGTGCCGCAAGCAAACGCACACACAACAAAGAGGGGCGCGTCCTATAACCCGCCCTGGTTATTCGGAATCCTTTCGATTCCGTACGGCATCTTCAACGGCATTCTGGTTGTTTTAATACCGTTTCTGCTCCGCAAGCATGGTGTTTCGCCTGATCGGATCGCGAATGTGATCGCGATTTCCTCGATTCCGAATGTCTGGTATTTCCTGTGGTCTCCGATCGTCGACACGGGACTGCTGCGGCGTACATGGGTCCTCATCGCCGCCGGTGTGTCGGGCCTCTGTGGATCGGTTGCGATTGCCGCAACATCGCTATCACTGACGCAACTCACAATTCTTCTGTTAGCGGGAAACGTTGTCGCAATGTTGCTCTCATCGGCATGCGGTGCAGTCCTGACGATGTTAAATCCTGACAAACGCGGCAGAGCCAGTGGCTGGTATCAGGCAGGTAATCTTGGTGGCGGCGCATTGGGCGCAGGAGCCGCAATCGGGCTCGCCGACAAACTTCCGCTTCCCATTTTGGCTGCGGCGGCTGGGTCGATGGTATTCCTTCCTGCACTGGCGGCCTTGCTCATCTCCGAAGAGCGAGTTCCGCGCATGCGGCTGGTTCCGCTGTTTCGCGCGCTCGGCCGTGACGTGTGGGATGTGCTCCGCGCTCGAGCGACCTTGATCGGATTAGTGTTCTTCCTTTCTCCCGTCGGGAGCTCCGCCGTAGCGAATCTGATTTCGAGTGTGGGACCGGACTATCATGCATCCGATGCTCAGGTGGCGTGGGTATCCGGACTGGCGGGAGGTGCGCTGTCGGCGCTGGGATGTGTATTGGGAGGCTTCGTCTGCGATCGTGCGAATCGGATGACTGCCTACGCATTAGCGGGTCTGCTGTCGGCGATCTTCTCGGCCTGGATGGCTCTGGGTTCTCCGACGCCGCTTACGTACGCAGGCGGATACATCGGCTACGCGTTGGCGGCAGGAGTCGCATATGCCGCTTTTACGGCACTGGAACTGGATGTCCTGGGCAAACGCCGTCACGCTGCGGGCACCGCCTATTCCTTGCTCGGCGCAAGCGGGAATTTGCCGATCGCGTATATGACCTGGTTCGACGGAATCGGCTATAAATATTCCGGAGCCCGCGGTCTCATGGCTGTGGATTCGCTAGCCAATGGAATCGGAGGAGTGCTCCTGCTCTTGTTTGCGGCGTATTCCGCGCGAGCGTATCTACAAAGTCCAGGAGATTAGACCTGCCAAAAGTTGCGAAGGCCTCCGATCGGCGGCCTCCAGCAACTTTTGTATCAAATGGCCGGAATGCAACCTGGAAGAAGGCATCGAGGATTTGCTGAGCACGAAACCGTCGCTTCTCAATCGATGGTGGGTGGCCTCAAGAAGGGCCGCTTGCCGGTATTGTTTCAGGACATGGCAACCGCCTTTCTTCGCGAATTGCCGAACCACCTGTGAGCAGCCGGACGTTGCGTAAGCGTAATCGCACGCCTCCAGCATTGCGATGTCCTCTGCGGAATCGCCGATTGCGGCAAGCCGCGCATTACTGCCGAGGTAGCGTTTCACAAATCGGACTGCCGGTCCTTTTCCCGTCTGCTTCTGAACGACGTGAGTGCCGCTTTTCCTCGAAATGCAGCTGAGCCGGTCGAATTCCGGGGCCTGTAGAACCTTTCGGATTTCCTCTTCGGTTAATCCGGCAGTCGAGCTGCCGTTGTAACGATAGGCGCGAATTGAATATCTGTAACCCGGATCGACGAATACACCCGGAAACGCCCGGATGGCGTCTCGGCACTTTTCCAGTTGCCGTGCGCCTGTGGCATCAACGAGAGGCAATTCCTTATTCCCGGCTTTATCGACGAGAACTCCACCGAATTCTGCAATACCGCCCGCAATCCCGTAGGTTGCGCAATAGTTGCGCACATGTTCGACGCTGCGGCCGGTGTTTAAGACGACGGAATATCCGTTGGACTGCAACAAAGCAAGTGATTCGAGGCCGCTTTGCGTGGCGTGAGGGAATCCTAAAAGTTCCTGATCAAAGATGCCGTCCGGATCCATGAAAAATATCGAATGGGACCACCCGGTAAGCGTGGGCTGCTTGATCATATCTGCACAAAACCGATTCATGGAGTAGATCAGGAAATTCCGCGCATAATGAAAAAGATCATTGTGTTTTTGCGCCTCTTTGCCTGCCATCACTCGTCCTTCGGCATGTCTCATGGCCATGGAAGCGTAGAGAATCTTGTAAATAATCATGCGGTCTGCAGCCGTTCGATCGCCGCTCATACGCATGTATGTTGCGAGGAGTTCCTCTTCGGATTCCCGGTTCCATTGGAATTCAAAAACGGCCGCGGCCAGATCATAGGCGGGGTCGGCGATGTCGAGTTCGGCTCCGCCAAAGTTATGATGCTCGAAGTCGGCCTTAAAGACGGCGGTTGGTGTGCGAAGCCATTCTTGGGATCTCATCCTGCCATCGATGAGTGTCGGCGTGGAACTCAAGTACGCGTACACCTGTTTCCGCAAGGCCGCTGCTTTAAGCCGCCCGAGAAACGGGCCATATGCAGCTCGAAGGATGGTTACGATTTCGTCCACGCCGCTCCACCGATAGGTACGTTTCTCGTGCCGGCAGTCGCCAATTAAGGGCAATCTGCGGCGTCGAGCCGCAACGTAAGAGGCGACAACGTTTACCATTGCGCCGCTGGAGCATGGCTCGCCTTTTCTTGTTTCATCGATCCAGGCTGTTACCAGCAGGCCATTTCTCAGTCCGATCAACTGGGGCACAAAGCCGTCGAGGCGTCTGCCGGCGATATAGGCGTGGTATCCAAGCCAACCCCATCCCGCGCTTTTGAAAAAGATCTCTTTTCGCGTTGCTCTGCCGTACCTGTCCGACAGTTCAATCGCGAACACCCGTTTTTCACGGACGTGATGGCCCTGTTTGGAATGCTCGGCCAGGCGAGCATTGAGCCGATTTATACGATCGTCATCGATGACGCGAAAGCCCGTTGAACCGGAAGACGCGAAGTATTCCGCGCACCAGGATTCGACGGCTTTCGGCTTCAACAATTCGGCTTTGTATAGCTCGGTGGGCCGAACAGTAAAGACGGTCATGCCTTCTTTGATGCCGGCGAGTTCCATCCAACGTGGTTCGGCTGCATGAGTCGGCGCCAGGACCGAAATCCGTTCGGGCTTTATTTTCGCCTTCTGGAGAATCTGAAGCGTGAGGCGCAATGTCTTACCTGTGGCTGGATAATCGTCCACCACAAGCACGCGAGCGTCATGTCGCGCCGCAAATCTCAATTGCCATTGTTCCCAGACGGAGATTCCATTCTTAGGCCGAATGCTGAACCACGCGACGCGCAACCAGTTCGACCGCTTGAGATAAAGCGCCATGAGTGGAGCAAAATACGCCCCTGCGGTGCGAAGGCCGACGATGACGATCGGTTTGTCCTTGTTTGTGGAAGAGGCGCAGAAGCGCCGGATGAGCGAAATCACATCATGATGTGTAAAGTCTTGCCCGCGAAACGCCTCGGGCAAACGCATTCTCCATTTCAGCAACCGTTTCGGCAACCGGCAGTTCGTTGGGGCGGACGACGTGACTTTTCGCAAGTCCGTCTTCGCGATGAGCAGCGCACAAAGTTGATCGAGGCAGGAATTCCACTGCTTTCTCCACTGCCATACGCGCCAATCGACGATCATCGTCAGCAGCCACCGGCCCGTGTTCAGTAGCCACTCGGCCGCTCTCAACAAAAGCAAGAGCCTTGGTAGACAGGAATATAGGGGAGACAGATCCAGCAGCCGCAGGCTGAAGTAGTCATCTACCGTGCACGAGATAGCGCAAGCGAACAGGTAGAGGTTGATCTGGCATTCTTCACGCTGCCAACCCTCGAATGTGGGATAGTCGTTGATCTCTTGGGCGAAGCGGTGCAGCAATTCCTGAACGGAGGGGATCGGGTTCAAACACCAGTCGTAGCGGGAATAGAACACATCCTCGGCACTGTGCAGATCAGGCATAGACGGCGTTCTACTTGGGGCAACTCGAATTCCATTAAGGGAGGTGCAAGGCTTTCGCGAGGGGCTTTGCACAGAAGTCGAGTTTGGCGGTGATGCAAGGAGGGGAATGCGCATGTCCGAAACGCTTCCGCATTTTCTTCACAGCTTCATAGACCGCCGCTACAGTGGAAAACTCTGAGGGGAACGCACGGTTACTTGAGTGGAAGTTCCATGCTCAACTTTCACGCGCTCTAACGGAAATCGGGGGCGATTTCGGCGATGAACCGGTTCATGTCGCGCCGCAGTTCATCTAAGGGCCTGAACATGGTTGGAATGAACAGCGTTGTGGCACCAGCGGACTGCAGCCGCCGTAAATGTTCACGGATCTGATCGGGCGTTCCAGCCAGACACGTATCGCGAGCGTCGGCGGCATGACTTCCCAGGCGTGCTGCGATGGTCTCAGCTAACCGATCAATGTCGGCTTTGCTGTTAGTGATCAGCAAAGCCATATTGACGGACCGGTTGATACTGTTGCTGTCACGACCGAGTTTGGAACAATGCTCTTCGAGCACCGCGCTTTTGCGCGCGAGAACTCTCGGTCCGCCCCAAACGTTCCAGTGGTCGGCATGTTTGGCGGCAATGCGGAGCGTGACGCGTTCGCCGCCGCCTCCAATCATCAGTTCCGGGTGCGGCTTCTGCACGGGCTTTGGATCGAGGGGAGCGTCGGCGAGTTGGTAGTAGCGGCCATCGAAATTGCTGCGGCGCTCGGTCCAGAGCAATCGGAACACTGTGCACGCCTCATCGAGTCTCTCGAGCCGTTCGCGCATCGTGTAAAAGGGGATGCCATACGCCTCGTGCTCGTTCCGTTGCCAGGCCGCGCCAATGCCGAACAGGAGCCGTCCACCGCAAATGATGTCGACCTGCGCCGCCATCTTTGCAACGATGGCTGGGTGACGATAGGTATTGCCGAGCACAATAGTACCGATCCGCATCCGTGGCACGACTGCCGCGAGTGCGGAAAGGGTACTCCAGGCTTCCAGCACCACGCCTTCGCGTTCCCGCGTATTCGGCATGAAATGGTCCGACACGCAGGCGGTGTCCCATCCCGTCGATTCGAGATGTTGCCAAAACTCCAATACCCCTGGCCACGTCTGCCCGATCAAGCTCGTGAATACACCGAAGCGCATCTACATGGCCTGGGATTTGGTCGGGTCGTGTCGCGGATCCACGTAGGTCGTATCCGATGGTCCGATTCCCGTCATTTGAATCAGGACTTCTTCTTTCGTGAGCCCGAAATGATTCACGCCGGGCGGTTCAGTGTAGAAGCTTCCAGGAGGCAATTCTTTCAGTGCGGATTCATCAAATGTATCTCCATAACCAAAGTACCAGGTGCCGGACACGACGGTCGCGATCCGGTCGTCCCCATGAGAATGAGGCTGAATCCTCGTATTCGGAGCAATGCGAAGAAGGATGGTGTACAGGCCGGGCTTCGAAGGATCGCCCTTGAGAACGGCGGTTTCGACCTCACGCCTGAGGGACGTCCCAACGCTGGGGCCTGCCCCGGCCGCCCAGGCAAATTCATCGGGACTGATTCGGATCTCAGATGCTTTATCGTGTGTATCCATTCTTGCCATCGCTCGTCTCCTTGATCCGTAAATTTCAACTCATCAGGACGGCAAGCGTCAACTGTGGCGGTGTTCTGTGGACGTTTCCTGAGTGAGAGGGTAGATCGGTAGATCAATAAGAAAGGCCGCAAGATTGATTCTTGCGGCCGCGACTTTGTTTTGCTGACGCCCTCAGCGTTTTTGGAGTTCTCTTTGAAGCGACTCCGCTTCCTCGAGATGATGGCGAAGAGTCGGCAGCATGTCTCTGGCAAAATCCACAGTATCCATATCCTTGTTCAGGTCCGAGCGAGAGTACTCTTGATCGCCCGAAGTTGGTTTTCGCCGCGCCGTCTGCTGCCCCGTAGTCGTGCCGGTTTGGTTGCGGGTGGCGCCACCAGTGTTGTGAACATGGGTTTGGGCTTCGAAGAGCTGGATCGCTTCGCGATGCCCGCGAACCATTTCATTTATGAATTCGCGATCGAAGTTCGCTCCGGAAAGCGATGCCAGGCGATCCGCAACGCGCTTATGTTCCGGCGTGAGCGGAGCGTCAGTACCGCTTTGCTGATCTATTGAATTTCTGGTCGTTTGATTGGTGGCGCCGCTTGTGGTCGATCCAGTCGTCGAGCCGGTCTTGCTGCGACCCGCAATCCTTGCCTCATGCAGGTCTTTCAGTTTGTCCATTGCCTCCTTGTGGTCCCGCACGATCATATCGGCAAAATCTTTGACCCGCGTATTCTGCGACTTATTCATGGCCGTTTCGCCGAGTTGCACTTCGGCCTTATTGATTTCCATCGCTTTCGAGAGAAACTGATTGCCATGATGGGCGTAAAGCGGCACCAGGAACAGTGCCCCTATGGTGGAAACAAGTATCAGTCGAGAAGATAGACTGTTCATCTTCCGGCTTTCTCCTTTAGGCTGGTTTTCTACAAAGGATTGCTGTGCACTTGTCGGGCCGAATGGCATTGCGACGTAACCGCATTGGAACGAGCTAAGCGGTCGGTTTCAAATCCCGCTCGCAAGACCTTGTTTACTTTTTCCTGGAAGCATATAGTTGGTAGTAACGGGTTCGCCGGTGGGAGTCACCGTCAGAGCTCTTGCCCTGACTCCTGGAAAAAAAGGCCGCTCGCCACCAGGGGAACCCGTTTATTCCGCTGGTTTCCCCATTCTCGTCGTTAAAGCCCCGCTCTTGGAACGTTCACTCCATTCTTGGAACTGCGCTTCTCTTGAGCCTGCGCGCGGGCTTGCGCTGCGCTGGTGATGGCCCCTCGCAGTCGAGGTTGTCCGCAGTGGGAGTTAATATGGTTATAATAAGGTCTCGATCGTTGAATGGCGCCGTACCCAAGTGGCTAAGGGAGAGGTCTGCAAAACCTTTATGCATCGGTTCGAATCCGATCGGCGCCTCTCCACACCCTTTTCATGCGTCTCGACCACATCCGTGAAGTTGTCCGCATTTTACGGAGAGAAATACTTCAGTGGCCCGTTCCCGCGATTGGCCATTACGTGGAGACTCCGTTCACTGTACTGATTTCCTGTATTCTGAGCCTCCGCACACAGGACAAAACGACAAACGCCGCAAGCGAAAAGCTATTCGCCATTGCCACGACACCAGAAAAGATGTTGGCAACTCCGGTCGGCATAATTGAGAGAGTGATCTATCCGGTTTCGTTCTATCGCGTGAAGGCAAGGACTATCCACGCGATCTCCGAGCAACTGCTGACCAGATATAAAGGCCAGGTGCCGTCGCGCATGGAGGACCTTCTCGGACTGCCGGGAGTCGGACGCAAGACGGCGAACATCGTCATTACGCTCGGCTTTCGTAAGGCGGGAATTGCGGTCGACACGCACGTGCACCGCATTTCGAACAGGCTCGGCTACGTTCGAACTAAGACCCCTGAAGATACGGAAATGGCTCTGCGCAGGAAACTGCCACGCCGGTATTGGATCACGTTCAATGATTTGCTTGTCACTTACGGGCAGAATCTGTGCAAGCCCATCAGCCCGCTCTGCTCCCGATGCAAGATCGCAAGGTACTGCCGGCGAGTCGGAGTCACGATTTCGCGCTGAGTAAGTTCACTTCTCCAGCTCGCCCGCGATGATATTGAATGAGCCGAGCGCTGCAACTGCATCCGAGAGGTACGCGCCCTTCACAAGGTGATTGAAGGCCTGAAAAATGTAGAAACATGGACCTCGGCACCGTAAGCGGTAAGGCCGCTTGCTGCCGTCGCTGATCAGGTAAAAGCCGAGCTCGCCATTGGCTGCTTCCCAATACGAATAGACCTCGCCGATCGGCGGAAGGATGCCGTCCTGAATCAGCTCGAAATGATTCATCAGGTCTTCGATGTTGGAATACACACCTTTCTTGGGGGGCAGGCTGATCCGGCGATCATGGATCTGCACTGCACCCTCCGGCAGGTTTTCGAGCGCTTGTTTGATGATACGGAGACTTTGGCGGATTTCCTCTATGCGCACGAGATAACGATCGTACACATCACCGCGGTCGCCAATGGGAATCTCGAATTCAAACTTGTCGTAATCATAATTTGGAAACCACTTACGAATATCGTATGGGACACCGGCGGCACGAAGCACGGGACCAGTGAAACCCCAGTCGATCGCATCTTCGGCGCAGATTGCGGTGATTCCTTCCGTCCGCATTTTGAAAATTTTGTTGTGGCGATTCATCTTCTCGATATCGTCCACGTATTTCGGGATGCTGTCGAGCAGAGCCCGCGAGCGCGTCACGAAATCCGCCGGAATGTCTTCGGCAACACCGCCGATGCGGACATAGCTGACCGTCAGACGTCCTCCGCAACACGACTCGATCAGATCGTAGATTTCCTCGCGAGGGCGGAACCCATACCAGAAATTGGTGATGGCGCCCAGATCGACCAGATTCGTTCCGATGCAGACGAGGTGATCGGCAATCCGGCTGAATTCCGAGAGAATGACGCGGATGTACTGGGCGCGCTTCGGTATTTCTACGCCGAACATCTTCTCGACCGCCATGGCGTAGGCGACGCCGTTCATCATCGCAGACATGTAATTCAGGCGATCGGTGAAGGGAATGACTTGCCAGTACATGTGCGTCTCGGCCATCTTTTCGAAGCATCGATGAAGGAATCCGATTTCCGTATCGGCGTCGATGATCTTTTCACCGTCGACAGCCGCCTGAAGCCGGAATGTCCCATGCATTGCCGGATGCTGCGGTCCAATGTTGAGTATTTGAGGATGCGCCAGTCCCATGGATTCCACATATTTTCTGGCGCGTTCGACGACCGGCAAATCGAAGGTGTCGGTGCAGGGAGTACGTTGTCCAGGCGGAAAATCCTTTCGCAGCGCGTGACCGGTAAATTGTGCATGCGTGAGGATCCGGCGCAAATCCGGATGCCCCTTGAATTGGATGCCGAACATGTCATAGGCCTCGCGCTCCGCCCAATCTGCAGCTTTCCAGATATCGATGGCGGAGTCGATCGCCGGATCTTCGCCGGGCACAGGAACTTTCAATCGCAAGCGATGCTTGTTTGAAAGCGAAAGCAAGTGGTACACGACATCGTAGCGCGATGCGCGCTCGGAAAGGTAGTCGATGGCAGTCACATCCAACAGCAGTTTGAAATCAAAGGCCGGATCATGCTTCAGAGTGCGCAGGATTTCCTTCACATGATCGCGCTTGACTGTAATCGAAAGATCGCCGCGAAATTCGCGCACGTGCATGAGGTCATCCGGAAAACGCTGCTTGAACGCCGTTGCGATCGGCCCCTGAATTTCCTGATTCTCTTCCAGGAACCGCACAACCGTTCGCGGTGGACCTTGAAGACCATGAACAGTCGCATCGAATTCGGGAGTCTTCAGGCGGGTCTGCCGGGGATGACGTTCGTAGGAGAGCCGCGTATCGTTCTCCACCTGCTGCTGAAGCTTGATTATGGCGTCCAGGACTGCCTCAGGGGTTGGAGGACATCCAGGAATATAGACATCAACGGGAATGATTTCGTCGATGCCCTGCATCACGTGATAGGCGCGATAAAATCCTCCGCAAGTCGCGCACGCGCCCATGGAGATGACCCATTTCGGCTCGGCCATCTGATCATAAATTTGCTTGAGGACGGGCCCCATCTTGTCGTTAATCGTGCCGAGCACCATTAAAACATCCGACTGTTTGGGAGAGAAACGGACGACTTCGGACCCGAATCGCGCGATGTCGTAGTGCGAGGATACAACCGACATGAATTCGATGGCGCAACATGCCGTACCAAATGGATACGGCCACAGTGAGCTCTTGCGGGCCCAATTGACCAGAGATGCGTAGGTCGTCGTGAAGAAGCTTTCGTGCTCTCGCTTTGTTTCGAGCTCGGCGACGCTCATTAATTTGAGTGTAGCATTCCCCTCCGCGCAGAGCAGGGCGCGAAGCGCGAGCCCGATAGGGCGAAGCCTCAAGAGAAGATGCGCCGAGCGAAGCGAAGGTGCAGACGGGGGTGGTCAGACCGGAATCATGATTAACCAGCACCCGTAGATAACGTTCGAGGGCTGCAATCAATCCGCTCCATCCTGAGCTACCGTTTGTACAGCTTGCCGGCCTTCATGACGAACCGCACGCGCTCGAGAGCTGTGATATCCGTCAGGGGATCGCCGTCGACCGCGACGAGATCCGCTTCAAGCCCCGGCGTGACGGAGCCGATCAGGTTCTGTAGATTCATCGACTCGGCGCCGTGCGAGGTCAGATCGATCAGGGCGTCCATCGGCTTCTGGCCGAAGCGGACGCGCTCGATGGTTTCTCTGACGTTCCGTCCATGCGCGCCTGCGTTGGCGTCTGTGCCCATCACCATTTTGAGTCCGGGCGTCCTCAAGGCCATCTTGAACATCGGACCGCCGAGAGCGTGCGCCTTTTCCATCGCTGCAAAGCCTTCTTCGGTGTAGTTGCCTAGGCCGAGAAACCGGCGTTTGAACTCGAAATAATTTGGGAAGTTGAGGCCGATGTTGGGATCGAACCAGATGCCGTTCTGGGCGAGAATGGTGAATGCTTCCTGCGTCGCGAGGACGCCATGTTCGATGACAGTGCAGTGCGCCCGCGCGGCTCGTATCATGGATTCGGCGCTCTGCGCGTGGATCATTGTCCGCAGACCCTGCGCACGAGCTTCGCCGCAGGCTGCATCGAGCTGTTCCTGGGAGAGGGTCGGCCCGCCGCCATCCCTGATGCTGGCCGACGCGAAGATCTTGATCAGATCCGCACCCTCTGCTTTCTTGCGCCGAACGTACTCGCGAAGCTGCTGCGGTGTCAGCCGCTCATCCGTCATTTGGTCGAGCGAGGTGAGGATCCTGGGACCGGGGAGCACGCCGCGCGCAATCGCATCCCGAA
>Ga0209058_1002409_pt1 | contig 15459 bp, 16 predicted proteins | sample GraSoiAngelo_147_FD_185904 | JGI IMG/M metagenome (GOLD analysis project Ga0209058, IMG submission 185904) | Grasslands soil microbial communities from the Angelo Coastal Reserve, California, USA - 14_1009_05_40cm (SPAdes) (version 2) | ecosystem: Environmental > Terrestrial > Soil > Grasslands ... | reverse complement strand
CAAGATTGCCTACCCCCGTAAGACGATGAGTACCACATGGAGCACTACCGCAACGTCGACAACACGATGCGTGCCTACCCAGAGATTGCTGCCAACTGGAAGGAGGCCGGGATCCGCCCCGACAAGTGGGTGGCTTTCTACTGCGGGACGGGCTGGCGAGCAAGCGAGACCTGGTGCTACGCCTACCTGATGGGCTGGCGGCGGATCGCCGTCTACGACGGCGGCTGGTTCGAGTGGAGCCAGGATCCGATCAGCAACCCGATCGAGGTGGGGGTGCCAGTCGAGGTCTAGACGTACGCTGGCTCTACTGCGGCTTGGGAAGGCGGCTGTAGGGCGAGCGGCGCTGCACTTCGCTGTTGAGCCGCGCCAACGCCGCTTCGGCGCCGAGATGCTTGCTCAATCGGCTAACGTGCTCGATTGGGACGAAAACCCGGTGTCCCTCAGCGTAATCGAGCTGGAAGTACTCTGCTGTCGTGCCATCGCTCGCTTGCAGCAGCTTGGTGCCCGCGTATCGGCTGAGTCCGTGGGTCACGTGTACGACCAGTTCGCCGAGATGAAAGGGCGATGCGAACTCTGTGGCCAACCCGATAAGTGTACCCCTCTTCTGCTTATCTCAAACTTCTGCGAAATCGATCACCGCCGGCCACTTCGCAGCGTAGGCCTCAATATGATGGTGCAGGTCACGAGGAACGGAAACTGGCGGTCCGCGTGGAAGCTGCTTTCGCCGCCGCCCGATGCCGTGAAGGTGGCCCAGACCAGCCAGGCCGGGGCCCGCCGTGGCGGCTGATCCGGGTGCCCGGCAGTCCGGCCAATGCTAGACACTCGCCAATTCGAGTGATATACCTGTTGGCGGCAGGCGGATAGGCGGGCTCAGAGGAGGTGCGTATGAGACGCAGGGTCGCGGTCACCATCAATGGCACCAGCTACGAACACGAGGTCGAGCCGCGGACGTTGCTGGTCTATTACATCCGGGAACAGGCCGGGCTGACCGGTACCCACATCGGGTGCGATACCAGTAACTGCGGCGCGTGTACGGTCGAACTCGACGGTCACACCGTCAAGTCGTGCACGATGTTCGCGGTCCAGGCGGATGGCGCGCAGATCACGACCATCGAGGGCCTGGCGAAGGGCTCAACGCTCCATCCGCTGCAGCAGGCGTTCTGGGATGAGCACGGTCTGCAATGCGGCTTCTGCACCCCCGGAATGATCATGGCCGCCAAGCAGCTGCTGGAACGCAACCCCAACCCGAGCGAGCGAGAGATCCGGCTGGGGCTCGAAGGCAACCTCTGTCGTTGCACCGGCTACCACAACATCGTCAAGGCGATCCAGGCGGCGGCCAAGGTGATGGCGCCCGGCGCCGAAGCCAAAGCGCCGGCGTCCGTCTCGTAAGGCGAGGGAGTTCAATCATGGCCATATCCCAAATGGTTGGCGCGTCGATCAAACGTCGCGAAGACCCACGACTTGTGACCGGCACCGGCAGTTATGTCGACGACCTTCCGGAAACCGCCATTGTCCACATGGTGGTGGTCCGCTCCACCGACGCCCACGCCCGCATCCTCGGCATCGATACCACGCGGGCGAAAGAGGCCGATGGGGTGATCGCCGTCTTCACCGGCAAGGAGCTGCTGCCCGAATTCGGAGCCCCACTGCCGGTGACCGACTGCTTCGTCCCGACAAAGAAATATCCCAAGCATTACCCGATCGCCGTCGACAAGGTGCACTACGTCGGTGAGCCGGTGGCGATCGTGCTGGCGTCGAGCCAATCGGCGGCGGAGGATGCCGCCGAACGGGTCGAGGTGCGCTACGAGACCCTTCCGCCCGTTACCGACATCGAGAAGGCGCTGGAGAAAGGTGCCCCGATCATCCACGACGAATTGGGGAGCAACCTCTCTTATGACGTCAAGTTCGCCGCGGGCGACATCGAGGCGGCTTTTAAGGAAGCCGAGGTCAAGATCACGCAGCGCCTCATCCAGCAGCGGCTGATCCCGGTTGCCGTTGAGCCGCGCGGGGTTGTGGCCGACTACAAAACGTGGGCCAGGAAGCTCACGATCTGGTCCTCGACCCAGATCCCGCACTTCGTCAAGGTCTGGGCCGCGGTGATCCTCGGCATCCCGGAGAGTGATGTCCGGGTCATCGCCCCCGAGGTCGGTGGCGGCTTCGGCTCGAAGATCCGCGTCTACCCCGAGGAGATCATGACGGCGCTGGCCTCGCGTCGGCTTGGCCGGCCGGTCAAGTGGATCGAAGACCGGGGCGAGAACACGAAAGCGACGCACCACGGACGGTCGCAAATCTGGGACGTGGAAATTGCGGCCATGCGCGACGGGACCGTCCTCGGCATCCGGCCTACGCAGTGGCTCGACCTCGGGGCCTACTGCAGCCAGTTCGGCACATTCCAGGTGCTGGGTATGCTGGTGGCCCAGGGCGCCTACCGGATGAAGGCCTTCGACGGCCGGGCGGTGGGCATCTATACGAACCGAACGCCGACCGATGCCTATCGCGGCGCCGGGCGACCCGAGGCAACCTTCCTGATCGAACGCGTCATGGACCTGGTAGCCCAGGAGACCGGCGTCGATCCGGTCGAAGTCCGCCGCAAGAATTTCGTTCGCGCCGAGGACCAGCCGTTCACCACACTCCTCGGTCTGACTTACGATTCGGGCGACTACCGCATCACGCTGGATCGGGCGCTGCAGATGGTCGACTACCTGGGACTGCGGCGTGAGCAGGCGGAGAAGCGCAAGCAGGGCAAGTACCTGGGCATCGGCCTGTCCACCTACATCGAGATCTGTGGCCTGGGGCCGGCAGTGCCAACGCAGGCCGCCGTGGGGGTCTCGCTCTGGGGGATGTCAGTCGTCAACGTCCACTTCACCGGCAAAGCCACGGTGATCATCGGCAGCTCGCCGCACGGTCAGGGTCATGAGACGACCTATGCGCAGGTCGCGTCGGACGTGCTAGGCATCCCGGTCGGGGACATCGACGTGCAGCATGGCGATACGGCGATCGGACCGATGGGAATGGACACCTATGGCAGCCGGAGCACCGCCCTCGATGGCAACGCGGTTCACATCAGCGCCATGAAGGTCCAGGAGAAAGCCAAAAAGATTGCGGCGCACCTTTTGGAGGCCGCCGAAGGCGACATCGTCTACGAAGGTGGCAAAGCTTACGTCAAGGGAACGCCATCGAAAGCCGTCACCATCCAGGAGATCGCCGTCGCGGCCTTCCAGACGAGCCGTCTCCCGAAGGGAATGGAGGGCGGCCTGGAGGCTACCACCTTCTTCGATCCGGCGAACTTCGTCTGGCCATTCGGCGCCCACATCGCCGTCGTCGAAGTCGATGCCGACACCGGCGCGACCCGGATTCTGCGCTACGTTGCCGTCGACGACTGCGGCACCCGGATCAATCCCATGGTGGTTGATGGCCAGTTGCATGGCGGGATCGCGCAGGGCATCGGGCAGGCTCTCTTCGAGGAAGCCGTGTACGACGAGGCCGGTCAGCTGCGAACCAGCAGCCTGGTCGATTACCTGGTGCCGACCGCGGCCGACCTGCCGTCGTTCGAGCTCGAGGCGACGATCACACCCAGCCCGGTGAACCCGCTGGGTACCAAGGGCATCGGCGAGGCGGGTACGATCGCGTCCAGCCCGGCGATCATCAATGCGATCGTCGATGCATTGGCGCCATTCGGCGTCAAGGACATCTCGATGCCTGCCACGCCGGAGAAGGTCTGGCAGCTGATGCACCGCAACGGAGGGACAAAGCGATGATTCCGGCAGCCTTCGACTACGTCGTTCCCCGCACGCTCCCGGAGGCGGTCGCCGAACTGGTCAAGCGTGGCCAGGAAGCGAAAGTCCTGGCGGGTGGGCACAGCCTGATTCCCCTGATGAAGCTGCGGCTCGCGACGCCCTCCTTCCTGGTGGACATCGGCCGGATCAACAACCTCAATTACATTCGTGAGGAGGATGGCCACGTGGCCATCGGCGCCCTCACGACCCACCACGACATCGAGTTCTCCGACCTGCTCAAGAAAAAACTGCCATTGCTCAGCAGCGCCGCCGCCCAGATTGGCGACCCGCAGGTGCGCAACCGTGGGACGATCGGCGGGGCTGCCTCGCATGCCGATCCGTTCGGTGATTTCCCCGCCTGCTTGCTCGCCCTGGATGCAGAGCTCAAGGTTGTGGGCCCGAACGGCGAGCGGAGCATTGCAGCAAAGGATTTCTTCGTCGACACGTTTACCTCGGCGCTCGAGCCCAATGAGATCGTTCGCGAGATCCGCATCGCAACGCCAGCTGCCGGCAGCACCGGGACCTACCTCAAGTTCAGCCGGCGGTCGCAGGACTGGGCGATCGTGGCGGTCGCCGCCCAGGTCACCGTCAGCGGCCACAATGTCGCCAACGTGGCGATCGGCCTGACCGGCATGGGCAGCCGTCCGCTGCGGGCAATCGGTGTAGAGCAGGCACTGCGTGGCAAGGGCGCGCACGACGATGACATCCGCAAGGCTGCCGAGCGAGCGGCGGACGGCACCGATCCGGTCCAGGACTTGAATGGCTCACCCGACTATCGCCGGCACCTGGCACAGGTCCTCACCCGGCGCGCGCTGGAACAGATCACGGCGCACCACTAGGACGCAAGCGAGGGAGAGCGGCTGCTGCGTCGCAGCGGCTCTCCCTACAATTCGGTCATGAAGGACCTACCGGTCTCGTCGATCGAGGACGTCGAGCGGGCGTTGCACCAGCATCGGTATGTTGCCGACCGCAGCCTGGCAACCACGATCTTCCTGGCGCTTACGCTCGATAAGCCGCTGCTGCTGGAGGGCGAGGCGGGTGTGGGAAAGACCGAGGTCGGCAAGGTCCTGGCAGAGATCCTCGATGCCCGGTTGATCCGGCTGCAGTGCTACGAAGGTATCGACGTCAACAACGCGGTCTACGAATGGGCCTACGCCAAGCAGATGCTTCATATCCGGCTGCTGGAATCGGCCGGCGCCAATCGCGAGGAGACCGAGCGCGAGATCTACAGTCCACAGTTCCTGGTCAAGCGTCCCCTGCTGCAGGCGATCGAGAGTGATGGCGGCACAGCTCCGGTCCTGTTGATCGACGAGATAGATCGCGCGGACGATGAATTCGAGGCCTTCCTCCTCGAGCTGCTCTCCGATTTCCAGATCTCAATTCCGGAGATCGGCACCATCAAGGCTGACAAGCCGCCGGCGGTGATCATCACCTCGAATCGAACCCGCGAGATCCACGATGCCCTCAAGCGCCGCTGCCTGTACTTCTGGATCGATTACCCGTCAGTGGACCGCGAGTACGAGATCATCATGGCCCGCGTGCCGGAGGTCCCCACGAAGCTGGCCCGCCAGGTCAGCGCGTTCATCGGCGGTGTTCGGCACCTCGACCTCTACAAGTTGCCCGGGATCGCTGAGACGCTGGACTGGACTCGCTCGCTCATCGCCCTTGGCGAGGTGGAACTCAGCGAGGCGGCCGTCCAGGCGACGCTCGGTTGCGTGGTCAAGTACCAGGAGGATCTCGAACGGCTGCGCGGCGCGGGCTCGCGGGAGCTCCTCGCCCGGGCCGTCAATGCCTGACCCCGGCACCGTCCTGACCCGGAACTGGTTGCACTTCGGGCGCGTCCTTCGCGGCCTCGGTTTCGACGCCGGGCCGGTCCGCATGCTGGCGTTCCTGACCACCCTGACCGTGATCGACCTTGGCCGCGGGGACGACTTGCGGACGGCGGTCCACGCCCATTTCGGCCGGCGGCGAGACGAGCTACCCATCCTGGATCAGGCACTGGCCGCCTTCCTCGGCGCCCGTGCCCCCGCTGGCGACGCATCGTCGTCGTCGCAGACCGCCGTGCGTGAACGGGGCGCGGTCATGTCGCTCACCGCGCGCCAGCTCAAGGTGCTCGATGACGAGGAGGGTGCCGAAGGCGCCGAAGAGCAAAAAGTGGCAAGCTACTCGCGAGCCGAATTGCTCCGCCAGAAGGACTTCGACGCCCTCACCGAAGCCGAGATGGCCGAGGTGCGCCGGCTCATCCGATTGATGCGACTTCCGGCCGGCCTCACCCGCTCCCGCCGGGCTCGGGCCGGCGGCCGTGACCGGCTCGATATTCGCCGGCTGCTGCGACGCAGCTTGCGATTTGGCGGCGAGCTACTGGTCTTCAGCTGGAAGAGCCCGACGGTTCGACCGCGTCCGCTGGTGCTGCTCTGCGACATCAGCGGTTCGATGGAGCGGTACACCCGGCTGCTTCTGAATTTCGCCTACGCGCTCAAGAACGCCAGTACCCGGGTGGAGACCTTCGTCTTCGCCACTCGGCTGACCCGGATTACGCGCTTACTCCGGTCGCACGACATCGACGCAGCCCTCAACCGGGTGACCGCTTCGGTCGACGACTGGTCGGGCGGGACGCGGATCGGTGAGGCGATCGAGACGTTCAATCGCCGGTACGCGCGCCGGGTGCTGGGACACGGCGCTACCGTGGCCCTGATCAGTGATGGCTGGGACCGGGGCGACGCCGCTCAGATGCGGCAGGCCATCGCTCGGCTGCAACGGTCCTGCCACCGCCTGATCTGGATGAACCCACTGATGGGCGCGCCGGGCTATGAACCGCTGACGCTCGGCCTTCAGGCGGCGCTCCCCTTCGTCGACGACTTCCTGCCGGCGCACAACCTTGCCAATCTCGAGGCCCTCGGGGCGCTCCTGCTGGAGACGGCGAACCGGCGCCCGGTCCGGCGGCAGACGCCTGTGGTCGCAACGGCCTGAGAGCGAGGTTTCAGAGCCTGACCTAGACTCTGGATATGCGCGATGTCATGACCGAAGTGACGGCGTGGCTCGACAGCGGCGACCCGGTGGCGGTGGCAACCGTGATCAGCACATGGGGGAGTGCGCCCCGGCCGGCCGGCTCGCGCATGGCCATCAGCCAGTCCGGGAAGATCGCGGGCTCGGTCAGCGGCGGATGTCTCGAAGGCGAGGTCTTCGAGCAGGCACAGGCCATCCTCAAAGGTAAGCCCGCCAGCCTGTTTCACTACGGCGTGAGCGATGACCTCGCCTGGACCGTCGGCCTGAGTTGCGGGGGCGAGGTGGACGTGCTGATCGAGCCGCTCACCGGGGTGCATCGCAACCTGATCGGCGCCCTCCAGGCCGAGCGGCCCGTCGTGTTGGAGACCGACGTTGGTGCCGCGCCCGGCGCCCGTCAACTGCTGACGCCCGCGGATGCCGGAGTATCCGACCTGCTCGACCAGGAGAATCCGGTTCGTCGCGATGGCACGTTCCTCGAACCCTTCCCGCGGCCGCCGGAGCTCTTCATCTTTGGAGGATCGCATGTCGCGATCCCGCTGACCCGCCTGGCCGACGGGCTCGGCTTCCGTGTCACCGTCGTCGATGCTCGCTCGAAATTTGCCGACCGCGAGCGGTTCCCGGAAGCCCGCCGGGTCATTCATGCCTGGCCTGACGAGGTGCTGAAGGAGCTGCCCATGGACGGCTCGACCTATATCGTGATCCTGACCCACGATCCAAAGTTCGACGATCCGACGATTACCGCGGCGCTCCGGGGGCGGCCACGTTACATCGGCGCCATCGGCAGTAAGAAGACGCACCGCGAGCGGGTCGCGCGCCTCACCGCCGCCGGCGTCAACCCTGCCCAACTGGGTCGAGTGCACGCGCCGATCGGGCTCGACCTCGGAGCCCAGACCGCCGAGGAGACGGCGCTGGCGATCCTGTCGCAGATGGTGGCCGTCCGCCATGGGAAGCAGGGCGGCCCGATGCCTGGCCTTGCGGCCGAGCCAGCCCCAGCGGCGTGAAGGCGGAAGCGCTTCGAGGATCGAGCCTGAACGCGGCGGCGATCGACGGCGCCGTGCTCGCGCAAACCCTGATGGTCCCGGATGACCATCACCGGCCTCTGCTGGTCAAGGGACGGATTCTGAGCCGCGATGACTGGCCGGTCGTGGCCGATGCCCGGATCGATGAGCTGCACGTCGTCCGGATGGAACCGGGTGATATCCACGAGGACGAGGCGGCCCGCCGCCTGGCATCGCTCGTCACCGGCCCGGGTGTCGTGCAGCACGGCCCCGTCGAAAGCCAGGTGCGCCTGAGCGCCGAGATCAACGGCATCTTCAAGGTCGACATCCAACGGCTGGAGGCGCTCAACGCGATCGCGGACATCTCCATTTTCACCTTGTTCGATGGTCAGCTGGTCTCGAAAGGCAAGACGGTCGCCGGCGTCAAGGTCACCCCGTTCGTCGTCCCGGAGTCGCGCCTTCGCGACGTTGAGCGCGTGTGCGCCGGTGTCGACGGCGTCGTCCAGGTGCTGGCCTTCCGTCCCATGCGAGTGGCCATCCTGGTGCGCGAACGGCTCGAACCGGCACAGCGAGAGAAATTCCAGGCGTCGATCGAGATGAAGGTCGCCTGGTTCGGTTCGACCATCAGCGAGATCTGCTATGTGGCCGACTCGGTCGATGCCGTCCGGGAGGCCATCACCGGGCTCCTCCGCGACGCCGACCTGGTGCTGACGGCCGGCGCGAATGCCACGGACCCGCTGGACCCCACGCTGGTTGCTCTCGAGCATCTCGGCGCCCAGATGGAGAAGCAGGGCGCGCCGGCCCATCCTGGTAGTGCGGTCTGGCTCGCCTACCTCGACGAGCGGCCCATCTTCGGCGTCGCCGCCTGCGGGATGTTTTCAAAGGCGACGGTGCTGGACCTGATCCTGCCAAGGCTCTTCACCGGCGCCCGCGTCACGGCCGGCGACTTCAACAGCCTGGGCCACGGCGGGCTGCTCTCCAAGGATATGGCCTTCCGCTTCCCGCCATATGGCGCCTTTGACACGCTCGACGCCTGATCATCGGGCCGGCTTTGGCGTTGACAACGTCTAGAGCCAAGACTAGGGTGATATCGACCGTCGGCGGTTGTTGCGAGGAGGGTTTGGTCTATGCTGCCAGCGCCGTTCGAATATCACGCGCCTCACACCACGGAGGAAACGCTCGAGCTCCTCGATCAGCTCGGCGATGAGGGGAAGGTGCTGGCCGGCGGCCAGAGCCTGATCCCGCTGCTCAAGCTGCGATTTGCCAGTCCGGCGCACCTCGTGGACGTCAACCGGGTGCCGGGGCTCGATGTCATCGAGGAGCGCGACGGCGTGCTCCGGATTGGGGCGCTCTTTCGCCACAAGGCCGCCGAACGGTCGACCATGCTGGCGTCCCGATATCCCGTGATCGCCGAGGCGGCCGGCCAGGTGGCGGATCCAATCGTCCGCAACCGCGGCACGGTCGGGGGGTCGCTGGCCCACGCGGATCCTGCGGGCGACTGGGGCTCGGTGATGCTCGCCCTGGACGCGGAATTCGTGCTTCAGTCGAAGTCGGGGCGCCGCTCGGTAAAGGCCCGCGACTTTTTTTCTGGACCCTTCAGCACGGCGTTGCAACCAAATGAGCTGTTGACGGAGATTCGCATCCCTGCCGCGCAGGGCCGCACGGGTGGCGCCTACCTGAAGCTCGAGCGCAAGGTCGGCGATTTCGCGACAGTCGCGGTGGCGGTTCACCTGCAGATGGATGATGGAAAGGTCCGCTCCGCCGGGATCGGGCTCACCGCAGTGGGGGCGCAGAACCTCAAAGCCGAGCAGGCCGAGGCGGCGCTGCGAGGCCGGCCGCTCGACGACGCGGCCATCAATGAGGCGGCCGAGCTGGCAGCGGCCGCGGCCGAACCGAAGGCCGACCAGCGCGGATCCGAGGCGTACAAGCGCAATGTGGTCCGAGTCTTTACCCAACGAGGGCTCAGACGCGCCCGCGAGCGCGCCAGGGGAGGTGCATGAAGATGGGCCGGCCGATCACGGTGACTGTCAATGGCGAGAAGACCAGTGCCGAGGTCGAACCGCGGCTGCTCCTCGTCCATTTCATTCGAGAGAGATTGCGGTTGACCGGGACCCACATCGGTTGTGACACGACGCATTGCGGCGCCTGCACCGTGCTGTTCGATGGCGTTCCGGTGAAGTCCTGCACCATGCTGGCGGTCCAGGCCGATGGCCGTCAGCTCACGACAGTCGAAGCGCTACATGCCGGCGGCGCGCTCCATCCGATCCAGGCCGCGTTCAAAGAGGAACATGGACTCCAGTGCGGGTTCTGCACGCCGGGCATGATGATGAGCAGCTTTGCGCTGCTTGCTGAGAACCCGGATCCGACGGAGGAGGAGATCCGGTGGGCGCTGTCGGGCAATATCTGCCGCTGCACCGGCTACATGAACATCGTCAAGGCGGTCCGGGCCGCCGCCGTCCAGATGAAAGAAGCCGCGGCCGTGCCCGCCGGCGCCGCCACAGGGAGCTGAGCCATGGCGATTGAGACACCGCTCAAGGGATTCGTCGGCGAAAGCATCAAGCGCAAGGAAGACGATCGATTCATCAGGGGCAAGGGCAACTATGTCGACGACATCACCCTGCCGGGGATGCTGCACATGGCGATCCTGCGCAGTCCGTTTGCCCATGCCCGCATCCGTTCCATCGATGCCAGCGCGGCCCAGGCCCTGCCCGGCGTGGTCGCCGTCGTGACCGGCGAGCTGCTGGCTCAGCACAAGCTGGCCTGGATGCCGACCCTCTCCGGCGATACCCAGGCGGTGCTGGCCACCGACAAGGTGCGATTCCAGGGCCAGGAGGTCGCCTGCGTGATCGCAACCGATCCGTACGTCGCCCGGGATGCGCTACCGCTGATCGAGGTCGACTACGAGGTGCTCCCGGCGGTCGTCGACCCGCACAAGGCGCTGCAGCCGGACGCACCGTTGATTCGCGACGAGAAAGAAGGGCAGACGTCGAATCACATCTATCACTGGGAAGCGGGTGACAAGGCGAAGACCGAAGAGGCGTTTGCGAAAGCCGATCGGGTTGTGACGCTGGAAACGTTCTACCCGCGGTGCCATCCTTCGCCGGTGGAGACCTGCGGCATCGTCGCCGACGTCAACCCCGCGACCGGGCACGCCACCCTGTACCTGACCTCGCAGGCGCCGCATGCCCACCGGACGCTGTTCGCGATCGTGGCCGGCCTTCCGGAACAGAACATCCGGATCATCTCGCCGGATATCGGCGGCGGCTTTGGCAACAAGGTGCCGATCTACCCCGGGTACGTCGTGGCGACGGCGGCTTCACTGCTCATCGGCAAGCCGGTGAAGTGGGTCGAAGACCGAAGCGAGAACCTGATCTCCACCGGCTTCGCCCGCGACTTCCACATGAAGGGCGAGATGGCTGTCCGCAACGACGGGCGGATCCTCGGGTTGCGGGTCAAGCTGCTCAGTGACAACGGCGCCTTCTATGCGGATGCCCAGCCGTCGAAGGTCCGTGCCGGGCTGTTTCACATCGTCACCGGCTCGTACGACGTCCCGGCGGCCCACGTCGAGGCCGATGGCGCCTACACGAACAAGGCGCCCGGAGGCGTCGCCTACCGCTGCTCCTTCCGGGTGACCGAAGCGTCCTACCTGATCGAGCGCCTGGTCGAGACGGCGGCGATCGAGCTGGGTAAGGATCCCGCGGACCTTCGAATCAAGAACTTCATCCAGCCCGACCAGTTCCCCTACAAGTCGGCGACCGGGTTCGAGTATGACAGCGGCCAGTACGAGAAGGCGTTGCGGCTGGCGCTCGAGAAGGTCGGCTACGAGGACCTCCGCAAGGAGCAGGCGGAGAAACGCAAGAAGGGTGAGCTGATGGGGATCGGCATCGCCAGCTTTACCGAGGTGGTCGGCGCCGGCCCCGGCAAGCACTACGACATCGCCGGGTTGCGGATGTTCGACTCCGCGGAGTTGCGCGTCCATCCGACCGGGAAAGCGATCCTCAAGCTCGGGGTCCGCAGCCAGGGGCAGGGACACGAGACGACCTTCGCCCAGATCGTGGCGGAGGAGCTGGGCATCCCGGCCGCCGATGTCGAGGTCCAGGAGGGCGACACCGACAACACACCATATGGACTCGGCACCTACGCCAGCCGGAGCACGCCGGTCGGCGGCGCCGCCACCGCAGTGGTCTCGCGCAAGCTCCGCGACAAGGCGAAGAAGATCGCGGCCCACCTCCTCGAGGCCTCGGACGAGGACATCGAGTTCGACCATGGCAAGTTCTTCGTCCGCGGCTCGCCGTCGAAGTCGAAGACCATCCAGGACGTGGCCTTCGCCGCCTACACCAACCTTCCCGATGGGATGGAGGCGGGTCTGGAGGGGGTCACCTACTACGACCCGCCGAACTTCACCTTCCCCTTCGGAACCTACCTGGTCGTGGTGGACATCGACCGCGGCACCGGCCAGGTAAAAGTCCGTCGAATGGTTGCCGTGGATGACTGCGGCGTCCGGATCAACCCGATGATCGTCGAGGGGCAGATCCACGGCGGGCTAGCCGAAGGCTTCGGCATCGCCTTCATGCAGCTCATCACCTTCGATGAGGAAGGCAACTGCCTCGGCTCGAACTTTACCGACTACCTTCTGCCCACCAGCTGGGAGACCCCGAAGTTCGAGACGTACGAGACCGTCACGCCGTCACCGCACCATCCCATCGGCGCCAAAGGCATCGGGGAATCGGCCACGGTCGGCTCGCCCGCGGCCTTCGTCAACGCCGTGATCGACGCCGTGGGTCACCTCGGGATCAAGAACATCGACATGCCGGTCACCTCGGACAAGATCTGGACCGCGTTGCAGGCGGCCGGCGCGGCCGAGTGAGCCGCTGACGATGTCGCTGGCGGACGAGGTTCTCGACCGGGCGGCGGAGTTGCGACGGCGCGGCGAGACCTTCGTCGTCGCGACCGTCGTCCGGGTCGAGCCACCCACATCGGCGCAGGCCGGCGACAAAGCGTTGATCACCGCCGACGGCAAGCTCTGGGGCTGGGTTGGCGGCAGTTGCTCGGAAGGGCTGGTGCGACGCGAGGCACTGATCGCGATGGGCGACGCCCAGCCGCGCCTGGTCAAGATCGCGCCCGACGATTCAGCCGATCATCTCCCCGGTGTCGTATCGCATCTGAGCACCTGCCCGAGCGCCGGCAAGCTGGACGTTTTCATCGATCCGCAACTGCCACGACCCTTGCTGCTCGTCGTCGGCGATACACCGGCGGCCCACACGCTGGTCAAGCTAGGCGCCACGATCGGCTATCGGACGTGCGCGGTTCATCCGGGCGCGCTCGCAACCGACTTCCCCGAGGCTGACCAGGTCATCGCCTCGCTCGACCTTGCGCCCGCGCAGCCCAACACGAGCACATGGGCAGTGGTGGCTACGATGGGCCACTACGACGAGGATGCCATCGAGGCCCTCTTACGGCATGACGTCGCCTACATCGGGCTGGTCGCCAGCCGCCGCCGGGCCGCCATGGTTCTCCAGGTGCTCACCGGTCGCGGTGTCAAGGGCCTGGCGCGCGTCCGGCGCGCTGCCGATAGTTCGGTCGGTGGCACACAGGAGGAGATTGCCCTGGGAACGCTCGCCGAGATCGCCGCCCAACGCCACGCTCACCAGCGCCGCTCCGTACTTCCTTTACCCGAGACCGCCGTCGATCCCATTTGCGGGATGCGGGTCGACGTGGAGGGCTCGCTGCACACGCTGACGCTGGGCGAGAAGAAGCATTACTTCTGCGGCGCCGGTTGCCTCGATGCCTTCAAGTTGCGGGAAGGTCAGTCGATTTCAGGCTGACCCTCCCGCTTCGCGTTCTAGGACGATCCGATGATCGGACGAACCTCGATTGATCCCACTGCCGCGGATGGAACCTTGGCCGCATAGGCGATCGCCTCGTCCTGGTTCTTGGCCTCGATGACGTAGAAGCCGACGATCTGCTCGCTGCCGGTCGTCGCGGGACCGGAGGCTGTCTTCGTCGATCCGTTTCGCACGCGCACGGTGGTTGCCGTCTTTGACGGCTGGACCGGGTCACCGGCCTTGAACATGCCTCGCCCCGAAAGCTCCTCGTAATAGCGACCAAACGCCGCCTCTTGCTGCTGCATCTGTGGGCTGTCGGGCGACGGCATCTTTGACTCGTCCGCGTAAAGCAAATACAGGTACTTCGCCATTTCCTCTCCTTGTTTTTAGACGGGACGTGCCTGAGCGAGCACCTGCTCCCTCGTCACGCCCTCCATGTTGTGGACCGCTTTGGCGTGCTGCTGCACGGCGGCTACCAGCTGCGCTTCGTCGTCGGTCTGCTGGGCCCACCCGCACTCGCACTCGACGCGCTTTTGCATTCCGCACCTCCTCGCAAGATCGACCCGGGTGCCTAAGATCATGCAGGGAGGGGTTTGGCAAATGTTTGGCGATCCAATGTTGCGGATTTACCTGGCCGGTGAAGTGGCGGTCGAGCTGGGCGAACAGCTCCTGCGAGAAGCGGACCTTCCGGGACGGCAGGGTCGCCTGGCGCTCGTCTACCTCGTGATGGAACGGGAACGAGCAGTCCCCCAATCGGAGCTGGCTGAGCTGCTCTGGCCGGAATCGTTGCCGGCCTCGTGGCCGGTTGCGTTGAGCGCGGTCGTCAGCAAGTTGCGCCAGAAGCTGGGCAACCTCGGGCTCGATCGCGATCGGATCATCGCGAACGCGTTTCGCTGCTATCAGTTTCGGCCCCCGCCGGAGACCTGGATCGATCTCGAAGCTGCGGCGGATGCGGTCCATCAGGCGGAAGGGGCCCTGGTTGCGAATCAGCCGCAGGCTGCCTACGGCCCAGCCCTGATCGCTGCCACCATCGCGCGGCGGCCCTTCCTCCTTGGGGAGGACTTACCCTGGATCGTGACCTGCCGCCAGCGCCAGCGTGAGCTGCTGGTGCGGGCGCTGGATTGCCGGGTGGAGGCGCTGATTTCCAACGGTGAGGTGGCGCTCGCGCTGGACCAGGCTCGGGCGGCCGTCGAGCTGGAACCGTACCGCGAGTCCGGCTACCGCCGGCTGATGCAGGTGCTCGTCAGGCAGGGCGATCGTGGCGAAGCGATCCGCGTCTATAACCAGTGCCGCCGCTTGCTCGCGGACGAACTCGGGGTTGCGCCATCGAGTGAGACCGAGTCGCTGCGGCGCTCGCTGGCCGGCTAACGATGGATCTCGGAGCCGACCTCGTCCTTCGCCAGGTCGCGGTCGCGGGAGGAGCCGTTGCCCGGAAGCGGCGGGGCGATGGTCGGGTGGGATGACGGCGGCGGGCTGATGCCGGCTGCCGCATAGATCTCGTCCTGGTCGAGGGTATCCTTCTTCAGCACCGCCTCGGCCAGGCGATCCAGCCGATCGCGGTTCTCGGTCAGTATCCGCACCGATTCGCGGTGGCACTCATCGACGATGCGGCGGACCTCCTCGTCGAGCAGCTTCGATGTCTCCTCGCTGAAGTGCTGCGTCACGGCGCCGTCGCCGGGTTGGATCAGGTTGAGCGGTCCCAGCTTCGGAGACATCCCGAAGCGCGCCACCATCGAGCGGGCGATCTGGTTCACCTGCTGGAGGTCGCTCTCCGCTCCGGTCGTGACCGCGCCGTAGGCGACTTCCTCCGCCGCCCGGCCACCGAGGGCGAGGGTGATCCGGCCGCGCAGGTAG
>Ga0209058_1002404_pt1 | contig 15472 bp, 10 predicted proteins | sample GraSoiAngelo_147_FD_185904 | JGI IMG/M metagenome (GOLD analysis project Ga0209058, IMG submission 185904) | Grasslands soil microbial communities from the Angelo Coastal Reserve, California, USA - 14_1009_05_40cm (SPAdes) (version 2) | ecosystem: Environmental > Terrestrial > Soil > Grasslands ... | reverse complement strand
GAACGACGTCTGCTCGAGCGTCCCGAGAAAGCCCGCGCCCGCGTTGTTCACGAGCACATCGATCCGCCCGTGGCCATGCAGGACGTCGCGCACGCAGGCGTCCACCGAGTGCTCGTCCTGGACGTCGAGCTGCCGGACGTCGAGCGTCACGCCGTCGGCCTTGGCGCGAGCCTGGAGGGACGCCGCCTTGCCGAGGTTGCGCATGGTCGCGACGACCGTGAAGCCCGCGCGCGCGAGCGCGACGGCCGTGCCGAGCCCGATGCCTGACGACGTGCCGGTGACCAGAGCGATGCGCGCCATGGGACCTCCTTCGGCCGAACGTCTGTAGCGCTTTCCTCGCTCGCTGCACAGAGGGGTCGCACAGAGGTCGGTTGACCACTCACGCCCCCCGGTCCTACCCTCGCGTCGCTCCATGCGCCGGCCCGCCGTCATCGTCGCCTTGGGGCTCGTCTTCGCCGCGCGCGCCGGGGCCGACGACGCGCTCCACACCGGCGTGGTGAATCTCGACCGCCCGACCGTCGTCGCGCTCGGCGTGCAGCTCCTCATCTCGGGCGACGACAATCACAACGCGCAGGTGGCGGTGCGCTATCGCGCCGCGGGGACGGCCGAGTGGCGCTCCGCCATGCCGCTCTTCCGCGTGCACCCCGAGAGCGTCGTCGGGCGCACGGTGCCGGAGCAGCTCGCCGGCAGCATCTTCGACCTCTCGCCCGGGACCACGTACGAGATCGAGCTCCATGCCACCGACCCCGACGGCCCCGTCGACCAGACGATCACGCTCGCGGGGACGACGCGTGCGGTGCCCCGCGACCCGCGGAGCCCGTCGCCCCGGAACGTGGCCGACGCCGCGAGCCTGGCGGCGGCGCTCGATGCCGCGCAGCCGGGCGACGTCATCACCATCGCCGACGGCAGCTACTCGAACCACTTCCTCATCACGGCCAGCGGCACGCCCGACGATCCGATCGTCATCCGCGGCGCTAGCGAGGACGGCACGATCCTCGACGGCCAGGGGTACACGGGCAACGTGCTCGACGTCTACGGCAGCTTCGTCCACGTCGAGCGGCTGACGATCCAGAATGCCACCCGCGGGCTCCGTTTCCAGGGCGCCGGCACCGAAGGAAACGTCGCGCGCCGCCTCCACATCCGCGACGTGCGGCTCGGGATCGGCTCCAAGGCGGGCCAGCGGGACTTCTACCTCTGCGACAACGTCGTGGAGGGCCGGCTCGTCTGGCCGCAGGTCTACAGCGACGACGGCGGCGTGCACGCCGACGACGACGGCATCCACGTCGAGGGCAACGGGCACGTCGTCTGCCACAACCAGATCGTCGGCTTCGGCGACGCCATGAAGGTCCAGCAGGACGGCGCCCGCGCCGTCGACTTCTACGGCAACGAGGTCCTCTCGGCGTACGACAACGGCGTCGAGCTCGATACGAGCGAGGGGAACACCCGCGCCTTCCGCAACCGCTTCACCAACACCGACGCGACGATCAGCTTCCAGCCGATCTTCGGCGGGCCGGTCTATGCGATCCGCAACGTCGTCGTGAACGTCGCCAACGAGCAGCTCAAGTTCCATGCCCTCGGCACGACGCCGCCCGAGGAGCCGAGCGGGATGCTCGTCCTGCACAACACCTTCGTGAGCCCCGCGCTGGCGCTGAACCTCCAGACCTCGGCGACGAGCCACCACTTCCTGATCGAGAACAACCTCTTCTACGGGCCGAGCCCGCCCGGCTCGCGCGTCGCGGACTGGACGGGTGGGATCGACGACGGGACGTTCGACCACGACGGCTGGTTCCCGGACGGGACGTTCGACTTCGGCGCGGCCGGGCGGTGGAGCAGCTTCGCCGCGATGCGCGCGGCGGGGGTGCTCGAGGCGCACGGCCTGCTGCTCGCCCCGCCCACCTTCGCGAGCGGCCTCGAACCGCCGAGCAGCTACCGCGTGACGATGGCCCCGCAGGACGTGACCGACGGTTTCACGGGCGCCCGTCCCGACCTCGGCGCGCTCGAGCTCGGCTGCCCGCTGCCCCTCTTCGGCGTCCGACCCGACGGCATCGACGAGACGAACGAGCCGTTCGGCTGCGACGGCCCGACGGTCACGACGTCCACGACCACGACGAGCACGACGACCACCCTGCCCTACGTCGCCATCCAGACGACGGCGCTCACGCTGACCGATGCGTCGAACGCCGCGGCCCGGCGGGTGTCGTTTCGGTCGTTCACGCGCCAGGACCCAACCGTCAACCGCATCGTGCCGCCCGGCGTCGGCGGCGCGAGCGACCCGACGTCCTCGGGAGCGACGCTCACGGTCCACGATACCGCCGGCAGCGGCGAGGCGGTGACGGTGTCGCTGCCGGCGTCGGGCTGGTCGGTATTCGGAGGGCGCGGCTATCGCTTCCGGGACCGGAGCGCCCCGATCTCGCGCGTCACCGTGACGGCGGACCGCATCTCGTTCGTGGGTGGCGGAGCCGGCTGGGGCTACACGCTGGACGAGCCGTCGCAGGGACGGATCGCGGTCCGTCTCACGCTCGGCAGCGAGCGCCCGTGGTGCGCCGAGGCGCCGGCGAAGGTCGGCGGCAATCCGCCGTCGACCGCGAGCAGCGACCGGGTGGGCCGGTTCGTCGCGCAGCCGAGGACGCCGGCGCCGGTCGTGTGTCCGCCGCTACCGTGAAGCTCAACGCTCGCGCTCGGGTCGCTCGGGCAGCGGGCAGTATGCGCCCTCGGAGAAGCCCTCGGCTTCGATCAGGAGCGCGTGGTTGAACCGAGCGCGGTAGTTCTCCCACGCGACCGCCGCCGTCAGCTCGACCAGCTGCGCATCGTCGAAGTGACAGCGGTGCGCGGCAAAGAGCTCCTCGGGCACGTCGACGGGGGTCTTCGTCATCGTGGCGGCGTACTCGATCACGAGCTTCTCGAGCGGCGAGAATGCCGAGCTCGTCTGGTACATCGCGAGCTCTCGTAGCTGCGCCTCGCTGACGCCGGCCGCCCGCTTGCCCTTCTCAAGGCGGCGGCACTCCTCTTCGTGAGCCTTCTCCTCAGCCGGCTCGTCAGCCAGCGCAACCTCGCATGGGGTAGTACGCAGGCGAAGGACGAGATGCTGGCACGGGCCTCCCACGAACTCCGCGGGCCGCTGAACGCGATTACTACCTGGGCCGCGCTCCTCGAGCACGGGATCGCCCCGGAGAAGCAGCGGCAAGCCGCCCAGGTCATCCGGAGCAACGCCAAGATGACGGCCCGTGTGGCAGAAGACCTCATTGACGTCTCGCGGATCGCGCTCGGGGAGATGCGCTTCGTCCGCGAGCACGTCGATATGAGCACTCTCGTGAGCAACTGCGTCGCAAGCCGCGAGGCGAGCGCCCGCGAGGCGGGCATCGAACTCGAGTCCGCGCTCACCCCGGTGGTCGGCGTCGAGGGTGACCCTGTCCGCCTCGCCCAGGTGGTGATGAACCTCGTTGGGAACGCCATCCAGTACACACCCTCGGGGGGGCATGTGCGAGTGACCCTCTGGCAGTCCGGAGCGCAGGTGGTGCTCGCCGTGACCGATACGGGGCGCGGGGTCGGTGCCGCCGACGTTGAACGGATGTTCAAGCCGTTCGTCCGGCTCGGCGATGGTGGGGCGCTCGGCGTGGGGCTGGCCATTGCGCGGCACATCGTGCAGGCGCACGGAGGAAGTATCCATGCGGCGAGCGCGGGGCAGGACCTCGGCACCACGGTGACAGTCGCTATTCCGGCCTCGGGAATGCGGAAGAGCATCCCCGTCCACCGGCGGCGATGGTTCCATATTGGGGGGCGCCAGGCTGGCCTCCCTGGCCTCGCGCACTAGAGAAGAGCGCCGGGCACGGTCACGCCGCACCGCTCGAGCAGCTTCGCGAAGCGCCGGAGGGTTCGGATGCGAAGCCGAGCGTCCGCCGCGAGAGCGTGATTGATGATGAGCTCGAGCTTCTGAAGCCTTGGACGCATCTTCGGCCTGCTGCACTGCTTGGCGCGGCAAGTCAGTGCGTTCGCGCATTCCCTGTGCCGACAACCAGCTCGCGGATCACCTGCGAGACATGGCCGATCGCACACCGGCGGATCACCAGGCCGGCAGACGTTCGCTTCGCCGGTGCAGTGATCGCCCACGGTGCAGGGGTCGCCGTCGTCGCATGTCTCGATCGCTGGCTTGAAACGGTCCGGCGGGCAATCGTTCGACAACCCATCGCACGATTCGGCTACGTCGCACGGACCGGCAACCGGGCGGCAGATGTCGCGCCGCTTGACGTCGCCGGGACAGGTCGCGCTCGTGCCCGTGCAGTGTTCGGCGGCGTCGCACACGCCGGCGGCCGGGCGGCATTCCGTCCTCGGCGGCATGAACCTATCGAGCGGGCACTCGGCGCTGCTCCCCGTGCAGGTCTCCGCGACGTCGCACGGTCCCGCAGCCGGACGGCACACGGTCGACACGTCGCGCAGTGCGTCTGCCGGGCAGCTCTCGTTCACGCCGTCGCACAGCTCCCCGACATCGCAGGGTCCCGCCGCTGGACGGCACACCGCGCCCGTCGGCTTGGGATCACACCCCCGGTGGGGATCGCAGGTGCCGGTGAGACAGGCCCCCGAGCACACCTTCGGCACGCAGCCGGCCGCTGGATCGCAGATGAGACACGGACCATCGCACACGAGTGGTGCGCCCCCACGGCAATTTCCGCCGCCGTCGCATGCGTCGTTGACGGTGCAGGCGTTCCCGTCGTCGCACGGCGTTCCCGCGGGCTCGTCCATACAGCCCTTCGGGTCGCAAAGCAGGATGGTCGCCGCAACTCGGCTCCCCGACGGGTCCCGCTTCGCGACCTCCAGCACGAGCGGCGCGAAGCAGTCGAACGGCATGCGGAAGGCGAGCATCGTCGGGGTGACGGCATCGGGCCAGAAGTCGTGCTCCCCGGTGGCGTCTGCCAGCAGGGTACCGTCCGCCGCCTTGATCCGGATGCGATTGGCGTTCGTCTGCTTGTTCGCCAGCTGGACGGCTGGGTTCGCGATCGAGCATGGGCAGCTCCCGTTCACGCACGGGCCCGTGGGACACGAGCCGTCGTCGGCGCATACCGGCAGGTCCGCGCAATTGAGAACGCGGTCGACGAACAGCGGGCTGCCTTCGATCGCGTTGAAGTCGTCGCCGAAAATGCGGACGATGTCGCCCGCCTGTGGTCGCGCGGGGCTGACGCGGGACAGCACCGGCGTCCCGGCGCGCGGGCTGCGAGGGAGACCGACGGCGACCATCGCACCCGAGGGCGAGCTGTAGATATCCTGTGCCCGCACGGCTGCGGGGTCGCATACCGCCCCGCTGCCGCAGTGCTCCCACTGGTTCCCCTCGGCCGGTATGGTCGCGTCGACGTTCATCACCTGGAAGTTCGCGCCCGTCGACGCCTTCTTGTTCGCCGCGAAGGCGTTCCGTCCCGGCTCCAGCGCGTCGCCGTAGCTCACGTTGGGAGCCGCTGCCGTAACGGCTCCGGCGCCACGAGGGAGGGATCCTGGCTCGCACTTCGTCATCGTTTCACACGCGGTGTCGAGCGTCCCGTCCGGGTTGGTGCAGCAGTCCTCCTTCGTCGAGCAGGGTACGGGTAGCTCGCAATCGCATGGCGAGGGGGTGCAGGTCCCCGTCAGGTTCCCGTGCCGGTTGCACACGAGCGCGACCCCGTGGAACGTCGCCACGGGCGTGGCATCGGCGGCACCGTCGGCAGTCGTCTCGACCTTGCTGCCCGCGAACTGACTGTCCGCCACGTAGTCATTCTGGAAGGTGGCGCTGGCGTTGTTCACGACGGAGAGCCCGCGATCGCCCGACAGCCGTACGACGTTTCCGTCGGTAGCGAGCGTGCTCTGGGGCGCCGGACCGCCGACCGTGATCCCGTTCTGGGCCCTACCCGGCACGTTGTGCTGCACCACGTTCTCGGCCGCGACGACGTGACCGCCGAGCGTACTCAGGATGCCGCCGTTTCGATTGTCGTGCAGGCAGCTCCGCTCGATCGTCGCGAAGCCGCCGAAGTCGACTTTGACGCCTCTGTCCGCGGCGCCCGTGATCCGGCTCTCCACGATCACGTTGTCGCCCGGGCCCTGGTCGTCGGGCTGTCCGGCGTCGGAATCGACGCTCAGCGCATCACCGCACGTTGGTCCTACCACGAGCGAGTGCTCGATCCGGTTGCGACGGGCCTTCGAGCCGGTGATCGCCACGGTGTCGACCTGGCAGTCCGGCTTCGTGGTCGGGCAGTCCGGCTTTGCGGGGTCCGGGCAGTTCGGCCTGGTCGGGTCCGGGCACGTCGGCTGCGCAGGAGCGTACGGGCACGTCGGCTGCGCAGAGTTCTGTTGTGTGCGGCTACCCTCGAAGAGAAGACCCCGAAACACGTTGTCGCTTCCGTAGACGCGGAGGAGAGACAGCGCGCGTGTGCCAACGGACCACACGACGGCGCCGGGTTCCCCGTCGGCGTCCAACGCGTCGACCACGACGCGTGAGCCTGTAAAGCACAGGGCGGCGTGCCGAAGAGGTTCCGGATCGCAAGGGCCTCTCGCGAGATCGATCGTCCGGGACGCGCTCCGGCCAGGAAATGCCGTCCGGGCGAACGTGACGAGCGTCGGGCCAGGGTAAGCCGCGGCGGCAGCGAGCTGTGCCCTCAGGCTCGTCTCGGTCGTGTCCTCCACGACGAAGGTCTTCGGATAGATGGTCCAGCTGAGTGCGTTCGACGCCTCGGTCGGGCTACCCGCGACGAGCACGAGACGTTGCGCCTGCTGCTGCGGTGCGGAGCCGGGAACCGTCACTGCCAGCCGGTGAACCCATGCGCCGGGCTGAAGGGCGCCGAGCTGCCCGCAGCGGACGGTCCCGGACCCCATGCACGCCATGGTCTCCCGATAGCTGGTCGCGCCCGTCCCGACGCAGGTCGCAGCGTCCGCCGCAAGCTCACCCTCGAGCGCAACGTCGATGGTGGAAGCGGCGCTGAGGTTCTCCGCGAAGACCGTCAGCGTCGCGGTGCCGGGGCACGAGGGCTGTGCCGGAGCCGCTGTCCCGGTCAAGGCGAGAATCGCAAGTACAGACCAAGCCCCCCGCATGCGAATCCGAGTGAGCAAGGGGCATACCCCCAATCGACGGGGCGCAGCGGCATTCGGACCCGCCCGGGGGCGGGCTGTCCTTCTGGACCTTGCGCCGTTGCAAGCGCGCTAGGTCCATCGGGCGGCACCGTGACGGAGTGCCAGACCGACCCGAGCGAGGTCACTATCGTCACCGGCGCCCGCCGCCTCGGCTCCCCACATGTGATACGGGTCGCGGTGGACGTGCACCTGGTGCTCGCCGACGAGCGGCTACCCCGGCACCACTGTGAAGAAGGCCACGGGGCGCGACGCGCTCTCGCGTGTGAGCTAGCGGAACTTCAAGTGCGCCCATGGTGATTCGAACACCCGACCTTCTGATTCGTAGCGGGAGGCCGAGGCGCGCCATCCGACTCCATCCCGCTCATCCCGGCGTAATCGCTCGTTGCACGCCAGCGGTCACGCCGGGTGAAGCGGGGTGAGTCCGAATGAAGTGGTGACCACATGGTGACATTCCGCGCGACTGCTATCTTCGGGTGAATGAAAGGATGAACCCCCTTTGGAGGCGGTGAGGGTTGGCGAGCTTCCAAGGTGAGCAACCCCGACTGAGCTTTCCTGGTTTGTTGGCCCTCTTGACGCCGACCCACCGACGGTGGGAGGCTCCCGCGCAACCCGGGAGGAGGCACCCACAGCGCTTCCCCGTCACACCGGCACCACGGGAGGTAGCATATGTCGCCCCTCACACGAGGTGAGCTTGCTGCCATGCTCGCGGCCCTGATGCTCACGCTGGGCGTTCCCCGCGAGGTGACGGCCTACCGCCGCTGCAAGGCGGACGGCGCCCGCTGCAACACGAACCAGAGTTGCTGCAGTGGGATATGCACGGCCCACGTGTGCGGGACGCCCACGACGACGAACACTAGCACGACCACGAGCAGCACGACGACGACCAGCACGACGGGTAGCACTACGACCACGACGCTGCGGTTCGTGGACAACGGCGACGGGACGGTCACCGACAACCAGACGGGGCTCCAGTGGGAGCAGAAGGTCGCCGGGAGCAGCTGCCTGCACTGCGTGAACGACACGTACATCTGGAGCAGCAGTGGGACCGCGCCGGACGGGACCGCCTTCACGAGCTTCCTCGCGACGCTGAACGGCGGGGCGACCGGCGTCGGCAACTGTACGAGCGGGGACGGGAGCACCCAGACGGGAGGGTTCAACAACCACTGCGACTGGCGGTTGCCGACCATCGCGGAGCTGCAGACGATCCTCGATACGAGCCAAGGGCAATGTGGCGCCGGCAGCGGCGCGTGTATCGACCCGACGTTCGGCCCGACCGGGGCGTCCCGCTACTGGTCGTCTACTACCAGCGCCAGCAACCCCTTCAACGCGTGGTTCGTGAGTTTCTTCGGTGGGTTCGCGAGCTCCGACATCAAGACCGACAACTTCTTCGTCCGCGCGGTGCGGGGCGGCTCGTGATCGACCATAGCGCATCGCGTCCGGCGAGAACGTCTACTACGTCTCGCGGCAGTTGGGGCACGCCTCGACGAAGCTCACGCTCGACACCTACGGGCGGTGGCTCCCGGCGCGTTCGACGACGGCTCCAGCCGTCTCGGGCCGAAGTGGTGACCAAGCGGGGGGTGAAACGGTGACCAGCGACGTGTGCTCGGCTGGAGAGAGGGCCTAACTACTTGAAATTCGGGAGTGCGCCCAGGGTGATTCGAACACCCGACCTTCTGATTCGTAGTCAGACGCTCTATCCAACTGAGCTATGGGCGCGTGACGAGAAACGCCTTGTACTGGCTGGACTTCCGCCGGTCAACCCGTGATCAGGACGACCGATGAGAAGCTGTCCCGACTGGTTCGTCTGCAACAGCCGGTGCCGCGCCGCCCCACGCTAGGGGAAGGTGCCCGGGAGCACGCTCTCGCGCCAGTGCGCGCGTCCATCGGGGCCCGGCGTCGATGATCAGCTGCTCCGCGTGCCAGGAGGCTCTTCCCCGCTTGGCCGCGCGATCTCTCCCGGCTTGTTTCCGGCCTGCCTACCGGCTGATTTTTCGGCCAAGCACTGGAGAAACCGAGCGTCGGCCTCCCTCTGCTGATTGACCCGTTCCGCCTGCGGTCGTACGCATGGGGAAATTCGTGATGTCGAGCGAACGTCGACGTCCGGCGCTCGTCTTCACCGTCGCGCTGGCGGTCCTGCTCCTCCCGTGCGCGTTCGCGCGCGCCTTCGACGTGGTCCTGAACGCGCAGGGCGAGTTCATGGACGCGTACCTGGTGAACGGGACCGCGTTCCCGCCCAAGCACGTATTCATCGACCCGGACCCGGCGAATCCCGACAGCATCACCGGCACGCCGCCCCGCGTCGGCCGCCACGTGAACGGCCAGCTCTGCTTCTTCCCGCGCGGCTTCGGGCACGACGGCCAGTTCGTGGTCGCGGACGACACGTATCGCGAGTCCTGCCTCGATCGGAACCCGCCCCAGGCGCGCTGCAGCGTGACCGATCGCCGCAACCCCTTCTATATCGGGAAGGATCCGGACGGCTGGGCGGTCTTTGATCGAACCGGCGTGTGGACCAAGCAGCACATCCACACGGTCTGGCCGGGGTTCGACACGACGCCCCTCGGCACGGATCCAGGTCAGCCGCCGCAGGGCAACATCGACCCGCAGGGCTGCGTCTTCGGCGCGAAGGGGAACATGTTCGGGACCGACGTCGGAACCGGCGACCCGAGCGACCCGGACCCCAGCCACCACGGCAGCCTGCTCGTCTTCTTTCCCGGCCCGCGGCGCCGGTACGACACGTACTGCTTCCTCGACAAGGACCTGAAGGAGGCGGGCATGCCCGCGATGGACGAGGCGGGCAACATCTACGTGGCGGAGACCGGCATGGGGAGGATGTGGAAGTACTCGCCGCGCTTCCCGTCGAGCGCGGCGGACTGCGCCAATCCCGACCACCTCGTCACGACGCCTCCGACCAAGACGGTGTTCCCCACTCCCGGCGAGTTGACGCCGGCGGCGATCGTGCGCGTCCCCGGCACGGACCACTGGTACATCGACAGCGTCCTCCTGCCCGGCACGCCCGGCGCGGGGGGAGGTATCATCAACGAGTACGACGCGAACGGCGTGTTCGTCCAAACCATCGTCCAGAACGTCCCCCCCGGCACCCTGCTGAACCCTCTCGGCATGGACGTGGGCTCGGATGGCACGCTCTACTACGCCGAGCTGAACCTCAATTCCGACCTCTCCACCGGCTGCGGCCGCGTCTCGATGGTCCAGTTCGTCGGCGGCATGCCGCAGGCGCCGCAGGTGCTGGGTCGAAACCTCAGGTTCCCGGACGGGGTCACGGTGGTGGACTCCTCGCAGCTCCGGGTGGACTTCACGACCTTGCCGCCGGCCTCCGAGCCCGACCCCTCCACCTGCAGCGGAGGCGGGTAGCCCTTCTACCGCAAGGACGGCAACCGAAGCGCGTGCACGCCGCCGCCGGCCCCGCTCTCCGAGTTCCCGGAGCCGACGAAGAGCCTGTCGCCCACGAGCGCCGCGCTCGAGTTGACGGCTCCCGGCATGGGAATCTGGCGGAGCAGCGTTCCGCTCTGGGCATCGAAGGCGCGCAGCGACGGCGGCGCGGGCGTCCCCACGAAGATCACGCCGTTGGCCACCGACGACGCCCCGAGCGCCGGACCCCCGTTCTCCTCCCACGCCACGGTGCGCGCGGCCGGGTCGAAAGCGTGCATGGTCGGCTGTTGCAGGGGAGTGTCGCGCGGGTCGTTGGGGTCGCAGACGCCGTTCGGGTTGCCGAGCTCACCGAAGGCCGTGCCGCCGTAGACCCGCCGGCCGTCGAAGGCCGTCGAGCCTATGAAGCCGCCCGAGAAGCCACCGAAGACGACGTTCGCGTTCCACACGAGCTGGCCTCCGGGACTGCGGGTGAGACGATTGAGGACGTAGTAGGTCCCGTCCTTGCCGCCCTCCCCGACCCACCGGTTCCCCCCGAGGTCGATGATGTTCGGCGAGGCCCCGAGGTCGAAGTCGCAGGCGTCGCTCGTGCGGGGGCGGAACGCCCACCGGAGCTCGAGGCTTCCCGCCTGCAGCGCGAGGATCGCCTCGTGGTACGGCGGCGGCGCGTCGAAGCCGCAGTCCCCGGTGCCGAAAAAGACCAGCCGGTTGCGCTCGTCGACGGCGGCCGAGGACCAGACCGGGCCGCAGCCGCGGTTCTGACCCGGACCCGGCACCGGGTTCCCGCTCGCGTCGAGCACCGGGTCGACCTCGAAGCGCCGGCGGAGCGCGCCCGTCGTGGCGTCGAGCGCGACGATCCCGCCCCGGTAGCCGTTTGCGCCGTCGGGCGTGTGGCCGATGTAGACGTTCCCCTGGAAGACCGCGGGTGAGGAGAAGATCCGGGTCGGATCCGCCTCGTCGCTCTCGCAGCTCGGCGCCTCCGGGTTGCCGCAGATCACCTTCTTCCAGACCAGCGAGCCGTCCGCCGCCTTCAGGCAGTACATCGTCTTGCCGCCGGCGAAGTAGACCTTGCCGTCGACGACCGCGGCCGAGGACGTGATGAGCCCGCCGTCCGTCTCGGCGCGGTCGGACGGGGCGCTGGGCCCTCCGGGGCACTGCGCCGGGACGGGTTGCACGGAGCCCTGGCAATCGACCTGGAACGTCCATCTGACCGCCCCCGTGGCGGCATCGAGAGCATAGAAGAAGCCGTCCCACGATCCGACGTACACCACCCCGTGGACGACGGCGGGCGAGGCGCTGACCACGTCCCCGGTCGTGAAGTCCCAGGCCGGCGTCAGGAGCCCGACGTTGCCCGCGTTGATGAGCGAGCCGGGGTTCGTGAAGCTGTGCTTCAGGTCCCGCCCGTACATCGGCCAGTCCTGAGCCCTTGCGACGGAGGACACAACGAGCGCGGCAAACGCCAGCGAGACGACGAGCACGCGCTTCGATGGCCGCATCGACGCACCTCCGTGCGAAAGGCCACCGAGGATTACGTTGGATGCGGGCCGGGTGTGTCAATCACGGAAGCAGGAGGTTCTGCGAAGGCGGTTGCCACTCACCGATGTCGACCTGCCCGTCGCGCGCCGTCCTGACGAGCGGCCTGTGGGGCGGAGTCGGACGCGCCGTGGTCAACGTGCACGGTACCGCGGCCGTTGTTCAAGCGCACGTGTACGTTGTGTCCGCATCCGCTGGAGGCCAGCGCGGCGAGCCAGGCGACGACCGCCAGGGCCCAGCATATCGCGTGCATGACGGCCCTCCTCGGCAAAGCCCGGGGACGCGCTACCGTAGCCCGGCCGTTGCCTCGCCTTCAAGCCTCCTCACCGGTCCGCCCCGAGCAACGCCCGCGTCTCCGCCGCCCGCGGGCGCTCGAGGACCTCCTCCGGCGGGCCGCTCTCGACGATTCGCCCGCCCGCGAGCACCACCACACGGTCCGCCACGCGGCGCGCGAAGCCGATCTCGTGCGTCACGATCACCATGGTCTGGCCGGCCGCCGCCAGGTCTGCCACGACCGCGAGCACCTCGCCCACCAGGCGGGGGTCGAGCGCGGAGGTCGGCTCGTCGAGCAGCAGCACCACGGGCTCCATCGCGAGCGCGCGAGCGATCGCGACACGCTGCTGCTGTCCGCCGGAGAGCGTGTGCGGAGAGGCATCACCGTAGGCCGCGAGCCCGACCCGCTCGAGCAGTGCCCGCGCCCGCGCCTCGGCAGCCGCCGGCGTGAGCCCGAGGACGTGGCGGGGCGCCTCCGTGACGTTCCCGAGCGCCGTGAAATGCGGGAAGAGATGGAAGCTCTGGAAGACCATCCCGACGCGCGTGCGCACCGCCCGGAGGGCTGCCGCGTCCGTGCGCTCGTTCATCCCCGGTCGCAGCCGGTGACCCGCGATCTCCACCTCGCCCGCGGCGAACGGCGTGAGATAGTTCATCGCGCGCAGCAGGGTCGTCTTCCCGCTGCCCGACGGCCCGATGATCGCCACCACCTCGCCGCGCCTCACCTCGAGGTCGATCCCCCCGAGCACGGTCTTGCCGCCGAGCCGGGTCTCGAGTCCGCGGACCGTCACGACCGCGCCGTCGTTCATGCCGGAGCGGGAGCGAGCCGGCGCTCGAGGCGCCGGGCCAGGCGCGAGAGCGGGTAGCTGAGCGCGAGGTAGAGGGCCGCGCACAGCAGCCCGGGGGCGAGCCAGCCCCGCACGTCGACCGCCGTGATCGTCATCTGCTTCGTGAGCTCCACCACCGTGATCACCGACACCAGCGAGGAATCCTTCAGGAGCGCGATGAAGTCGTTGGCGATGCCGGGGAGCGCCACCCGCAGCGCTTGGGGCAGCACGATCCGCCGGAGCGTCAGCCAGCGCGACATGCCGAGCGCCGCCGCCGCCTCGCTCTGCCCGGCCGGCACGGCCTCCAGGCCCGCGCGGTAGAGCTCGGCCTCGTACGCCGCATAGTTGAGCCCGAGCCCCACCACCGCCGCGCTGAAGGCCGTGAGCGGCAGGATGGGGGCGAGCCCGTAGTAGAGCACGTACAGCTGGAGCAGCACGGGCGTGCCGCGGAAGAGCTCGACGTACGTCCCGCCCGCCGCCCGCAGCGCCCGCCCCCCGTACCGCCGCGCGACGCTCAGCACGAGGCCGCCGGCGACGGCGAGCGCCATCGCGAGCACCGAGATGACGATCGTGAACCCGGTGGCGCGCAGGAAGAGCGGCACGTGCCCGAGCGACAGCGACTCCCGCCCGCGTGCGTCCACGGCCGTGAGCCCCGCGGAGGCGATCGCCTTCTGCCGCGCGTCCCACAGGTGCCAGCGCGCGAGGATGGCTCGCAGCTCGCCGTCGCCCATCATCGCGGCCAGGGCGCCGTCCACCGCGGTGAGCAGCGCCGGCGCATCGGGGCGGACGGCGATCGCGTAGGTGCCCTCCCCCACCGTCGCGGCGGCGCGCAGCGTCGGACGGGGGAGCCCGTAGCGCGCCGCGATGATGTTGTCGAGGAGCACGCCGTCGAGCCGGCCGCGCTCGAGGTCGAGGTACGGCTCCTCGACGCCTTCATACAGCACCAGCTCCACGCCGGGCGCCCGGCGCACGAGGTCGTAGGCGAGCGAGCCCTCGAGCGTCCCGACCCGCCGGCCGCGGAGGTCCTCGAGGCCGCGCGCGCCGCTGGCGTCGCCGCGGCGCACGACGAGCGTCTCCGCGAAGGCGTAGTACGGCCGCGTGAAGGCGACGCGCGCCCGGCGCGCCGGCGTCACCTCGATGCCGTTCAGCGCCACGTCGAAATCGCCGCGCTCGAGGGATGGGATCAGCGTCTGCCAGTCGTTCTGCACGAACTCGGCCGCCAGGCCGAGGCGGCGCGCCAGGGCGCCGGCGATCTCCACCTCGAAGCCGCTCAGCCCCGAGGGACTCCCGGGGTCCTGGAAGACGTACGGCTCCCCGCCCTGCATGTCACCGCCCCAGCGGAGGGTGCCGCGTGCCCGCATGGCGGCAACCCGGTCCTCGACCTGCGGCCGGGTGCAGCCGCAGATCAGGGCCAGGAAGATCAGCGCCGGCACCGTGCGCTTCGTGACTCTTCGTTTAGCGAAGGGCAGCCGCGCGGGCAAGGATTTCCGTCCCCGACGCGACGGCTCCGTACACTCATGCTATGTAGCGGCCCATGCGAAGGCACTCGATCGTCCTCGCCCTTCTCCTGGCCGCCGGGCTCGGCGGCCCACCCGCGCGGGCCGGCGACGCGACCGGCGCCTTCGCGCCGTACGAGGACCTGCTCGAGGTCCTCGGCGACCTCACCTGGCACCTCCGCGACGACCTCTACCGCTTCCCGCCTCCGAAGGACCCCACCGGCCACGACCTCTACCGTCTCGCGCTCAGCCGCCTCGAGAACTGGGAGAAGCGGTACCCGGGACGGCTCCGGGACGTCGTCGGCTACGCCCGCGCCGAGGCGCTCGAGCGTCTCGGCGAGTACGCGAAGGCGGCGGACGGCTACGGGCGGGTGGTGGCCGAAGGCTCACCGCTCGCCGACCAGGCGCGGACGGCGCGCGAGCGCGCCGCCAGCTTTGCCGAAGCCGCCGCCCTGCCCGAGGACGGGCCCGACGTCGACGCGACGCTCGCCGCCCTGCGCCGGAAGCTCGACGCGTGGGGACGGCTGGTCGAGCGCTGGACCGGCACGCCCTACGAAACACCGGCGCTGGTCGAGGAGGAGCGTCTCGAGCGCGCCGCCGCCGGCGTCGTCGTCCGCAACCGGACCATCGTGCAGGACGGCACCCTGACCGCCGAGCGCGCCCTGCGCTTCCTCGTCCAGAAGCACGCCGACAGCCGCAACCTCCCGGACCACATCCTGCGGCTCGGCGACCTCTATGCCGACGTCGCCCGCGACTACGTCGAGCAGCACGAGCGCCCGCTCGCCTTCGAGGAGGACGAGTTCGTCCAGCGGGCCGACCGCGCCCTCGAGATGTACCGCAAGGTCGCCACCTGGGACGGCGCCCGCGAGAAGCCCG
>Ga0209058_1002401_pt1 | contig 15484 bp, 20 predicted proteins | sample GraSoiAngelo_147_FD_185904 | JGI IMG/M metagenome (GOLD analysis project Ga0209058, IMG submission 185904) | Grasslands soil microbial communities from the Angelo Coastal Reserve, California, USA - 14_1009_05_40cm (SPAdes) (version 2) | ecosystem: Environmental > Terrestrial > Soil > Grasslands ... | reverse complement strand
CTGCTCAGTCGCAGCGCGTGCAACCGCGCTTGTGCAAGCTGCGGCCTGCGGGCATGCCCATGCGGCGGCCAAGCGGCCGTCGCGAAGTACGTGGTACGTCATCGGCGACCGCCTTCACAGACTTGGCGCACGTTCTTGGCGAATCATGTTGACCAAATCGCCGGCGGCAGATTTCTTCGTCGTTCCGACCGCGACATGCCGGCTCTTGTTTGTTCTGGTGATTCTGGCTCACGAGCGTCGACGCGTCGTTCACCTCGCGGTTACTTACCATCCCACGGCCGCGCGAGGCAAGCATCACCTTTGCAGTCGACCTCCGTTTCGAATCGCCGTTCACCTTCGACTTTGTGAGTCCGAGCCTCCATGGCAACTTCGCTCATGCGTCGCTCCTTGGGCGCAGGTCGGTTTTCTTCGGCGCTGGGGCTGTCGAGACAGGATCCACCCAGTTTAGACAAACGGGACAGCTGATTCCCGGTGATTACACGTTGCGCGTCGAGGAAGCGACGCTGCTCGCGTTCGCCTTGAACAGCAGGATTCGAACTACCAAGGGATGGGGATCTTAAATTCGCTTTCGATCTGACAGCCGCATCGGGGCCGGCGCCGACACCTGAGCCAGCATCGCTCCTGTTGCTGGGAACGGGCGTCTCCGGTGTGTTCGGGAGTTCGTCGTCGTTCATTAAACATTCGGCCGTAACTCTCCAATGGGCGCGAGGCCCGCGCCGTCTAGAGTGGTTCACAATCGCGATGACGACGACCTCGCACGCGCGAACCGATCACAACCGATCAACCCCAACGAGGGCGAACCGTAAGCCGACGGCTTTTTGACGATGTAACTGGGCGCTCGGTGTCGGTCGGGCAAACGGATGGCATCGTTGGTGCACATCGGCCGCCGTTCGGATCGAAAGGAGCTCACATGCTTCGAATCACAGCCGCGTTTGCGATCAGTCTGTCGGTCGCGTCATTCGCGTTTGGTCAAGGTACGTGCTCCGATAATCATATTCTCCCATCTCCTCCCGATAGCTCAGGCATTCAGAATATTGTGTTCATAATGATGGAGAATCGTAGCTTCGATCATTTCTTCGGATGGGTTCCGAACGCCGACGGCCAACAAACGGCGACTTACTACGACGACAGTAATGTCGGCCATCCGACGCACTCGCTAAGCGGAAACCCAGCGGCCGGTGGTGGGAACGATCCCGTTCACTTTTATCCGGATATGCACGATACTTATTGGTACTATAACAATGGAGCCCAGATCGGATATCCGCCCACCGGTTATGGCCCGAATCTGGGATGGCTTCGTCAAGGGAAAAACACCAGCCAGGTCGCGATTGGATATTACACTCAGGGAGATCTCGGTTTTCTAGGCCAAATAGCAACCCAATATACCGTGCTCGACAAGTATTTCTCGTCGGTGTTAGCGTCGACATGGCCAAATCGCAAGTTCGCGCACACCGGCCAAACGGACCTGCTGGACAACCACAATCCAAGCAATGTCTCTACGCTGGCGACGATCTGGGATTCGCTGATCAATCTAGCCCCAAGTGTGAGTGCAGCGTACTATTGGGGCGACACGAACGGCGGTGGATCCAGCCATCTTTTTAAATTCTACGGAGATAAGTACCAGACCGGCCTGACGCCGCCGAGTGGCACGAATATCACGAAAACGTATAACCAGTTCTTGGCCGACGCTGCAAACGGCACACTGCCAAATGTTGCTTACGTCGATCCTGGAGCGTGTGATGATCACCCTGGAGGGACGTGTGACATCACTCAAGGCGATGCCTGGATTCAGAGTACCGTGAATGCCGTGATCAACGGGCCGCAGTGGCAACACGCCGTAGTCGTGGTCACATTCGATGAGGCGGGGGGGTTCTTCGATCACGTGAATCCACCACGAGCAGCTGCGCCGACTTCGAATTATCACCCCTGCATGGGAGACCTTCCGGCAACATGTGAGGGCGATGTCGATCCAAGCGGAAAGGTGCCGTTGGGCTTCAGGGTTCCGACGGTCGTAATTTCACCTTATAGCGCCGGGCCATCAGTCAATCACTTGGTGTACGATCACACATCAGTCCTCAAAATGATTGAATGGCGATGGAACTTAGCCAACCTGACGCTGCGCGACGGATCGACCGACATCGACAATCTCGCGTGTTCGTTGCATTTTGGCGGGCCGGGCACGACCGTTAAAATCAACTTTCAGCCCTCGGGTGCGCCTATACCACTCGGATACCTGCCGGATACCGGGCAGCCGTTCGCCGATCGCGGGAACGGCCAGAGCTATGGATGGAGCGGCGATAACACAACAAATACCCGCGATCGGAACAATCCGAACTCTCCGGATCAGCAGCACGACACCCTGGCGTACATGCAGCGAACGCCGCTTCCCGACGCCGTTTGGGAAATCGGCCTTCCGAACGGCACGTACACCGTACGATTGGTCGCGGGCGACCCAAGCTTTTTTGGCAACCATATGGTGATTGCCGCCGAGGGTATCGTAATCGTAGACGGGACGACCAGCAGCACGAATCCGTGGTTAGACCAGACGCAAACGGTGACCGTGAACGACGGCCGGCTGACCATTAGCAACGTCGCAGGCGCCGACGGCGGCAACAAGATCTGTTTCATTGAGATCTCGCAACCGTAGCGTCAGCGCCCGCTGTGCCGCGACCCATCGCCCGCCGAACAGACTGGGATCTTAAGAGACGTCCTCGAATGGACTGGGGTCGCAGGAGATCTTCGAGCGAGGTGATCCTTCAGATCGCCTCGCTCAACGCGGTCTTGAGCAGCAGCGACGGCCTCGAGCCCTTCGCGGTTGCACGCGGCCGCTACCGGGACATGCCCGTCGGCGGCGGCGCTACTCGCCGCTCCGGTATTCCGCTCGCGCGTTTGCGCCTCCGGACGCGGCGCCCAGCTCCGTCCACGAACATTCTGCACGTTAAGGGCGAGTTCTGGTCGCATCAGCGGATCACCTGACGTCGGCGAATGGCGGACAGCCGCGCTATGTCACGAACATTGTGGACTCTCTTGTGGGAGTTGTCGTTTCCGTCACGAACACCAGCAGTCTCCGTCAAGAGTTGAGCGGCGTCAGCGAATGGCCGAAGATCGTGCGCATGACGGCGACGTCTCGCCCGCAGCGACGCTATGATCATCGACTCCGGATCTCGTCCACACGCACCAGGGACGTGACCATCGCGCCGAATCTCGGTGTCCCGTGGTCGACGGCGCGTGGGTGGCTCGCGGCGGAGGCGACGGTCGTGATCAGCCTGGATGTGGCGGAGGTCACAGAGTCGGAGCTACGGCAGGAGATCCTGAAGCTGCGACAACGTGTCGAGAAACTGGCGGCACTGCTCCGGTTGGCGCTCGCCCTGTTAACAAACCTCCGGGTCCCGGCTCTCAAGCGCTCCTCTGCCGGACGGAGAAGCCAAGCTGCGGATCCTGCGCGCCGTGGATCGGGCGGGCACGTGTATCCCGTTACGAGTAGTCCTGCGGTTCCTGCATCTGTCCCCAGACGGTACTCGCCTGTTTTTCAGCCGTTGTCTGGCAACGTCAGGGCGTGCGAAACGCCCTAGAAACGTTGAGGTCTTTCGCGATTCTCGTGTTTCACGCGCGCTCAGCGAACACCAGCCTACGCGACATTTTGTTACCCGGGTGTTACCACGAAAACGCCAGTCAGAGGGTCGCCGGGGCGCACCTGTGCGCCGGTCAAGGAGTTGCTGGCACCCGTCAGAGAGTCGCCGCCGCGAGCCGCGAATCTCGGTCGCAAGCGGATGTCCAAGGGCTGGCTGGGCGGACTCGACCGGTGCGCGAATGCTGATTGCCGGTTTGCCCAGAATCTTTTCGAATCAGCATGTGGCCGCGGAAGAAGCCTACGTCATCACCGCGGCCGGTATCGGGCGGCTCGGTGCTTGGCGCGCGGCCGAAGTCCGCCCTCGGTCTGACATGGCCTCAATCTGAATTTTGATCGAGCTGGAACCTGGCGACCAGCGGGCATCTGAAACTCGTGCATGTGCACTTCACAACGCCGAACTACAACAGGGCTCTAGTCGTCAGCGCCTCGTTCTCGAACGAGTTGAAGAGTAGACGCTGTTAGGGCGGCTCTCGTTGGGAATTCGAACCCTGTAGACCGACGCAGCTGCGAGCGCCCGGTTGTGTTCGTCCACTGCGTAATGCTGCTGCGTCGCTACGCCCCAGCAGTTCGCTCAGCTTGCCTGCGCCTTCGCGACCATCCACTCGTTAATCTCTTGCTCAAGCCAGCCGACAGCATTCGGCGAGATTCGGCGGTGCCTTGGGAACTCACCACGACGCTCGAGCCGCCAAATCGTCGACCGCGAAAGCCCGGTCCGGCCGCGAACAGTGTCCGCACATCGCCCTTTCACACGTCAGCTGCAGCGCTCTCAAATGCCAACGGCGTCATAACTCCGACAAGCCTGACGTGGTCCCAGCTCCTGCCGGAACCTTACTGCGTGTTTTCCGTCTGGCCGCGGACGCAGTGACGAGTCGCCTTTCCCCCCCAACGTCGAGACCGCCGAGCATGCGCAAATCCGACAGCTCGACCGTCGACTCGACAGCGCGACCTGCGTGCGATGAGCGCGGGCGCCCTCAGCTCCAGACTCTCTTGGAATGGACACGGAGGGGCGTCGCCTCTGACCAGACATATCTGTGCTCCGGCGTGCAGATCGGGCTTCGACCGTCCCTATCCGCGAAGAACCCTGGCGAAGAACTCTGTCTCCATCGGAGCTACCGATGTACCTCCGTGACAAAGCGGCGCCTTCCGTCTCGTCGGATATGGCGCGAGTGAAGTTGGTGGGCGACCACAATCAACTCATCGCGACGATCAATCCGTTCGAGTCGACGTTAGTTCAACGGTGGACCTGATCCGATCTCGTGGACAGTTGGTATGAGCTGTCTTTGTTCTTCGTTCTCTTTCTTTTCTAAGAGAGTGATCGATGTGGACGCTGTGGGAATCTCGCGTTCTGTGCGAGATTTCCAAACCCTGTGGGCGCGTTCTGTGCGTCCACAGGGGTGGCGGCGTCCACATCGTCTTCGACGCTGCAAAAGTTTCAAGATCGAGGCACGCGCAACTACTCGCAGAGGCCCGGACGTTGAAAATTAGGGGGACCTGGAGGTCGAGCCCGGTCACGATCGTCGCTCCTGGGGCATCCTGAGCAGTTGTTTTGTCGCGCCGACCTTGGCGATCTGGAAGATCATGCCCATCGCTGCTTTTCCAGGCCCAACCGCGCTCGTTGCTCGAACACGGCCGGACTCACGTAGCCGATGGTCGAATGCCGGCGCCGCTGGTTGTACAACTCGACAACGCAACACCCACAATACTGAGTCTCGAGAAGTCCGGTACCTGTGGCATCCGTGGTTCGGTCGGCTTGTCACAGTGTACGAAACGATAACCAAAGGCGGACATCCGGTCTGTCGGTGCGGCGTTGAGGATCAGCGCAATGACCGATCGGTGGAAGTGCCGGCATGGATGTTTGAACCGGCCGCCTGTGATCACCTGCATCTGACAGCCACGCCATTCGTGGACTGTCAGGCGTTGATCGAATTGAAAGCCGTGTTGCCGACGGCGCCGCGGGCCGACGTGCTACAAGCACCGCACCATTCCTTGATTGCTCCGGGAGGTGCTGATGCCACGCGCCAGACGCCGATTGGGAGTCTCGCAAGCAACCGACGCTGTTTCATCCTCCGCCCCTCGCCCGCACTTTCAGATGCTGCCGCCGGACATTCAGGAACGGACGATTCGACTGCTCGCCCGAGTGCTGCGCCGGCACGCCGATCAGCCGCTCGGCTCCGGTGAAGCGCAGGAGGCGCGTGATGAGTGACAAGATCCGCCCGCAACACGTGGCGCGAAAAGCCATCCTGTATGTGCGCCAATCGTCCGCGTACCAGGTGAATCACAACCTTGAAAGCCAACGATTGCAGTACGCGATGCAAGACCGATTGCATCAATTAGGCTGGCGCGAGGTCGACGTCGTGGATGAAGACCTGAGTCGGTCCGCCGCGGGTACGGTCACGCGTGCGGGCTTCGAACGCATGGTGGCCGAGGTCTGTCTGGGGAACGTCGGCGGGGTGGCCGCTCGTGAGGTGTCGCGATTTGCGCGGAATAGCCGCGAGGGCAGCACCTGGTCGAGGTCTGTCGCGTGGTCGATACGGTCTTGGTCGACTTGGAAGCGGTCTATTGCCCGCGCCTCAGTAACGATCGCCTGCTGCTCGGATTGAAAGGTAGTTTGAATGAATACGAGCTCGATCTCTTGCGGCAGCGGTCGGTGGAAGCGCGTCGCGCGAAAGCCAAGCGCGGCGAGCTCCTCGTGGCGGCGCCGGTGGGGTTTCTGAAAACCGACGCGCCTCATTTCGAGAAAGATCCCGACCGCCGCATTCAGGAGGCCGTCGCGCTCGTGTTCCAGAAATTTGAGGAATTGGGAACGGTGCGCCAGACGTTATCGTGGTCTCTGGAACACGGCCTGCAGCTGCCGGCTCGATCGGTGTCCGGTGAGATCACGTGGCGACGGCCGTCGTTCGGCGTGCGCTATCGGATGCTGAATAATCCGATCTATGGCGGTGCCTACGCGTACGGAAAGACCGAAAGCACGATTCGGTATGAGCAGGGGGAGCCGCGCACGTCGTCTCGCCGGCGCCCGCGCGAGGAGTGGCTTGCCTTTATTTCTCACGCCGACGAGGGGTACGTGAGCTGGGAAGAATTTGAGCGGAACCGACAGACGATGGCCGCCAATACACGGGCGTGGAATCACACCGGGGCGGCGACGAACGGCCCGGCGCTCTTAACGGGAGTACTGCGTTGCCGCCGGTGTGGGCGGAAATTGGTCGTCTGCTACACTGGCAATGCTCACAACGTCCTGCGCTACGTCTGCGTCCGCGGCGCGCGTGATAACGGGGAACCGCGCTGCATCTCGTTCGGAGGACTCGTGGTGGACGACGCGATCGGCAAGGAAATCCTCTGTGTCGTGCAGCCGGCTGCCGTTGCCGCTGCTGTCGTCGCCAGTGAGGCGGCGGCCCACCAGCGAGATGAGGTCCTGAACGCGTGGACGCGCGAGTTGGAAGCGGCACGGTACGCTGCTCGCCGAGCGCAGAAACAATACGATGCGACCGATCCCGAGAATCGCTTAGGCGCCGACGAGTTGGAGCGACGCTGGAATACCGCATTGCAGCGTGTCCGCGAAATCGAGGAGCGCATCGAGCAACACACGCACGGCGGCAGTCAGCCCCCTGGTCCCAACCCGAGACGAATTTGAGAATCTGGCTGCGGACCTTGAGACCGTCTGGAGAAATCCGCACGCGGATGTCCGACTGAAGAAACGCCTCGTTCGAACACTCATTCACGAAATCGTCGTCGATACCGATCCCGAGGCCGGTGAGGTCATCCTGGTCATTCACTGGAAAGGCGGCGTGCATACCGAACTGCGAGTGCCGCGACGACGACGCGGGCAGTGTGCCACGCACACGTCGAAGAACGTCGTCGATGCGGTTCGCGTGTTAGCACGGATTTGTCCTGACGATCTGCTCGCGAATGTCCTGAATCGGAATGGGCTCCGCACCGGCCGTAGCAATCGCTGGACTCGAGAACGCGTGGTCTCACTGCGCACCCGCCACGACATCGCTTGTTACGATCGCGATCGACGGGTCTCTGAGGGATGGATGAATCTGAACGAAGCCGCTCGGTCCTCGGTATCAGCGCGAGAACGCTCCGGCTGGCCGTCGAGCGCGGCGAAATCGAGGCCGCTCATCCTTTGCCTGATGGCCCGTGGGTGTTTCATCGTCAGGCGCTCGAAGCTCCAACGGCGGCCGCGCTCGTCGCTCGCGTGCGGGGCCGAAATCACCGACCCGCAGTACCAAATTCTCAGCAACCAGCTCTCGTGTTTTCAGGCACATAGCCTGGTGGGGCAGTATGAAACACGGTTGTAATGATCAAAGAACATCTGTAGCGTGCGCTCCAAATGACCGGCATTCATGATCAGCAGCCAGTCGAGGCATTCGGAACGCGCGGTCCGAACAAAACGTTCGGCGATCCCATTCGCTTCGGGAACCTGAATCGGCGTACGAACGATTCGAGCGCCTTCCGACTCAAACACCGCATCGAAGCTGTCCGTGAACTTCCGGTCGTGATCGCGAATGACAAAACGAATGGGCTGCGCGCGCTCGCCGAGCGTCCATGCGACTTGCCGCGCCTGCTGCGCGACCCACACTGCGTCTGGATGCGCCGTGCAGCCGGCCAGATGCACGCGGCGACGGCCGATCTCGATGAAGAACAGCACGTACAGTCGCTGGAGCCAGACCGTGTCCACGGTGAAGAAATCGACCGCGACGATGCTCTCCGCTTGGGTCCGCAGAAACTCACGCCATGACGGACCCGGTCGCTGACCGGCTGGGCCGACATTGTTCGCGCGCAGCACCTTTCGCACGGTCGTCGCTGATACACTAACGCCGAGCCCTTTCAGTTCGCCCACGATGCGCTGGTAGCCCCAACGCGGGTTCTCCCGCGCCAGCCGCACGATCAGATCGCGGACCTCACGACTGATCGGTTGTCGGCCAACTCGGCGACGATAGGTCCAGCGCCGCGCTACCAGTCGACGATGCCACTCGAGCAAGGTGGCCGGCTTGACGATAAATGACGCCCAACTCGCGCGCGGCAACAGTCGGCTCGCGGCCGACAAGAACACTCGGTCCGCCGTTCTGAGCCCAGGACGACCGACCTGGCGACGCAGAACGGCCAACTCGTGGCGGAGCACCACGATTTCCAATTCCTTGAATTCGTGTGAACGAAAGGCGAGAGCGACGAATTGCAGCACGCGTTGAAGTGCGACGTAACAGACGGAGAGGATCACGACGCCTCCGGAAATGTGCGAAAAGCGCCGTTATTCTATACGGGTAGAATTAACGCACCCCACAGGGTCGCCGATCGCGCGCATGCGGTGCCCGACGTTCGCCAAAACGCGATCGAAGACTGATCATCCGTTTCCGTTCAGTCTGCTCACGCGATCAGCACGCACCGTTGCGGCTCGCAGCGCCACGTCCCCGATTTCAACGACGTCGGATTTCAGGGGCGGCGGGTCGACGCCCGACGTCCCGTTCGAATGTGAACTGCCGCGGCAGGTTGAGCTGGAGCCCGGCATAGGCATAGGTGCGAGGCCCTTCGTCAAGTTGACTGCGTACACTGTGCCCTATGGCCATGAGCAAGATCATCTTCGACGTCAGTTTGAGCCTGCCTCCTCCGACGGTGATCAGCCCCGTCGAATCGGTAACACGCTCGCCGTGGAGCTCCGCGAGCAGCTCGAGCCGCGGCAGGACGTGGCCTTCGGTCGACACGCCGAAGATCCAGGTGTCCGGTCCGTTCTCCACGAGGTTTCGTCCCACCTCGCCATTGATCTCAAGGTGGAACATCTCCACCGTGATTTCAGTGGGCAGCAGGAGCTGGCGTCCTTCTTCCGCGATGCCCCTCGTCACAGAGGAGTGGGCCATGTTGAAGTCGAGCTGAGGATAGATGGACCACGCGATCCTCTCGCCTTCCTGGCCGATGAAGCGCCATTTGACGCCCACCGTGGCTTTGCCTGCGCCCGTTTCGGTTCTCTGTTCCTCGTGCTGCAGCGCGACCCAGGGCATCTCGAACTTCAGCTGAATCCGACGTCCGACCCCGTAATTCAGATCGACGCGCGGCACCTCGACGTGTTTCTGGGCGTGGGTTTTCTCCGTCAGCACGGCGATGTTGATCTCCCAGTAGCCGGGGCCGGGCGTGTCAGGATCGTCCGTGATGAGAGGCGGGCCACCCTGGGCGACAGCGAGTGCCGGTAGACATGCGGTTACCAGTGTAGCAACAAGGACACGGAGCAGTCGTCGCGTCACGAGGCAGAGAGTTACCACATTCTCATGTCACGCGGCGCGTCAGATCCCCGGACCCACCATCGCCTCGACCTGCTGGCCGCACGAGCGTCCTTTTGAAGTACAGCGTGGATTTCTGCGGAGTACAGGGATCTGGCCGCTGGCCGACCTCGCGCGGTCGGTCGCCAGCACTGCACCGGCCAAGATCAGGGCCGCGACTTCTTACCTATCTCCACCGTGTGACTCTGCAACACGGCGGTCCGACTCCAGCCGCGTCGCGGATTGCGCGCTGCGTCGAGAGTCGTCGTGACTGCCGTCGCTATGCTGGATCCGCGCGCGTCACAATTTGCGGGTGATTGCGTATCGCGTGTCTCGCACGGCCGCCGTGAGGCGTCCGCAGATCTGTGGTTCCTACGTCCAGGGCGCACGGAGGGTCCTCAGAGGGTGCAGAGTGCTCGCGTTCAAGTCGCGTTGTACAGCGGCCGAAATATGCTCGGAAGCACTTGGGGTCGCGGCCGATCCACAGATGTGCGAAACGACTTTCCGAGCGATCAGCTTCTCGGCCCGGAGGCCGCGATCACGGCCTGAAAACGACCACTTCATGGGTTCATCGCTGCGCTAGGATCAGTCCCTGTGGGAGTCCAAACGCACAACGGGGAGCCTGCCGTGACGAGGTCTCGCGATGAACAAGACAGTTGAAGTCGCGTTCATGGCGTATGCCTTCTGCCTGAAGCGTTTGGTTGCGGACGACGAATCCTTCGTCGTCGAACATAAGCACGAATGCATCATTCCTGAGTTTTTCGTTCGAAGGTTCTGCAGCGGCTGGATTGCGGGCCATATATGGCGCTGGCTCCTGTGAAGTACCCTCTATCGCTGGTGCTCGGATCAGGCGGTGCGCGAGGACTCTGTTTCATTGGCGCGCTGCGGGCACTGGAAGAGGCTGGGCTTGAAGTGGCACACGTAGTGGGCTCGAGCATGGGCGCGCTTGTGGGCGCTGGATACTGTAGCGGCAGGTCACCTATGGATCTTGCGCGTTCCATTCATGACTTCTCGTGGCGTCGAATCTTGCGTCCTGATCCGCTTGGTCCTGGCCTCTTCGAACCATCTGGGCTCATGATTACAGCGTCGGGACTGATCGACGCAAACACTTTGCAGATTTGCGTGTCCCTCTCACGGTCATTTGCACTGATCTCCAAACGGGTTCGGCCGTGCGTTTTTGCGACGGCCTATTGATCCGCCAGTAGTCGGTAGTTGCCTCACTGCCGGCGTGTTCACACCAGTTCACCACGAAGGTAGGTACCTGGTTGATGGCGGCTACACCGATCCAGTGCCTGTCACTGCCGCCACAGATAACTCGATTGTTGTTGCGGTTGACCCCTCGGCCATTGCGGACTGGGCACTCGATCTTGAGCCACGCCATTCGTGGAAGAACATCGCGAAAGTGGGCAAGGTTGCTCGACAGATGAGGAAGACGGCCGACGTGTTGATCTTTGCACTGGGACGCGAACGGCTGCACCTGCGTGAGCACGTTCTCGTCGTGCCGGCGCTTGGCACGATGACGTTCCTCGATTTCAATCGCGCAGAGTGGGCAATCGAGCGCGGTTACGATGCGATGAGGGCCTCTATTCCTAACATCGTCGCCAAGATTGAGAATTCGGTGTGATTCGCTAAGTGTGCCCAGGGCCGATCGGTCCAGGTTCGCGAAAGCTCCGTTCACCTGAAAGAATCGAGTGGACCTGGACGGACGGCGCCGTTGGACAAAGCTGGAACGCGAGGGAGGACCATCGCTGGTTAATCAAATCGGTTTTTAGCACGCCAAAAAACATCTGAACTCGCCATTGCGCACTTGCTAAAACCTCCATCCAATTGTGTATCGCGGTGCTAGCCCGCGACATCGCGCGTTGGCGTCGGCCAACTCCACGAGGGCGACTCGGCCCGCCTCCCTGTCCCCGTAGACGATCTTGAGCTTCAGGAGTTGAACAGCATTGAAGAGGTTCAGGACATGCGTGTCGGCCGCACCGAGACCGATGAGGAAGTCATAGCGGTTCATTATCCAATGTTTCATAGTGGTACACCGATCGAGAATCTGGCCTACCCGCCGCGTGAGGCAGACACCGCCGCGTCGTGGCGCTAAAGCTACGAGTAGACTCGCGAGATCGAAGGCGTGCGCGACGTGCCGTTAATTTGCTCAAGGACCACGTGATTCGGCACGCGATCCTGCGCAATGATGTTGCGAACAGGGATCAAGTGAATAGCTTTCGTCGTGCGTCATCGCGCTCTCGACGCCATCTGATTATGACCCATTCTCCGATCGGGACACCGATGAGCACTGTCAAGTATGCTGCTCTTGTCAGTACCACACTGCCCGTCCGCAAGCCAACGACGGCAAGCACGAAGCCAAGTGCCGATGCAACGATCAGTAAGGAGCACCGCAAGAAAGCCCGTCTTTCGATATAGTACTTATAAAGAATCTGTGCTTCCAGTTGGCCTCCGGCGCCTCTAAAGATGCGGCGCTTGTACATGTCCAAGAAGTTTGCGTTGACGTTGCGGACGCCAATCACGTTGGCCACCTGCAGCAGCGTCAGAAGACCACAATAAATCAAGATGTCAGTCACTTCGGCGATCAAGCACCCAAACGCAAGAGCCAGCCAGACGGCAACGATAAGGACAGGCCCTTCTGCTTCTTTCTTTTTGTCGTCGACAAACGCCTCGTGCATCAAATCCAATTCGTGTCTGACGGTATGCAGGTACAGGACGAAATCAAGCGTCGTGACTGTTAGCAGCGCCGCTGCTAAAATGGCTGTTGTTCGGTCATCGTGGAACATTTGAATCAGTCGATCTCTTGAGAGTAACAGCGCTGCTACAGCCAACGCGAATCCAAAAGACCAGTTGATATATTCCTTGAGTCGATCGTACAGGACCGTTCTGTCCCATCGCTCAGCCGAAGTAATGAGCGGTTGATCACGCTGCGCGCCGGTAGAAGTTGAGCAGTCCACCGAGCCGTGACTGCCGGCGCACTCGGCCGGTACCGGTCACCGGTGCACCGTCAATCAAGGCGTTCTCCAGACCTTGATGATTCCTCTCGCGATGATAATGCGCGACAAATTCCGTCACTGCTCGTCGGAAGTAACCCTCTCCGATCGGAATAATCCTGTCGAGACATTCTTCCTTCATCGATCGCACGAAACGCTCCCGCGTAGGCATTCGCCTTCGGGGCCTCATACGGTGTCTGCACCACGCGAATCCCAGCCTCCTCGAGCCGTTCGCGCACGGCCGCGCTCCACTTCGCATCCCGGTCGCAAATCAACACGCGGCATACATGACCGTCCGCCACCGAAAGCGTTCGCACGACCTGTCGCATGAACGCTTCGTCCGGATGCGGCGTGGTCCCAAGCACCTGAACGCGGCGCGACGCGAGATCAATGACGAACACCGTGTAGAACGTCACGAGGCCTCGCCACGTCCACACCTCCGTCGTCAAGAAATCGGTCCCCGCGATCACTCCCCAATGCGCTCGCAAAAACGTCTGCCATGACGTCGGGCGCTTCGGCGCTGGTAACACACCGTGGGCCTTGAGGATGCGCGCGATCGTCGAGCGCCCGATCTGGTGGCCGACATTCGTGAGGGCACCCTGAATTCGCGTATAGCCCACGTCGGATTTTCCCCGGCCATGCGCAGCACGAGTTGTCGGATCTCGGCAAGAACACCGGAACGGCTGGTGCGCCTCGTCGTATAGGTCCACTTCCGCGCCACCAGCTGCCGGTGCCAGCGCAGCAGCGTATCCGGCGTGACGATCGTCGCGACCTCACGCAAGGCGTTCCGACCCAGCCGGTGGGCGCGTATGGCGAGTCGCCGCCGGTCGTCATCGGTGAACCGCAGACGCCGGCCACCGACCTGCCGCCGGAGGAGGCGATTCTCTTCGATCAGATACGCGAGTGCTCGCGCTCCCGGCGATCGAGCCAACCGATAATTGTCAGGAGCAACAACCGAAGGACGGACAGCTCGATCACGAGTGGGAGCTTATATCACAGACCGACGAAACCGTCCGGCAGATCACGCGATCCTAAGCTGGGACATTACGCCGTGGCATCAGCACCTCCTGCCGTGAGCAAGGAACGATGCTGGGCTTGTAGCACACCGTCAGAATCCGGACGTTGGGCAGGCCGTTGCGCGGCTCGCAGCAACGCCTTCAACTCCAGCAAGGCGTCGCAGCCGACCGTCGGCACGGTCATCACGCGCAGCCGACAACATGCGGCCGGCTCAAACATCCAGGTCGGTATCTCTATGGATCGATGATGTTGCACCTCCTCGAGACCGCACCGACACACGGCGTGCCCTTGCTTGACGAGCTTCTCATACACGACGACAGAACGACCGAACCACGGGTGCCATGGATAACAGACCTGTCGCGCCTCAATATTATGGGTGTTGTGTTGTCGACTTGTATCACAAGAGCCGGACGCATCTCGGACTGGGCAAGGACACGCCGGACGGCAGACCGATCCAGCCGGCAAGCGCCGGAGAGATCGTCGCGAGTCCTGAAGTCGGTGGTCTCCATCATCGATACGAGCGTCGCGCGGCATACGCGTCACGTCCCTTCGCTGCCTGTCGAATCAGGCAACGCTTGCGAGAGTACGCGCGGCTCGTGCTGTACTGAGACGGGCTTTCGCGTTTTTCAAGAGCACCGAGTCAATTCCGTGTACTCAAGGACGTCCGTTCGACAGCTTCGATGCGTTCGAGGGTAAGGCTGCTCGTGGCGCCGGAAGACGTTTTGGCGAATGACACCTTCTCGCGAACGGCCACACCACACAGAATCCGCACCGCATCCCGCTGCGCTGACGTGCGCCGTTGCGCAATCAACTTCCCGGCTTTCTCGGCACTGCTTGCGTGGCGATCGTCGGGCACTGGGCGTTGACAGCGGTCACGCACATGTTGCCGAGGAAGAAGTTCGTGCCGGGCGCTGACTGATCCCAGATGTCCGTGCCCCCGCCGGTCGGCACGCTGCCGGATCTGGTTGTTCGCCGCGCCAGGGAACACGACGATCCCGTTCGAATTCCCGATCGCGCTGTTGGCCTCAATCAAGTTGTTAAAGGCCGTGGCGAGAAGGCCGATCCCGAAGTTGGTCGCCGGACCAGTCGCATAGCCGTTGCCGCTCGTCTCGTTCCACCGGAGCGAGTTGGTGTTTCCCTGCACTCATATGCCGCCGCAGGTGAACCCAGCGGCCGATGCCCCGTTCCTGACCGACACGTTGCTCTCGACGCTGATCTGCGACGATGTGGGATTGATGCGAATGCCGGACATGCAGTTGGTGGTCGTCGTCACGTTCTGGACCCAACCGCGTGTGGTGCCCATGAACAGGATGCCGTCGGCCATGAATCGCTGCACCACTCCGGGTCCACGAATGCCGACGTTGCTCTGCGCATTCGTGCTGATGCCGATGTCAGTCGACGTCGGCGTCCCCTTGCACGCCGTATCCGGATCGGCTTGTCCGGTCATGGTGAACCCGTTGAGGGCAAGCACGATGTTCGGCGCGCCGAACGCGATGCAGGGCCCACCGGTCACGCGACACGTGACATCGCCGACGAGCCGTGTGTTTTCCGACAGCATGACCGTTCTCATGACGGTCCCGCTGATGTCTTCG
>Ga0209058_1002395_pt1 | contig 15499 bp, 10 predicted proteins | sample GraSoiAngelo_147_FD_185904 | JGI IMG/M metagenome (GOLD analysis project Ga0209058, IMG submission 185904) | Grasslands soil microbial communities from the Angelo Coastal Reserve, California, USA - 14_1009_05_40cm (SPAdes) (version 2) | ecosystem: Environmental > Terrestrial > Soil > Grasslands ... | reverse complement strand
TCTCGCGGGTCGCGACCTGGTGCTGATCCTCACGCCGCACAACGGGTACGACTGGGGGGCGATCGTGCGGGAGGCGCGCCTCGTGATCGACACCCGCAACGCGACCGCGGACGTTCTGCCCGCCCCACACGTCATCCGTTTGTAGCCGGGCGGCGCGGGCCGCCGGGCCGTCCCGGGTGTGCGGCTGGGGTAGAATGGCGGCGTGAGAAACCACGTCGCGATCCGCTCGTCAGCTGCGCGCCGTTCGCGTCGGGACTGACGTGACCGGCGCCGTCCGTGTGCGCTTCGCGCCGAGCCCGACGGGACACCTGCACGTCGGCGGCGCGCGCACCGCGCTGTTCAACTGGCTCTACGCGCGCCACCACCGCGGCGCCTTCGTCCTCCGGATCGAGGACACCGACCGCTCGCGCTCGACCGACGCGAACGTCGCCGCGATCCTCCAGGCGCTCGAGTGGCTCGGCCTCTCCTGGGACGAGGGGCCGCCGACGCCCGGCTATCGCCAGAGCGAGCGGCTCGCGATTTACCGCGAGCACGCCGAGCGGCTCTTCGCCGCCGGCCGCGCCTACTACTGCGACTGCGCGCCCGTGGAGCTGGAGCGCGAGCGCCGGGCCGCGCAGGCGCGCAAGGAGACCTTCCGGTACTCGGGACGGTGTCGCGCGCGCGGCCTCGCCGCGGGCGCGCTCCGCCTCAGGATCCCGGACGAGGGCGCGACGGTCGTGAACGACCTGATCCACGGCCCGGTGACGTTCGACCACAGCCAGCTCGACGACTGGATCCTCGTCCGCACCGAGGGGACGCCCACGTACAACTTCTGCGTGGTCGTCGACGACGTGACGATGCGGATCACCCACGTGATCCGCGGGAACGACCACCTGCCGAACACGCCGAAGCAGATCCTCTGCTACGAAGCCCTCGGTTACCCCATCCCCGAGATGGCGCACGTCTCGATGATTCTGGGACCGGACCGGAGCCGGCTCTCGAAGCGCCACGGCGCGACCTCCGTCCAGTCGTTCCGTGACGCGGGAATTCCCGCCGAGGCGATGGTCAACTACCTGGCCCGCCTGGGCTGGTCCCACGGCGACCAGGAGATCTTCACGCGGGAGGAGCTGATCGAGCTCTTCGACATCAAGGACGTCGCCTCCTCCGGCGCCGTCTTCGACCACGCGAAGCTCGAGTGGCTCTCGCACCAGTGCATCAAGCGGATGGACGCGGAGGAGCTCGCCGCGTCGGTGGCGCCGTTCTTCCCGGCGGTCGGACTCGCCGCGCCCCGCGACCGTGCGTACGTCGCGCGCGTGCTGCCGACGCTCAAGGAGCGCGGAAAGACGTTCCGCGAACTGCTCGAGGTCGGCCGCTTCTACTTCGAGCGCCCGCGTGACTACGCGCGCGAGGCGGCGGACACGTACTTCACCGAGGCGGGTGCGGGGCGGCTCGCGGCGATCGTCGCCCGACTCGAGACGCTGCCGAGCTTCACCCCCGACGCGCTCGAGCGCCTGTACCGCGACCTGGGCGCGGAGCTTGGGCTCAAGCTCGTCGACCTGGCCCAGCTCACCCGCCTGGCGCTCACCGGGGGCACGGCGTCGCCGCCCCTCTTCGAGGTCCTCGCCCTGCTGGGGCGCGAGGAGGCGCTCGCGCGCCTTCGCGCGGCCCAGGACTGGATCGCCGCGCGGAGGCGTCGATGAGGCTCCTGCTGGTGCGCCACGGCCAGTCGGAGTGGAATCGGGTGCGGCGCTTCCAGGGCGCCAACGACGTCGGGCTCTCCGACACCGGGCGCGCCCAGGCCGAGGCGCTGGGGCGCGCGGTTCGGCGCGGCTATCGCGTGGTCGCGGCGTACGTGAGCCCGATGCGCCGCGCGCTGGAGACGGCCGAGATCGCGCTCGCGGGGACCACGATCCCACGGACACCGCTGCCGGACCTCCGCGAGCTCTCACTCGGGGAGTGGGAGGGACGCACGGTGGACGAGGTCCGCGCCCTCGACGGGGACCCGTACCACGCGTGGGTCCGCGCGCCGCTCGATTGCCCGCCGCCCGGCGGCGAGGCGCTCCCGGAGGTCTCGACCCGGGTGGGGCGCGCCATCGAGCGGATCGGCGCCAGCCATCGGAACGGCGACGACGTGCTGGTCGTCGCCCACGGCGGCGTGATCAGCGTCTACCTCTGCCACCTGCTGGGCGTCTCGTTCAACGCGCTCTGGCGGCTCCGCATCGACAACGGCTCGCTGTCGATCGCGGAGCCCCCGCGGCTCGTGTGCGTCAACGACACCGCCCATCTCCCGCCGGTCCCGCGCTCCATGTGGTTCGAGACGTCGGGGGTGGGGGACGCCCCACGCTCAGGGCAGCCCACGTCGCTCGGCGCGCCCCCCGCCCCCGACGGAGGTCGTGCGTCATGATGGTGTTGCTCGCGCTGTTTGGCGGGATGGCGCTCCTGCTCTACGGCATCCGCCTGAGCGGGGAGGCACTCCAGCGGGCGTTCGGCGGACGGTTACGGAGCCTGTTGACCGGGCTCTCGCGCAACCGGGTCCTCGCCGTCGCCTCGGGCGCGGCCATCACCGCGATCATCCAATCCTCCGCGGCCACGACGCTCATGCTGATCGGCTTCGTCGCCGCGGGCCTCATGACGTTCCGCCAGACGCTCGGCGTGATCCTGGGCGCCGACATCGGCACGACGTTCACGGTGCAGCTCATCGCCTTCCGCGTCACCGACTACTCGCCGCTGCTCGTCGGCCTCGGCTTCACGACGACGTTCGTCGCCCGGCGGCGGGTGCTGAAGGACGTCGGGCAGGCCCTCCTCGGGCTCGGCCTCCTGTTCCTCGGGCTCAAGCTGATCCTCGACAACGCCGGAACGCTCAAGGCGAGCCCCCTCGCGGTCGACCTCCTCGACGCGATCGCGGGCAACCCCGTGCTCGGCGTCCTCGTCGGCGCGGCGTTCAGCGCGCTGGTGACGTCGTCGGCCGCGACCCTCGGACTCGCGCTCGCCTTCGCCCACCAGGGGCTGCTGAGCCTCCTCGGGGCCGTCGCGGTCGTGCTCGGCGCGAACATCGGCACCTGCGTCACCGCGCTCACGGCGTCGATCGGCGCGGGCGCCGAGGCCAAGCGCGTGGCCGTCGCCCACATCGCCTTCAAGCTCCTCGGGGTCGCGCTCGTCTTCCCGTTCCTCGGCCCCTTCACCACCGTGGTGGCGAGCACCGCCGCCGAGCCCGCGCGCCAGATCGCGAACGCCCACACGCTCTTCAACATCGGCATCAGCCTCGTGTTCCTGCCCTTCACCCCGTGGGCGTCGCGCGCGATCGAATCGCTCGTGCCGGACGCCCAGGAGGGCGACAGCCCGTTCCGCGCTCGCTACCTGGACGAGCGGGCCCTCGAGCAGCCGGCCCTGGCCTTCGGCCAGGCGACCCGCGAGGCGCTCCGGATGGCGGACGTGGTGCAGGCGATGCTCCGCGACGTGTCGGTGGTGTTCGCGAGCGACAACGCGGAGCTCCTCGAGGACGTGTCGCGGCGCGACGACCAGGTCGACTTCCTCGAGCGCGAGATCAAGCTCTTCCTCACCCGCCTCGGTCGCGCGGCGATGGGCCCGGACCTCTCGCGCAAGGAGATCGCGCTGATCTCCTTCATCGGCAACCTCGAGAACATCGGTGACATCATCGACAAGAACCTGATGGAGCTCGCCCGGAAGAAGCTCTACCAGGGACGGCGGTTCTCCGACGCGGGCTGGGCGGAGATCCAGGAGTTCCACGGATTGGTCGGAAAGAACCTCGAGCGGGCCATCGCCGCCTTCGCCGCCAACGACCGCGGCCTGGCGCAGGAAGTCCTCGACCAGCGCCCCGTGGTCCGGCACCGCGAGCGGGATCTGCGCGAGTCCCACCTCGGACGGCTGCGCGCCGGCCTCGCCGAGTCCATCGAGACGTCGGAGATCCACCTGGATGTCCTGACGAACCTGAAACGCGTCAGCTCGCACGTCTCGGCGCTTGCGATCTCGATCCTTGAGGAGGTCTGAGATGAAAAAGATCGAGGCCATCATCAAGCCGTTCAAGCTGGACGACGTGAAGGAGGCGCTGACGGAGCTCGGCGTCGTCGGCATGACCGTGACCGAGGTGCGCGGCTTCGGCCGGCAGAAGGGCCACACCGAGCTCTACCGTGGCTCCGAATACACCGTGGACTTTCTCCCGAAGGTGAAGATCGAGGTCGTCGTCGCCGACAGCCTGGTGGACAAGGTCGTCGCGACCATCGTCGGCGCCGCAAAGACGGGCTCCATCGGCGACGGGAAGGTGTTCGTGCTCCCGATCAACGAGTCGATCCGCATCCGGACCGGAGAGACGGGCGAGTCGGCCGTCTGAACCCCACCGAGCGGGACTTCCGCCGGCTCGGATTCGCCGATCCGGCCGCCGCGCTGGCGAATTTCGACGGCCTCACGCCGACCCCGCGGGACGCGGAGCTGCTGGCGCCGACCGTCCCGCGGCTCCTCGCCGCCCTCGAGGCCGCGCCCGATCCCGACATGGCGCTCAACAACCTGGAGCGCCATGCGGCCGTCGTCGACCGGTCCGTCCTCTACGCGACGCTCGCCCAGCACCCCGGCGCGCTGCCCCTGCTCGTGCGCGTCCTCGGCTCGAGCCAGTTCCTCGCCGACGCGCTCCGCCGCCGGCCGCAGTCACTCGCCTGGCTCCTCGAGCCGCGCACGATGCGGGTCTGGCTGCCGGAGGACCTCGCGGCAGAGCTCGCCCAGGCCCTCGCCCCCTTCGAGACGCGCGAGGCGCGGATGCGAGGGCTGCGCCGCGTGAAGTACCGCCACCTGCTGCGCATCGGCGCGCGAGACCTTCTGGGTGACGCCGACCTCGCCGTGACGACCGCGGAGCTGGCGCACCTCGCCGACGCGTGCCTCGCCGAAGCGCTCGCCTTCGCCGAGGCCGCGGCGCGCGTCGCGTACGGCGCGCCGCGCGACGCGACCGGGGCGGAGACCGGCGTGGCGGTCGTCGCGATGGGGAAGCTCGGCGGCGAGGAGCTCAACTACTCGTCCGACATCGACCTCATGTTCGCCTACGGCGCCGACGGCGAGACGACGGGCGGCCGCCACGGCCGCGTCCCCAACGGCGAGTACTTCGCGCGCGTCTGCCGGGGGGTCGTGGCGTTCCTCGAGGAGGTCACGGACGAGGGCTACGCGTTCCGCGTCGACCTGCGCCTCCGGCCCGAGGGGCGGATGGGCGCCGTCGTCCTGTCGCTCGACCGGTACCGCGACTATTACCGGGACCGCGCCGAGCTCTGGGAGCGCCAGGCGCTCATCAAGGCGCGCGTCGCGGCCGGCGACCTCCGCGTGGGGGCGCGCTTCATGGAGCTGGCGCGCGAGGCCGTCTACCGGCCGGGCCTCGACGCTCGGATCGTCCCGGCGATCCGCGCGATGAAGGGGCAGATCGACCGGACGCTCGTCGAGGCGGGCCGCACGGCGACCAACGTCAAGCTCGGGCGCGGCGGGATCCGTGAGGTCGAGTTCCTCGTCCAGGCGCTCCAGCTCCTCTACGGCGGCGAGGACGCGTGGCTGCGTGAGCGCAACACGCTGAAGGCGACCTTCCGACTGACCGAGCGCGGGTACCTGGTCCCCGACCTCGGTCGGATGCTCTCGGAGGCGTACGTGCACTTGCGGACCGTGGAGCACCGGCTGCAGATCCTCCACGAGTTCCAGACCCACACGCTGCCGGCGTCGCCGCTCGAGCTCGGGCGGCTCGCCCGGCGTGTCGGCTTCGTCGGGCCGCCGGCCTCCGCGGCGCGCGCGTTCCGGGCGCGACACCGCCAGATCACCGCCGCCGTGCACCGCGCCTTCCGCGCGTTCTTTGGAGCGGGTGGAGCGAGGCCGGGGCGCGCCCGGGGCGGCCCGCAAAAGGCACGGCGTGGCGCGGTTCGGCGGCCCAGCGTCATGGCGCTCCGCGCCACGGGGTTCGCCGACCCCGAGCGCGCGCGCCACAACCTCGAGCGCATCCTCGAGGGGCGCCCGCTCGTGCCGTACGCGGGCCAGCTCCGCGCGGCGCTCGAGCGCCTCTACCCGATGCTCCTCGACGCCCTCTGGAAGAGCGCCGACCCCGACGAGGCGCTCAACCAGTTCGAGCGCTTCCTGTCGGCCGCCGGCCCGCGCGCTGGGCTCGTCGAGCTGCTCGCGGACCGCCCCGAGCTTCTCACCGGGCTCGTCCGTGTGTGTGCGGGTGGCGACCTCCTGACGCAGCTCCTCATCGCCCAGCCCGAGCTCCTCGCCTCGCTCGCGGCGCCCGAGCGGCTCCTCCGGGGCAAGGCGAGGCCGGCGTACCGCGCCGCGGTGGCCCAGGTCTTCGCCCCGGGGCTCGGACCCGGGGAACGGCGGGACCGGCTGCGCCGTGTCAAGCAGGCGGAGGAGCTGACGATCGTGTGGCGGTACCTCTCCGGCCTGACGACGATCGAGGCCTACGCGCGCGAGATGACGGCGCTCGCCGAAGCCGTGCTGGCGGCGGGCTGGCTCCTGACGCTCGAGCCGCTCGTCGCGCGCCACGGCGTGCCAAGAGACGCCGAGGGGCGGTTCATCCCCGCCGTCGTCGTGGGGCTCGGCAAGCTCGGCGGTCGCGAGCTTTGCACGGGCTCGGACCTCGACATCTTCGTCGTGACGGGGGACGAGGGACGGACGGACGGCGGCGATCCGATCGACGCCTCGTGGTTCTACAGCCTCGCGGCGGAGCGCGCGGCGAGCGCGCTCGGCGACATCACCGCCGCGGGCGTCGCGTTCCCCGTGGACCTCCGGCTCCGGCCCGGCAGCAAGGGGAGCGGCTTCGCGTCGAGCGTCGCCGCCCTCGAGCGCTACTATGCGGAGTACGGGGACCTCTGGGAGCGCCAGACGCTGACGCGCGCGCGGCTCGTCCTGGGGGACCCCGGGCTCGCGCGGCGCGTGCGCGCCGCCCTCCGCCGGGTCGTGTACGGGACACCGCTGCCGCGCGCGCAGCTGAAGGAGATCGCCGAGGTGCGCAAGCGCATGGAGGTCGAGCTCGGCCGGGAGACGCGCGGTCGCTCGAACGTCAAGTATGGGCGGGGCGGGCTCGTGGACGTCGAGTTCCTCACGCAGGCGCTCCAGCTCGTCCACGGCGGGGACCGGATCGAGGCGCGCGCCCCGGCCACCGCCGCCGCGCTTCGCGGGCTCGCCCGAGCCGGCGCCCTCCCGCCGGCGCGCGCCGCCGAGCTCGCCGACCACCACCGGTTCCTCCGCCGCGTCTCGGCCGCGTTGCGCTTGCTCGGCGCGCGGCCGAGCGACACGCTCGAGCTGGCCGGGCCGATGCCCGCGCGCGTCGCGAGCGCGCTCGGCTTCCCGTCGCGCCAGGCGTTCCTCGACGCCTACGGCGCGTGCAGGGAAGCGGTCCGGGCGGCGTACCTCGAGTCCATGGCGTGAGGAGTCGAGGCCGGTTGCCCGAACGCGGCAGCGTGCTCGGGATCGACGTCGGCTACAGCGCGCGCCGGAAGACGACCGGGTTCTGCGGGCTCGCGTGGGACGCTCGCGCGGTCCGCTGGACGTGCCACAACGCGGGCCGCGACGAGCCCGACCGTCGCGACGTGCTCCGACGCGTGCTGCCCGACCGCGAGGTCGAGCTCAGCGCCGTGGCGATCGACGGGCCGCTCCTTCCCCGGCTCGACCCGACGCCGCGCTATCGCTGCGCCGAGAGCCTGCTGAGTCGCGGCGCGTTCGCGCGCCGCGGAAAGCCGGGCCCGACGAACGGGGGAAGCGGCCGGGACCTGCATGCCCACGCGACACGGCTCGCCAACTTTGTCTTGCGCGAGTGCCGCGTCAGGCCCGCGGCGCACGTGCCCGCGATCCACGCGCGGGCGATCGTCGAGGCGTTCCCGAATCTCTTCCTGGGCGTGCTCTGCGACGAGGCGGATTATCCGCGAGCGGCCCGGCGGCGACGGAAGTGGACCGACACGCTTTACAATTGGCCTCCAGGCGACCCCGTGATCCCGCGAAAGCTCCGGAGGCTCGTCGAATCGCTCGCCCCCCGGCGTGCGATCGAAGGGGAGTTCTGCCTCGACGACCACGAGGAGGTCGCGAGCTTCGTGTGCGCGCTGACCGCGCTCTCGGTCGTGGCGAATCGGTTCGTCGCGGTGGGGTGCGACCGCGACGGCTGTATCGTGCTCTCCCTCCGCGAGCTGTGGGGGCGCGGAGCGCCCTCCTCCGTGCCATGGGCGGAGCGCGAGCTCCGGGCCAATCTCGCGCGCGTCGCCGTCGACTTTCCACACTGCGAGCCCGCGGTCTACGAGGACGGCGACCGGTGGAGCCTGGCGTGAAGACGCTCTACGTGGTCGACGGTCACTCGCAGCTCTTCCGCGCCTACCACGCGGTCGGCTACCTCTCGACCTCCAAGGGGATCCCGACGCAGGCGGTGCTGATCCTCAGCACGATGCTCTGGAAGCTCTGCCGCGAGGAGCAGCCCGACTACCTCGCGGTCGCCTGGGACCCCCCCGGGCCCACGTTCAGGGACGCGCTCTCCGCCGAGTACAAGGCGACCCGTGCGGCGATGCCCGACGACCTCGTTCGGCAGCTCCCCTACGTCCAGCGCCTGTTCGAGGCGCTCCGGATCCCGGTGATCGAGGTCGCGGGCTTCGAGGCCGACGACGTCCTCGCCACCCTCGTCGCCCGCGCCCTCGCGCGGCCCGACCTCGAGGTCGTGATCGTCACCGGTGACAAGGATCTCCTCCAGCTCGTCGGCCCGCGCGTGCGCGTCCTCTCCGTCTCGGGCCGCACCGGGGAGCCCGTCCTGTACGACGAGGCGAAGGTGCGCGAGCGGTGGGGCGTCGAGCCCGGGCAAATCGCCGACGTGCTGGCGCTCATGGGTGACGCGATCGACAACATCAAGGGCGTTCACGGGGTGGGGGAGAAAACGGCCGTGAAGCTCATCGGCCAGTTCGGCTCGGTCGAGCGGCTCTACGAGAACCTGCCGCTCGTCCCCGGCAAGCTGCGCGAGACGCTCGCCACCGGGCGCAAGGACGCGTTCCTCTCCCGCGAGCTGGCGACGCTCAACCGGGACGTGCCGCTCGCGTTCGACCTCGAGACCGCCCGCCGACGCGAGCCCGACTGGACGAAGCTTCGGGCCCTCTGGATGGAGCTCGAGTTCACGCGGCTCCTGAAAGACCTCCCGGCACCGGTCGCCGCCGTCAGCGGGGCGCCCGTCACCGTCCTCCCGGATCGCGCCGCGGTCGCGGCGTGGCTCGCCTCCCTCCCCGCCGGCGCGCCGCTCGCCCTCGACTGGGCGGGCAACGCCCGGCCACCGGACCCGCGCCTCGCGGGGATCGCCGTCTTCCATCCGGCCGCCGGGGCCGCGCGGGTCCCGTCGCCCGACGCCGTCGCGCTCGGCGACCGCGAAGTCCGGGTTCACGACGCGAAGCCGCTCGTCGAGGCGTGGCTCGCCCACGGGGTGGCGCTCCCGCCGATCCAGGACAGTGCGGTCGCCGCGTATCTCCTCAATCCGGCCCGCTCGGCGTACCGCCTCGAGGAGCTGTGCCTCGAAGCGTTCGGCGAGTGCCCGCCCCCGCTTCCGGCGCCGGCGGGTGCCGGGGCAGGCTCCTCAGCTCGGGACGACACTCGCTCGGAGCCCGCCCCGGCACCCGCCGTAGACGGCGCGGAGCTGGGGCGGGTGCTCGCGGAGCGGGCGAGGTGGGTCCATCGCTACTGGGAGCACGTGGTGGCGGAGCTCCGGGACAAGGAGCTCTGGAAGGTCTACGAGGAGATCGAGCGCCCGCTCGTGCCGGTGCTCGCGCGCATGGAGCGCCACGGCATCCGCGTCGATCCCGCGCGGCTCGAGGCGTTCGCGAAGGAGCTCGAGCGGAGCCTCGACAACCTGACGCGGGAGATCTGGCAGCTCGCCGGCGAGGAGTTCACGATCGCGTCGCCGAAGCAGCTCGCGCACATCCTCTTCGAGAAGCTCGGGCTGCCCGCGCTCCGCCGCACGAAGACGGGCTACTCGACCGACGCCGACGTCCTCACCGAGCTCGCGCTCGGCCACCCGCTGCCCGCGAAGATCCTCGAGCATCGGACGCTGGCCAAGCTCAAGGGGACCTACGCCGACACCCTGCCGGCCCTCGTCGACCCGCGCACCGGGCGCATCCACACGACGTTCAACCAGCTCGTGGCCACGACGGGGCGGCTCTCCTCGCAGGACCCGAACCTCATGAACATCCCGATCCGGACCGAGCTCGGCCGGCGGATCCGTGCCGCGTTCATCCCGGCGGCGGGCTGGCGGTTCGTCGCCGCCGACTACTCGCAGATCGAGCTGAGAATCCTCGCGCATCTGTCCGGCGATCCCGCGATCATCGAGGCCTTCCGGCGGGGCGAGGACATCCACACGCGCACGGCGTCGGAAGTGTTCAGGCTCCCCCCCGCGGAGGTCACACCGCTCCAGCGGACGATCGCCAAGAGCGCCAACTTCGCGATCCTGTACGGCGTCTCGGCCTTCGGCCTCTCGCAGGCGACGAAGATCGACCAGAAGGCGGCCCAGCGCTACATCGACGACTACTTTGCGGCCCACCCCCGCGTGCGCGCGTTCATCGACGCGACGCTCGCGTTCGGCCGCGAGCACGGCTTCGTCACCACGCTGCTGGGCCGCCGCCGGTACCTGCCCGACCTCAGGAGCGCGAACCCCATCGCGCGCAACGCGGCCGAGCGCATGGCCATGAACGCGCCGGTCCAGGGCACCGCGAGCGACATGATCAAGATCGCGATGGTGCGGATGCAGGCGGCGCTTGAGGCGCGCCGCCTGCGCGCGCGGATGCTGCTGCAGGTCCACGACGAGCTCCTCTTCGAGGCGCCGCCCGAGGAGGTCGCCGCCGTCGAGGCGCTCGCGCGGGAAATCATGGAATTGGCGCTGCCGCTCCAGATCCCCCTCGTCGTCGACGTGAAGTCGGGCGCGGACTGGGCGGAGGTATGACGCGGAGGTTCCTCCTCGTGGGGCTGACGGGGGGCATCGCGACCGGCAAATCCACCGTCGCCGAGGTCTTCCGGCGGCTCGGGTCCGTGATCATCGACGCCGACGTGCTCGCGCGCGAGGTGGTGGTCCCCGGCGAGCCCGCGTACGACGAGATCGTCGCGACGTTCGGGCGCGGGATCCTCCGGCCCGACGGGCTGCTCGACCGCCAGAAGCTCGGCGCGATCGTCTTCGCCGCTCCCGACGCGAAGAAGCGCCTCGAGGCGATCACCCACCCGCGGATCCGGGAGCGGTTTGCGCGGACGCTCGCCGAGCTCGAGGCGCGCGACTTCGCCGGCCTCGTGATCTTCGACGCCCCCGTGATGATCGAGAGCGGGAACTCCACGGCCATGGATCGCCTCGTCGTGGTCGTCACGGACGCGGCGACGCAGGCCCAGCGCCTCACGGCGCGCGACGCGCTGGGCGCCGCGGCGGCGGAGCAGCGGATGCGGAGCCAGATGCCCGTCGCGGAGAAGGCGAAGCTGGCGGACTACGTCATCGACAACTCGGGCGACCGCGAGACGACGATCGCCGAGGCGCGCCGAGTGTACGCGGCCCTCCAGGCCGACCTCAAGGCGCGGGGGCGTGCACGCGACTAGGCGGCGCGCGCTCGGCCAGCACTTCCTCCGCGACGCCGGGGTCGCCCGCGCGATCGTCGACCTCGTCGCGCCCGCGCGGGGGGACCTCGTCGTCGAGATCGGCCCCGGCGAGGGCGCGCTCACGGGCGAGCTCGCGGGCCGCGCCGGCCGCGTCGTCGCCCTCGAGATCGATCGCGGGCTCGTCGCGCGGCTGCGCGCCCGCATTCCATCGGTCGAGGTGGTCGAGGCCGACGCGCGCGCGTGGGACTACGGCGCGCTCGCGCGTCCCCCCGGCGGGCGCGCGCTCGTCGTCGGGAATCTGCCGTACAGCGTCGGGAAGCCGATCCTGGCGGCGCTGATCGCCGCCCGGACCGCCATCGACGAGATGGCCCTCATGCTCCAGCGCGAGGTTGCCGAGCGCGTGGCGGCGCCGCCGGGCAGCAAGACGTACGGCAGCCTCTCGGTCCTCACCCAGCTCTACTGCGACGTGCGCGTCGCGCTCCGCGTCCCGCCGGGCGCGTTCCGCCCGCCGCCCGAGGTGGAGTCGGCGGTCCTGCACCTGCGCGTCCGCCCCGGGCCGTGCGTCCCCCTGGCGGACGAGCGCCGCTTTCACGCGGTCGTCCGCGCCGCGTTCGCGCAGCGGCGCAAGACGCTCGCGAACGCGCTGGCCGCCGGCCTGGGCCTGCCGCTTGAGGTGGTCCGGAAGGCGACCACAACGGCTGGGGTCGACCCCGGCCGGCGGGCGGAAACCCTCACAATTCTTGAGTTTGCAGGGCTCGCGCGCCGGCTATGATGAGGCCCATGGAGAATCGCAGCGCCGTCGTGGCGGCGCTCCTCGCCGCAAGCCTGACCTCCCTCGCGGCGTCGGCGCGCCTCTACCTCTGGCCGGACGCGCCGGGCCCGGTGCTGCTGTCGCCGCCCCCGCCGCTCGCGATCCCGCCCACGGCCCCGGCCGCGACCCGCAGCGTCGAGATCAGGCCCGGCGACAACTTCGCGGGCGCGCTCATGAGCGCGGGCCTCCGCGCGCGCATGGCCGCCGAGCTCGCGACCCTCTTCGCGAAGAACGGCGCGGAGCTCCGGAAGCTCCGGCCCGGCAGCAGGCTCGAGGTCACGTGGAACTTCCGCCGCGAGCCGATCGAGGTCCGCTACGCCCCGAGCCCCTGGGTGCGCTTCGCGGCCGCACGCGAGGATGGAAGCTGGGGGATCACGCGTGCGGAGACCGAGCCCGACGTGCGCGTCGCGGCGGTGCACGGCGAGGTGAAGAGCTCGCTCTTCGAGGCGATCGACGACGTGGGTGAGTCCCCACAGCTCGTGATGGCGCTGGTCAACATCTTCGAGTGGGACTTCGACTTCACCGCCGACACCCGGACGGGGGACCGCTTCCGTCTCCTGGTCGAGAAGCGCTACGCGGGCGACCGCTTCGTGAACTACGGCCGGATCCGCGTCGCTCAGTACGTGAGCAACGGTCGCGTCATCTCGGGCGTCGGGTTCGAGGCGGGCGGCGAGGGCCGCTACAGTTTCTACGACCCCGAGGGGCGCTCGCTCAAGAAGAGCTTTCTCAAGTCGCCGCTCGAGTTCTCGCGCATCACGTCGAGGTTCACGTACGCGCGCCCCCACCCGATTCTGGGCGGCACGCTGCCCCACCTCGCCGTTGACTACGCCGCGCCGCCGGGCACGCCGGTCCGGGCGGTCGCCGACGGGACCGTGTCCCACGCCGGATGGGACGGCGGCTACGGCCTCGCGGTGCGGGTCCGCCACCGCTCGGGGTACCAGACCCTCTACGCCCATCTCTCCCGGTTCGGCCACGACGTCCGTGCGGGGACGCGGGTGAACCAGCGGCAAGTGATCGGCTACGTGGGCTCGACCGGGTTGAGCACCGGGCCGCATCTCCACTACGAGGTGATCAAGGGCGGCCGACGCGTCAATCCGCTCGGTGAGAAGTTCATCCCTGGCGACCCCATCCCGCGCGCCGAGCGGACGGAGTTCGAACGCTACACCCGCGCCCTCCTCGAGCGCCTGGAGGCCGAGGCCGCGTTCTAGAGCCTCGGAGCGGGGCGTCGACGCCCCGAGGAAGTTCCGGCCCGCTCACCCCGGTGCTACCATAGAGCCGCTCGACCGAAAGGAGTCTCCGTGGAGCCTCTGAGCGAGCCGACCGTCCGGCTGATCCCCCTGGGCGGGCTCGGCGAGATCGGCCTCAACATGATGCTCGTCGAGTCCGGCGACGATCTCATCGCGGTCGACTGCGGGCTCATGTTCCCCGACGCCGACGAATTGCCCGGCATCGACCGCGTGATCCCCGACTTCGCCTACGCGCTCGCCAAGCGGGACGGCTTCCGCGCCGTCTTCCTGACCCACGGCCACGAGGACCATATCGGCGCGCTGCCCTACCTGCTCGGGCAGGCGCGCGTACCCGTCTTCGGCACGCCGCTGACGCTCGCGCTGGTCGCCGAGCGGCTCCGCGAGCACGGGCTCGACGAGGGTGCCGATCTTCGGGCGATCCGGCCGCGCGACCGCATCGAGATCGGCCCGTTCATCGTCGAGCCGATCCGTGTCACGCACTCGATCGCGGACGGCGTCGGCCTCGCGATCGGGACGCCGGTCGGCACGCTCGTGCACACGGGAGACTTCAAGCTCGATCCGAGCCCGCTCGACGGCGAGACGCCCGACTACCGGCGGTTCGCCGAGCTCGGCGCCGAGGGCGTGCTCGTGCTCTGCTCCGACTCCACGAACGTCGACCGGCCCGGCCACACGCGCTCGGAGGTGGAGGTCGGGCGGGCGCTCGCGGAGCGGTTCGCGCGCGCGCCCGGGCGCATCATCGTCGCGACCTTCGCGTCGCACATCCACCGGATCCAGCAGGTCCTCACGCTCGCCGCGACCCAGGGGCGGCGGGTCGCGCTCCTCGGCATGAGCATGCAGAAGAACGTCGCGATCGCCGCCGAGCTCGGCTACCTCGGGGTCCCGGCCGACCTCCTGGTGCCGCTCGAGGAGCTCGCCTCGCTCGAGCCCGCGCGCCAGGTGATCCTCTCGACGGGAAGCCAGGGCGAGCCCAACTCGGCGCTCGCGCTCATGGCCGCGGCCGAGCACAAGTACGTGCAGGTGCAGCCCGGCGACCTCGTGATCATCTCGGCGCGCGTGATCCCGGGCAACGAGCGGACGATCGGCCGCGTGGTCAACGCCCTGTATCGCCTGGGCGCCGAGGTCCTCTACGAGGACAACGCGTTCGTCCACGTCTCCGGCCACGCGAGCCAAGAGGACCTGAAGCTGATGCTGAACCTCACGCGTCCGCGCTACTTCATCCCGGTGCACGGCGAGTACCGACACCTGCTCGGCCACGCGCGGCTCGCCGAGTCGGTCGGCCTCGAGCCGGACCAGATCCTCCTGATCGAGGACGGGACCGGCGTGGAGGTGACGAAGACGACCGCGCGCGTCGTCGGCGGCTTCCCGGCCGGCCGCGTCCTCGTCGACGGCAAGTCCGTCGGCGAGATCGGCGCCGTCGTGCTCCGCGACCGCCAGCTCCTCGCCGAGGACGGCCTGATCGCGGTCTCGGTCGCCGTGAACCGCGCGGGCGCCGTCGTCGCCGGGCCCGCGATCGCCTCGCGCGGCTTCGTGTACGTCAAGGAGAACGAGGCGCTGCTCGAGGAGCTCCGGGCCGTGGTCCTGGCGGCGGTCGCCGAGGGAGACACCGAGGGCGCGTTCGACCGCGAGACCGTCGGGGCGCGCGTGCGCACGGCGGTCCGGCACTTCGTCAACCAGCGGTTTCGTCGCAAGCCCGTGGTGCTCCCGATCATCCTGGAGGTCTGATGGCGACCCTCGCCTCGAGCGGCGACCGACCCCCGCGGAGGAGCCGCCCCCGGACCGACCGCTGGCTCAGCGAGGTCAAGGGGATCCTGGCACTCGCGATCGCCGGGTTCGGTCTGATCGCGCTCGCGACGTTCGATCCCTCGCGACCACCCGCCGGGCCGCAGAGCCCGGTGGG
>Ga0209058_1002392_pt1 | contig 15507 bp, 19 predicted proteins | sample GraSoiAngelo_147_FD_185904 | JGI IMG/M metagenome (GOLD analysis project Ga0209058, IMG submission 185904) | Grasslands soil microbial communities from the Angelo Coastal Reserve, California, USA - 14_1009_05_40cm (SPAdes) (version 2) | ecosystem: Environmental > Terrestrial > Soil > Grasslands ... | reverse complement strand
AAGTGCCGCGCGAAGCGCTCCCCGCACGCCCGGTACACGCCCGCCGGCAGGGACGGCATCGGCTGCCTCGAGCTCACCCGCCCCGAGAAGCTCAATGCCACCGACGACGACTCGGTCGACGACCTCGACCGCGCCGCGACCCTCGCCGGGCGCGACGAGAAGGCACGCGCGGTCATCGTCCGTGGCCGCGGCCGGGCCTTCTGCACGGGCATCGACCTCTCGGCCCTCGCCGGCGATCGGCTGGGAGGCGACTGGTTCCGGCGCTGGGACGTCGCCCTCGCGAAAATCGAGTCGATCCCCGTGGCCACCATCGCCGCGATCCAGGGCCCCTGCCTCGGGGGCGGCCTGCAGATCACCCTCTGCTGCGACCTGCGCGTCGCGAGCGAGGAAGCGACCTTCGGCCTCTCCGCCGTCCGCCACGGCATCATCCCCGGCCTCGCCACCTACCGCTTGCCGCGCCTGATCGGCATGGGCGCGGCGCGTGAGATGATGCTCCTCGGCGAAACCTGGGACGCCGCGCGCGCGCACCGCCAGGGCCTCGTGAACCGGGTCGTGCCCTCGGATCAGCTGGACGCGACGGCGCTCGAGCTCGCGCAGCAGCTCGCCGCCAACGTGCGCGCCGCGAGCGTGGCGACCAAGCGCCTCGCTCTCCGCTCGTACGATGTCTCCCTCGGCCGCTTTCTCGAGGAGTACGTCCGAGCGCAGCGCGGCTGCTGGAACGACCGCGAGACCCGGGAGACGCTGGAGCGCTATCGGGCCGGGCGGTGGGGGAAGTAGGTCACTCGAGCAGGCCGAGCAGCGTCAGGTCGAGCCCGAGGGTGAGCACGGTCACGGGCAGGCCGACCTTCAGGTAGTCGCGCCAGCCCACGTGCACGCCCCGGTGCCGCGCCTGCTCGACGACGATCAGGTTCGCGACCGACGCGAGCAGCGTGAGATTGCCGGCCAGCGTGCTCGCGCTGGCGAGCAGCAGGCCCACCGCCTTCGGCGGCCCGAGGTGTGGCAGGAGCGGACGGAAGAGAAGCACGGCGGGGACGTTGCTCACGACGTTCGAGAGCGCGACCGTGACCCCCGCCAGGACCAGCGGGTGGCCGAGGCGGTCGGGGCCGAGTGTGCGCAGCGCGGCCTCCTGCAGCCCCGTCGCTTCGAGGCCGCGCCGAGGAGACTGCCGTCCCGCGTGGATCGTCAGCCACGCTTCGGCGCCAGCACGAGAATCTGCCCACTCATGTCCGGCTGGTGCATCGTGCAGTAGAAGGTGAACAGGCCGTCCCGATGGAAGGTGAACACGTAGGAGGTCTCCTGCAACGGCGGCAGCATGACGCGCATGAGGACGTTGCCCTCCGGATCGATCAACATGAAGTCGTGCTCGTCATCGGGCTGAAGATTGCGGAAGCTGATCAGCGTCGGCTCGTCGCGATGCACGGCAAGGAACGCGGGTGCGAAGGCGTAGACCTCACCGAAGCGAGCCACCGTCTCCTTGGGGCCGGTCTCCTTGATCGCCACGGCTTCGGTGAGCACGGTGATCCCCGCGGCGGCCGTTTGGCCCCTGGTCACCGTCACCGCCTTGGAGGAGGTGGCGTCCGGCAGGTAGGTCGCTTCCGTCGCTCGGCCGCCGCCGGCCGACAGCGCGACGATCAGGGACGCAGTGGCGGTGAGGCCGCGCACGTGAGAAAGGGCGTTCCCGTTCACGTCGCGCCACTCTGGTCTCCCGGCAGAGCACGGTCAACATTCCTCACCCGCACCCCATCTCGTGCTCGGTCGCTTCCGCCGATTTTCCCGCCCGCGCGCCGTGCGCTATGTGTGTCGAACGCCGATGGCCACCGGCCGCAGACGCTCCACGAGCCGCCGGTACTGGTCCGCCGAGGTGACGAGACGCAGCAAGGCGCTCGATCTCGAGGAGGGCGTCTTCCGCTTCCCCGACCCGCGCCGGATCGCGGCCTCCCTCAAGCGCTCGGCCGAAACGAGCAGGAGGCGGAAGGGTACGGCGTACCAGTCGGCGATGTCCATGCTCACGTTCTACGCGAACCGCGCCGGGCGGAACCTCGGCGCGCGGCAGAAGCGCGTCCTCGAGCGGGCGAAGGCGGAGCTGCGGAGGCTCTTCGGGCGAGCGCCGGCGAACCGCTGATCGAGACGCCCGTCAGAGCAGCCGCGTGAACCGCCGCACGTCGGTGAACTGCTCCAGGTGCTCGATCGCGTCGAGCACCTGCGCCATCTGCGCCGCGGGCAGCACCTCCGCGGCGGTGAGCCGGAACTTGTCGTCGGCGGTGAAGCCCGCGTTGACGTTCTCGCGGATGCAGTCGACGAAGCTCGTGTAGTCCCGGCCGCCGACGGTGACGGTGACCTCCGCGCCGAAGACGCCCATCGTCAGGTCGGGTACCATCTGGACCTTGTCGTAGAGCGCACGGAGCCCAGGGTCGCCGACCCGGTCGTCCCGGTACTGCCGCTGCGTGAGCTCGCCGTCGCGCAGCGCCGCGGCGAGCGCGTACGGACCGTCGAACAGGAGCGCGATGTAGGTGAAGTCCGGCTGGTTCGGATCGAGCACGCGGTCGAGGATCGCGCTCTTCCCCTCGCTGAACATGGTCGCGCTCGAGGCCATGACGAAGGGGATGCGGGCGAAGATCCGCTCGACCGCGGTGGGGAGCGCCGCCGCGGCGACGCCGGCGGCGAGGAGCTGGCGGCGGACGTTCAGCATGGCGTGGACCGCCGGGAGCTGGAAGCCGTCGGTGGGATAGCGCTTGTTGAAGTACTGCCGCGCGAAGCGCCAGTCGGTGCCGAGATCCTGCACGGCCCGCGCGAGCCGCCGGGGGCTCGCGATGTCGGCCACGCGGTAGAAGTAGCCGAGCGGGCTCTCGAGGAGGTCGCGGCGGCCGGTGAGCCCCTGGGCCGCGAGCTGGGCCGCGAGGACCGCGGCGTGGGCCGGCGCCCCGGTGAGGAGGCCCTTCGCGTCGGCCGTCCAGGCGGGGATCGACGTCACCTGGGGCTGCGTGCAGGCGATCCCGGAGGCGTCGCGGAGCCCGTCCGGACCGAGACCGAGGAGCCTCGCCGCCAGCAGCGGAAGCTCCAGCTGATGGATGGCGAGCGCGTTCCCCGTGTGCAGCACGTCGGTCAGGAACTCGCCCGCCCGCGCCACGATCTCGTTGCCGGCGACGATCGCGGTCAGCACCTCCGCGCCGCTCGCGCCGGTGAGCTCGCCGACCGCCAGCACGACCGGCACGATCGACGCCCCCGAGTGGGCGAGGAACGTCCAGTCCTCCCACTCGAGCAGCTGCGCGAGGAAGCTGTTCGCCATCGCGGCCTGGCGCGCCGAGGTGGTGAAGCGATTGCGCCCGATCACGGTGGCCTCGGCCCGATCCCCGAACGAGCGGACGGCGCGCGCGAGCTTCACGCCCGGCGCCATCGTCGAGCCCGCATAGATCACGCCGAGGATGCTCTTCACCTGGTCCTTGGCGGCTTCGATCTGCTCCGGCGGAATCTGGTCGAAGCGGAGCCCGTGGACCCAGCTCGCGAGCGTCGCGGTGACGCCGGGGGCGCGGGTCGCCCCGAGGGCCAACTCCTCGATGGTCCCCGTCGGATCTTCCTCGACGTCGTCGACCAGCTCGAAGGTCGACGGCTCGCCCTCGCACTGGGGGAGCCCCTGGCGAGCCGCCAGATCGCGCAGCAGGTTGGCCAGATACTGGGGATCGTTGTCCGCGCCGGCGGGGATGTGCGCGAAGATGTACATCACGATCAGGCAGAGCGCGGCGCGGTTCGCCTCGTCGCGCGACGGGAAGGCGCGGCCGCCGACCAATGGCGCGAGGCCCGTGAAGTCGCCGTAGAGAACCCCGTTCCAGTCCCCCTCGTCCAGGATCAGGTTCGCGTGCGCCGAGGGGTTCGTCCCCAGCGCGAGCGTCGCTCCCGCCGCGCCGAGGAACAGGTTGTAGGCCCGGGGGGTGCCGGCGACGTGGCAGTTGAAGATCCGGTTCGAGAGGAAGCGGCCGAAGCGCGTCAGCACGATCGCCGGCCCGGCCGCCTGCCACTTGGCGACGAAGGCGGCGAGGCCGGCCTCGGGCGTGCGCGCCTCCTCCGGGACCGGGAGCGAGGGCGTCTGCGCGAACGTCTCCGCGACCAGCTTGCCGAAGGCCGACAGCGAGGCGAGCGTGCCCGCGACGGCGGTCGTGCCCTTGAGGAACGACCGCCGGCCGCACGCCGGGCTGTCCAGGAGCGCCCGCGTGTCCATCGTCGTCTTCTTATAGATTGCGCGAGAGGGAGCCGCGTATCGCCAAAACCGCGATTCGGCGAGCGATCTTGCGGTACGGCGGAGCCACCCGTCAGGTGAGTCGCGCGGCGGGCCGAGGCGGGGTGTCCAGCGGCAAACCTTGCCAGCCGGCGAATTCCTCTCTCGCTGGCGGAGGCGCTTCCCTCAGGCGTGCGGAAGCACGTAGAGCGCGACGACCACGTAGTGGGTGACGGCGGCGGCGATGACGAGCCCGTGGAACACCTCGTGGTAGCCGAACACCCCCGGCGCGGGGTCCGGGCGGCGGAAGGCGTAGACGGCGGCGCCGGCAGAGTAGAGCGCGCCGCCCAGCGCGAGCAGGCCGGTCGGTCCCCAGCCGACCTGCGACACCAGCTGCGGGAAGGCCGTGATGCCGCTGCAGCCGAGGACGACGTAGACGACCGCGCTCAGCGACTTTGGCGCGTCGATCCAGAGAACGTGGAGCAGGATGCCCCCGAGCGCTCCGCCCCAGACGGCCGCCAGGGATACGGTCGCGAGCGTGCCGGACAGCACGAGCAATCCGAAGGGCGTGAATGTGGCAGCGATCGACACGTTGATCATCGCGTGGTCGAGCCGTCCCATCCAGCGACGGGCCCGCGGCGACCAGGTGACGCGATGGAAGAGTGCGCTCACGCCGAACAGGGCCACGAGGCTGAGACCGTAGACCGTTGCGGCGACGGCGGCGCGGCCGGTCTGGGACGCGAGGAGGAGGACGGCGAGTGCAGGCAGTGAGGCGAAGAACGCATAGAGGTGCAGGAGACCGCGGAGGCGGGGCTTCACAGGTCCCGGACGATGGATCATCGCGATCCCACCCTCAGCGCCCGGGGCCGAACCGCCGCCGGCGGCGTCGGGGAGCCACGCCAGGGTGCGCCGGCCTCGGCGTTCCGTCCGTGCGAGCCGGCGCCGTGGAGGTCTGCTGCGCGCGTCGCTCGGCATTGGCCCGCGCGCGCGCCCGCTCCTCCGCCTTGCGGGCGCGGATGGCGGCGATGCGCTCGCCGATCGGCACCTCGAACCGCTCCGCCGGCCGCTTCGTGTAGTCGAAGCCCGGCAGCGTGATGCGCGCCAGCGGCTTGCCGATGGCCCGCTCGATCGCCCGCAACTCCCCCTCCTCCTCGGGCGCGACGAAGGTGAACGCGTCGCCGGTCAACTCCGCCCGCGCGGTTCGCCCGACGCGGTGGATGTAGTCCCCGGGCACCTTCGGGACGTCGAAGTTGACGACATGGCTCAGCGCCTCGACGTCGATGCCGCGCGCCGCGATGTCGGTCGCCACCAGGACGCGGAACCGGCCGGCTTTGAAGCCGGCCAGCGCCTGGGTCCGCTGCGCCTGGGAACGGTTCCCGTGGATGCGTTCGCAGGGGACGCCGTGCCGGTCGAGGAACTGGGCAAGCCGGTTGGCCCGGTGTTTGGTGCGCGTGAAGACGAGCGCCTGCGGCACGTCGTCGCGCTTCAGGAGCGCGAGCAGCAGCGGGCTCTTCAGCTCCTGCGCGACGGGGTAGACCGCGTGCGTGATCCCGACCGCCGGCGCCGCCTTGCGCTCCAGGTTCACGGTGACCGGGTCCCTGAGCATCTCGCGCGCCAGTCCGACGATCGGTGGCGGTATCGTCGCCGAGAAGAAGAGCGTCTGCCGCCGGCGCGGCAGGTGCCTCAGGATGCGGCGGATGTCAGGGAGGAAGCCCATGTCGAGCATCCGGTCCGCCTCGTCGAGGACGAGGACCTCGAGGTCCTCGAGCTTGGCGTACGGCTGGCGGAAGTGGTCGAGGAGCCGCCCCGGCGTCGCGACGATCACGTCCACCCCGCTCCGGAACGCGTGCTCCTGCGGGCCCATGCCGACGCCGCCGAAGACCGCCGCGCCGGTGAGGGCTGTATGCACGGCGAGCTCGGCGAAGTGCGCATCGATCTGCGCGGCGAGCTCGCGGGTGGGCGCGAGGACCAGGGCGCGGGTCACGCCGCGGCGCTTCGCCAGGAGCCGCTGCATGATGGGGAGGAGGAACGCCGCGGTCTTCCCGCTGCCGGTCATCGCGCAGGCGAGGACGTCGCGGCCCGCGAGCGCGGGCGGGATGGCGTCCTGCTGGACGGGCGTCGGGCGGGTGAAGCCGAGCTCGCGCGTCGCACGCAGGAGGGCAGGGTCGAGGCCGAGGCCGGTGAAGGGCATGAGCGGGCAGGTGTAGGGCAGTCGTCTCGCTCGCGCAACGTCGGGCCGTGCGGCGGTCATGACGCGTTGCCGGCGAGCTCGGAGCCCCGTATAGATCGGGCCTTGGCGGCCACCTGCGATCATCTGCTCTGGGGCGCCGCGGATCTCGACGTCGCGATCGCCGCGCTGGCGGAACGCACCGAGGTTCGCGCGACCGCGGGTGGGCAACATCCCGATCTCGGTACGCACAACGCCATTGCGGCGCTCGGCCGCAAGCGGTTCCTGGAGGTGATCGCTCCCGATCCGACGCTGCCGCCCGGCGCACTTGCCCGGTGGCTCGCCGGCATCAAAGTCCCCACGTTGATCATGTGGGCCGCGCGCACGCCGAGCGCCGCCGACACGGCGGCCCGGGCGGAGGCCTCGGGATATCAGGCCGCCGTGGTCGAGGGACACCGCTCGCGACCCGACGGCAAGCTCGTACGCTGGACGAACGTCTTCGTCTCGGGTCACGGCGGCGGGACGCTGGTTCCCTTCTTCGTCGAATGGCACGGCGGTTCGCACCCCGCGGACGATGGCCCCGGGGGCCTGCGGCTCCAGGCGCTCCGTGCCGAGACGCCGCAAGCCCAGGCGCTGCGCGCGGTGCTGAAGGCGCTCGACGTACGTCTTGCGGTCCGCAGGGCACCCACCACCCGGCTGGTCGCCGTGCTCGACACGCCACGCGGTCGAATCGAGCTGGCGGGACCCTAGACGGCCGGCGTACGGAGGCGAAGGGCGGTCTTCAAGGGTCGACGGGCTACGTGCTATGTGATCCAGAACACCGCGCGAGGAAGAGGGGGCGTTGATGGCCAGAAAGAGGACGAAGGGCAAGGCGACGAAGAACGTCGCTCGGAAGAAGGTCGCCAAGGCTGCTGGTGCCAGGCGCGGGACAGGCAGCGCCGCGCAGAAGCCGCGCCCGCCGGCTCCGAAGACATCCCCTCCGGAGCCCGCGGTCCCCGGGGCCGTCGAATCGCCGGGAGCCCTCGACCTCCTCCGCGCCTGGTCGCCGTCCCGCTACTCGAAACGCTGATCGCGAAGAGCCCGGCCCGCTCGAGCGACCGCAGCCAGGAACGGAACATGAGGCTCGCGAGGTTCCGAGGCGCCGGGCGGGAGCGCGTGCCACGACGCCGCGCTCACTGGCGGGGACGGAGCGCGGCGAGCGTGCAGGGTCGGTACGGCGGGCTCGCCGATCTCGACGAGGCGCCGGGACGCCTCGTGCCGGCGCTCGTCGCCCCGGCTGTTCCACCAGGGCATGATCGAGTACTGGCGCGCCTCGTGAGCCCAGTGGCGGAGGGACTGCCCGCCGACGAGCTGGTCGCGGTGGCAAGCGACGAGGGCGAGGGTGAAGGCGATCGACGAGCCGGCGGGCCACCCGGCCGTTGGTAGCGGAAAGCGCGGGAGGGAGCGAGCTGCGGCCCAGAATACCCCTATGCGGTGTGCGGTTTCTTCGGCGCGCTGGGCCGCGAATGGTCCCGCATCAAGAACGTCGCGCGCGACACCGGCACGATCTTGTGGCAGCGCGGACACGGCGGGTTCATCTGACTGCCCGCGGCGCCCTCGAGGTACGAGAGCAGCGCCTGACAGTGGGGGCAGGGGCCAAACCATCCATGAGACATTGGGGTCCTTTCCTCGTCAGCCTCGGCTGACGATCGGCTGCGCGCCGTCCCGGACGCAGAACACCGAGCCCTGGCGCCCGGCGCTGCACGTCGTGTGCTGCGTCGGCAGCGTGATGTGGATCATCGCGGCCTCGAGCCGTGTGCTTCGGCCGCGCGCCGTCCTTCACGGAATTTGGTCCAGAAGCGGGCTCGCGCCTCGGGCCAACCGCCGCCCTGCTCCTCGATCAGCTGCCGGTCATCGGCGTCGTCCGTGGCTATGGCGGATTCCTTCCGGAGTCCGCGCCGAGCACACGTGGGTAGGGAGCGGGGGCCCCTGCACAGGTCGCGCTGTGGGGCTCTGAACGGGCTCGTATGTAATGTATCGGGTCCGCGATGGCGGCGCAACGTGCGTATCGAGCACTCGCAGTGCGCCGCGAGGTTTGACCGTGAGGATGTTTGAGCCTAGGGTGAGTATGTCTCGTCTCGGGTGACCTCGCCGGACTCTCGCGCCCGACCTCTCAGTCCGAGACCGCCTCGCGCCCGAAAGGCCTCCGCGCGGTTGGCGCCTTCGCAGGCCGCTACCAGGAGGTTACGATGGCATTCCCTTCGCGCCCGCGTCGCGCGCCCGCACCGGTCCCCATCCGCGTTCCCGTCTTCGCCGTCGGTCGACAGGTATACGTTGCTGGCGCGGGAGACCGATCGGCCCGCGTGACCCTGATGGACGACGCCGGCAAGAAGCCTCTTGCGAGCCTCGACGATGGCACCCAGGTCGCGATTCTCGGCTGGCGGCCCGGCTGGGCGGGCACCGCGCGGTACCGCGTCCGCGCGACAGGCTCCGGCCTCGAAGGCTGGCTCGGGGTCGGTAACCTCCGCTATACGGAGGCCGCCATCTCGTCGGCACCCACCGCCCCGCCTCTGCCGGACGTCCGCCCTGCACCGCTTCGAGTGGGAGATCTCGGGGGTTCCGGGCGTCGGTTCGGCCAGCCCTTCGAGTAAGGAAGCCTCCTTCATGGCCACGGATGCGAAGCAGATGACCGAGCGCGAGCGAGCGGACGAGAAGGTAAGGGCCATCGTCGAGGAGCTCGATCGCCCGACCCTGGCTCTGCTCTACAGGACGCTCCACGACGCGCTCGGGTTTCGCATCGACACCACGGACATCGCGATCGGGAAGCTGCGCGGGTAGGCCGCACGTTTCGGCCAGGATCGCCGGGGTTCGCGAGTGGGCCGCAGGCCCATGACCACAGATCGCTACCCCTCTCGGACGCCGTGGCCAGTCATCGACGCAGCCTCGCGGCGTGTGCGTCAGCCTCACGCTGTCCCTCGCGAAACTCGATCCAGAAACGGGCGCGCGCATCGGCCGAACGGCTGCCGTCCCCATCCGGTTCCTTCTTCGCGGCGACGGAAACGGGCCGTCGCGACAACCACCTCCAAAGGCGTGCCAGCACCATTCAAGTTCGTCCACACGAAGCCCGGAGGCCGGCATCCAGGGTCGTGGCAACCGGCATTCCGTTCCCCTTGGCTCGATATGCATTGTCTCTAGTTGGCAAGAGGCGTCTCCCGATCGCGTCGCACCAAGTGAAGCTGAGCCGCCAAGCGCCGCCACGACACGGACGGTCCCAGGGCCGAGACCACGCCTGTCCCGGGCGGACGGAGCAGGCGCCGGTCGTGAGCGACCCAGCGCCGAATCAGGAGAGTGCCGCGATCGCCCATGCAGCGGAGTCTGCCGCTGATGTGTCGGCGTGGGAGCCAGACGCTCTTGCCTCCGACCCCGCAGAACAGGGCTGTACCCGTCGAGCTGATGACCGTGACGTTCCGGAACCGCACGAGATCATCGGCATCGTCCGCCGTGGCCATGGCACGATTCTCCTTCCGGAGTCCGCGCCGAGCACACGTGGGTAGGCAGTGATGCCCCTTGCACAGATCGCGCTGCGGGGCTCTGAACGGGCTCAGAATGCAGTGTATTGGACTCGTGATGAAGGGGCAAGGTACGGTCAAGCTGTCACGCTGACTGTCACGCTAGGAAATTTGCGGGGCGGTCAGGTTGACGCGGGAAAGCGATCGGGAGTATGTCTGGCTCCGAGCCCGTTCTCAGCCCCGCAGCGCGACGACGGCAGGGTACCTCCCCTTTGCCACGTGTGCTCGGCGCGGACTCCGAAAGGGGACCGCCATGCAGTACGAGGACACGATCGAGATTCGGGGCGTGACCGTGGTGCGGCAGACGGACGTGGCGCTGCTCTGCCGGATGGCGAATCAGCACCGCTGGATCGCCCCGACCCAGTTACAGCGGGGTAGCACGGTCGCGCGCCAAGGCGATGTAGGGATCATCGTCCTCAAGCGGCCGTTCGCCGTCGAGCACGGCCTGGTCCCCTTCCAGGGGCGCCATGACTGATCCGCTCGCAGTGAGGACGGGCGACCGTCGTCATCGCCGTGAGCCGGGGGCTGGCGTGACCTCCCTGGATCGCCATGCGCCGTTCCGAGAGAGATTGATCAGACTCCGAGGCATCCCCCTGCTGCTGTTGGGCATCCTACTGGCCCCACTGGTGATGGCGGGGTACGTGGGGCTCACGGTGTTGCTCTTCCTGCCGCTCCGCGGCATGCGAAGGATGTTCCCACGCCGATCCAGGTCTTCCGTCCTCCGCTGGGATGAACAATACGCCGCTCGACTCGGGTGTGGGGAACCTCTGGCACGCGGCGACAGGGAGAGCATGACAATGACGAGGCTATTCGTCGGCAATCTATCGTTCGAGGTGGCGCCAGTCGATCTCCAGGCGGCGTTCGCGGCCTACGGCCCGGTGAGTTCCGCGGACATCGTGATGGACAGGTCGAATGGCAGATCGAAGGGCTTTGGCTTCATTGAGATGGCGTGGCAGGCGCACGCGGTGGCTGCGATTCAGGGGCTGAATGGCACCGACCTGAAGGGACGGAGCATCAACGTCAGCCGCGCCCATCCGCGCAGCGAGGGTGGCAGCCGGGGGAATCCGCCACGCGGTTGGGAGGTCGTCGGCGACGGACGCGATCGCTGGTAGCACGGCATGAACCTGGACCAGCCGCCGTACGAGACCATGAATCGCATCAACGCTGCCATCGCGCAGGCGATGGAGCTATGCCCGCAGCCGGAACTCGTGTCATGGGGGCGCCGGTGGATCAGTCCTCACGCCCCGGCGGCCCGCGCCGGGGGCGGGCCGAGGCCGGTGACTTCCAGGATCTCGCGCTCTTCGAGCGACTCGGCCTTCAGGAGCGCGGTGGCGAGCGCGACCAGCTTGTCGCGGTGCGCGGTGAGCAGGCGGGTCGCTTCCCCCTGGCATTCCTCGACGATGCGCCGCACCTCGGCGTCGATCAGCTCGGCGGTCGCCTCGCTGTAGGGTTGGCGCTGGAAGGCGGGCGGGAGCCCGTCGTCCTGCGGGGCAACGAAGCTGATCGGGCCGAGCTTCTCGCTCATTCCCCAGCGCAGTACCATCTGGCGGGCGATCTCGGTGACCTGCCGGAGGTCGTTCTCGCCGCCCGTCGTGACGACGCCGTAGATGAGCTGCTCGGCCGCGCGCCCGCCGAGCGCGCTGATGATGCGCGCCCGGAGATAGTCCTCGGGGTAGTTGGTGCGGTCGTCGGTCGGGAGCTGGTAGGTCGCCCCGAGCGCCATGCCCCGCGGGACGATCGTCACGCGGTGCACCGGGTCGCTGCCCGGGACGAGCAGCCCGAGCAGCGCGTGGCCGCTCTCGTGGTAGGCGGTGCGCTCGCGATCGGCCGGGTTCAGCAGGATGTGGCGCGCGGGCCCGAGCGTGATCTTCTCCAGAGCCTCGGAGAAGTCCCGAGCGTGGACCGCGCTCTGGTCCTTGCGGGCCGCGAGGAGCGCCGCCTCGTTCACCAGGTTGCGGAGCTCGGCGCCGACCAGGCCGGGCGTCTCCGCGGCGAGCCGCTCGAGGTCGACGTCGGCCGCGAGCGGCACGCGCTTGGTGTGGACCTTGAGGATGCCGGCGCGGCCGGCCCGGTCGGGCCGCTGCACGATCACGCGGCGGTCGAAGCGGCCCGGCCGGAGCAGCGCCGGATCGAGCACGTCGGCCCGGTTGGTGGCCGCGAGCACGATGACTCCTTCGCGCGAGTCGAAGCCGTCCATCTCGGTCAGGATCTGGTTCAGCGTCTGCTCGCGCTCGTCGTGGCCCCCGATCGCCGCCCCGCTCCCGCGCGCCCGGCCGATGGCGTCCAGCTCGTCGATGAAGATCATGGACGGCGCGGCGTCGCGGGCCTGCTTGAAGAGGTCGCGCACGCGCGCCGCACCCACGCCGACGATCATCTCGACGAACTCCGCGGCACTCAGGCTGAAGAAGGGAACGCCGGCCTGGCCGGCGACCGCGCGGGCGAGGAGGGTCTTCCCCGTGCCGGGGGCGCCGATGAGCAGCACACCCTTCGGCACGGTGCCGCCGAGCCGCTGGTACTTCGCGGGGTTCTTCAGGAAGTCGACGATCTCGACGAGCTCGTTCTCGGCGTCGTCGATGCCCGCGACGTCGTCGAAGGTGACCTTCGGCTCCGCCTCGCTGTAGCGCTTGGCGCGGCTGCGGGCGAGCCCGAAGAGCCCGCGTCCGCTGGCCATCATGCGCTGATTCATCCAGACGAACCCCACGATCAGGAGCAGCGTGGGGCCGAAGCCGAGAAGCAGGTTCTGCCAGAGGGGCCAGCCCTCGTCGAGCGGCCGCGCATTGATGACCACGCCCTTCTCCTCGAGCAGCGTCTCGAGACCGGGGTTGGCGAAGGCGGGCAGCAGCGTCTTGAAGCGCAGCGCGGTGCGCGCGTTCGGCCCCTCGCGCGGGTAGGTCACCTCCTTCTTGAAAGTGCCCTGGATCGCGTCGCCCTGGCTGGTCACCTCCTCGACGTTGCCCGCCTGCACCTGCTCCTTGAAGAGCGTGTAGGGGATGTTGACGTAGCTCGGCTCGGGGGCGAACGCCCGCATGAGCGCCCAGTTGGCCAGCATGGCGACGAGGAAGATGACCCACCAGGGTTGCGGCCGAAGCCGGCGCTGGCGCCCGTCCTCGGGACGTTTCGCAGGCGTGCCACCGCTCGGTGCGCTGGTCACGGGACCAATACTGGCACAGCGATGCGGGTGCGGAAACTACGTGCCCCCTCTGGCGCGGCAAGCCGAGCGCCTTCGGCGTTTTGACCGTCGCCTGGGGTGACTGGACCGGCCTCATCTCTGCCGCTAGAACCGGTCGACGATGCACTGGCGCGCCAAAGACCCGGCAAGCTGCTACTCGCACTTCCTCGGGGTGGTGCTGTCGATCACCGGGCTGGTGACGTTGCTCGTGGAGTCGCGGGGCGATCCTTGGCGGGTCGTCGGCTTCTCGATCTATGGCGCGAGCCTGATCCTGCTCTACTCCGCCAGCACCATCTATCACTGGCAGGCGCTCCCGCCGCGCGGGGAGGATATTCTCAAGCGCCTCGATCATGTGGCGATTTTCGTACTGATCGCGGGCACCTATACGCCGGTGTGCCTGGTGACGCTGCGGGGCGGGTGGGGATGGAGCGTCTTGGGTCTCGTATGGGGTCTGGCGCTTCTCGGGTTGCTGCTCAAGCTCTTCTTCCAACATCTGCCGCGCTGGTCCTCGACCGCGCTCTACGTGGGCATGGGGTGGATGGCGGTCGTCGCCGTCGTACCGCTGGTGCAGAGCCTGCCCGTCAGCGGCCTGATATGGCTCGTGACGGGCGGGGTGCTCTACACCCTCGGCGCAGTGATCTACGCGGTGAAATGGCCGAACCCCGCGCCACGGGTCTTCGGCTTCCACGAGGTATTCCACATCTTCGTGCTGGCCGGCAGCATCACGCACTTCGTGTTCATGATGCGCTACGTTCTGCCTGGGGCGTAGGCCCGGCGTCGAGCGCGCGTCACTCCGGCTCCGTCGCCGTCACGCGGAGGGCAACGAGACGCTCGTCCGGCCGCAGCCGCGCAGGTGCGTTCGGGGCCGCGCGGGCTGGTGATCATCGAGGAGCGCGATGGCCGAAGGCGCGGCGTCTCAGAGATCCGTCACCCGGACGTGGTGGAGTATCTCCGCCAGGCCGGGGTCGTCGAAGTCGACCGCCGCGTCGAGCACTGCGGGGTGCCGGGTCTCTAGATGGCCCGCGACGATGCGTGCTTCGGCGTCCCCGATCTGCGCCGTCGTGAGCAGGGTCTCCTGACAGTAAATGCACTCGAGGGCGTATATCATCCCCGAGTCCCCACTTCGGCCTGGATGCCTTCTTAGCCGGGCGCGAGTGTTCGTCTCCTCTCGTGCGTCACGATCCGCTCGGGAGACCAGGAAGTCAACGCGCTGATCGCCAGCCGGCAGCGCACATTCCGCGACTCGAGAAAGATCCCGTCCGTCGAGGGCGTGGCTGAGACGCCCCCTTCACCGTCTCCGCTCGGTTGCACCTCCCGGAGCCGCTTGACGATCCGCCATTCGTGCCTATGTTAGAGCCAGAAGTTGAGCCGGCGAACTCCGCAGGCAGGAAGGTGATCAGATGGACGTCTTGATTGACAATGGCTTGGCGAACAACGGATGGTTGGTTGAGAGGGTCAACGGTCTCTTCAATGGGGTCGCGAGAGAGTTCGAGCGGATTTCACCGCCAGTCGATGTCGTCGAAGATCACGACAGCTATCGCTTCAGCGTCGACCTGCCCGGTTTGAAGAGCGACGCGCTCGAAGTGAAGGTCGAGGCCGGGACGCTGGTGATCAACGCCGAGCGCGGCGAGCCCACATGGGCCAAGGACGCGCGGGTTCATCGCGCGGAACGCCACTACGGCCGAATCCACCGGGCCTTCCGGCTTCCGGCCGATGTCGGTAATGACGCGATCAAGGCCGCGTACAAGGACGGCGTGCTCGAAATAACGATCGCGAAGCGTCCCGAAGCCAAAGCGTCCAGGGTCGAGGTCGCGTACAACAGCTAGGAGCACAAAGGGGCGCAACCGGGGAGGTTGCGTCCCTTTCATCATCGGGAAGCGACCCCGACATGATCATCGCCCGAACCGCCGCCGGCGGCGCCGGGGAGCGCCAGGGTGCGTTGGCCGCGGCGTCCCGTCGGTGCGAGCCGGTGCCGCGGAGGTCTGCTGCGCCCGCCGTTCGGCATTGATTCTCGCACGTGCACGCTCCTCCGCCTTGCGTGCCCGGATGGCGGCAATGCGTTCGCCGATCGGCACCTCGAAGCGCTCGGCCGGCCGCTTCGTGTAGTCGAAGCCCGGCAGGGTGATGCGCGGCAGCCGCTTGCCGATGGCTCGCTCGATCGCCCGCAGCTCGCCTTCCTCCTCGGGCGCGACGAAGGTGAACGCGTCGCCGGTCATCTCCGCCCGCGCGGTGCGCCCGACACGGTGGATGTAGTCGTCGGGCACGTTCGGGACGTCGAAGTTGACGACGTGGCTCAGCGCTTCGACGTCGATGCCGCGCGCCGCGATGTCGGTCGCCACCAGGACGCGGAACCGGCCGGCCTTGAAGCCGGCGAGCGCCTGGGTGCGCTGCGCCTGGGAGCGGTTTCCGTGGA
>Ga0209058_1002386_pt1 | contig 15523 bp, 10 predicted proteins | sample GraSoiAngelo_147_FD_185904 | JGI IMG/M metagenome (GOLD analysis project Ga0209058, IMG submission 185904) | Grasslands soil microbial communities from the Angelo Coastal Reserve, California, USA - 14_1009_05_40cm (SPAdes) (version 2) | ecosystem: Environmental > Terrestrial > Soil > Grasslands ... | reverse complement strand
CTTCGGGATGGCGCGTGGAGGACGGTCTGCGTCCCGGCGCGCAGCGCGTCGAAACAACAGTTGTGCTCTTTGGGGCTCGTCCGGATGTAGTCGGCTGGCGCACGTGTGCCCCCGGCATCCCCGGAACGGAAGTCCTAGGCCGCGTCCGCTATCGGAAATAACCCGAGATCATTATGGTTGAAACGGCCGCGATTGACTACATCCTTCCATACTGGATGGCACGTTACTACGCTTTGCCGCAGTGAGACGCTCAACGTGCGTGGCTGATTGCCTATAGGCGAAAGTTGATCTTTTTGTGGCACGGCCGGATAACATTTAGCACGATCATGCGACATGCGATATTCATCGCGCTCGTTGGAACAACGCTTGTCGCCGGTGCTGCCGCAGGTGATTCAGGCCTGCTGGTGGAGAGCTACGGCAAGTTACTTTTCGTCCGTGCTGACGGCACCGGGCGAGTGCTCAGCGATTCAACCAATAGCGCGGCTCTTTCGCCGGATGGACAGACGATAGCATTTACGACTTCATCCCAAGTTCTTTCGATCATGTCCGTTGCGGGAGGACCAACGAAACAGATTGTTAAGCTCCCCGCCGGAAGTCATTTCGGACAAATCGGCTGGATGAAAGACGGGCGCTCACTTCTTTACGAAGGGGAGGGTGGACACCTTTTCATTATTCTTACATCTCAAGATGGAAGCATTCCGAGAGACCTCGGTCCGTGGTATCAAGGATTCAGCGTTTCTCCCGATGGATCTGCCGTTGTTCATGCTGTGAATAGCCCTGTAAGCGGTCGCGAGGTGCTCGACATCCCTACAGGCCGCCGTACACTGATTCACAAGACGGGTAAAGTTGTTTGGAACGCGAAGTTCGCGCCTGATGGTCAATGGATCGCTTACGAAATGACGTTTCGCGACCCACCGCGCACCAAAAACGACGAACCGGATTGCACACCGCCCAGCATCGGTCTTCGCCTTTATTCGATGCGCACAAAAGCCGACGCGGCTGTGACCATATCCGCAGCGCCGCGAGATTGGAACAACGTCAAATCATTCGACTGGTCGCCCGACAGCAAACGATTGGCGCTCACCGCCGGCACAACGGATTGTGACTATCCGGGCTCTGCCAATGGCGTATTCATGACATCAGTCGATCAGAAGGCGCAGATCCGAGTTTCGGCCGGCGAAATGTCGCTGGAGCCCGTCTTTTCTCCTGACGGAACAGCGCTGGTATTTGTCGATTTCTCTGATCCTCCAGCCAAATTGATCCGTTACGACATCGCGACGCGTAATCGCACTGTGTTTCGCCGCGGCTCCGAAACGGATAACTCTTATCATCTTCTGGACTGGAAATAAGGATTACATTGCGCGGTTCAACTGCTTCATGAGTACCGTTGCCCTTCTGCAGAAATGGAGAGATAGCGGCGCGATCAGCGCAGACCAATTCGATACCCTCATCGCGATTGTCCGCAAAGAAAGATTTTCAGTCTTTGTGGAATTGAATGTCCTGCTGTACGTCGGTGTACTTTCCCTGGCCGCCGGCGTCGGTTGGACGATCAACACCTATTTCGCCGATCTTGGCGATGCGGCCATTTTAATTGGGCTCACTGCACTCCTCATGTCATCGCTCTACTACTGCTTCTCGCATAAGCCCGGCATGGTGGTCGACTACATCCTGTATCTCGCATGCCTCACACTGGCCGCCGAGCTGGCGTACATCGAAGCTCGTTTTGAGGTGTTGAGCGATCATTGGGATTACTACGTTTTGTTATCCGCGTTCGTGTATTTCTTCTTTGCCTATCGTTTTGATAACCGCCTGGTCCTCTCGCTCGCGCTGTCCACGCTGGCGGCGTGGTTCGGTGTGAAGATTTCGCGATTTGATCTGATCTCGAGCGACTCGCTTCGCGCTGCTGCAATTGGTTATGGGCTGATCGTGTCCGGCGGCGGATTGTTGCTGGCTCACCACGGTATCAAGAAACATTATCTCGAAACGTATTTGCATGTCGGTGCGAACGTGCTCTTTATGGCGCTCGTGTCAGGCGCCATCGAACGGAATGCAAATTGGATGTATCTGCCCGGTCTGGTCGTTCTCGCGGTTGTTTCCATACGAGCAGGTCTGCACTTTCGCCGTTTCGTGTTTGTTGTGTACGGCACGATTTATGGCTACATCGGCGTCAGCGGTGAAATCCTCAGGCGGCTGGGCACCGACACAGCGGCGCTTTCGTATATCGTCGTTTCGAGCACGATTGTCATCCTCGCGATCGTCATGCTCGCGCGGCGCTTTGGACGTGAAGAATGAGGCGATATTCGAGAGAGGCAGAAGAAACCGTCCAGGCGCAGGATCTCATCTGGGAATGGATGCGCTCGGGTCTTCTCGAGAAGGAGCAAATTCCGCGCCTGTCCGAGGACCTGCAGACGGACCTCAGGCGGACGAATAATTTTCTTCGTCTGGTGCTGTTCCTGTTTACCGCAATCATCATCGGCGCTTCGGTGTTACTGCTGATCGACATACTTCACATTACCGAAGATCGCGCTAGGGCCATGGCGTGCGTTGGCGCGGCCGCTTTGTGCTTCGGGCTGGCAGAATGTTTGGTTGCGAAATTTCGCGCCTACCGTTTTGGTGTCGAAGAAGCGCTCGGCGTCGGTGCAGTCGTCCTTGTGATTGCGGCCGTCGCGCAGATGATGTCGAATGCGAACATTGATTCCGTTCTGATGTCGAATGCGAACATTGATTCCGTTCTGGCGATGGCGCTCGCGCTCGGCGCAATTGGCGGACTTCTTCTGTATCTCCGGTTCGGATTCGTCTATGCGGGCGTCATCGCGATCGCGTGTGCGGCCATGATTCCGTTTCCCCTGGTCCATCCGGTCGTAGTCCGTCATTTGCTGGCGGCCGCTATCCTCCTTGTAAGTTTCGTTGTGGTTCGAGGCAACGATCTGTTCCAGGCCACAGCATGGGTGGGCTTGTACGTTGTACTGAATTTGCACATCTTCCCCGACGCAGTCAACGATCGGGGATGGTTTTACTGGACAACTTACGTGATGATCTGGCTTCTTCCCATTCTTGGTTTACGCCTGAGTCTTCGCTCGCGTGATCGTCTGCTGATGGACGTCAGCGGCGCCATGGTGATCGCTACGCTTGCAACCAACAAACTGTACCTTGGTTTGCAGCCACAGACGTGGGATCCGATTCTGTTCGGCCTGTTTCTGATGATTGCTGCAGTTTGGATTCGACGCTGGCTCTCCAGCGGAACCAGCGGCGCACGGTTCGGGTTCACGCCGGCGCGTATTCTCAATCGGGATTCGAGATTGATGACCGTGGTGAGTACCGCCTCTGCAGCATTCCAGCCTCAAGCGTCACCGTCTGCGCCGGCCGTCACGGAAACTGCAAAACCGCAGTTTGCCGGCGGCCGCTCTGGCGGGGCAGGCGCCAGCGGAGAATTTTGACGGCGATGATCACGCTCCGGAGAAGAAATCGTGAAATGGATCACGCGTACGAAAAGCGTTCTCTGCTCAACTTGTCAGCACACCACACCCTCGAGTGTCGCTTCGAGAAGGGGCGCTTCGTCCGCGGAACACTTGAAAGCGATGTATCCGTCGGGACGGACGAGGATCAGCCGGCCGTCGCTTGGTCCGTAGCGCTTCGAAAGGGCTTTTGATCTGGGCAGTGTTTCAACTGCGAGCACCGGTGAGAACCGCCGTTGCAGCCGTTCGATGACCGGAGAACGGTTGGCGTCGTCCGGCATGGCCAAAAGCGTGAAGTACGCGTGGCGGAGCCGGTCAAAAAGTGTGCCGCCCTGCTCGAAATCGATGTCCGGGGCCCGGTCGCCGATGGCGGGACCATTTATTTCCGTCAAGGCGGGGGATTTTTGGACATAGTCCCGGTATGTGTAGGCCACACCCGAACAGGTGTTCACGACCTTCTCGGTATATCCGGGCTCGAACATCGTGCGTGTTCGCTGTGCGATGTCCTTGCCGTGCGTCATGAAGATGTCGTGAAGGGAGGACGCCGCCCAGATGACCTGTTCCGCGACGGGCCGCCGTTCGGCCTCGTAGGTATCGAGCAGCTCGCATCTGGCGTAGCCTTTCAGAACGAGCGCGAGCTTCCATCCCAAATTGAAAGCGTCCTGCATACAGCAGTTCATCCCTTGCCCTCCGGTCGTCGAGTGCACGTGCGCGGCATCGCCTGCCAGAAACACGTTTCCTTGACGGAAGGTATCAGCCAGACGGACCCAGGTTTCCCATCTTGAATGCCACACCACATCACCCATGGTGATGGCATCGAAGTGGCGTTCGAGAAGACGCATGAACGCCTGCTGCGGCGTGATCGTTGGGTCCGCAGCTTCACCGCGGTCGCTTAGCAGCAGCCGAAAATGACCGCCGGGCAGCGGCGCAACCATCAGGAAATGATCGGTGCCGACACAGTAGTGAAAGTAGTCTGTCCAATCGGGAAAGCCGTTCAAATGAACATCGAGATTTTGAAAGAAGCTGCCGGCGTAGTCCTGACCCTTGACGGACATTCCGAGGCCGCGGCGTACACGGGAATTGATGCCGTCAGCGGCGATGAGGTAGCGGCAGCGGACAAGCTCTTCCTCGTCGCCGCGATCGGCATGAGTGAGCCGCGCCGTAACGCCGTCCGCCTCCAACGTCAGGTTTTGAAATGTCGTGTCATATTCGATGGTCTTGCCAAATCGGGAGCGCGTGTAATCGCGCACGAACGTTTCGGTCTCGCTTTGGTTGTGCGCCAAAATGCAGTTGTATCGAGAATCGACCGTGGTGTAATCGAGACCCGGACGGACTTCCGTTCGCTCGCCGTCACGGAGGAAGTGCATCACGTATCCTTTGCACCAAAGATCGCGTTCGAGGATCCGCTTGCTCAACTCCTTGTCCACGAGATCGAACAGCTCGATCGTGCGTGCATGCATCGCGATGGCCCGCGACTCACGACCCGGGCCCGGCATGCGTTCGATACATCGATACTCGACGCCGCGGCGCGCCAACTCCATCGACAACACGCACCCGGCTGCGCCTCCACCGACGATCAATACGGGTACTTCAATGATGTTAGGCATAGACGTTTGGAAATTCCCCTCCTCGCAGAGGAGGGGTGGCGCGAAGCGCGAGCCCGATAGGGCGAAGCCTTAATAGAAGTTCGGCGAAACGTTGCGGCCGGACTGACCACCCCGTCTGCGCCGCTAAGGTCGCTTCGCGGCATTTTCTTAGTGGCGCAGCCTCCCCTCCTCTGCGAGGAGGGGAATGTTACGAAACACGACTCAGAACAACAGCTTTACGGACATTTGCAGCTGCCGCGGATTGAACATCGTTCTGGGCGTACCGAAAAGAGGATTCGGAACGGGCGGCCCAGCCGCGGGGCAACCGCCGACCTGAACTGCCTGGATCGCGCGGCTTGCCGCGTCCTTGTACTGTCGGGGTAGCCGGCCGCCACAAACGTTGTACGTTCCGTAGACGCCCACAACTTCGTCCACATTCGCACGATCGAGCAGGTTGAAGGCATCAGCGGCCAGTTCGAGCCGCGTTCCCTCTCGCGGGAGGTTGATCGATCGCGTGAGACGGATGTCCCATGTCTTGAAGCTATCCCCCTCGTACGTATTGCGAGCAAGATTCCCAACGCGATCAGAGACGTCGATGAGGTCTTTGTTCGCATCAAAGCCCACAAACAATGTAAACGGCCGAGGACTTTGAAGAATGACGATGTTGCTCAAGGTGAAGTTGCGCAGAAAAGTATTCGAAGGACCAAACAATGAGAAGTTCGTAACGAAGCGATGGCGCGCATCCTGGTTCGAGGTGGCGCGTTCCAGCCCTCTGCGAAAAACATCCTCCGGAACACTGATAAACGTCGCAAAGGTCCCGTCATCAAGCGTGTGAGAAAGGGTGTAACTGGCATTGAGGTTCATATATTTGCTTGCCGTCTTGTTCACCTGCAGCGTGCCGCCGTGATAGACAGAATTCCCGGTGAGATCGTTGCAACAGATCAAACCCGCGGGATAGCGCGGAATGCCACTGTAAAAGTTCTTGCCGGCAGGATAGCCCGACGGCGGCGACCCGAACGCGCTAGCCGGAGGGCAGGGATACGGTCCGCTCGAGATTCCCTGGGCCGGGCAAAGATTACCCAATGTGGAGCGCAGCAGGTGATGTGCGGCGACAAAGAGGTAGCCCGCGCCAATCGTGAACCCGCGTCCGATCTCCCGATTAATCTCGAGGCTGGCTTGTTCCGAATACGGAATGGGGCTGTGTCGATCTGTGTAACTGTATCCGACGGAAGTCGGAGCACTAACACTAGTCGAGACCACTGCGCCGGTCCTGAGAAAATCTCTGGCAAACTGTGCCGGTGTCGGCGCACCAGGTATTCCGAACGGGTACGCGTTCAGCTCATATACTGCGCTCTCCGCGCCTCTGCGATTCGGCGGCAGATCTGCGTTCGGAAGTATGGCCGGACGCTGTGGATACGTGATGAACAGGAAGGAGAGAGCGTAGCGGTCGTTTAAGAGGCCGAAACCCGCCCGAATGACAGTCTTCCTGTCCGGTGAATAGGCGAGTCCAACGCGGGGCTGAAAGCCCTTGTGACTCACATCCATCTGGTCCGACAGTCCCGACTCGAAGTCATATCGCAAACCGTAGTTGAACGTCAGCTTTTCTGAGAACTTCCATTGGTCCTGAACGAAGAACCCGTAATAGCCGTGGTTCAGGTTCACCGAGAAATTTTTCTCCTGCTCGGGCAAATACGCATTAGGCCAGCCATTGGTGGAAAGCCTCTCGACCACGCCAGGCGTGAAGTTGACAGCCGTGCCCAGAGGCGCTGACTGAAATGCGATTGGAACGCCATTCGCACCGGGAGGCAACGGGCATGGTCCTGCGGCAGAGTTGGATGGAATCCTCGCAGACGAGCTCACGAAATTGGCGAAGTCAACGAGGCAGTTGATGCCGGGCAGAATGATGCGGATCGGCGTGAATCCCGGCCACAGCACGTAATTGCGGACGTGATTGACGTCGGCGCCAAAACGAACGAAGTGCTTTCCACTAATCCAGGACATGGAGTCCGAGCCCTGGATTCGGGTCTCCCAGATCTTGTCAAGGACGCCGAAGTTATGTCCGAAGAGCAGCTCATTGGGGATGTCCAGATTAGGCTCGCCTGTCACTCCAGGGAAGTTATAGTGACGACGCGCATACTGGCCAAGCGCAGTGTTGACGAGATTGCTGCGGATCTGCGACGTGAGGGTGCCGGCCAGCGACTGGTCGCTCAGGAACACATTGTGTCCGCTGCTGGGAGCGCCGATGCCGCCGCCGTCCAGCGTGGCGCCCACGAGTTGGTTCAAATTACGCGAGTTTTCGATGTTGTATCGGACTGAAAGCTGGTTGCGAGCACCAAGCTCGTGATCGAGTCTGGCAAAGCCGTAATCATTGTCTTTCGTTTTCAGAATACCGAGATTCTCCCGCGCTATTCCCAGCGCCGCCTTCGAGGCATTGATCAGCGCGAGGTTGTTGAGAAGCACCGGGGTGTACGTCGGCGACTCGCCGCGTCGCTGCCCTTCATAGTTCAAGAAGTAGAAAGTCTTGTCTTGTTTGATGGGCCCGCCGAGCGTAAAGCCGAACTGGTTTTGCCGCAGGACGTTTAGTTGAGGCGCAGGTTGCAGCAGCGATCGAGCATTTAAGGCGTTGTTCTGAAAGTAATCGTATACCGAGCCATGCAAGGTATTGGTGCCGGACTTCGTAACGATATTCACAATGCCGCCCAAAGCGCGGCCGTACTCTGCGCCAAAACTGTTGTTCACAACGCGGAACTCCTGCACCGCTTCTTGCGGCGGAGTCGCGCGTTGGGAACCTGTTGCGGTATTGATGTTGTCGGCGCCGTCAACCGTAACTTGATTGCTGAGGTCTCGCATCCCGGCAAACGAAACCCGGGTCACTTCGAATTCGGTGATGGTCGATCCGACGCTGGTACGACCCGTCGTAACCCCAGGCGTCAATAGAGCGAAATCGGTAAAAAGGCGGCCGCTGATGGGTAAACCCTGTATTTGCCGGGTCTCAATCACGTTGCTGATCTCGGTGCGGGTTGGCTCGATTGCGGGCGTCTGCGAAGTGACCTCCAGAACTTCCCGTCGGCCTTGCACCGTCAGCGTCACGTCAAGGGTGGCTGTTTGTCCCACTCTCAGTTGAATGCCCGATTGAAGAAACGGTTCAAAACCGGTGTATGTCACATTCAATTCATAGGAGCCCGGAGGGAGATTGGGAACGATGTAATACCCTGAAGCATCCGAGGTCGAAGTGTATGTGCGATTGGTGTCGAGATTCCGGAGGCTGACACTAGCATTCGCTACTACGCTTCCGCTGGTGTCTCGTGCCGTTCCATTCAACTGAGCTACAGCAATTACAGCTTGAGCGAATGCAGAGTTCGCGAACATCAGAACCCCGGTGGTCAGACAAACGATGATCAGGACAACGAGCAACACACGCTTCATATTTCATTTTCCTCCCCTCGAAATGAGTGATCGGGTGGGGCAGCCACAAAGACAACGAACACGCGACCAGCACCCTCCTAAGTTAGGGTGCTAGCCGGTCGACAGTGACGGACAAGAATACGCCTTCTGGGAAATAAAAAGCACCGAAGTTTTCAGCGCGTCACTCTTTTGTTGCGCGCACCTGTAGCGGCGTCCCGCGTCGAGAGACCCGCGAGCATGTAGCCCAGGTTGCGAGGGAGATTCCACCAGATCCCCGCACGCGAACCCCCAAGCCGGCGGACGATCGACGCCGGCGAGTAGAAGCGGCGCGCGACCCACTCCGTTCCGGCCTCCAGCTCGGCGGGCGACATAAGGGCGGGCTGGAATACGCAGTGCTTTTTCCCGTCGTATTTCGACCAGTCGGTGGTCAGGATTCTTCCGTCACCGCTCAGGCGCCGGAAGGTTGGAGTCCCGGGCATGGGTACGACCATGCTCACCGTCGCGACGTCCACCGAGGCTTCCTCGAGGAACTCGGCAGTGCGCCGGAAGATCCCAGCGTCGTCCTGGTCGAAGCCGAACATGATCCCGAGGTGGACGGCGACGCCATAACGGTGAAGCATGGCGATGAGCCGGCGGTATGCATCGACGCGTACAAGAAAGACAAGAACGCCGCCGGTTAGGAACCGTTGTAGCCCTTTGGCGGCCGGAATCCTCCGATTTCGCGGGCCAGCAATTGCGCGAAACGGATCGGCGTTCCGTCTTCCAGATATGGTCCGACAATTTGAATTCCGACAGGCAATCCGCTCTTGCTCAAACCTGCCGGTGCGGTTGTCGCCGGACATCCCGTCAAAGTGGCGGGACTGATATAAGCCAGCATATTCAAGAAAGGTTGTGCTCCGCCTTCCGGAAGCGGGATCATTCGTGTCTCGATGGGCGTTGGATCGTGAGCGAAGGCAGCAGTAAAAGTACTCGGGAGGAGAAACACATCGGTCGACTGAAAGAATTTCTGCCAGAATGCACGATAGGCCAGTCGCCTGAAATTCTGGGCTTGCCATTCGGCGAAACTGCTCAGCGAACCTTTGGCCATGGAGTCCGTCCGATTTTCCAGCCTGGGACGGACGTGCTTTTGGCGTTCGGGGGGCATGACGCTGAAGTCAACCGCTCCTAAAAGGAACAAATACGTTTCAAACATTTCTTGAAACCGGAATCCTTCGGGCCATCCGTGTGTGACAGCGGCTCCGGCTCTTTCGCAAGCGCGTATTGCGGATTCAAGTACGGCTTTGGTTTCCACCGACACCGGTGCAAGCGGATCCTCGAGAATGTATTGGATACGATATTCGCTGAGCCTTTCGTGTCGCGCCGGTGGGAGTGTCCACTGGAACGCCTTTGTGTCGGGATACTCCATGCCGGCTAAGACTCGCATACTCGCTTCTAAATCTTCGGCGTACCGCGCCATCGGACCGGCCACCGCCAGGAGCGTGGAGAATCCCGGGTCGCCGTGCAGTCCCGCAGGAAGATGACCCTGAAGGCTCACGATATCGAGTGTCGGCTTGTGGCCGTAGATGCCGCAAAACGATGCGGGAGTCCGAATGCTGCCTCCGATGTCGGACCCGACACTCAAGAACGCCATGCCAGCAGCAAGCGACGCGGCACTTCCGCCAGAGGACCCTCCGGGTGTCCGGTCCAAATCCCAAGGATTGTTCGATCTACCGTAGATCTCATTGAACGCCTGCGTGTCCATCAGAAATAGCGGGACATTCGTTGCGCCCTGCAGAATTGTTCCCGCGTCCAGAAGCCGCCGTACAGCCACGGAATGCGCTGGAGCGTTCGAATGTTTCAGCTCCGGGATGCCCCACGTGCATGGCTGGCCCTGCACGCCAAAACTTTCTTTTACATTAATCGGAACGCCATGAAGTAAACCAAGCGGAGCATTGCGGGCGATCCTTTCGTCGGCTTGCTTAGCCGAAGAGAGCGCCGCCTCGCGCAACTGGTACACGTAGGCATTGAGCCTGGGCTGAAAGGCATCAATCCGCCTGAAGGTGTGCTGCGTTAGCTCAACCGAAGAGATTTTCTTTGCGCGGATCGCCGCGGCCGCAGCGAGAGCCGATCCGAAGTCCGGGTCGAATTCATGATTTAGCATCGTGCGCATGGGATCCTCCTTCACGCAGAGAAAACGATATCAGAAACTCCGTGCTTCCACGAACTGACGTGGCCCGATTCTCGCCGTCATGAAAAAGGTGAAATAGCGTATTCGTGTCTGAAGCTACAGTTGCTCGTTGATCCTTCACGAGGATCAACAATCTAACGAACGGTAACCGTTACTGAAGCAGTGCTGCGTCCGTACTGGTTCGTCGAATACAGGGTGTAAGTCGTCGTCTGGGCCGGGGTGACGACACCGCTGGTTCCTCGGACAGGACCTACCTGCGGTGAGATGATGTTGTAGAGACTGTTCGTCACGTTCCAACTCAGCGTCACGGCGGTGCCGGACGTGACGCTGGACACGCTCGCACTGAAACTGCCGATGGCCGGCGGCGGCCCCGTTGGCACGTTCGTATCCGTGTAAACCGCAGAGCGTGATTGATGGCTCCGGCCGCCACTTCATCGTAGCGTACGAGTCCGGGAAAGATGGGCAGGCCGGCCGCGTCCGCCGAGGTCCAGGTGAAGGGGCGCTGTCCGTTGCTGGCCATGTCCCAGATGGCGGATGAAGCCGCGCTCCAGATCCCATTTTTCACCGTAGCCGGCGGTGATAGACCGCGGCTACAGTGCGTTCGTCGACTTGTAAGTATTTTTCAGCAACGCGCTAAAGAATACACGTGCTTGTAAAATGGCCGCACGTTACGGTATTTGCGGCTCTTTCGTCCTATCGTTGCGCACTTTAGTTCGCCTCCAAAAGATTGTTTCCGGAAGGATCATGTTCTGGGAGTTGGACTCATGAGACATTTTCCATTGCGATCAGCCATTGCCATACTGTTCCTTTGCGCCGCGGCCCTGGCGCAGAATCCGACGGCGAGCGTCACGGTGGACGCGGGAGCTGGACGCCATTCCATCGATCCCGGGATTTATGGGATTGCATACGGAACAACACAGCAGCTTACCGACCTGAACGTTCCATTGAATCGATATGGTGGAAACAACGCCAGCCGCTACAACTGGCAATTAAACGCGGACAACCGCGGACAAGACTGGTATTTCGAAAGCATCCCAGACGCGAGCAGCCTCGCCGGTGAACGGGGCGACACGTTCATTTCGACAACGCAGTCCGGCGGAGCGCGACCCATGATCACGATTCCCATGCTCGATTGGGTGGGAAAGCTCGGGGCGAATCGCAGCAAACTCGCGTCTTTCTCCCAGGCTAAATACGGCGCACAGACCGGCAATGACTGGCAGTGGTTTCCCGATGCCGGCAACGGGATACTGAAATCCACCAATCAGCCGGTCCAGAACAATGATCCTAACGATGCCAATGTCGGAAACAACTCCAACCTTCAGCAACAATGGGTGCAGGCGATCGTCAATCATTGGGGCGCGGCCTCGAACCTGGCGCCGCGTTATTACATTCTCGACAACGAGCACAGCATCTGGCATTCGACGCATCGCGACGTACATCCGGTCGGCGCCACGATGGATGAGATCCGCAATCGCATTCTGGACTATGCTGCCCAAATCCGGGCCGCCGATCCTAACGCAAAAATCGTAGGGCCCGAAGAGTGGGGCTGGAGCGGGTACTTCTATAGCGGCTACGACCAACAGTATGGCAGCCAGAACGGATGGAGCTTCCTGCCCGATCGCGCCAACCACGGAGGCGCCGACTATTTGCCGTGGCTACTGAATCAGATCAAGCTCGACGGGCGGCATCTGCTGGATATCTTCACCGTACATTACTATCCGCAGGGCGGGGAATTCAGCAATGATACGAGTACAACGATGCAATTGCTGCGGAATCGATCGACTCGTTCGTTGTGGGACCCGAATTACACCGATCCTACGTGGATCAATGACAAAGTCATGCTGATCCCGCGACTGCGAAATTGGGTGAACACGTATTACGAGCCGGAAACGCCGATCGGCATAACGGAATACAACTGGGGCGCCGAAAGTCATATCAATGGAGCCACCACGCAGGCCGACATTCTGGGCATCTTCGGCCGTGAGAGTCTGGACTTGGCCGCACGGTGGACCACACCGGATTCCACGACGCCCACCTACAAGGCCATCAAGATGTATCGCAACTATGATGGGAATCGGTCCACGTTCGGCGATGTGAGCGTTTCAGCCGCTGTACTGAACCCTGACAACGTCGCCGCGTTCGCCGCCCGGCGGACTTCCGACGGCGCGTTGACCGTCATGGTCATCAGCAAGTATTTGTCGGGCACAACCCCGGTTTCGATCGGCATCAGCAATTTCTCCGGCAGCGGCACTGCCCGGGTTTATCAATTGACCGCAGCAAATCTGATCAACCGGCTTTCGGATTTGAGCTTCACTTCGACCGTGAACCTGACCTTGCCCCCGCAAAGTATTACCCTGTTCGTGATCCCCACCGGGACACCGAATACGCCGCCTGTCGCGATGGCAGCCGGAAGTCCGCTCTCAGGCATCGTCCCCTTGACGGTCAACTTCAGTTCCGCCGGTTCGTACGATCCGGATGGGTCCGTCGCCGGCTACTCCTGGAACTTCGGCGACGGCAGCCCATCGAGTACAGCCGCTGCGCCTTCGCACGTCTACTCCAATGCGGGAAATTTTACGGCCGTCCTCACCGTTACCGACAATCGCGGCGCGACGAGCACAGCACAGGTGACGGTTACCGCAAGCCCGGATCCTAATTTCATCAATGCTCCGTCGAACCTCACAGGATCGGCAGGCAAAAGTTCGGCGAAGCTCACATGGAACGACAATTCGGCTAACGAGGCCGGCTTTTACATTGAGCGTGCACCTTCGGGCTCCGCCAGTTTTGTGCGTATCGGAAGCGTTCCCGCCAACACTAGTACGTTTTCCGATAGCGTCGGCCGAGGCAACTACACTTATCGCATTCAGGCTTTCAACAGTACTGCCCTCTCCGCGTATTCAAACTCGGTGACCGTGCGAGTGAAATAACCTGTTGGCCCTTAGGTCCTAGTACCGCTGAAGCCTCCAACAACGGCAACCCATTTCGAGCGAAGCAAATCTTTGAGCGAGAATTCCAGCCCAACGGAGAACATAAGGAGAATGACGCCGATCTCCGCAAGGAGCTCGAGCGTTGCAGCATCTTCAATTTTTGGCCCCGGAGTAAACGGACTAATCAGTGCTCCCGCCAAAACGTAGCCAATGATCAACGGCTGTCGTAATCGCCACGCGACGAGTCCGCCGGTAGCGCCGGCGATAAACACATAAGCGAAATCTCGAAAGAAGGGAGCAGGGGTGCCCACTTGTTAAATGTAACAGCGGCTGTAACGCCGCGGCCGTGGCGCCAGCGCCGCCGTCGACGAGCGGTACGGTCACATTCAAGGTGGGCAACGTGACGGGGCCTCGGCAGTTTCCGTGGCGGTTGCGGCCGGCGCAGGACGGTCGAAATCAAGAGACACTACCGCGTTCGGCTTTTGGTAGGCCACTGCATTGTCGTTCTTCCTTTCAGGGACACGTTCAACTCGGTTTCCTTCACGATTATTTCCGCGTCGTCCGTAATGATTGATGACTCCGGCACGATCATCACCGTACTCCACAGAGTTAAGTGAGTTGACGAGTCCATTATTTCCGCAACGGACATGATTATGGACGTGGCGTCCAACGGTCATTACCGCGCACAACCATTTCCATTCTGGACACGATTGTCGGTGAAACGCTAACGTTTATTGGTGGTTCGGAAACGATTATTTCCACAATGGATTGGGAGGAAGACGCCGACGATCATTTCTGGCCGGCGATCTTCATTTCCCAGTTTGCGATGTCGGGTGATGGGCGACTCAATTGGCGCTCATCAACAACAGTACCGTTACGGCCAGAGGACGCATCGACATTTTCGACCAATCCGGTAATCCGAGGCCGGTGACCCTGAACGGTGTCACACAAAGTACGTTTTCATACGCGATACCTGCCGGTGGCAGTATTCACCCTCGCTCCACGGGACGCAAACGGTCAGTCGCCGTTTTAAAATCATTTCACCGTTACGCTGACGGTTTGTTGAGTGGACCGATTCCCCGCAGCGTCCGTCGATCTGGCGATCAGTGTGTGATTTCGCTTTTGAGATTTAAGACTCGTGTTCCATTTGTAAGTGAGTGTTCCGGTCGTTGATGAAACCGAAGTCGAGGCGACGCGATTGTTGGTGCTGTCCAGGAAAAGCTCGATCAGACTCAACTGGCGGTCATCGGACGCACCGACCTGCACGGTATATTGCCCGGTTATGGTGACTGGAGATACTGGCGCAATGAACCAGGTCGAAGGGAGTGTCGTATCCTGGGGAAGATTGCTGACGCTGACGTTGATGACCGGCGCGGTGCCCGCATTGCCCGCGGCATCCGTGGCGGTCGCGGAGATCGTGTGCGACGCGTTGGTGGCCTTGGTCGTGTCCCAAGAACAGGAATAGGGTGACGTCGTATCGACGCACAGCGTCGTGCCGTCGATTAAAATAGTGACTGCAGTCACGCCAACGTTGTCGCTGGCGGAGGCAGTGACACTGACTGTTCCCGATACTGTCGCGCCGCTGGCCGGAGCGGTAATGCTGATCGTTGGTGGTGTCGTATCCGGGGGAACATTGCTGACGGTGACGCTGACGACCGGCGCTGTGCCCGTATTGCCCGCGGCATCGGTCGCAGTCGCGGAGATCGTGTGCGACGCGTTGGTAGTTGTGGTCGTGTCCCAGGAACAGGAATAGGACGCCGTGTTATCGACGCAAAGCGTCGTTCCGTCGACCGAAATCGTGACCGCAGTCACGCCGACATTGTCGCTGGCGGAAGCTGTGACAGTGACGCTTCCCGATACTGTCGCGCCGTTTGCCGGAGCGGTAATGCTGACCGCGGGCGGGGTCGTATCCGGTGGCGGCGGTGGTGGTGGCGGCGGCGGTGAACTGGAACCAGGCAAGACCGTGACGCAGGTCTTGGCTGCATC
>Ga0209058_1002383_pt1 | contig 15528 bp, 18 predicted proteins | sample GraSoiAngelo_147_FD_185904 | JGI IMG/M metagenome (GOLD analysis project Ga0209058, IMG submission 185904) | Grasslands soil microbial communities from the Angelo Coastal Reserve, California, USA - 14_1009_05_40cm (SPAdes) (version 2) | ecosystem: Environmental > Terrestrial > Soil > Grasslands ... | reverse complement strand
GGCCAGGGCGCAACCCACACCGCCGCGGGGACCGGGATCGCCTGCCGCACTCCGCGGGTTTCGTGGCCCGCCGGCATTGTCGGCGTGGATCGATAGGACGACCATGGCGGCGGCTCGTCGATACCGGCTCGTGGCCGCGTGGGCCATCGGGCAGGTCGTGGCGGGTAGCCTCCTCATCTTCGTGGCCGCGCTCGCCGCGTTCGCCGTGCTCTCGCCGTGGCCGGCGGACATCGTCTCGCGCGTGCCCGTGGAGTGGCGATCGCGGTTCGCTCCCGCGGCCATCGCGGCGATCTCGCTCGCGGTCATTCTCGGCGGCGCGATCGTGCTCAGCGGCCTGATGCTGCTCTTGCTCCGTGATGTCCACCGTCACGTCGCCCGCCTCGAGGCACGCGAGGGCAGGCGCGGGCGCGAGCTCCGGCGATCGCCCGATCGGCGCGACCCGACCTCTCGCCTGCTCCCCCGGCGCTGAGCGCTCCGTTCCGAGAGCGCGTGGGGCGTCAGCGGGAGACCACCAGCCGCCGTGCCTGCTGCATGACGCCTCCCGCGGTCACCGTGCCCGCGGGTGTCACGTCGAGCCCTGCCTGTCGCAAGGCCCGCGCCACCCAGGTATTGCATGTGTTGAACAGGTGATACCGGCTCCGCGCCGCGTAAAACCAGCTGGTACCGTCGAGGCCGCGCTCCAGGCGCGCCGGACGACCTGCGCCGTCGGACTGGTACTCGTCGTGGAAGAAGCGGGTCATCGCGTCGAAGCCAGTGCGCGGAACGGCGAGCTCGACGACCGCGCCGGCGGGAAAGCCGGCCAGGGTCGATTCGTTGAGCCCCCCGATGTGGAGCACGCTGCCCGACGTGAAGAACGCCGCCTTGACGGCGAGCCAGCCGGTCGCGTTCCTCGCCATGTAGAAATCACGGTCGCCCCACGCGACCTCCACGAGCGGCGCACCCAGAAAATCACGCACCTCCGGCCAGAGCGCCGGGTCCACCTGGTCTCGGCGCACGACGATCGCAGTGTGCCAGCCGTGATCGACGACCCACACGGCGTGGAGCGGCCCGCTGCGCGCCGGCTCGCGCTCGGCCGCCGGCATGGCGCAGCCGGCGGCCAGCGCGACCGCCGCGAGGAACCCGGCGACGCGAGTCGTTGACCCCACCTCGTCGGGCACTGTATACCGCTCGGAGAGCAGGGAGGACCCCATGGCCAACGAGCGCGGTCTGATCGCGAAGGCGCGACGCGAGGAGCTGAGCGAGGAGCTTCGGGAGATGCTGGGCCGCTGGTATCGGAACGCCTACGAGGACGACAACCTGTTCCTCACGATGGCGCGCGCGAACGAGCGAAAGGTGCGCACGAATGCGGAGGGAGCAACAGCGGTGCCAGCGGCGGCGACTGTTTCAGGACTGACGCTGACCGCGCCATCGTTGACGGACATGCCATGCCGCCCCGGTGAAACTCCGACGCGTGGCGCCGGGTTTTTCACCGAGCTGGCTCAGCCGCACGCTCAGAAGCGCAGGTTCACCTTGCCGACGATGAACCAGGTGTCGCCGACATCGATGCGGTTGTCGTGACGGTCTGAGTAACCCTCGCCTTCGAAGTAGAAGCGATTGAACGCGTAGCCACCAGTGACATCGAAGCCGATCTGTCGCAGGTCGAATCGGAGGCCGGCGTAGAGCCGCATCTCGCGATAGAAGATCTTGTCTCCCTTGTTCTCGCGGTCGGCGCGGTAGAAGTGGTCGCTATCCCACTGGAAGCCGCCGTAGGCGCGCAGCGGCTGGAAGATCTCCCAGGTGACGCGCGAGCGCACTGTCCAGAACGGATAGTACTCGGCCTCCAGGGTGAGGCTCTCGAACGGCTTGTACCGGACCAGCGAGAACGGAAAGCCGATGACGGCCGTGAACTTGTCCGACGGCACCCACGCGTACGCGAGGCCCGGAATCGGCAACGTCTCGCCGAAGATCTCCTCGTCGGTCGCGTAGATCAGCGTGAAGATCCACGAATTGCGCTCGCCTTGAGGGACGCGCAGCATCGTCACCAGTCGGAAGTACATCTCGTCCACGCTGTTGAAGGGCTCGTCGCTGGCGGAGCCGACCGTCAGCGCCACCCCGCCCGTCCAGGCGTTGTCGAACCTGTGTCGATAGCTGGCGGTCGCGCCGATGTCCCAGAGCTCGCTGGGAAACACACCACCCGCGTCAGGAAACCGGGCGCGCGTGTCGATGTCCTGATAGAGCCCCCTGGCCGAGAAGGCCCATTCGTCCCTTGAGTCCTGGTAGAGCGGCGTGGTCAGGCTCACCCGGTGCTCGGTCATCGCGAAGTGGGTGTCCTGGTCCTCAACCTTGCGCTCTGGGTAGAAGGTGTAGCGATAGTCGGCCCGCGGAATTTGCTTACCCATCTCGGGGTTGAGCCACATCTGGAGCTCGGATTGGGCCGCCGCCGGAGCCGGTCGCACCGCTGCCAATGCCACGCCGAGCATCAGTACCCCGAGAAGCCGCGCAGGAGGCATTCGGGACCCTCCTCTGCCGGCCTCGGTGTGCGACTGGTACGGTGAGCCCGGCGTACGCCGCCAAGGGGAGCAAGAGCCGGGCCAACGGCGGTGGCAGGCCGTCTCAATCGCCCCCTGCGAGTGCCGTTATGACGTAGTGTGGGGGCGTGAGCTCCGTCGAGCCGGTCACCGAAGGGCAGATCTCTCCCGCCCGCCGGTGGGCCATTACGTTCTCCGTGATGATGGTCACGGTCATGCAGGTCCTCGACTCGAGCGTGACCAACGTCGCGCTGCCCCACATGCAGGGCGCGCTCTCCGCCGGGATCGAGGAGATGTCGTGGGTCATCACCTCGTTCCTCGCCGCGAACGCCATCATCATTCCGGCGACCGGCTGGCTCTCGGCCCGATTCGGCCGCCGCCGTTTCTTCCTGATCTGCACGGTGATCTTCACCGTGAGCTCGTTCCTCTCGGGGATCGCACCGTCGCTAGAGTTTCTCGTCGCCATGCGCATCCTCCAGGGCCTCGGCGGCGGACCGGTCATCCCGATGGCGCAGGCGATCATGTGGGAGATCTTCCCGCTCCGGATGCGCGGCACCGCGATGGCGGTCTGGGGCGGCGGCATCATGCTGGCGCCCATTCTGGGGCCGACCGTGGGCGGCTGGATTTGCGACAACTGGTCCTGGCGCTGGATCTTCTATATCAACCTCCCCATCGGCATCATCGGGTTTCTGATGGTGAGCGTGTTCCTGTTCGATGCCCCGTTCATCACGAAGCCGCGCGGCATCGACCTCGCGGGGCTCGTCATGATGGTGGTCGGATTCGGCTTCTTGCAGCTCTGCCTCGACCTCGGCGAGAAGAACGACTGGTTCGATTCGGGTCTCATCCTCGGGCTGCTCATGCTCGCCGTCTGCGCGCTCGTCGCGTTCGTCATCCGCGAGCTGCTGGCCCAAGAGCCGATCCTCGACCTGAGCGTGTTCAACGACCGGAACTTCGCCGTGGGCACGATGTGCATCGCGCTGGTCGCCCTCGGTTTCAACTCGAGCGTGCTGCTGGTCGCGCTCTACACGCAGAAGATCCTGGCCTGGGACGCCTGGAACGCGGGGCTCGTGCTGGCACCGGGCGGGCTCGGCACCATGATCTCGCTCATGATATCGGGCCGCCTGGTGGCGCGCACGGATCAGCGTCTCATGCTGATCGGCGGCTGCCTCTTGAACGCGTTCGCCTCGACGATGATGACGAGCGTGACCCTCGGGATGGACTACTGGAGCCTCGCGTGGCCGCGATTCCTGCAGGGCTTCGCGATGGGCTTCATCTTTCCGCCGCTCCAGACGCTCACGCTGGCGACGATCCGCCTGGAGCGCCTGGGCAATGCGACCGCCGCCTACAACGTCGTCCGCAACGTCGGGGGCAGCATCGGCGTCGCGCTGGCCACCACGCTCCTCGTCCGGCGCAGCCAGGCGCATCAGAACACGCTCGTCGGCCACCTCAACATCTGGGACGCCGACACGTCGGCGAAGCTCAAGCAGTGGACGGCTCACTTCGTGAGCCAGGGCGCCGACTCGTACACGGCCGGCCGCCGGGCCCTCGCGATGCTGTACCGTAGCACCATCGAGCAGGCGCAGGTCATGGCCTACGCGGACGACTTCTGGCTGATCTCGGTCCTGTTCGTGTGCATCGTGCCGCTGATTCCTCTCATGCACCGGGTGCGCACCGACCAGAACGAGCGCGCGCGCGAGCGTCCCGGCCGGGTCGAAGCGCTGCCGGCGCCGGACAACTCGCCGATCCTCCCAGACCGCGGCATCGACTAGAGGCGGCGCAGCCTCCGCGCCGTTCGTACAGCGGGCTCTAACCGACGAGCTCCAGGAACGCCGCGACGATCTCTTCGGCGGTGTGGGCGCCGGCGCGCTTCGGCGCGCGGAAGAGGTCGTGGCCGGCGCCCGTGATGACGAGAAGAGACGTTCGTGACGGGACGAGGGCGCGCGCGGCCTCGATCTCGTCGAGGGAGCCGAATGGATCGCGCGAGCCGTGCGCGAATAGGGTGGGCGCGGCGATCTTCGGAAGGTGCGCCGTCCGGAGCTCGGCCGGGCGCCCCGGCGGGTGCAGCGGGTAGGAGAGCAGCAGCAGCCCGTCGACGAGCCCGGCCTCGCCCGCCGCCAGCATGCTGGCCTGACGGCCGCCGTACGACTGGCCGCCGAGAAAGACGCGGCCCCCCACGCGTGATCGCATCGCCGTCACCATGGCGCGCAGGCCCTCACGGTCGCGCGCCGCTCCCACCGGGCGCGGGGGCGCCGTGCGGCTCGCCTGCCGGAACGGCAGGTCGTAGCGCAGGACCGCGAGGCCCCGGGCGGCAAACGCCTCGCCGAGCGCCACCAGCAGTGGCGCCCGCGCGTTGCCGCCGGCGCCGTGGGTCAGCACGAGCCCGTCGCCGGACGGCGCCCGCGGCTGGTGGAGCTCTTCGCTCACGCGGGAACCCGCCGCCAACTAGGCGATGCGGCGGTAGATGACGTGGCGGCGATTGGTGGTGTAGGGGCGCACCTGCTCGGCCCAGCGTCCCTCCTCGACCGCCTTCGCCCACGCGTCGCTGGTGAGGACGGCCGGGCTCTCGATCTCGTAGAGCGCGTTGTAGGCGGGCTCGCTCTCGATCACGATCGTCTTCCGCGCGCCGCCGATCATCATCGTGACCGGCTCGCTCTTGAAGCGCGCGACCGCGATGACCCCGGGCACCCGAAGGAGCGCCGGCACGTGCTCGGTGTCGTAGACCTCGTTGAAGATCGCGTCCTTGTCCGAACGCACGCTCATGGCCGCGCTGAAGAGATAGCGAGTCTGCATCGGCATGCGAATGTCTCCTTGTCGGGAATTCGGATGGCCCCATCCTAGCTCATCATGTGGACTCGGCGCGCTTCACCACCAGCGGCGGGGGCGGCCGCGCGTCTCGCGGATTGTGGGGCGCGGGGAGGCCCGATGCTACGATGATCGAGGAGGATTTCATGACGTTCGGTGGCGTCGTTTTCCTTCTCGTCTTCGTGGGCTTCGTCCTGGCGATCATCCTCACGTACAACAAGCTCGTCGGCCTGCGCCAGCGGTCCGCGGAGGCGTGGTCGGACATCGATGTTCAGCTCAAGCGGCGCACCGATCTGGTGCCGAACCTGGTCGAGGCCGTACGGGGCTACGCCGCGCACGAGCGCGGCACGCTCGACCAGGTGGTCCGAGCCCGGGGCGCGGCCGTGACGGCGCAAACGCCCGAGGCGCGCGCACAGGCCGAGAACCAGCTGACCAGCGCCCTGCGTCAGCTCTTCGCGCTCGCCGAGTCATATCCCGACCTCAAGGCGAACCAGAGCTTTCGCGACCTCCAGAGCTCGCTCGCGGAGATCGAGGAGACGATCCAGAGCTCGCGCCGCTACTACAACGCCGTCGTGCGCGACTTCAACACCACGATCGACAGCTTCCCGTCCAACCAGATCGCGCTGTTCTTCCGGTTCGCCAGGCGGCAGTACTTCGAGCTCGAGCGCCCCGAAGACCGTCAGGTCCCGCGCGTCGCCTTCGGGAGCTGATCGCATCGGCCGGCTCGGCGCGCCGGCGCTCGCGCTGCCTTTCGCGCTGGCCTTCGCGCTGGCGACCGCGGCCGGCGCGGCGGCGCAGACGCGCGGGCAATTCGCGATCGACAGCTTCGTCACCAGCATCGTCGTCAACCGCGATGCCAGCCTGATCGTTCGGGAAGACATCACCTTCAACTTCCGCGGATCGCACCAGGGGATCTTCCGGAGAATTCCGGCGCACTACACGCGCGACGGGCTCGAGTACCCGCTGACCCTGAGCGGCATCGGGGTGTATGACGAGGCCAGCCGTCTGCTCCGGAGCGAGGTCTCGTACCCGGATCACGCCGTCTCGATCAAGGCCTGGGTGCCCGGCGCGGTCGACGCGCGGAAGACGGTCAGCGTCGTGTACCACGTGCGCCGGGGCGTGCTCGCCTACGAGGATCACGACGAGCTCTACTGGAACGCCACCGGCACCGACTGGAACGCGCCGATCGGGAACGCCGAGGTCTACGTGACGCTGCCAGCCGGCATCGGTGACGCCGAGGTGCGGACCTCGGGCTTCACGGGCCCGCTCGGCGCGGTCGGGCACGACTACGCGGTCGACCGCCTGCAGGACTACTGGCGATTCATGACGACGCGTCCGCTGCGCCCGCGCGAGGGCGTGACCGTGCTCGTCGGCTGGCCGCCGGGTCACGTGAAGCACCCGTCGGAGCTCCGACGGGCCGGATGGGTCGTCGCCGACCACTGGCCGCTCGCGCTGCCCGTCGTCGCGCTGGTCTGGGGAGGCTTCGTCTGGTGGGCGTTCGGTCGCGATCCGGGCTCGACGCGCTCGGTGAAGCCCGAATACGAGCCGCCCGCGGACCTGATTCCGGCCGAGGCGGGCGCGCTCCTGGACGAGCGTGCCCATCCGCGCGACGTCATCGCGACGGTCGTCGATCTCGCGGTGCGCGGCTATCTGTCGATCGAGCCGGTCACTACGGCGTTCGGCGCGCAGGACTTCATGTTCGGGCGGCTGAAATCGATCGGCGGCGATCCCGATCTGAAGGACTTCGAGCTCTTCGTGCTGGCCAAGGTCTTCGGCGGCGACTGGGACCTCAACATGCGCCTGCTGTCGGAGGTGCGGCACGACTACGACAACGTGTTTCCGCCGATCCGCGACCGGCTCTACCGTCTGATGGTCCAGGACGGGCTCTTCCCCGCGTCGCCGGGCCGCGTGCGCGCCGGGTGGATGTTCGCGGGCGCCGTCACGGCGGTGGCCGGCTTCATGCTGCCGTCCTGGGGACCGTCCTGGCTCGGCTTCTACGATACGTGGCTGCGCCTCGGGGCCGTCCTCAGCGGTCTGGTCTTCGTCGGCTGGGGCTGGGTCATGCCGCACAAGACCCGGCTCGGCGTGCAGCAACTGGCGCACGTGCGCGGCTTCCAGGAGTTCCTCGAGCGCGCGGAGAAGGATCGGCTCGCGCGCCTGCCGGCCGACACCTTCCACCGGTGGCTTCCGTGGGCGATTGCGTTCGGCGTCACCGAGCGCTGGATCTTCAATTTCCAGGGTCTCAAGGTCTCGGCGCCGTCCTGGTACATGAGCCGCGGTGATTTCTCGCTGCCGAGCTTCGCGCACGAGCTCGGCGCGTTTGCGCAGCGCGCGGAGGAAGCGATCCTCACGACGCGACGGGGTTATACCGACGCCATCGGTGCCGTCGGCGGAGGCGGTTTCTCGCGCGGCTCGTCCGGCGGCGGCATGGGCGGGGGAGGCGGCGGGACGTTCTGAGCGTCCGGGCCCCGCGGCCGGCGCCGTCGCCGGCGCCATGGCGCTGGCCCTCGGGCTCGACTACCATTCCCGGGAATCGAGCCTGCCCGTTATGGAGTGTGCGTGATGAGCTCACGCGGTCTGATCAAGATGCTCGTCGCCCTGGCACTTGCCGCTTCTCCCTGCGCCGCTCTGGCGGCGAGAAACAGATCACAGACATCAAACAGCTCGCCGGAACGGGGCAGGGCTGGGTGAACTCGCAGCTCTCGGGCTCCGAGCGGGTCGTGATGACCGTCAAGGAGGACGGAAGCTATCAAGCCTCCACGACGAGAGCCGGGGGAACGCTGACGGTCGGCAAGTACTATCTGCAAGGCGGCAAGGTTCGATACAAGTCCTCGCGGAGCGAAGGCGTCGTGGTGATCTCCGAGGACAAGGGCAAGACGACGCTGACCCTCACGCCCGAGGGCAGCTTCAACCCGGTGACCGGGCCAGCGTCCTACGAGCGGGTGAAGTAGGCGCGCGACGCACACGCGGGGGACCTCGCAAAGGTCAGCAGGGAGAACGCGACGAGCAGTCACTGATGAGGGACATTGGCGTGCCCTCCGGGAGAGGGATTTTAGCCGGCACTACCCCATCGATCTATCACATCCCTAACTTCTCGCCACGGCTTCCTCACCCATCCGATGTTCTTCGAGTAGAACGCCTCTCCAAAGAGCGGGAAGCGGATGAAGAAGCCGTCAAGGCTGAACTGGAGCCTTCCTTCGGCGACCCTCACAGAAAGGCCAGCCGTGTCCACTTTGATTCGCTTGGTCTTGATGATCATCGGCTCCTCCTTTCAATCACTCCATACGTGTCTAATGCCACCGCCCCTTAGCTCATAGTGGAACAAGTTCGCCCGATGTGCGAGCGGTAAGAAGCTCCTCGCCGTCCGGCCAACGACAAGGAGCCCTCGCGTCAAATCTAGTCCTCTGGTCGCCTTCTCATTCCTGCGAACAGCGCTGCGAGTCTCCAGCACGCTGGGTCTCGCTCCGAAGCGCGAGCGCCTTCCTGAACTCGACTCGGACCTGCGGCCACGCCTCCGCGCTCCATATCGTGTGCAGCATCACGCGCAGGACGCGGTCGATGCGGAGCCAGGGATGCCAGAGGCGCGTATCGGTGTCGCCGTCTCCGTTCATCTCGTCTAGAGTCTAGCGCTCTCGCGTGGGAGGACGCTTCGTGCTACGCTCCGGCTGCCTACACCCCGGCCTTACGGGTTGACGCCTCCGGGCGTCGAGACCCTGGTGATTTGGGCGTTGTTCCCATCGCCCGTCCACCCGAGGGGCCGCGTGTGTCACAGAATCGCTTCATGCGCCCGTCCGCGATCAGCTTGCTGTCGACGGCGCTCTCCTCCTCGTAACGGGACGCCGCCCTTGCCTGGCGAGCATCGAATCCGTTCGCGCGAGCCGAGAAGCCATGCTTCGGAGCCGCGCGACGTTGGCTCTGTCTCACCTGCGTCTGAGGCGAAGCGCGAATCTGTTGGGACCGCGGTGATCGACGAGGAATCTCTCCGTCTTCTCATCCACCGCAAGATCCGGGACGGTCGCTTGCCGCGTGACAGAGCATCGAGGGTCTTGGGGCTCCTGGCGTCGGTGGATGCTGCGACGGCTGCGATGAGCCGTTGGCGCCGACTCAAATGGTGATGTCAGTCTCGTGGCCGAGCAAGAAGACGTTCGCCCACCTTCACGCCGACTGCTTTCAGTTCTGGAAAGCGCTGGAGGAGGAAGCCATGACCGAGCTACGTCCCGAGCGCTGCTGCTGCGGGGGCTTGTACGCTGAACACGGCGGGGCGGGCAGGCAGCTTCTACTGCCCAACGGGCCAACGAGCGTTGTGCGAAGAGTGCATCAGTGAGGGCGGTCGGATCTGTCCGACTCATAGTTCCGCCCCGTTCGTAGTCTCAGCGGCGGACTTGAAGCTCCATCGGTAGGACCCTCTGCTGATCAGCCAACGCGGCCGTTCGGCGACTGGCGCATGGTCTCGCGGAGCGCGTGGAGCGCAACTTCCGCCTCTCGCAGCAGCACGTCCGCAGCATCGCTCAATTGGTGGCTTTGCTTCACCAGGTTTCGCGCCGCCTCACGCGCCGCGTGCGCCCTGCGTCGGACCACCACTGGAAGCATCGCGCAGCCGTAGAGGTGCGCCCGGATGCTGTCGGTCAGGTCTGTGTGGCACCACGGGCACCCGTGTGAACGGATGCCGAACGAATCAAGTGAGGCGACTTCACGCAGGTGGAACCTACCTGTGCAACGAACGCACTCAGCAACAGGGTGATCTCGACAGTAGACGAAGAGGAGTGTGCGTTCCTCGGCGCTCAGAACACGAGGCCGACGACAATCGAGATGGCCGAGAATCCCGAAGCCGAAGACGAGGGTGTCCTCTGGCGAGATCGTCCGAGAGCACTCCGGGCACGTCGCGGTCTGCTGTTCCGTCATTGGAGCACCCCAGGGCAAGAGGGGGACGGACTGACCTGCCGCCAGGGGGCACGACGCCAGTTCGCGTCACCCCGGATGCTCCAGTGGTCGGCGAGCAGGAGGGTAGCACCCGAGTCCAGGATGCGCTACGAGGTGTTTACCTGGCTGGCCTTCTTCAACGCCTCCCAGGCCGCGCGCGGCGTCGCGTGCCCAGGTGTGCGCTCCCACCCGGCGCCCGTCGCGCTGGTGGGCGAGTGCTCCATCCCAGTCACGTAGAATGTGGCCCGCCATCCGCGCTCATCGTACTGAGTCGATTGCAGGTCGTAGCCTTGGCGGTGCATCCCCACGGCCACCCGCCCGATGCCTGCCCACGAGTCGAGCCAGGTGCGCAGCGTCAAGCGCTGGGTTGGTGAGAATGACGACGGATTTTACCGACAGGACGGCTTCCGTGAGCAATTCGAGTCGCTTTGCAGATAGCTCATTCTGGAGGGTCGCAAGGCCGGTGATGTTCACCGCCCGGCCGTCCCAGGGAGTGGACGAGCCTCATTGCAACTGGGTCGTCCACCATCGTGAAGACGATCGGGGTATCTGACGTCGCTTTCTGGGCGGCCACGACTGCCGCAGGCGCGAGAGTGACAATGACGTCGACCTTCAGCCTGAGGAGTTCCGCCGCCAACTCGGGAAGTCTCTCGCCTTTACCTTCTGCGAAGCGCCAGTCGACGACGACATCCCGACCCTCGACGTAGCCCCGCTCGCGCAGGCCCTGCCGGAACGCATCCTCCGTTGCCGCCGTCGCGGCGGACCCCAGAGTTGGGCCGATCCGCCAGACCTTGCCAGCCTGCTGCGCCTCGGCGACAAGCGGCGCGAGAATGAAGCTGACAGTGAGAACGACCGCGAGCCCGATCAGCCGCATGGGCACCTCGCAGGGGATGGCTGGCGGGAGTCTAGCCGAAGCCCAGGACGCGCACCAGCCAAGCCTCGAGCGAGCCCACATTTACACGGGGTGTCGAGAGACTCAAAGATAGTCACGCTCGGGAGTGCAGTCGCGTTCGCTCCGAAATATTTCCGGATCTTCTCGACGAGGTTCACCCCGAATTCGGCTGGCACGTCATTGGCACAGTCACATCGCCAAGATGAAGGCAATCTGCGCGTGGTGCGAGAGCGAGGGCCGACCTAGCGATCTAGGTGAGCGCGAGCCGTTCTACAACCCCGCGACGACACACTGCATCTGCGCAGATCACCAAAAACGACTCCTCGAACTCCTTCCATCGAAGTCATTTCCGGATGCCGAAGTGCTCATCGTTGTGCGCCCAAACGACACGGCGCTCCGCGACTTTCTTCAGCGGGCTTTCGCCGGCCTGCGTGGTGTGAAGGTGATCATGGAGCGACGGGCTGGGGATCGCCGAGCGGCGCAGGGCCCCGTGGCCGACGAGCGCCGCCACCGGAAAGCGCGGCGGATTCGGCAAGGCGAGGTTTTTTCGCTCGGTTACACCGTTGTGCGATTCACGCCGAAGGCCACCACTCGATCTCGATAGGCTGGGCGAGAGAGTTCCTTCGCGCCACGAGCCCACCTGATCGAGCTTGGCCATGGTCTGGGGATCGGGCAAACCTGTGACGGGTTCGGAGAGACCATCGCGACGAATCAGAGGATGACGTGAGAATGTGTTCGGATGATTGGAAAACGGTTCGGCTTCACGACGCGTGCTTTCAGATCTGGGATACCGAGCGCCCGCCTGACAGACCAGCCTGAGACTCGCCGCAGATCGCCGTCGAGCAGGAACGCCTGTCGTCGGCCTCGGTCCCGCGCGTGAAGCTCTTCGCTGAGCACAACGCCAGGCAGGGATTCGTCGAGCGGGCGGACTTCGATACCGTCGTCTCGCGGCTGCCGGTGTACCTGCAGGACTACGCCCGGTTCGCGTACGGCTCGGGCTGGCGCAAGGGCGAGGTGGCGACGCTCGAGTGGTCGGCCGTCGATACGGGCACCACGCGGGTGACGCTCCGGCGGGAGCACTCCAAGAACGGCGAGCCCCGCGTGCTGCCGCTCGTGGGCGGGTTGGCTGAGATCATCGTCCGCCGTCGTCAGGATCGCGCGTACACGACGGTCACCGGAGAGACCGCGGAGTCGCGGTACATCTTCCATCGGCGCGGTGCCCCGGTCGGCGACTTTCGCAAAGCGTGGACCGCCGCGTGCGTCGCGGCCGGGTTCGCGAAACCGAAGCTGCGGCCGACGGCCACCCGGCGCTCGACCGCCAGGGCCAGCCGATCATGAGAGCCACGCTGATCTTCCACGATCTCCGGCGCTCAGCCGTCCGCAACCATGGCGGCCGGCGTCGACCACAGTGTGGCGATGCGCGTGACCGGGCACCAGACGATCAGTGTCTTCCAGCGCTACCGGATCGTCTCCGACGACGACGTGCGCGCGGCGCTTGAGCGGACGCAGGCGGCGCTCGCGAACGTGGTCGAGGGCCCGACTCCGGCAGGGCAGGGGCACAATTCGGGGCACAACGGAGCAGTCGTGATACACTCCCGGGGTCTAAGTCGTTGATTTCGGAAGCGGGCTCGTGGTGCAGCCTGGTTAGCACACTGGACTGTCAATCCAGAGGTCGCGGGTTCAAGTCCCGTCGAGCCCGCCATTTTTCACGCCGTTACGACGCACGAGATCCGGGCGCTCTCCGATACTGGGTGCCCGACTCTCCGATTTCACTGCGCGACCCCGGCGCAGACCGCCGGTCGGGTCGGAGTGAGGTTGCTCCGCGTGAGCTGCGTGAGCACGTTCATAAGATACGGCGCGAGCGATGATCGCCACGATCATCGTGGCCCTGATTGTAACGGTCACGGGCTGTTCCTCGATTTCAATCTGCGTCGAACAGGAAAGCGGCGTCTCGGCAAGCGAGGACGTGAGGAGAGCCCTTGCACCCTTACTCGCGGAGTCGCTCTAGAACCGCGGTTCGGAGTTCGTCGCCATCGACCGGCTTGATCAAGAACGACCGAAAGCCTGCCGCCCGCACGCGGGCGCTCCGCGTCCCGGCCGGGACCACGGCGATGATCGGCACCGTTCGTCCGACGCGGGTGTGGAGCTGCTGGAGCTGGGCGAGGAACTCGCCTCCGGCCATTTCCGCCGACGTCAGATCACAGACGATGACATCGGCCACGAGCGCCGCTCGGAAGGCGTCGGCGGCATTCGTAGCGGTGACCATCGCGCCGGAGAACTCCAGTACCGACCGAAGGAAGTGTTCTGCTATTCGCCATGCAGCACTCATTGGTCCCCCCGCCCTACTTGGTCGGCTCTAGGTCAAACCGCGCGAGGATCCTGCAGAGCCGAGCCGGCGCGCCGGCCGGTCCAGCCCGAGCTACGACTGAGACGGGGTGGGTGCGGAGTCCGGTGGTGAAGCGGAGGCGAACGACGAGGCCGAGTGGTCGTGCTTCTGATTCTTCCAGGGCACGGGCTCCAGACGGAGCCGCCGCACGGCCGCATGTGCCTTCGCTGCAGCATGGTCATCGTGGGCGCCGGCCGGCTTGCCAGAAGGCGTCATCGGCCGCAGCGGCGTGAGCGGTGTTGAAACGTCCGATTTGAACTGGACCACTCCGTCGACAAACAGGGCGTCCTTCTCGATGAAGAACACCCCAGGTGTCAACGGATCCGTGAAGTCGGCGGTGACGTAGAGCAGCAGGAGAAGCGTGAAGAGGCGAGCTAGGCGCCAGCGCGACCTCATGCCGACCGAGATTCTAGTCCAACCGTCGGAGCGCCGTCCAGGCGGAAGCCCGTTGTGTCTGCGCGGGACCTGAACTGCAATTGACTCGAGTAACGGTGAGGAACGGCACCGATGGCTAAGCTGCGCCCCGAGAAGAGTGAGTCGGCCACCAGCAAGGCCCTTCTGATGCGAAACTTCTCAGTGATACGACTCGGCCCAGCAAATCTCAAACTTGGGATGCCACGTTTGGTGGCGTATTGGCGCATCGCGGCTCGCGTTGCCCCAATTCCCAATAACTTAGCGCCGTGGCACCGGCTGTGCTTTCCAGCACGTCGGTATGCGGTGGCGACTGGGTCTCGGACTGGCTCTGGTTCTGAGTCTCTTTGCGGCGAACCACACCGTCGCTGGAGTCTTGGACGCTTCATGGACCGCTCCCACCAAGAACACCGATGGAAGTGCTCTGACGGATCTCGCGTCCTATCGCGTCTATTACTCGACCGGCGCCACAGCGTGTCCGGGCGCGACCTTCGTCTCGGTGGCCTCCTCGACCACGACGCCGCCGCCGAACCAAACGGTCACCTCCCGAGTCACGGGCCTCACGACCGGCTCAACCTACAAGGTCGCCGTCACCGCCATCGACACCCTCGGTAACGAGAGCGCCTGTTCGGCTGTCGCCAGCGCCGTCGCGCAGGTCGAAACCGCGGTCACACCGACTACCACCGTGAATTTCGGCAACGTCGCAATAGGTAGCTCCGCCACCCAGAGCTTCACTGTCCAGAGCACGCGCACGGGCACCGTCACCGGCACTGCCTCCGTTCCGGCGCCCTTCAGCATCGCCTCCGGTAGTCCGTTCACCCTCGTCGGCTCCGGCGCGACCGCGACCGTGACCGTGCGGTTCGCGCCGACCAGCACTACGACAGCGAGCACCAACGTCAACTTCACTGCCGACGGCGACACGGCGTCTCGGCTCGTGACCGGGACCGGCGTGTCCACGACGTCCACGTTGACGGTCTCCAAGGCGGGCGCGGGCAGTGGGACGGTGGCGAGCAATCCCGCGGGCATTTCGTGCGGCGCGGCGTGCTCCGCGTCGTTCGCGAACGGCAGCGTGGTCACCCTGACCGCCACACCCGGGGCCGGGTCGACGTTCACCGGGTGGAGTGGAGGAGGCTGCACCGGCACCGGCACCTGCGCCGTCACGCTGAATGCGGCGACCACCGTGACGGCGACCTTCATGCAGTCTTCGTTCGCGCTTACGGTGAGTAAGGCGGGCGCGGGCACCGGCACCGTCACGAGTGCGCCCGCGGGCATTTCGTGCGGCGCGGCGTGCTCCGCGTCGTTCGCGAACGGCACCGCGGTCTCGCTGACGGCCACACCCGCGGCCGGGTCGACGTTCACCGGGTGGAGTGGCGGTGGGTGCTCCGGCACGGGCACCTGCGCCGTGACGCTGAATGCGGCCACCACCGTGACGGCGACCTTCGCCGTTCAGAACTTCACGCTTACCGTAAGTAAGGCGGGCGCGGGCACCGGCACCGTCACGAGTGCGCCCGCGGGCATTTCGTGCGGCGCGGCGTGCTCCGCGTCGTTCGCGAACGGCACCGCGGTCACGCTGACGGCCGCACCCGCGGCCGGCTCGACGTTCGCCGGGT
>Ga0209058_1002381_pt1 | contig 15545 bp, 8 predicted proteins | sample GraSoiAngelo_147_FD_185904 | JGI IMG/M metagenome (GOLD analysis project Ga0209058, IMG submission 185904) | Grasslands soil microbial communities from the Angelo Coastal Reserve, California, USA - 14_1009_05_40cm (SPAdes) (version 2) | ecosystem: Environmental > Terrestrial > Soil > Grasslands ... | reverse complement strand
CGCCGGTGGGACAGGTGCCGTTACAGGTGGGCGGCGAGGTGCTGGCGCACGGGAGCTCGCAGACGCAGCCCGCGGGGGTCGCGACGCAGGACTCGCCGGTGGGACAGGTGCCGTTGCAGGTGGGGGCGCTGCCCTCGCACGGCGGAATGCAGACGTTGCCCGGGAAGCTGAGTGTGACGGGCCGCAGCGTGCCCTCGTCGATGCCGGCTGCTCGGGCCAGGTCGGTCAGCGGGTTGGTGTCGCTGGCGAGCACCGTGAGGTCCGGGCCGACGCAGGTCTCGCTCGGGGCGCAGGTCGCGCACATCGGCGGCCGGCACTCGGCGTCCGTCATGCAGAACTCGCTCGCCGTCGCACTGCAGTGGGGGTGGAGTGGCACGTTGACCTGATCGCCCAGCTGCCCGAGGACGACGACGCATGCGCCGCTCGCGGTGGCGGCGCAGTCGTCCTGCGACATGCAGAGCTTGCTCGGGTCGAGCTCGCAGTGCGGGCTCACGCGACAGACCCCGCCGCGACAGTCAAAGCAGGTCCCGTCCGGACAATCGCTGCGGGTCGGACACGGCAGGCCCGCCTCGATGCCGCCCTCGCACGTCGAGCCGATCGAGCACGAGCTGCCGGGGCACTGGTCATTCATCGTGCACATGCGGCCGGCGATGCCAGGCGTCGCGCTGGGGCGGCAGAACCCGAAGCCGGGCAGCAGATTGGGGGTGGGGACGATCGGCGAGCGGCTCGTGATCTCGTCGGTGATGGTGTCGAGGCGAATGCGGTCCACGGGGTCCACGCTGATCACCGTGATCGTACAGACCAGGGGCTCGCCCACGTTGGCGATGGGAATGGGCACGCACGGCGTGCACTCCCCGCCGGGGCACTGGTCCGCGGACGTGCACGGCGTCCCGCCATTGGGGCCGCCCACGCAGATGGCTGCGGTGCACACACCAGTCTCGCACTCGCTAGGATTGTTCGGGTCGCAGGGCATGCCCGCCGTCGTCCTCCCGCCGACGCAGACCGTCTGCAGCCCTCCGCCGGGACAGTCGGCCGCAGTCCTACAGGCGTCGCCGGCGTTGATGCCCGGGCAGCCGAACGTGGTGCCCTGGAGGCAGGCGAACCGAGTCGCATTGACGCAGGTCTTCTGGATCTGAGCGCCGTGCTGTGCGCGGGCGACCGAGTGTGGTCCTGCAGTGATCACGAGCAGGATCAAGCCGAGGCTCCCGCCAGTGATCCGCAAGGCTCGCGCTATGCTAGTCATCGTCTAGCACCCCTTGCGCGCGTTAGCTGTTTCGTGTGTGCCCGTTCAATACCACGCTACCGGCACCACGGGTCTGCTGAAAAGGACTAATCGAGGCGCAACGAGCTCATTAGGGCCGCTGATTCGTGGCGATAGCGCAACTGGCAAGGCAGATGCGCTGGCCGCGTCGAAGCCGTTTGAGCCCTATCTATGGAGATGGCTTCCGGCGGCGCTAGGGGGGTCGATCGTATAGGCGAACGAGAGAGCGCTCGAACGGACGCGCCGAATGATCATGATCGCGTAAGTCACGGCGTTTGCTGAGGACGCCGGACATTGTTGTGGACACGAGTCATCGAATGAACGGGCCAAAACGCAGGGCGCTTGTGAAGCTCGACCACGTATCGGTGGCGCGCTTCTTGCGACCGCCGACCTCCCGCACGGAGGTTCCGGATGGGTGTGAAGCGGTGGTGGCAGCTGACAGTGCCCGTGTTCCTCCTCGCCAGTACCGTCGGTGCGACCACGTTCGGCACGTTCACCACCACGACGTTTACGACCACTACGTTGACGGGGACGACATCCACCACGTCGACGCTGGCTGGATCGCTCGCCCCGGTCGCGAACGCCGGTCCCGACCAGTTCACCCAGACGCTCAGCACGCTCACCTTCAACGGCTCGGGCTCCTTCGACCCGGGCGGGACGATCGTCTCGTATGCGTGGAGGTTCGGCGACGGAGGGACCGCCTCCGGTATCGCCGTCACCCATGCCTATGCCACGGCGGGCGTCTACACCGCCACGCTGACGGTCACGGACAGCCGCGGCGCGAGTGCCAGCGACACAGCCGTCGTGCGGGTCGCCGATCGTCCGCCGGTGGCCAATGCGGGTCCCGACCAGTCGGGAATCCTCGGGAGCGCCGTCACGCTCAGGGGCTCCGGTTCCGATCCGGACGGTACGATCACATCCTATAGATGGGACTTCGGGGACGGCGCCTCGGCCAGCGGCGCAACCGCGAGCCACGCCTATGCCACAGCGGGCACCTACACGGCGAAGCTCACCGTCACGGACGATCGAGGGGCGCAGGCCAGCGACTCGGCGCTGGTCGCGATCGCGGGGTCAGCTGCTGGCACACCGTGGGCGCGCGGCTTCGGCGGCGCGGCGAGCGACGTGGGCTACGGGCTGGCGGTGGACTCGAGCGGGAATACCGTGATGACCGGGCGGGTCGAGAGCGGCGTGGACTTCGGCGGCGGGGTCGTGTGCCAGCCGGCCACGGTGTTCGTGTCCAAGTACTCGCCGACGGGCGCCAGGCTGTGGTCGAAGTGCCTCGGTGGCGTGCGGGGCGGGGGCACGGGGCGGGCCGTCGCCGTCGACGGCCACGGCAACGTGCTCGTGACCGGGAAGTTCGGTGGCTCGGTCGATTTCGGCACGGGACCGCTCACCAGCGCCGGGGCCAGCAGCATCTTCGTCGCCAAGTACTCCGCGGCCGGCGTCCCCGTCTGGTCGAGGGCGTTCGGCGGCGGGTTCAACGACGTCGGCAACGGGGTCGCCGTCGACGCCGGCGGCAACGTCGTGATCATCGGGACCGCCGCCGGCACGGTGAACTTCGGCGGCGGGCCGATCGCGGCCAACGGCTACACGATCGTCGTGGCCAAGTTCTCGCCTGCCGGCGGGCACCTCTGGTCGAGGGGCTTCGGGGACTCGTTCTCGAACTCCGGCAATGCCGTGGCGGTGGACCCGAGTGGCAACATCGCGGTGACCGGCGCGTTCTCGGGCCCGGCCGACTTCGGCGGCGGTACGCTGTTCAGCTCCGGCGTCGACGTCTTCCTCGCCAAGCTCTCTCCCGCCGGCGGGCACGTCTGGTCGCGGCACTTCGGGGCCGTGCTCGCGGTCCATGCCGGCAACGGTGTGGCGTGCGACGGGAGCGGCAACGTGCTGGTGACCGGGTCGTTCGAAAACTCGATAGACCTCGGCGGCGGCTGGACGAGGAGCTTCGCGCACAAGGATATGTTCGTCGCGAAGTACTCCCCGGCGGGCGCATATCTCTGGTCGAAGCTCGCCGGCGGCTTCTACGACGACGCCGGCAAGGCCGTCGCGGTGGACCCGATCGGCAAGGTGGTGGTGACCGGGACGTTCCAGGCGGCGGTCAACTTCGGGACCGGGTCCCTCATCAGCGCCGGCCGGAGCGACATCTTCGTGGCGCGGTACTCGGCGGATGGCGTCCCGCTCGCGACGCAGCGCTTCGGCGGCGCGGATTCCGACGCCGGCAACGGGGTGGCGGTGGATCGCAGCGGGAGGCCGGTGGTGACGGGCTCGTATCGGCTCGGGCTGGACTTCGGCGGCACGGTGCTCGGCGGCGCGGGCATGGACGATATCTTCCTCGCGCGCCTCCGGTAGCTAACTAAGCTGGGCATGTGCGGCGCGCGCGTTCCTCGCCGCTTGCCCGGCCGGAGGGCGTCGCACGCGAGACCGTGCGCCGATCGTTAAGGCTCGCTCGGGCGCCCCGCCTTCTCGTCCGTCTCCGCGGCTCTTCCACGCCATGATCAGCGACGATCTCCGGGCAAGGGATGATGCCGTCGGGGACGTTCTATGCTCGCGCCGCTACGGGACGGCATCACCCTGCACGGTACGGTGACCGCCGCCACTTGGCGACGACGACGGGGATAATCTTCAGGGCTCCCGCTCGAGCGCGAGCGCGCGCCGTTGACGATCCGTCCCCCCCCGGTCGCGGCCGCTAAAAGGGAACCGAGCCGGCGCAGTATGCTTGCCCGTTGTTGGTGTCGAGGAACGACTCCGCCGCCGCCCGCAGGCCCGGCGCGTTCGAGATGGCGCAGCCCCCGCAGCCCCTGATCACCAGCTTCCCGATGGCGGCGTCGTATTTCTCCTTGGCCCCCTTCCCAGTCGACGGATTCGATTCGCAGAGCTCGTCGTCGAGCGGAACGCCCTTCACGCCCGAATCAGCGGACTTGATGTGGCACTTGATGACGTTCGCGACGTACTTGCTGAGCACTTTCGCCACCCCGTCCTCGCACTTCCCGGTGCCCGCATCGGGCGGGACGAAACCGCTGTCGTCGCCACCCAGGAAGGGCGTGCTTCCCGCGCAGTAGGACTGTCCGTTGTTGCTCTCGAGGAACGACTCGGCCGCCGCCCGGAGCCCCGGCGCATTCGTGGTCGCGCAACCGCCGCACCCCTTCGCCACGAGCTTCGCGATGGCGGCGTCATACTTCTCCTTGGCGCCCTTGCCCGTCGACGGATTCGACTCGCAGGCCTCGTCGTCGAGCGGCGCGCCTTTCACGCCCGCGTCGGCCGACTTCACGTGACACCTGACGACGGCCGCCATGTACTTCGCGAGCGCCTTCTCGACACGGTCCTCGCACTTCCCCGTGGTCGCGTCTGGGGGGACGTAGCCCGTGTCTTCCAGGGTTGTCGTGGTGGTCGTCGTGGTCGTGGTGGTCGTCGTGACCGCCACCACCGTCGTCGTGGTGGTCGTGTACGGGCAGCCCGGGTCGTTCGGGAGGGGGGCGGGTGCCGTCGGCACGGTGGTGGTGAGCGAGGGCGAGTTGTCGAAGTCGAACAGGTCTTCGAGCGTGTCCGCGTTCTGGTCACGCGCGGTCAGGAACTGCGAGCCGAGGAACCGCTTCTCGATGAAGGCGAGCATCGAGGTGTGATCCCCGATCGTGTGGGAGACGTACTGCGGCTTCGAGAACGGCGACACCGCGACGAACGGAACGCGGAAGCCGAGCTGATTGAAGTTGGCGCAGGCCGCCGGGTACGGCCCCGTCGGGGTGAAGCCCGGACAGATCGCCGCGGCGTCGGACTGGCTGACGCTGCACTGGACCCCTCCTCCGGGTTGCTGGCTGGCGGGCGGGTTCGAGAGATCCGCGCACTGCCCCGGGTTGATGCCGTCGGGATTCAGCGCGCCGCCCTGGGGAGCTTGCGGCGGCGCGACGTGGTCGTAGAAGCCGCCGTGCTCGTCGTACGTGAAGAAGATGACGGAGTCACTCCAGTTCGGGCCGTTCCGCACCGCGTTGATGACCTGCCAGACGAAGAACTCGCCTGCGCGGATGTCCGTGGGCGGGTGCTCGTCGTTCTCCGTCGGGCCGACGAGGATCGGATCGACGAACGAGATCGTCGGCAGCGTTCCGGCCGCCGCGTCGGTGAAGAAATTCGGTGTGACGGGCACCGCGTTGGTGTTGTTGAGCCGGAAGATGAACGACGTCGGGAGGTTCCCGTAGTAGTTCTTCCAGGAGACCACGTTCGCGTCGAGGAGGTCGAAGATCGTGCCGGTGATCGGCTTGTAGCTGTTCGGGACCGGCGGAATGATCTCGTTCGTCGTGAGATGGCCGAACGACGTCGCGGCCATCTCGTAGGAACGGTTCGGGAACGTCGGCCCGACGACCGAGCAGAAGTAGCGATCGTTCATCGCGAACGTCTGGGCGATGCCGTAATAGAAGGGAAGGTCGTCCTCGTTGTAGAAGCCGATCGTGTCGTCGTCGGTCAGGGTCTCGCCGGAGTCGATCTGCTCCTGGGCATCGTTCACCAGGACGAAGCCGTCGTTCGGGCTGAACAGGAGCGCACCGGCGGGGCTGCTGTAGTTCGCCTCCTGGTGGCTCCCCTGCCAGTTGTGCTGGAGGTCGGGCCCGGTGCAGTAGCGCGGATCGTGGAAGGCGTACGCCAGCGACGCGTCGTCGTCGAGGTTCGAGTTGCTGCAGCTGTAGTTCCCGCTCATATCCCGCGTGCAGGTGAGCCCGTCGACGCAGCTATGGTCGCTCGGGGCGCACGGTCCGCCGTGGTAGGGCGATCCGGTCGCGTAGGGGAGCACGCCGAAGTAGTTGTCGAAGGAATGGTTCTCCATCATCACGATGATGACGTGATTGACGTTCCCGAGATTGCCGTCGGCGTGGACGACGCCGGCGGTCGCGAACAGGAGCGTCAGGGCGGCCAGCGCGGCGACGGCGGGGCGTGAGCTCGGCATTGGGGTCTTCTCCATCTCCGGTTCGTTCACGGTTCTTTTTCCGAACTAACGACTGGGTGTACGCCACCCGTGCGCGCGCCGTCAACGTAAAAAAGAGAGGCGGCCGCCCGCGCCCCCGAAGCGCCCCTGCGCCCTACTTTCCGGCGAGACGATCGTCGCGGCGCGACCCGCCCGTGATCGCGGCTCAGGGGACGAACTCGTCGGCCCCGATGTCGCACGTCGCGCCCGACGGCCGGGGATCGCCGTCGACGTCGGTTGCCACGTCGTCCTGCCCTGACAGACAGCGGCGCGCGCGTTGTCATCGCTCCTTCCACGTCCAAGCTCGGCACGTCGCACGCGCAGTCCGAGATCACCGCCCCTACCTGCCGCGATCGCATACGCCCGCCGGCTGTGCCATAGGCGAAGGTGGATGACCACGGCGGAGCTGCTCGTCCGCTGCCTCGAGAACGAGGGCGTCGACTGGGCCTTCGGCGTGCCCGGGGAGGAGACGCTCGCGCTGCTCGACGCGCTGCTCGACTCCGATATCCATTTCCTCCAGACGCGCCACGAGCAGGGTGCGGCGTTCATGGCCGACGTGCAGGGGCGGCTCAGCGGCAAGGCGCGGGTCTGCCTCGCGACGCTCGGCCCGGGCGCCACCAACCTCCTCACGGGCGTCGCCGACGCCAGCATGGACCGCGCGCCGCTGGTGGCGATCACCGCGCAGGCGGGCACCGAGCGGTTCCACAAGGAGTCGCATCAGTACCTCGACCTGCTCGCGCTCTTCCGGCCGGCGGTCAAGTGGAACGCGCAGCTCGTCCGTCCGGCCGTGGTGCCCGAGGCGGTCCGCAAGGCCTTCAAGGTGGCCCAGACGGAGAAGCCGGGGGCCACGCACCTCGACCTGCCGGAGGACGTGGCGGAGGCGACGGCGCCGTCCGGCCTCGGGCCGCTCCTCCCGCAGCAGCCCTTTCCCACCGAGCCGCTCGAGCAGCAGATCGAGCGCGCGGCGAGGATCGTCTCGGAGGCGCGCGATCCGATCATCCTCGCCGGCAACGGCGTGGCGCGCGGGCGGGCCCACGAGGCGCTCAGGCACTTCGCCGAGACGCTCGGCATCCCGGTGGCGGAGACCTTCATGGGCAAGGGAAGCCTGCCGGACCGCCACCCGCTCTGCCTCGGCACCGTCGGCCTCCAGCAGCGCGACTACATCTCCTGCGGGCTCGACGGCGCGGACGTCGTCATCTGCGTCGGCTACGACCTCGTCGAGTACGCCCCGGCGTGCTGGAACCCCGGGCACGACAAGCGCATCGTGCACGTCGACCCGTCGCCGGCGGAGGTGGATACCGCGTACCAGGTGGCCGTCGGCGTGCAGGGCGCCATCGCCGCCTCGCTCCCGCGGATCGCCGCACGCGCGTCGGCGCGGGCCGAGGCCCGCGGCATGACGCGGGCGAGCGAGCTGCGCGACGTCATCCGGAGCGAGCTCGAGGCCGAGTCGGGGAGCGACGCCTTCCCCCTAAAGCCGCAGCGCGTGGTACGGGAGCTGCGCGCGGCGCTCGGCGACGACGACATCCTGGTGAGCGACGTCGGCGCCCACAAGCTCTGGATCGCGCGTCTGTACCCGTGTGCGGCGCCGAACACCTGCGTCATCTCGAACGGCTTCGCGAGCATGGGCATCGCACTCCCCGGCGCGATCGGCGCCAAGCTGCTCCACCCCGAGAGGCGCGTCCTCGCGGCGTCCGGCGATGGCGGCTTCCTGATGAACGTGCAGGAGCTGGAGACGGCGCTGCGGGCGCGGACGCCTGTCGTGACCGTCGTCTTCGAGGACGGCGCCTACGGGGTCATCAAGTGGAATCAGCTGAGACGCTACGGGCGGCCCGCCTTCGTCGACTTCGGCAACCCCGATTTCGTGGCGCTGGCGGAGGCCTTCGGCTGCCGCGGCTATCGCGTCACCGCCGCGGCCGAGCTCGGGCCCATCCTCGAGGATGCCTTCCGGCAGGCCGTCCCGGCGGTGGTCGCCTGTCCCGTCGACTACGGCGAGAACATGCGGCTCACCGAGAAGTTGGGGGCTCTCGTGTGCCCCGTCTGATGCGCCGCAGGAGGCATCCATGAGCATCCGGTCCGTCAACCCCACCACCGGCGAGGTGCTGGAGACCTTCGCCGAAACCACTCCGAAGGAGACCGAGCGCCTGCTCGACGACGTGCACCGTGCCTTCCTCGACTGGCGGCGACGGCCGATCAAGGAGCGTGCGCGGGCGATCGGGGATGCGGCGCGCGTGCTGCGCGCGAAGAAGGCCGCGTACGCCCGCACCATGGCGCTCGAGATGGGAAAGCCGATCGCGCAGGGCGAGGCGGAGGTCGAGAAGTGCGCCTGGGGCTGCGACTATTACGCCGAGCACGCCGAGGAGTTCCTCGCCCCGCAGCCCCGCCGGACCGACGCACGCCGGAGCTACGTCCGCTTCGACCCGCTCGGTCCCGTGCTCGCGATCATGCCGTGGAACTTTCCCTTCTGGCAGGTCTTCCGCTTCGCCGCCCCGGCGCTCGTCGCGGGCAATGCGGGGATCCTGAAGCATGCCTCGAACGTGCCGCGCTGCGCGCTCGAGATCGAGCGGGTCTTCCGGGAAGCGGGCCTGCCCGAAGGTGTGTTCCGCACCGTGCTCGTCGGGCCGGAGGGGGTCGGGTCCATCATCGCCGACCCGCGCGTGCGCGGCGTCACGCTGACCGGCAGCGACCGCGCCGGGAGCCGCGTCGCGGAGCAGGCCGGGCGCGAGCTCAAGAAGACCGTGCTCGAGCTCGGCGGGAGCGACCCGTTCGTCGTCCTGGAGGACGCCGACGTCGCGGCCGCCGCGCGCACCGCCGCCGAGGCGCGTCTCATCAACAACGGCCAGAGCTGCATCGCCGCCAAGCGCTTCATCGTCGTCGACGCGGTGGCCGAGCCCTTCCTCGACCTCTTCGTGGCCGAGATGCGATCGCGGCGGATGGGCGATCCGCTCAGCCCCGAGACGCAGGTCGGTCCGCAGGCACGCCACGACCTGCGCGACGACCTGCATCGCCAGGTGGAGGAGTCGGTGCGGCGCGGCGCCGAGGTCGTGCTCGGCGGGCGGGTGCCGGAGGCGCCGGGCGCGTTCTATCCGCCGACGGTGCTCGTCGCCGTCCGCCGGGGGATGCCGGCGTTCGACGAGGAGACCTTCGGTCCGGTCGCGGCCGTGATCCGGGCCCGGGACGAGGCGGAGGCGATCGCGCTCGCCAACGACTCCCCGTACGGCCTCGGGGCGTCGCTGTGGACGCGCCACGACGGCCGGGCGGAGCGACTGGCCGGCGAGATCGAGGCGGGCTGCGTGTTCGTGAACGGGCAGGTCCGGTCCGACCCGCGGCTGCCGTTCGGAGGCGTCAAGCGGTCGGGCTACGGGCGGGAGCTGTCGGAGTACGGCATTCGCGAGTTCGTCAACATCAAGAGCGTCGCGATATTCTGACGCCGCCGTGAGTCCCGTGACGCTCGTCGTCCAGCCGGGGATCTCGCCGGCCGCGAGCCTCGGTGCGGATGCCGGCGCGCTCGCTGCCGGGGCGCTGGTCATGCGCGTCTACGAGTTCGCCGGCGACGTTCTCTCGCTCGGCCGCTATCACCTGCTGCCGCCGGGGCGCCCCGGCACGCGCGTCCGCCTGCACCGCCGCCACTCCGGCGGCCGCGCGACGGCGTTCGGCGACGGGTTCGTCGGCCTCGCCCTCACCCTCCCGCACCGCTCGGCGCTGGTCTCGGCGGAGCCGCTCGCGCTCGCCCCCGACCAGGTGATGAACCGCTGCGTGCGGGGCATCCTCGAGGGGCTGAAGGCGGCCGGCGTGGCGGCGTTCTACCCCGGCCGGGACCTCATCACCGTGGATCGGCGGCCGCTCGGACTCGTGACGTTCGAGGTCAGTCCGACCGGTGTGCTCCTCTTCGAGGCGATCCTCGCCAACCGGCGTGACTTCGGCCTCCTGCCGGCGTTCCTGGACGAGCTGGATCCGGACGGGGTGGTCTCGGCCGAGATGCTCACCGCCGACGGCACGACGTCGCTGGGGCGCCTGGGAGCGACGCTGTCGCTCGACGACGTCGCGGCGCTCGTCCGGCGCGGCTACGAGGAGGTGTTCGGATTGACGTTCGAGGCCGGGGAGGCGCCCGCGCCAGCGCCCATCGACGGGGACCGCTGGCTCCGCCAGCGGGCGCCGCGTCCGGAGCTCGACCGGCAGGCGAGAACGCGCACGCAGCTCGGCTGCCTCGAGGCCCATTTCATGCTGGATGGCGTCAGGATCGCCGACCTCGCGCTGGCGGGCGACTTCATCGCGAACTCCCCGGCGATCGAGCAGCTGGAGCGGGAGCTTCGCGGCTGTCGCGCGGAGCGCCGGATGCTGGACGACGTCGTGACGCGCGTCTTCGCGCGGCCGGAGAACTTCATCCTGGGCGTCGGACCGCTCGAGACGATCGCGGCAACCATCATGCGCGGCGTGCCGACATGACGGGCGTGGCGGACCGGCTCCGCAGCCCGAGCGTCGAGGACCGTGTCGCGGCGATCGCCGAGCTTGGCCATGGCGACGCCGGCACCGCGGAGCTCGAGGCGCTCGCCCTCTGCCTCGGGCACGACCGCAAGGTCGTTCAGCGGCGCGCCGCCGAAGCCTTCGCGGCGCTCGACCGTCGCGGGACGCCCGTGCGTGCCGTGCTCGCTGCGGCGCTTCGCTCGACCGCCGCCCGCCAGCGCTGGGGCGCGGCGTACGCGCTCGCGCTCCTCGGCGCGCCCCCGCGCGACACGCTGCCCGTGCTCCTCGAGACGCTCGGCGAGGACGACGGCGACCTGCGCTGGGCGGCGGCGAGGATCGTGGTCCGCATGCGGGACGAGCCCGAGCTGGTCCGCATGCTCGCGGAGCTCGCCGCGCGCGGCCGGGGGCCGCAGCGGAAGATGGCGCTCTACTGCATCCGGGACCTCGGGGCGCCATCGACCGACGCGGAGGGCGTCGCCGCGGCGGCGCTCGGCGATCCCGACGTGGGCGTCCGGCTGGCGGCCCTGTCGACCCTGCCGGCGGTCGCGGTCGACCGCGTGACGGCGTCTCGCCGTCTCCTCTCGCTGCTCGAAGACCCCGACGGCGGCGTGCGGCGGGCGGCAGCCGTCGCGCTCGGCGAGCTCGGCACGAACTCGGAGGAGGTAGTAGCGGCGCTGCGCGCCGCGGCGGCGAGCGAGGATGCGTCGCTCAAGCGCGCGGCCGAGCGAGCGCTGCGGCGGCTCGGCTGAATGGTCACCGCCTCGCACGGCTCGGTGCGCCGCCGGAGCACGATGATGTGCGGCGAGACGGCGCGGACCAGGGGAGGGCCGAAGAGCTGCGGGCTGCGGAACTCGGCGGCGCGCTCGTAGCAGAGCTCGCCACGCAGCAGCGCCGCGAGGACGCGCCGCTCGGGGCGTGGAGGGGGCCAGAAGTACTGGCGGTAGCGGGCGCTCGTGAGCACGATCAGGTCCGGCGGTCCGGACCCCGGATAGTGGAGCCCGTCGGGCCCGAGCGTGAGGCGTACCACGGGACGCGTCGGCGCGAGGCGCGGGAGGTAGGACGGCTCCGCGTCGGTGCCGATGACGCCGGAGGGGGCGTGGGCGGCGAGCCAGCTCTCGGCAGGGTAGCGCGCGTCGGTCAGGAGGCGCACGTCCATCGACGCGCCGCGAGCAACGCCGACGGCAACGACCACGCCGACCAGGGCGCGCCTCGCCGAGACACCCCGCGCTCCCGGCTTGCCCCAGAGGGAGGCCAGGCCGAGGCCGGCGAACGGCGCCAGCGCGGCGACCAGGGGGAGCGTGTAGCGCGGCACCGCGTAGAGGATCGGGATCATGAACGTCAAGTAGTAAGAGAGGCCCATCGCGAGCGGCATCTCGGCCCCGGGCGTGCGACGCACGGCTGCCAGGACGAGCCCTGCCACGCCGGCGAGGGCGAATGGCCATCCCAGCGTGCTCGCCGTGGCGCTGGCGGTTCGGAGGCTGACGCGCACCACGCGCGCAGCCGAGAGCGGGACGCCCGCGTAGGGATTGGCGGGGCCCGTCAGCTGGCGCGCGTGCCCCAGGTAGCCGCTCGGATCGACGGCGAGGAGGGATGCCAGGGCGTAGACGGCGGCGAACGAAGCCAGGGCCGCGAGTAGCGCCGTGTCGAGCGGCCTCCCCGCCTGCCACCGTCGCCAGAGAATCGGCACGGGGAGCAGCGCGAAGCAGGCGTAGGCCTGGTCCTTGGTCGCGATGGCGAGCGCGGCAGCCGCGCCCAGGAGCACGTGTGTCCTGACCGCGGCGTCCCCGCGCACGACGCGCACCGCCAGCCAGAGCCCTGCCGTCGTCCAGCAGAGGTACGGGATGTCGAGGTTGGTCGTGTGGGCGTAGTAGACCGTGACGGGCGAGGAGAGCAGGACGAGGCCGGCGAGGACGGCCGCGCGGAGGCCGAACAGCTCCGCCGCGGTGAGCGCCGTGAACACCACCGTCGCCACGCCCATGGCGACGCTCACCAGCCGCGCGAGGAGCGCGAGCCGGCCGAGCGCCAGCAGCGGGTGCGCCAGCCCATACGGGTAGACGGCACCGATCGCCCCGATCTCCCCGCGAAGCCGGAGCCAGGCCACGTACGGGGCCTGGACGAGCGCGAGCAGCAGGAAGTGGAACGGCGGGTACTTGCCCCACCACTTCTCGGCGTGCAGCACGTGCCAGGCGAGCGCCAGCGGGCCGAGCGGCGACAGCCCGTCGGTCGCCCAGTCGCCGGTCGGGTGCGGCAGGCCCCACCCGATGCCGACCACGTCGAGGACGACGGCGAGGGCCGCCACGCCGGCGAGCGCCAGGGTGAGGTCGCGGTTCCTGCGCACGGTCGCCCCGAGGCCTCGCTGGCTCAGCCGCACCGTCCGTTGACGCAGGTCTCTCCGGTCGCGCAAGAATTGCCGCAGCGGCCGCAGTGACCCGCGTCGGTGTCGGTGTTGACGCACCGACTGCTGCACACCGTGCGGCCCTCCGGGCAGACACACTGCCCGGACACGCAGGTGTCGCCGGGGATGCAGTTGTGACCGCACTGTCCACAGTTCGCAGGACTGGTGTCCAGGTTGACGCACTGGCCGCTGCACACGTGGTGGTCCTCCGGGCAGACGCATTCTCCGGAGTCGCAGGTTTCCTGCGGCTTGCAGGCGAGGCCGCACTTCCCGCAGTTGGCGGTGTCTGTGTCCGGGTTGACGCAGACGCCATTGCAGACGTCGTTCTCCGTCGGGCAGATGCAGCGGCCCGAGGAGCACACGTCGTTGGTCGGGCAGGCGATCCCGCAGCGCCCGCAGTTCCTCCGGTCGGCGTCCAGGCTCACGCACCGCCCGTTGCAGATATCCTTGCCCGCCGGGCAGACGCACCGGCTCGACGTGCAGACGTCGCCCGCGGGGCAGACTTTCCCGCAACCGCCGCAGTTGGCCGCGTCGGCGGCGATGTTGATGCAGCGCCCGTTGCACATTTCCCGTCCCTGCGGGCACACGCACCGGGCGGCGGTGCAGATGTCGCCGGCGGGACAGACGCGCCCGCACTGGCCGCAGTTGGCGGGGTCGCTCTCGAGGTTCAGGCGGCTCAGGCATTTGCCGCCACACGCCTGCAGGCCGGAAGGGCATCCGCAGTTCCCGGTGAGGGCATCACAGGCCGGGATCGTGCTGATGGCCAGCGCCACGGGCCGCCCTTGAACCTCGACGCTGTTCACCTGGTTGGTTCCCACATCGATCCTCGAGACGATGCCCTTCAGCCCGGTCGAATCCCCGTGCACGACGAAGACGAACCTGCCGTCCGGGGTGACCGCGAGCGCCTCGGGCTTGGTCCCGTCGAGCCGCAGCACCCTCACCGCCCCGGGCGCGCCGCCCTTCAGGATGTCGAACCTGGCGACGAGCGGCTGCGTGCGGTCCGTTATGTACGCGAGCGTCCCGCTCGGCGTGATGGCCACCTTGTCGGGGATGAAATTGACGGGAAAGAGCCCCGTGGTCGGCTCGACCGCAGCCGTCGTCCCCGATTCGGAGAGTCTCACGATCGCTCGATCCGCCGTCACCAGGCCGAACGTCCCGATGGTCCCGTTGGCGCCGACTGCCAGATCGTGAGGGAGAAAAGCGCTGCCGAGGCCCTGTGCCACGGGATGGAGCCTTCTCCCGCGGCGCTTGATCGCGCGGTCGATGACGCTGACGAACCCTCCGGAGGCATCGGAGGTGGTGATGACGACGAACCGGCTGTCGGGCGTCACGGCGATCCCGTTGGCAGACACGCCCGCCAGCGGGACGCTGTGCGCGAGGGCCGTATGAGGTGAGCCGGTAAAATTAAATGTTATGAAGTTGAGCTCGGACGCAAACGCGTGATGCGAGACCACCTGGTCCGTCCCCGCCAGGTAGAGGCGGGCACCGTCGGGCGTCATGGCCATCAGGTCCGGAAATCTCCTGATCCCGTCCGAGTCGCCGTTGCAGGGCTCACAGAAGATATGGATGATCCCGTGGCGCCCGAAGTGAAACACGGCGACGGTGCGGTTCTCGTGGTTGAGGACGTAGGCGAGGGGCCGATGCGGGTCGACGGCGACGGCGACGGGCCCGAAGCCGACGGCCACGGACCGGTCCACCTTGTGGTCGCCGATGCGGATGAGGTCCAGCCGGCCGAACTGACCCTTCTGGGCGCGGCCGGTGACCAGGACGAGCTTGAACCTCGCGGCCACCGTCACCGCCGTCGGCTCGACGCCCAGGGGGACGGGGTCGCCCAGCACGGCCATGGTCGCCGCGTCGACCACCGAAAGGGAATTGCTCCCGGCGCTCGCCACGTAGACGAAAGGCTGAGCTGCCGCCGCGATGGGGCCGAGGGCCACCATGAGCAGAGCCAGCAGGAACCGGTGGAGCAAGCCGGTGCGTGCCTGCGGATGACTGGTCCTCGGCTCCATGTCGTCCCCCTCTTGTGATTCCGCGTGGCTTATCGCCTGGTGAGCCGGCGATACGCCGCGGCGGCCGGGGACACGCAGGCGCCCGCGCCGACCGGCACGCGCCTGCTGACGGTGCGTCGGAAGAGGTTGGCCATCACCTCGCGTCCCCGTCTACGATCTCGCGATCCGTGGCGGGAAGGGCGTAGCAAGGCCGGGACCGGCGTTGGTCATGACCGGCCGACGAGAAGGACCCGGGAAGCGGCCGGGTGTCCTAGCTGCCGATCTGCTCGGGCGGCAACCCGCAGGAGCGGCCAGTGCGGCCCCGAGGTGAGGCTGCGCGAGTAACGTAGGGGCCCGCAAAAACAAGGCATTTGCTTCGGCGCCGGTCGCCGGGCGGGGAGGTCAGGGCGGGTCAGGCGGGCGCGGACCCGGGCGGCGAGGCGGTCTCGGCGGGGGTGGAGCAGGCGTGGCATGTCCCACCGTCCCGCCGAGGCG
>Ga0209058_1002379_pt1 | contig 15548 bp, 15 predicted proteins | sample GraSoiAngelo_147_FD_185904 | JGI IMG/M metagenome (GOLD analysis project Ga0209058, IMG submission 185904) | Grasslands soil microbial communities from the Angelo Coastal Reserve, California, USA - 14_1009_05_40cm (SPAdes) (version 2) | ecosystem: Environmental > Terrestrial > Soil > Grasslands ... | reverse complement strand
TTTTTTTGGTGCAAAGCGTGCCGGCCGATTCGCTCGTTTCTTACGAGGAAACGCAATTGCACATTGTGCAAAAGCGCCCGCGTCTACGCGGACAAACCAATGGCAGTTTCAACGTGTGATTTATCTCGATTACAATGCGACCACGCCGCTGTGTGAAGCCGCACGCACGGCGATGCTACCGTTTCTCGAAGGGAAATTTGGCAATCCCTCGAGCGTTCATGCTGCTGGACGAGAGGCGCGCGCCGCGATTGATGATGCGCGCGATGGACTCGCGGATTTGCTCGGCGCGAAACCGCACGAGTTGATTTTTACCAGCGGCGGGACGGAAGCGAATAATCTTGCGATCCTTGGGCTTGCTCGCAGTTGCACAGCGCGCGGAAAGCATTTGATCAGCGCGAAAACAGAACACCACGCTGTTTTGAACACGATTGAGCATCTGGAGAAACGCGAAGGTTTCGAGGTGACCTGGCTCAACGTTTCACAAGCCGGGCAGATCGATCTCGATCAATTAGCCGATACGATCCGAGCAGATACCGTGCTCGTTTCCGTCATGCATGCGAACAACGAGACCGGCGTGATTCAGCCGCTGCGCGAGATCTCAGAAATCTGTCGCGAGCGCGGCGTTCTTCTGCACAGCGATATGGTGCAATCGTTTGGAAAACTAGCACCCGTCATCCCGAGCGAAAACGCCACTCTCGCTCGGAGCGACGGAGCCCGGCGCGATAGTTTCGAGGTAGCATTACGGGATCCCTCGACCCTCGCTCGGGATGACCAGGCATTATTATCGTTAGTTGATGCCGCCAGTTTTGCCGCGCACAAATTTTATGGCCCTAAAGGCGCCGGCCTTTTATTTTTGAGCAGCGGAATTCCGATCGAACCAATTCATTTCGGCGGCGCGCACGAAAATCAGCGGCGTCCCGGGACAGAAAATGTTGCCGCCATCGCGGGCATGGCAGCGGCGGCTGAGTTTGTGGAGCGTGATCGCGAACAGGAGCAGGCGCGCGAAGGAAATCTGCGGGACCAACTTTGGCAGGAAATTTCCGCGCAAATCTCGGCGGCGGTTCTCAATGGTGACGCACACCGCCGATTGGCAAATACGTTGAACATTAGCCTGCCCGCGCTCGATTCGGAGACAATGCTAATGGCGCTCGACCTTGAAGGCGTTTGCGCATCGAGCGGCTCAGCTTGCATGGTGGGGAGCGTGGTTGCATCGCATGTTCTGTTGGCGATGGGCCTGCCGCCCGCCCTTGCCCGATCAGCCATTCGCTTCTCCATCGGAAAATACACCACCGAAGAAGAAATTTCAGCGACGGCTGGCATTGTTTCAGAGATTGTGCAGCGAACGAATGCGAAACGCAGCGAGAAAACAATCTCCGTTTAGGCAGCTCGAATTCCTTTTCGACGCGTCGGTAATTTCCCAGTTGGCGTCCGCGCAAGAATTGCAGGATCGCGCCCAGTCCCTTTTGCGCCGGCTCAACGCGGGAATTCTGACAAATCGCGTGCGGGTCGAGTGGAATGAACGTATGCGCACAACCGTCGGTCGCGCCGATTTCCGGCGTTGCCTTATTTCCTTAAATCCAGTGTTGCAGGAATTTGGGCCCGCTGAAATTGATCGGACATTGCGGCATGAACTGGCGCATTTGCTTGCTCATTTTCGTTTTGGCAAGCGACGGATCGAGCCTCACGGGCGCGAATGGCGGAACGCTTGTTGCGACCTGGGGATTAGTGGTGAGCGAGCCGGTCATACCTTACCGTTGGTAGGGCGTTCGTTGCCCCATCGGTTCATTTATCATTGTCAGAACTGCCAGGGGCATTTCCCGCGGGTGCGCCGTATTCGTCGGGCGACGGCCTGCCTGGCCTGTTGTCGAAAATTTTCAGGGGGAAATTACGATGAACGTTTCCGCCTGCGGCTTGTCAAAAGGTCTTCTTCAGCTAATTTCCCGTGCTTTTTAGCAAATTCTCCCCAGTGAAAATTCGCCACTTTTTTCTAGCGGCCGCACTAGCCTTTCTCGCATCCACTTCGCTCGGCTACGTCCGTGAATTTGATAACGGCATCCCTCTGGCCTGGGTGAAGGATCGCACCGTCGTGATTCAGCTTTCCCTCGGCACCGGGACACGCATCTTGCGCGACGGCTTCACCTCCTTTAACGACTCGGCCATTGACGCGCTCAAAACCTGGAACCCGCATCTTGCCCATCTCCAATTTTCCTGGGTGAAAAACTCACCCGTCACTCCTGTGGAAGGGGACGATGAAATGTCGGTCGCATTCGATACCAAGGTTTTCGGCAGCAATTTTGGCAGCGGCACGTTGGCGGTGACCGTGCTCGGTTATCGCAACGGTAATTTCGAAGAAACCGACACCGTCTTTAACAAGGCGATCTCGTGGGACTCCTATCGCGGTGCACTTACGCCGCCGGTCTTTGATTTTCACCGCGTCGCCATCCATGAATTTGGCCACACTCTGGGGCTTGATCATCCGGATGAAGCCACGCCGAAGCAAAACGTAGTGGCAATTATGAATTCACAGGTGAGTAATCTTGATACTTTGGCGCAGGATGACATCAACGGTGCGACCGCAATTTACAGCACCGGTCCGGCCTACCATTCGATTTCGAATGATCCGGTGCTAATGGATCTTTCCACTCGCGGCGTAACTTATACTGGCAACAATGTTCTGATCGGCGGTTTCATCGTTCAAGGGTCGCAACCGGCGCAATTGGTTGTTCGGTGTCTGGCCTTCTCACTTGCAAGCTTCGGCGTTCCCAATGCGCTGGGCGACTCCGCGATTTACCTCTACGACGCCAATAATCATCTCATCGCTTCTAACGACGATTGGTTTACCAGCAGTGACGCAGAAACAATTTCCAGCTACCATCGCGACCCCCCCAATAGCATCGAGTCGGCCTTGCTAGTCACTCTTAATCCCGGGAATTACACCGCGATCGTTAAGTCGTATTCTGACTCGCAACAAGCGGCCACGGCAGGAGTCGCGCTCATTGAAGTTTACGACCTGCGCAAGTCGGCTAGCCGCCTTGGCAATGTCTCCACCCGAGGGCAGGTCGGGACTGGCGACAACATTTTGATTGGTGGGATTATTGTCGGCGGGCGCACGCCAAAACCAGTAGTGGTTCGGGCACTCGGCCCAACCCTGACTCAATTCGGCGTCACCGGTGTTTTGGCCGATCCCTATCTCGAATTGCGCGACGGCAACGGTAATTTGGTAGAAGCTAACAACGATTGGCAGCAGAGCCCGGAAGCGGCCACCATCACCGCGGAGGGCATGGCGCCACCGAACGCCAAGGAATCAGCCATGGCCCGGACTCTTAGTCCGGGCAATTATACCGCGCTGGTCCGCGGCGTCGGCGGCACTACCGGTACGGCCCTGGTTGAAGTTTACGACGAAAGTGCATCCCCCTGATGGGTGTTAGGTGGAATCGAGCACCTCGTCGCTTGATGTTAAAATTAGGCGGCGAAGCCGCAATTGTTCTGCATCGCCTGGCCGATCCACCCTGGCCGATGCGGTTTACTAATTCTCGTTAGAAATCTCGATCGGAAGTGCCATCCATCGTTTGCCCGCGCAATTTCGCCTGGATAAAAAGATCAAGATCGCCGTCCATCACTGCCTGCACATTGCTCGTTTCCGCGCCTGTCCGGTGATCTTTCACCATCTGGTAGGGTTGAAAGACATACGAGCGAATCTGACTGCCCCAGGCCACGTCGCCCTTCTCACCGTATTGCCGGTCCATTTCCGCGCGTTTCTTGTCCTGCTCCAGCTCGTAAATTTTTGCTTTCAACATTTTGATCGCCAGTTCGCGATTACGCAGCTGGCTTCGTTCCGCCTGGCACGCCACCACGATGCCGGTAGGTTTGTGAACAATCCGCACTGCCGTTTCCACTTTGTTCACATTCTGCCCGCCTTTGCCGCCGCTGCGATAAGTACCGATTTCGAGATCGGCCGGATTAATCTCGATCGGCGCGCTCTCGGCAATTTCGGGAACGACATCGACGCTGGCGAAGGAAGTGTGGCGGCGTTTGTTAGCATCGAACGGGGAGATGCGAACAAGTCGATGCACTCCCCGCTCGGTACTTAGATAGCCGAAGGCATACTCGCCCGTGACCAGCAAGGTCGCCGATTTAATTCCGACTTCTTCGCCGGTTTGAATATCGACCATTTGCGATTTGTAGCCATGGCGTTCGATCCAGCGCTGGTACATTCGCAGAAGCATGTCGGCCCAATCGCAAGATTCCGTGCCGCCGGCGCCGGAGTGAATGGTGAGAAAGGCATTGGTGCGATCGTTTTCACCGGAAAGAAACTGCCGTAGCTCGAACTCCGCGAGCTTTTGTGCCAGGCGTTCGTGCTCCTGCGAGACTTCGCGTTCCGCCTCTGCGCGCGCTTGCGCATTGTTCTCTTCTTCGGCCAATTGTCGCAGGGCATCGAGGTCCGCGATCTCGCGCTCAAGTTCGCGGACGGGATTGATTAATGATTTCAAGCGCGATACTTCTTCGACCTCGGTCTGGGCGCGCTCGCGATTGTTCCAAAAATCGGACCCGGCCATGCGCGCTTCGAGCGCGCTTAACTGCTGCTGAAGTTTGTCGACCTCAAAGAAACCTCCGCAGGGCGCCCGCGCGCTTCTTTAAGTCTTCCGCATCGACGATCGCAGTCTCGTTAGCCATGGCGAAAGATAACTGAAACATCTCCTTCGCGCAAAGCATTGTAGCGGCGTTTGTGTCAAACATTGAGGGATGGGATCGGCGTGGCGGAGGTCTTTCCTTACAAATTGCTGTCATCCCGAGCAGCGCAGACGGCGAGGGACCTCGCGAATGGAGGTTTGGATACACAAACTAAATTGTGTGATCCAGGACGCGAGGTGAGGTCCCTCGCGAGCGCTCGGGGATGACGGAAAATACCTACCGCCTCGGCGCCGATTTTGTCGCCTTCGCCGGCTCCAGCCGGAAAATCGTTTCGCCTTCTTTCATCAGGTCGAGACGATCGCGCGCGATTGTCTCCAGATAAGTTGGATCCGTCTTCAGCCAGCTAATTTCCCGCGTTGCCCGCGCCAGCAACAGCTTTTGCTCGTCGCGTTGCGCCTGGAGCGCGTCGATCTCGGCCCGCGCCGCCTTCATTTTCTTATAAGGAGGAACAAACAAGCTGATGATCCCGAGCCAGACCGCGAGAAACAAAAGGACAAAGAGTATCCGGTTCAGTCGCTGCCAGATGGTGGCTTCGCGACGAGCACGGAAATCAGCATAGCCGGGCTGATCCACTAGCGCATCTTACCGCCGTACACAGCGTTGTCACCAAGTTCCTCCGCGATGCGGAGCAGTTGATTATACTTCGCGATCCGGTCCGTGCGCGAGAGCGATCCGGTTTTGATCTGGCCCGCGTTGGTCGCGACTGCGATGTCGGCGATGGTTGTGTCTTCGGTTTCGCCGGAACGATGCGAAATGACCGCAGTGTAATTATTGTCCTGCGCGAGTTCGATGGCATCGAGCGTTTCCGTCAGCGTCCCGATCTGGTTGACCTTGATCAGAATGGAATTGGCGACGTGCTCGTTGATTCCTTTGCGTAGAAACTCCACGTTCGTTACAAATAAATCGTCACCAACAAGCTGGATTTTATCGCTGAGACGCTGCGTCAGTTTCTTCCACCCATTCCAATCATTCTCGGCGCAACCGTCCTCGATCGAGATAATGGGAAATTTCGCGCACAATTGCGCGTAATACTCGATTAATTCTTCCGCTGTCCGTTTTGAGCCATCCGATTTTTTGAAAACATACAGATCTTGTGCGCGATCGTAGAATTCCGATGAGGCGGCATCGAGAGCGATAAAAATTTGCTCGCCCAGTTTGTAGTCTGCGCGCTCAACTGCCTTCGCGATAGATTCGAGTGCGTCTTCGGCCGACGAAAGTGCTGGCGCAAATCCCCCCTCATCGCCGACTGCAGTGGAAAGGCCGCGCTCGTGCAAAACTCTTTTTAGCTCGTGAAAAACTTCGGCGCCGTAACGCAGCGCTTCGGGGAAATTTGGCGCGCCTTTCGGCATGATCATGAACTCCTGGAAATCGATCGGAGCATCGGAATGCGCGCCCCCGTTTAGAATGTTCATCATCGGGACCGGCAGAACGCGGGCGCCGGGACCGCCCAGATAACGAAATAGCGGAACGTTTGCCGCCGCCGCGGCTGCGTGCGCGGTGGCAAGGGAAGCGCCGAGCAACGCGTTTGCGCCCAGATTCTTTTTGTTGGGCGAGCCATCCAGCTCGATCAGCTTGGCGTCGATTTTTTCCTGGGCACGAGCGTCAAATCCTCTGAGAGCATCCGCGATTTTCCCGTTCACATTCGCGACCGCCTGGCGAACCCCTTTCCCGCCGTAACGCTTCTTGTCGCCGTCCCGCAATTCCCATGCTTCATGCTCGCCCGTACTCGCGCCACTCGGCACCGCCGCCCGACCCAGCGCCCCGCCTTCTAATCGTACGTCTACTTCGATGGCGGGATTGCCGCGCGAATCCAAAATCTCGCGTCCGATTATCTCAACAATGCTGGTTTGCATTTTGCGCGGCTATGATGCGCGATGTGCGCGCGCTGTCCAACAGATGTTGCGAAACATCTTTGTCTGGGGAGCAGGCCGCTGACTTGGAACACGGGCCTGCGGCCGGTGCGCCCAGCGGGTTTCCAAACCCGCTGACTCAAGCGAGCCGCGCAAGCGTCACATTAGCGGGGTGAAGCTCCGCTGGGCGTACAGACTGTAAAGTCTGTGTTCCCCAGAAAAGATTCGCACTGGCAATCTCGACTTAGATTAGTACGCTATGGTCTGATGTTGGTCCGCGGACGAACCGCTTTGTTGTTATTGCCGATTGCTGCCGGCGCGTTGATCGGTGCTCAGCCGGCGAAGCTTGCGCCCGATCAGATGGCAAAAGCAGCGCGAACCGATACCATTACCATCCCGACGCCGGGCGAGCTTTTCGCCGCCCTGCAAAAACCCGGGAAACCGAATTGGACTGGCGCCTACCGCGCTCCCATCCCGACGACTTACAAAAATCGCGCGCAGCTTGCACTTAATCTTGGCGGGTTAATCGCAGACGGTTTCATCGCGGTGGAAGCACAGGATAGCCAGCAGGTGAAAAACATTGGCTCGGATGTGATCAAGTTGGCTAGGGCGCTCGGCGTCAGCCAGAACATTCTCGGTCGCAGCAACAGCATCAACGACTTCGCGGAAACGAATCAGTGGGATTCGCTCCAGGAAGAACTGGAGGCGACGCAGAACGAAGTAAAAAACTCGATGCAATCCCACAGCGACCAGGACTTGGTCATTCTGGTCAGCATCGGTGGATGGATTCGCGGAACTCAAGTGGTGAGCGGGTCGGTCGCGGCTAACTACGATGAGCGGAGCGCGAAACTTCTGCGGCAACCAGCCCTGGTCGGTTTTATTCACGCCAAACTCAATGATGTTTCGCCGGATTTGCGAAATGATCCGTTGGTTAGAAACGTAAATGATCAGCTAACGAATCTGGAAAAGTTAGTGACCTTCCCGCCCGGCAAGTCACCCAGCTCCGATGATGTGCGCAAGGTGAACAGCGTGGTCAGCGATTTGATTCAACAAATTCAACACAAGCCTGACGCGAAATGAAACGCCGCCTCTTCCTGGCCATGATGTTTGTCTTGGCGGGCGTAGCCACTTCCCTCGCGGACACGGACGCGGAAGTGAATGCGCGCAAGAACGCGCTCGATGTGGCCGGCGCATTTACCAACGATGGCTTTAAACTGCGGGATGGACATTGGTGCGGCAGTTTAAAGGCGCAAGACCACGCTTTAATCGCAGTGAATCTATTTGCCGGAAATCAGTATTGGTTTGCGGTTGGCGCAACTGATCCCCTCAAGAAAATCGCGGTCAACGTTTATGATGAGATGGGCAAGCTGCTGACGACACAGCATTATGATGGGGGGGACCGAGCCGCTGCCGGATTTTCGCCAACCGATAGTGGTCAATACTTCGTTTCAGTTGATCTGGTGGAGGGTGGGTCGAGCAGCTTTTGCCTCATCTATTCTTACAAGTAGGCTAGCGAGGAATAGGATAAGCTTTGGAGACCTCGCCATGAAGGTATCGAGTTGTGTCCTCGGGGGAATACTTACGTTGCTGGCGGTGTGCGCCACGAGCTGTTCTACCTCCGATTTGGGGGCACCGACCGCGTCCAATAGCGGGAAATATTATGCCGTTAGTGTGAAGCAAGCGGCATTTTATTTTTACGGCCCTCAACAAGCCAACGGTCCCGACCAGAAACTTCCGCAGGATACGTTGGTAATGCTTATTCGCCCGTCATTTGGTTATAGCAAGGTTAAGCTCATGAATGGTCAGCAAGGTTATGTCGCCACCCAGGACATTCGGGCCGCGCCACCAGAGCTGGTTTCGGCCGCGACTGCGCCGACCATTCCGTCGAGCAGCAATGAAGCCAGCCGGACCCGGAAATTTCACTTTGATCCGCGATTGCTCCCGCCGGAACCATTGCCTAACGATGCTCCCGAGCCGACGCCAATTCCCGGAGCGGAACCGTCGCCTTAGCCATAGCTAGACAAGCGCGCCCTGCTGCGGATTAAGTAGGCGGCATATTATTATGAAAGCCGTACAGGTATTTTATGAAGGGCGGGTGCAGGGGGTTGGTTTTCGCTATTCCGTCAGGCAAATCGCGAAAGGATTCAATGTCACCGGATGGGTGCGCAATCTTGCCGATGGTCGGGTCGAGTTACAGGCAAGCGGTGAGGCCGAGGAAGTGAGCGCATTTTTAGAGGGCATTCGTCAAAGTGACTTGGGCTCTCTTATTAAAAAGGAATCGGAGAATGCTCTGGCCACACCGCCAGATTCGCGCGGATTTGAAATTCGAACATGACAGAGCCGGCTATTCACGTCAGCGACGTCACCAAAGTATTCGCCACGCCATTTCGACGGCGGCGGATCGTTGCCTTGCAGCATTTGAATCTCGAGATCGCTCCGGGTGAAATCTACGGATTGCTCGGGCCAAATGGTTCGGGTAAAAGCACGACCTTAAAAATTATTCTTGGCTTGATTGAACCGACAAGCGGAAGCGTGCGCATTTTTGGTCGTGATCATTCCGCGGTCGCGGTGCGTCGCGATATCGGATTTCTGCCGGAAAACGCCTACTTCCACAAATTTCTTACCGGCGCCGAAACTTTGCGGTTTCATGCCAAGCTTAGTGGATTGTCCGGGCGCGAAACGAAATCGCGCATTGCCGAATTACTTGCGACCGTCGGGCTGGCGCGGGCGGCCGATGCGCGCCTCAGCACTTACTCAAAGGGAATGCTCCAGCGTATCGGATTAGCGCAGGCGCTGATTCATCATCCGAAAATTCTCGTGCTGGATGAGCCAACCGGCGCAGTCGACCCAGCGGGCTCGCGCGATATTCAAAATCTCATCGTCTCTTTGAAAAAGCGCGGCACCACGATTTTGCTTTCGTCGCATTTGCTCACTCAGGTGCAGGAAGTTTGCGATCGCGTCGGCATTTTGCATCGCGGCAAATTGCTGCGCGAGGGCCATCTCGAAGATTTGCTCGCGATTGAAAATCAAACTGAACTCATTGTGGAAAGTGCAACGCCTGATTTTCTCGATGGACTCGAGCAGCAGATTACGGCGGCCAAAGCTCGAGTTGTTGCGCGCCGCAAACCGCAAACTTCCCTCGAGCAGTTTTTCCTGAAGGTGACTGACACCGGCGACGAATGAGCTTTTCCTTAGGCCGCATTGCTGCTATCGCGCGCACCACTTTCACCGAGCTGGCACGCTTGCGCGTCTTCTACGTGCTCGTGCTTTTCGCTCTCGTTCTCGTCATCAGTTCTTCTTTTCTGGCACGGATTTCCTTTCAACAGGAATTGCAAGTGACAAAGGACATTGCGCTCGGCGCCATTAATTTCTTTCTCAGCATGCTCGCCATTGTCGCCACCGCGCAATTATTGCCGCGGGATCTCGACGATCGCGTTGTTTACAGCGTGCTGGCGAAGCCGGTTCGGCGTTTCGAATATGTGCTCGGCAAATTTTTTGGCGCGCTCGGACTTTTGGTGATCTCCCTCGTCGCCATGAGTATTCTCTGCCTCGCCGTTATTCATCTGCGGGAAGGAGCCGCCGTTCGCGAGACGATGCAGCAACTCGCCCAGTCGCCTTCCGATGAACTCGACCACGCCCTGGTTGCAGTGCATCAAGCCGGTGCCAATCGCGATCTTGTCCTTGCCTTGCTCTTTATCTTGACCAAGGCCGCGATCCTGGTCTCGCTCACGCTCTGCATTTCCAGTTTCGCGACCTCAAACATCTTCACCATCAGCGCTATGGCGATGGTTTATATGGTTGGGCATTTGGAATCGATCGCCCGCGATTACTGGCTGCATCGACGCGCCGCCGGTTGGTTGGTCCGCATTTTTCTCGCCGGCGTTTCATTCTTTTTTCCTGATCTGCAAGCATTCAACCTCAGCGACCAGATCATTGCTGGAAGTTCGCTCTCCAACTTGATGTTGCTGAAACTTCTTGGACTCGGCGCCATTTACATTGTCGGATACCTCGTGATTGCAATTGCGATTTTTTCGCAGCGCGAATTATGAAACCAGTGCTCGCCCTCATTTTCATATTGGCCGCGTTTGTCCCCTTAAAACTAAAGATGGAGGCGGCTTGTGATCGGATCGCGCCGGGCTCGCTCTCCATTGGTTTACGGGAACAAATTGGCCAATCCGCATTTATCGCCGTGCTTGGTGGATTTCGTTCCGTCATTGCCGATCTGCTTTTCATTGATGCCTACTCCGCCTGGGAACGAACCGATTGGACGTATCTTCTGTTGCGTTTGCGGCAGGCCACCGAACTGCAACCGCGCGCCATTCTTTTCTGGGAGATCGCTGGATGGCACATGGCATGGAACGCGGGCACAGCGGCGCTGGAAGACGATTCCAAATCACCGGCCACGCGTCGCCGCTTGCAGCACGATTATCTCGAGCTGGGTAAGGATTTTCTCGTTCGCGGGATTGCCCACAATCCGGAGAAGCCGCAACTTTACGAAGCGCTGGCACGATTATATCGCGACAAATTTCACGATCACGCCCTGGCGGCAGAGAATTTTGAAAAAGCGTCGCATCTTCCTGACCATGCCTCTTATGACGAACGTTTTTCTGCCTACGAACTCTCTTACTGCGAAGGCCGCGAACGGGAGGCTTACGATCGATTGCGCACTCTCTACCAGCGCGGCGAAAAGCAACGCCTCCCGCGTTTGATCAACCAACTGCGGGCCATGGAAGCGCGCCTGAAAATTCCCGCAAACGAAAGAATTCCATGATGCGGTTTGCCATCTTCAGCGACATTCACGCAAATTTGGAGGCGCTCGAAGCGGTGCTGTCAGACGCGCGCGAACGGCACTGCACTCATTTCATTTGCCTGGGCGACATCGTCGGTTACAACGCCAACCCGCGCGAGTGCATCAAGATTGTGCGCGATTTGGATTGTCCGACGGTGAAAGGAAATCACGACGAGCAGGCGTCACAACCGGAAGCAACCGGCGATTTTAATGAAATGGCAGAGCGAGCGATGACCTGGACGCGAGCGCAACTGAGCGACGAAGACCGCCAGTGGTTGCGCGACTTGCGCCTTCAGCGGCAGGTGCGCGACTTCACCATCGTTCACGCCACCCTCGATACTCCAGGGCAATGGGGCTACGTCTTTCGTGATCTCGATGCCGCCGCCAGTTTCACTTATCAACACACCGCCGTTTGTTTTTTTGGTCACACCCATATTCAATGCGCTTTTATTCGGGACGAACGCGCCCGCCGCACCCAGCAGGAACAGATTCACGTTGAATTTGGCAAAAAATATTTCGTTAACGCCGGCAGTGTCGGACAACCACGCGATGGTGATTGGCGCGCCGCCTATTGCATTTACCACGCCGACGAAAATTTGATCGAGCAGCGCCGTGTTCGCTACGCCATCGAAAAGGCCCGCAAAAAAATTATCGCCGCCGGGCTGCCGCGTTTGCTCGCCGACCGTCTGCCGCTCGGTCGCTAACTCGTGCCGTCGAAAATCCTGATCATCAAACCGAGTTCGCTCGGGGATGTCGTTCACACTTTGCCTGCGGTGGCGGCGATTCGTGATGCTAATGCCGAGGCCGAAATCACCTGGGTCATCAATCCGGAATGGGCGCCGTTGTTGCGCGGAAATCGCGACATCAATCACGTTCACATCTTTCCCCGCGGCGAATTTCGAGGATTAGGCGCGCCCGCCCGTTTATTGCCTTGGATTCGGGAAACGCGCCGGTTGCGACCGGATGTTGCGCTGGATTTTCAGGGGCTGTTCCGCAGCGCGCTCATCGCCAGGATTAGCGGCGCTAAAAAGATTTTGGGAATGAGCGACGCACGAGAAGGTTCGCGTTTTTTTTATACGCAGGTAGCGCGAGTGGACCGCCAGGAGCACGCCGTCGATCGCAATTTCAAGTTGGCTGAGGCATTCGGCGCGTCCCTGCGCCAGGATTTGCGTTTTCCGATTCCCACTGGGGACCAACCACCGCGTTTCGATGCTTTTCCCGGATTCGTGGTCGTCCATCCCTACGCCCGGGGACGCAACAAATCGATCGGGGCCAGTGTGATTCTGGAATTTTGCTCTGCGCTTGCGCCGGCCCGCGTCGTTGTCGTCGGCAAATCTGGCCGACGATTTTCGGCCCCGGAGAATTGCGTGGATTTGACGAACCAAACTACGCTTCTGCAGTTGGTCTGGCTCTTACGTGCGGCTGCATTCGTCATTAGCGTCGATAGCGGCCCGATGCATGTGGCCGCCGCGGTGACAACGAACCTGGTTTCGATTCATACCTGGACCGATCCACGCCGTGTCGGGCCTTACAATGGCGCTGCGACAATTTGGAAAAATGGAAAGCTTTTTCGCGTCGCCGATCTCGAGTCCGCGACCGATCTCCGCAAAGGACGAAAGTTCCTGCGCGAAGACGTAGGGCCGATCGCGGAGCTCGCCCTGCGCGCAGTGGCGAAACAACCGCTGGTCTAAACTTCCGTCATCCCGAGCCGCGCAGACGGCGGGGGACCTCTCGGTTGGTCGGAGATCAGGCTGGTCCGAGTGAATGCTGAGCAAAGTGAGGTCCCTCGCTTCGCTCGGGACAACGCGCTCCGGATGACGAGTCAATTCACGTCTGTCATTCCGAGCGAAGTCGAGGAATCTCTAACTATTTGCGTCTTTAATTAGAATGAGATGTCTCGACTGCGCTCGACATGACAAGGAACGGCGAGTCACTCGTCATAATGGTCGCGTCTTATTGTTCGCGTTGTTTCAAAATGAACTCCGCCACCGGCAAGTCGCTTGTGAAGGTGATCTTCAAGTTGTGATCTTCTGCCGGCACGATCGCGACTTTTTTGCCGGTGCATTTGACCGCGGAAACTTCATCGGTGATCGTCACCGAATTTTCCGCGACGTGCTGATAAGCATCCACCAACAGCTGCCGCCGGAAGATCTGCGGCGTCTGCATTGCGAAAATGTTTTGTCGATCGATCGCACCGCTTACAAACTGATTTGCGTCGGCAAATTTCAACGTGTCCGTAACGGGCGATGCCAAGACTGCGGCGCCATGTTCCTGCGCGGCCGAGAACACGCGTTCGATTTCGTTGGGCGTAATCAACGGTCGGGCGGCATCGTGCACCGCCACGAATTCGGACGCTTGGTCTACTGCGTTCAGGCCAGATTGGACCGAATCCTGTCTTCGCTCACCCCCGCGAACAACCGCGCGCACTTTTCTAAAGTCAGCCCGGTTGATCACGTCTTGGATGAGCTTGAGATCCCGACAGACGACGATAATTTCGCTTACTGATTCCGCCGCTTCGAATGCCGCCAACGCATGTTCAAGAACCGATCGGTCGCCGATCTTTGAAAATAACTTATCGAAACCGACGCGTTTGCTGCTGCCGGCTGCGACGATGATGGCGCTTAGCATGGAAAAAAGCAGAAACGTCCAACGCTCAACGTCCAACGCCGAATCTTCAATTCAGAGGCTTGCATTGGACGTTGGATTTTCGGCGTTGGGCGTTCGGCGTTTCTTATTGCAATCGCTTTTGCACTTCCGCGCTCAAGGTTTTCCCATCGGCTCGCCCTGCGATTTTCGGCTGTAGCGCCTTCATCACTGCGCCCATTTGCGCGCGCGAGGTCGCGCCGACTTCGCGGATCGTGTCGGCCACGATCGTTTGCAATTCCGCCGCGCTCATCGCCTGCGGAAGATACTGATTCAACACCACGATCTCCGCTTTCTCTTTCTCCGCCAGCTCGGCGCGTCCGCCCTTCTCAAAACTTTCGATCGAATCCTGTCGCTGTTTTACCTGTTTGCGAATTACCGCAATCGCATCGGCATCGGTGAGTTCACCATCAGCGCCGACTTTTTCGATGGTCGCGTTTTTGAGCGCGGCTTTGAGCAAGCGAAGCACACTCAGGCGCGCGGCGTCCTTTGCCCGCATCGCATCCTTCAAATCTTCGTCGATTCGTTTCTGCAACGACATAGCGCGAGGCTATCGACGGCACGCTCATGCGCAACTGCCTTCGCGTCGCGCATGAAATTTCTGAGTAGCGCACGCGTCTCGCGTATTGGCGATCGCGTCCTCGCGATCGCGGACTTTTACGGGAAAAGATTGTTTCGGCGAGACGCCGAAACCAACACGCGAGACGCGTGCGCTACCCAGAACAGATTTCGTCGGCAAGCTGCCGACGAATGCAGGCTAGCAGCCTGCGCTCCCCAATCAAGATTGAAGACTCCGTAGTCGTTCCGCGCAACTCCGCGCCGACCCGACATCGCCCACTGAAATTGTTTCTGCATTCTTGTTCGTGCGTTTTAACAACCCGGCGAGCACACCACCCGGTCCCAGCTCAATAAAAAAATCGCAACCGCATCCGAGCATACCTTCCATGCAATCGAGCCAGCGCACCGTGCCGGTGACTTGATCTTGCAGAGTTCGACGAATTTCCGGCAATGTGCTCACTGCTTCGCCGGTAACATTGCTAAAGACCGCGAACGACGGCGGCTGCATCTCAATTTCGAGCAGTGCTTCTTTCAGTTTTTCATAAGCGCTTTCCATCAAACGCGAATGGTACGCGCCTGCCACGTTCAACATCGTCGCTCGGCGGATGCCGTGCTCCTTGGCCAGTGCTACCGCCACCTCGATCTTTGCTCGTTCGCCCGAGAGCACAATTTGCCCCGGTGAATTAATGTTCGCGACATCGACATCCGCGTCTGCGGCCAAAGCCCGCGCTGAATTTTCATCTGCGCCGATCATGGCCGCCATCGCGCCGTTGGTCGCCGCGCAAGCTTCATCCATCAATTCGCCGCGTCGCTGCACCAATTTCAATCCATTCTCGAAATCAAATGTTCCAGCAGCGGCGTGCGCGGTCATTTCGCCGAGCGACAAACCTGCCGCCGCTTCAATTGAAAAATTTCCTGCCAGTTCGCGCAGCACCGCAAGACAGGCGAGCCCGTGAACAAAAAGTGCCGGCTGACAATTCGACGTCTTGGTCAGTTCCTCGATCGGCCCATTCCAG
>Ga0209058_1002376_pt1 | contig 15558 bp, 15 predicted proteins | sample GraSoiAngelo_147_FD_185904 | JGI IMG/M metagenome (GOLD analysis project Ga0209058, IMG submission 185904) | Grasslands soil microbial communities from the Angelo Coastal Reserve, California, USA - 14_1009_05_40cm (SPAdes) (version 2) | ecosystem: Environmental > Terrestrial > Soil > Grasslands ... | reverse complement strand
TGTTGGACGAATCAAATGATGCGCTCGTTTTACGTGCATGGGCCGAGGGAACAAATTTTGCAATGGGGGATCCCGAGCATCCGTTCATCAAAAATCCTTCATCCTGGAAGGAAGACCCCGGACTTCGTGAGCTATTTTTTTCTGGAGCACCGGTTGCTTGCGAGGATGTGGAACATGATCCGTTTACCTCCAACGATCTTCGCGAGTATTTAAAAGCTGGAGGAACGAAGAAATTTCTGAGGATTCCAACCCTGGTGGGCGGACGCGTGAAAGGGTTCATCGGTATTCGTCACGGCGAGCGACCGCCTTATCGACCGGAGGAGATCGAACTGGCGCAGGCGCTCGCACACCAGGCCATGCTGGCGATTCAACTCAATGAATTTGCCGAGCAAAGCCGGCAAGCAGCTGTTCTCGAAGAACGAAACCGAATGGCGCGCGACATTCACGACACGCTGGCGCAAGGTTTCACGGGTGTAATCGTGCAATTGGAATCTGCCGAGGATGCAATGGCATGCTGCCGTCGCAAGGAAGCAAACGAGCATTTGCGGCGGGCCAGCGAATTGGCGCGGCGCAGCTTGAATGAAGCACGCCGATCGGTCCACGCGCTGCGGCCGGAGGCTTTGCAGCGAGACAATTTTTGGGAAGCCTTAAAAGGAATCGTCAAAAACACCACTGGGGGAACAAACCTTCACACCAGGTTCGAACTTCGAGGAAGGCTGCGCCGTCTCTCACCCGTGTGGCAGGAGAATCTTCTACACATTGGCCAGGAAGCGTTAACTAACGCGCTGAAGCACGCGCGTCCCCGCAATTTCGAAACGCGATTGATCTTTAATTCAAAAGCATTTCGTCTGGAACTGCGTGACGATGGCAACGGATTCAGGATCAAACAGCGGCATGATGGTCTGGGCTTGGCGGGCATGCGCGAACGCGCGGAACAAATGGGTGGCACATTAAAGGTAGCTAGCGCACACGGGAAGGGTACGACGATCGTCGTCACTGTGCCTTATCCGCCACGAGACGGATTCGCCGTGGCGAACAATCACGAGTCGAGGCCGAGAAGAAATGACGGCTTCCGGGCTGTCGGAACCGTTTCGGTGTGAGAACAAAAAAGAAACCTGTTCGCAAAAGCAGTAGGAACACCATGTCTCGAAAGCTTTCGGGAACCGGCAAAACGCGCCGATCCCTCCAAGCCGCACCGAAAAAATCGCGCATCGGCGTTCTTATCGCCGACGACCACACTGTGGTGCGCGAAGGTTTGGTCTCGTTGATTCGACGCAAACCGGACATGACCGTGCTCGGCGAAGCGACCAACGGTCGCGAAGCAGTCGATTTATGGAAGCAACATCGCCCGGATGTGACGCTTCTCGATTTGCGGATGCCAGAGCTCGACGGCGTCAGCGCTATCAAAGAAATTAGGGAGCACGATGAAAACGCTCGCATCATCGTGCTTACAACCTTCGACGGCGACGAAGATATTTACCGTGCCATTCAAGCCGGAGCGAAGGGTTATCTCCTCAAGGATGTGCCGCGCGAAGCGCTGATGGATAGTATCCGCCGGGTGCACGCGGGTGAAACATGTGTTCCCGTTCATCTCGCCGCAAAGCTCGCGGAACGCGTTAGCGGTGAAACGTTGAGCTCGCGCGAAATCGACGTGCTTAAGCTAATGGCCCAGGGAAAAAGCAACAAGGAGATCGGCGCTGCGCTGTTCATCAGCGAAGGCACCGTGAAATCGCACGTCAACGCTACCCGGCGCGGTTTGATCCAACTGTAGAGGCGGAGGCACCTTCGTCTTCCTCCTTCGCTGGCCTTTGTTTCGAGGACGAGGACGACGACGAGAACGACATCAACACACGTTCTATCCCGAATGAGGGAGTAAGGATTATCCCATTCTTCGCACCGGAAAATCTTGCGAACGGGTAATCGCCGAGGCCTTGATAGTCGAGGAGATATAGGCCTGCAAAAATAAACCAAATGAGATGCTTATGACCGATAATCAAATAGAATTGGAAGAACCCGCCGTAGGCCGGGCGCAGCAAAACAACCGTAGCAGAAAAAGCATATTTGATCGCGCCAATAAAACATTAACCGGTACAAACCAAACTATGAACAAACCTAATTCGAGAAAGACTTCCGAACTGCTTCGCAGACGCGACGCCCCCCTGGAGACGCGAACCGATCTCACAGCTTCGGCGACCAAAGATATCACCGCGACCATGAACGCCATTCTGGCTGATGTGTTCGCGCTTTACGTGAAAACGAAAAATTTTCATTGGCACATGAGTGGGCCGCATTTCCGTGATTACCACTTGCTACTCGACGAACATGCCGATCAGCTGTTCGCGATGACCGACCCGATCGCGGAACGCGTTCGAAAGATTGGTGGACTTACGTTGCATTCGATCGGCCAGATTTCCCGTACTCAGCGGGTAAGCGATAATGATGCAGAGTATGTCGAGCCATTGGACATGCTGGCTGAGTTAGCAGACGACAACCGGACAATGGCCGCACGACTTCGCGAGGCGCACAACGTGTGCGACGAGCATCGTGACGTTGCTACGGCGAGTTTGATCGAAGTTTGGATCGATGAAACCGAGCGACGCGCGTGGTTCCTGTTCGAAGCAACGCGCCGAGTGAATTGATATAAATAAACATCTCACAAATGTCATTCTGAGCCCTTCGACTTCGCTCAGGACAGGCTCTGGAAGAATCTCTGATCATTTCTGGATCAATCTCGCGCAGGGACAAACAGAGATGTTTCGCTGCGCTCAACATGACAGCGTCGTTTAGAGCTATGAACTATCGACTACTTGGAAAATCAGGATTGCGCGTTTCGGAATTCTGCCTGGGCACCATGACCTTTGGCGAAGACTGGGGCTGGGGCTCGTCCAAGGACGACGCGAAGAAAATCTATGACGCTTTTCGGGAAGCGGGCGGCAACTTCATTGATACCGCCAACATCTACACGAATGGCACCAGTGAGTCCTTTCTCGGCGAGTTTCTCAAAGGGCATCGCGAGGGCGTGGTTCTCGCAACGAAATATACAAACGCCGCTCCAGGCACGGACCCGAACGCAGCGGGCAATCACCGCAAGAGCATGGTCCAAGCAGTCGAGGCGAGTCTCAAGCGCCTTCAGACTGATTACATTGATCTATATTGGGTTCACGTCTGGGACCAGATCACTCCTGTTGAAGAAGTGATGCGGGCCTTGGACGATCTCGTTCGTCAGGGAAAGGTGCTTTATGTCGGAATTTCCGATGCCCCGGCCTGGTGGATTGCTCAGGCAAAGACGCTCGCCACGCTTCGTGGCTGGTCACCATTTGTTGGGCTGCAAATTGAGTACAGCCTGATCGAGCGAACAGTTGAACGGGAACTGATCCCGATGGCTAAAGCGCTGGATCTTGGAGTAACCGCATGGTCACCGCTTTCCAGTGGCGTGCTTACCGGAAAATATCACGGTCACGGTTCTTCTGAATCCGGTCGCATGAGTAGCGATATGATGAAGGAGTTCATGCCGGAGGAGCAAAGGGGCCAGGCGCATTGTTGCAGCTGTCAAAGCCGTGGCCGATGAGGTCGGTCGCAGCATGGCACAAGTGGCCCTGGCCTGGTTGCGTTATCGGCCGGTGCCAGTCATTCCAATTGTCGGGGCGCGGAAGCTATCGCAGCTTGAAGACAACCTCGCGAGTTACGATCTTTCGCTGTCTGACGACCAATTGAAAACGCTCGCCGCGGCGAGTCGTATTGAGCTTGGCTTCCCACACGAATTTTACACCAGAGATTTGGTTCGTGGCATGGTTTACGGTGGAATGCGCGACAGGATTGTAGCTTAACTCTGCTGACAACGAGTCCCCGTGACCATCAAAGCGCGACCGTAACACGCAAGAAGGTTGCAGGAATGGAGGTGGCATCCTTGCCCGGGCTTTTGTTTTGGCTGGCAAACAACTCTTCCAGCTCTCTCTGCAGGTCAGCCGCTCGGCCGTTCTTTTCTGCGGCTTCGAATGCATTCATGGTCGGCCCGTAGTATTTCCTGAATTCATCGACGAAGGCTGACGGTGCACCAGGGAAGTTGAAAGTAAACGTGTCGCGCGCGAAGGAGATTTTCTCGGCCGGAACTCCTGCGCTGGTAAACCGCTCGATCACGTTGCTCTCGATGCCCCACGTGATTGGACTAACGAAACCTTCCGGCGGTGGCGGGATGTAGCCTGAGCAAATCTTTAAAATCTGCGCCACCAAAGTCGGATCATTTGGGATCCAGTTGCCCATCACGATCCGACCTCCCGGCCGCGTCACGCGCACCATTTCCTTGGCGACCTCGAACGGCTTGGGCGCAAACATCGCTCCGAAAATACTGATCACGAGATCAAACGACTTATCCCGCAACTGCTCCAAATTAGACGCATCGCCTTCCTGAAACGTGCAGTTGGTCAGGCCATGCTCCGCGGCGCGCTTATTCCCAGCCTCCACCAGGTTGCGCGCGATATCGACGCCCAGCACGTCCGCTCCGAGTTTAGCCGCGGGCAATGCCGTCGTGCCATCGCCGCATCCGAGGTCCAAGACCTTGAGTCCTTTTGTGATTCCGAGTCGCTGCACGAGCGCCTCCCCGCTTTCGCGCATGGTCGCGGCAATGCGCGTGAAGTCGCCTTTTTCCCAGAGTGCTTTGTTCGGATTCATGGAAGACCATTTACGATGGGCAAGCAGATAGGGCAATCTGTGAATTCTGTTACGAGAACGACCTTGTCTTTGATTCCCGGCATGAAGTCTTGCGTTTTACATTCTACTTTCCACTTTCACATTTCTCAGTGTCTCACGCGGCCTGTGCGACGTTTCCGCTCGCTCTCAACTCTCAACCGTTAACACTCAACTTCTCCGCCATTATCGGGCCCGGACTTTACCTTCCAAGCATTTCGTAGCGAACTCCGCCGCCCGCCACGGGCGAATAAATGTTAAACGTTTAGACGCGACCCCATCTCAACACATCGACCCCATCTCAACACATTCCCGACCCCATTCCCCCATTCCCCCCGAGCTGAAAAAGGAAGAAATGATCTAATTGTGTGGTCTCCTACAGTTACGCTTGCACCCACACTCGGGTATTTTGCTGACGTTCGGACGTATCTTTCTTGGGTGGAGATTCGAATCAAGGGGAGTCGCTATACGGACATCCTCTTTTCATTTCATAGCGTCGGCAGAAATTTCTCCGGGCTTCTTGGCGTTATCTGCTACATCGAATTCAAGGACGTGCCCGCAAAAAAAGATCAAAAGGATAAACCAATTCGACTCGACGGCCCGCACTTGGTCTCAGAAGAAGTCTTTCAATTTGCATATACCGAAGCACCAAATGCAATCGAAGATCGCTTCAGAAAATGGTTTAATCGGTCGTTGGTTGTCGCCCTGGATCATTGGCGGAAACAACTCTAAATCCCGTAGCATACAACCAACATGGCGCACTTCTACTCCATGTACGGCCAGCACTTCTGTTCAATGTGCCGCCCGCACTTCCGCAGCATGCGGATGGCAGGAGACGTCCGCAAATTCGCGGCTGAGCAAAAAAATTTCTGAGGAACAAGCGCTTGGAGTCGGTCTCGAACAAAAAGCAAAACTGTTCAATGAGAAAGGCGCATAAGTTTACGCAGAAGCGTAACTGTGTTTAGCTCATCGCACAGCTGGCGGAGCGGCGGACTTTTCAACAAATCGCTTTGCGACATTAGATTCGGGATCTGGCGAGTAAAAAAGCGCGGTATATGGCCAAAACGTTTTCTCTGCTGATAGGCAAAGCGCAACGATCTCCCTTGTTTTAGCTTCATTCTCTGCTCTCGAGAGTGCATTCTCGACGATCGTATTTCGCTCATCGCGGTTCACGCGTTTGACGCCCATTCCTACAACTGCGTTTCTGCGTTTCTCCGGTCCATTCGCCAACACGATTGCGTTGAGATGCCCTTGTCGATGCCAATTTGAGCGTACATTCTTGAGCATCTTACGGACTGCGGCCTCGAATTCCCTCTGCTGCTCATGCCTAACGTCTAACAACACAAATGCCCCTAAGGTCCAGTTAGAAAACGTGTTTTGCTCTAGGCGTCGGAGGATTTGCGACCACCACTGAGTGTATCGACGTCGCGGCTTAACTGCATCTGCGCCGCTATGGAAGGCTTTGAGATACGGCTCTAGATCTTCCGACAACGGAGAGATTATTAATCTCGTTTTCTCCTGAAACTCGAGTTCACCGAGGTTAAAACCCGTTGCGAGGTAAAGCGCTATGAAATCCTCTTCGTCGGCCATGAGCTCGATATTCCGTTCGATTTCAGCGCGTCTCGCAAGATAGTGAAGACGTTCGACCGGTGTTTCGATCATGTGGAGTACTTCTTCGAAGTGCACGAGAGGCATTGTCGGCGAAGTGGCAACAGCAGGATCAATCAATCCGGCATCTAACATCGCTCGCACCTCGCAGCCGACAGGTCCAAAAAAATCCAGTGTTATGTTCAGTCTCACCGACTTTAAGATCTTGTCGGCGTCAATCTGATGAGTGACGCCGTTTCTATCCTGAACAGCAATCGTGTTCGCTGTCGAAAGCACAAGCTCACCAAGCCGTTGACTTTGCTTCGCTGCATCCTCGATGAGTTTCCGAACTTCGGTACGCAATCTTTCGGGCGCGCCACGTCGGGCCTGTTTAGTAATCCTGCCCGACTTGCATTCGATAATCAGCGCAATTGCATCGACTAAAACCAGCACATCGGTTTCGCCTTCTCGTCCGTCGGCGTCTTGCCACGACAGACCTCGATATACGTCCGCCTCAGGAAATGCTCGTTTGCACAGATGTGCGACTTGTTCCTCAAGGTAATTGGGACGAATTCTGTCATGGTATCTTTTCAAAAGCTTTTCATCGGATTGAACGAGACTCTCGAGCATCTCGATCCCGAAACTGTGAAATAGTTCCGGCATCGGCCAAAAAAATTCTCGTGCCCCAACTTGGACCATAGGTCGCGCCCAAACAGGATTATCGAGAAATAGGAAGTCTCGGTTGTGGCCTACTAAACCGGTCGGTGGGTAAGACCACTTTAAGAGCACGTCGAGCAATTTCTCTTCGTGGATCGATTCGGGATATGCGCTAGCGAAATCAGAAAGACGAAACCAGTAAAGCTGTGCCAATCGAAGGTCAGCGTCATGAATACAGCGTGCCCGCGCACCATCGACGTCAGCATTATGCTCGACGCATTCGCGCAACAGTGCGTCTCGATATTCATGATCAATCTTGCTAGCCGTACAGTATGATCGCACAGCGTCTTCCACACTCCGCTTGTTTATGCTCCTGAAGATTGTTGATCTCGCATTTAGACGCTGCTCAGTGAGCTTCACAATGTTTTCACACATCGTGACCAACGCACTGAGCTTGACACCGGCAGTTAATACGAAATCCGCATCGAGTACGCCGAAAATGCCGCGCAGGTGCCGCATTACCTGCTGATAGTACCCAGCGTTACGAACGCCATGCGTGTGAATGCGCATGTGCTGAGCAAGCAGTTCGCGTGTCTTCGTGGAGGAATCTTCTGCGGAGCCAACTTTGTGAATGCCTAAAAGTGGGAAAGTTTCGTGTAAGCCGCGCAACGTTTCGTTTAGCCGCATGATTACATCCGGCGGCGTGAATCCAACCGGCAATTCCTCGATTGGTACGGTTAGGAAGTATGCTTGAAAGAACTCGACCGAATGCTGCAGGAGTGGTTTGTAGCTCCCGCCCTGCTGAATCTCAAAGAGCGCTCGGTCGTAGTATGCAAAATGCGGCGAGCATCTGCAGCGGGTTGCATTGACGAATGAGCGTGTCGAGGTCGACCAACAGTTGCGCGTGACGTTGCTCGACCCGTTCCCCAAGTTTGTTGACATTTTCGGTGTGTTGTTCTGGGGTCTCTTCGCTGAACGGCTTTTCCATTTCCGAGTAAAGGACCTGGATGTGTTTCGGCGAGGTTCGCGCCAATGTCTTTTTCCTGCGCCGCTTCTTGGATTTTTGCTTCACTAGTTCTCTCGCTTGCTATTTTACTCGAGATTTGTCCAAATGAATCGCGGACAGGATGTCGATCTTGCGTGCGCTTGGAACGTTGGTCGCGCTACTTAAAAGTGAAAGTGATTTTGAAGGTAGTAACTCGTGGTGCGGGGGAAGGAAATGGGGTCGTATCTAAACATTCGACATTTGATTTCGATCAGTGACCGTTCGGCTTGAATTGAACTTTGCTCATGCGTCGCCTTCGGATTAAGTGAAGCAACCCCTCGCGGCCTTACCCAACCTCATTAGCTCGATAATTCATGCCCGGCCTGTTTGATCCGCTCGCGATTAGAGAAGTAAAATTTGCTAATCGGATGTTCGTCTCGCCGATGTGCCAGTATTCAAGCCACGACGGATTCGCGAACGACTGGCATTTCGTTCATCTCGGGAGCCGCGCGGTTGGTGGCGCCGGACTGGTGCTGACTGAGGCAACGGCCGTTCTTCCCGAGGGTCGCATCAGTCCCGAGGATCTTGGCATCTGGAACGACGAGCACATCGAGATGCTGAGTCGAATCGTTAGTTTTATTCATGAACAAGGCAGCATAGCCGGAATGCAGCTGGCCCACGCCGGCCGCAAAGCGAGCACACGCCGCCCATGGGAAGGTTCGGGCGCAATTCCCGAAGCCGAGCGAGGCTGGAAAAAAGTCGTTGCCCCAAGCGCGTTGCCTTTCGCCGAGTCTTATCCGATGCCGCAGGCCCTAACGAATGATGGCATTCAAGAAGTTGTCTCTGCTTTTGCCGCAGCCGCGCGTCGCGCATGCCAGGCTGGGTTCCGTGTCATTGAGATCCACGCCGCGCACGGTTATCTCATTCACGAGTTTCTGTCCCCTCTTAGTAATAAACGCTCGGACGATTAAGGGGGCTCGTTCGAAAATCGAACCCGACTGTGTCGTGAAATCATTGCGGCAGTTCGATCCGAATGGCCGAAGGAATTGCCGTTATTTCTGCGCATTTCGTCGACGGACTGGGTCGATGGTGGCTGGAATATTAATGAGTCAGTCAAACTTGCCGGCGAGTTAAAGCAAATAGGCGTCGATCTCATCGATTGTTCTTCTGGTGGCAATGTGCCTCGCGCGAAAATTCCAGTGGGTCCCGGTTACCAAACGCACTTCGCCGAACGGATTCGTCGCGAAACTGGAATCATGAGCGGCGCGGTGGGGATGATTACTTCTCCAATTCAAGCAGAGCACATTATTCGGACGGAACAGGCGGACGCCGTGATTATCGCGCGTGAGTTTTTGCGCGATCCTTATTGGCCATTGCGCGCGGCTCGCGAACTAGACCAGCCCATCGCATGGCCGGTGCAATATCTTAGGGCGGCTCCGAAAGGTGCGCAGCCTCGGGTTCCAGTAGATCTGAAAAGTTTCGAATCGTGCTTTGAAGAACAACACGGCGTTCCTGAGACTGAGGCTCCGCGTTAACACGCCCTTTACGATCTCTTTCGCGATGGGAGCAAACCATCGCTGATGTCAACAATGAAGATCCGACCGCGCTTCTTAGTGCTCCGGCTAGGAGCTTCGTGTGTCGTTTTCGTTCGCTTGAATGGATATTTGCCGCAAGATTTCGCAAATTTTTCTCGGCTGGTGTCACGTCACCCTTTGTCGCGCGGGCGATGCGAACGGGCGGCTGCGCGTCGGTCGTGCTGCTCGCGGACGAAAGAGCAGGCGTTTGCCAACCATGTGACTGCTTGTTTGTTTCGTGCTTGGCGTCGGAACCGTGACATTCAAGTTAACGCTTCGGCCACGCGCGCAGTGCCATTTGCGCGACTCGACGTAGTTGATCGGGGCTGGCGCCGTCGGCTCCCTGGACTGCCATTCCCTGCAGCACGGTCATCACGTAACGAGCCAGTTCGGTTGGATCAGCGTTTTTCGGAAGATCGCCTTCCCGCTTTGCGCGTTGCAGGCGGCGACGCAACGCAACTTCGGCGGCGCCGCGGCGGCCGGCTGCTTCCTTTCGAACGGACCCCGCCGCATTTCCGACCGCCAACGCACCTTGAACCATGAGGCATCCTGATGGAAACCTTGGATCACCCGCCATCCTGGCCGCGCCGAGGAATATTTGTTCGATGACATCCCGCGCCTTTGGCACCGCCAGAGCCTTGCCAAAATAGGCGAGCGGTCCGTTGACATATCGATCGAGAACCTTACGAAAGAGCTCCTCTTTGTTGCCAAAAGCAGCGTAAAGACTTGGTCGATTGATGCGCATGGCTCGCGTCAGATCTGAGAGCGAGGCGCCTTCGTAACCTTTCGCCCAAAAAACGTGCATGGCGCGTTCCAAGGCAGTGTCAGGATCGAAGGCACGCGGTCGTCCAGGCTGTGCTGCAATAGTTTCTGATTTCATACCGATAGGTAAATAAATCATTTGACACGCGTTTGTCCAGTGTTAATTTTATACTCATCGATACATAATTAAAAGAAATAGGAGATAAAAAATGACTACGAAACTGGAAGGAAAGATTGCACTGATTACGGGTGGCTCGCGCGGCATTGGTGCTGCAATCGCCAAACGTCTGGCCGCGGACGGAGCGAAAGTGGCCATCACCTACACGAAAGGTGCCGATGCGGCCGCGTCGGTGGTCAAGGAGATTGAAGGCGCCGGCGGAAAGGCGATCGCTATCCAGGCCGACGCCACTGATGCCGACGCCGGCAAAGCTGCGGTCGAAAAGACCGTGGCGACCTTCGGCCGCCTAGACGTTCTTGTAAACAATGCCGGCACTGCCATTCCGAAAACGTTTGAGGAGACGACGCTGGAAGAGATGGATCGCGTACTCGACATCAACGTCCGTGGCGTATTCCTCGCGACACAAGCGGCGTTGAAGCATCTGAAGAGCGGCGGCCGCATCATTATGATTGGTTCGTCCGTGGGTGAGCGTGTGCTTGTGCCCGGCCTTGTGGCCTACTCGGCCACGAAGGGAGCCGTAAAGATATTTACTCAGTCGCTGTCCAGGGAGCTCGGGAGCCGGGGCATCACGGTCAACAATGTGCAGCCGGGTCCGATCGACACGGAGTTGAATCCCGCCACAACCGAGTGGGCGGTGCCGCAGAAGGCCGCCACCGCGCTCGACCGCTTCGGGCACGTTGATGAGATCGCTGCAATGGTCGCGTTTGTCGCCGGCCCGGAATCTTCTTACATCACTGGGGCGAACCTTACCGTAGATGGCGGAATGAATGCCTGAATCAAAGGAGAAATGATGCGCGCAATGAGAGCCGAAACATTTAGTGGTTATGAAGGACTGAAGCTCATCGAACTTCCAAAACCGGCGGTTACAAAGACGAAAGTGCCGGTGCGAATCACCGCGGCCGGGGTCACGCCGCTGGACCATACGATTCTCGCCGGCAAATTTCACGGGTCTAAGGCGCCGTTAATCCTGGGCAACGAAGGAGCGGGCGTTGTGGAGCAGGGAGGCGGAACGGATTTTCCCGTCGGCTCACGCGTGATGTTCTTCGGCACCTATGGCGCTTTTGAGGATGGAACCGATAGTGAGTGGGTTGCCGTACGGAAAGAAGACCTTTGCCTGATTCCTGACAATGTCGACGACGTGAGTGCCGCAGGTATTCCGGTCGCGTATCTCACCGCGCAGGTGGCTCTTACTCTGGCTGGTTTTCGGGCAGGCAAAACTGTTCTGGCACCGGCGATCGGAGGATCGATCGGTAATGCAGTGACGCAATTGGCGCGCGCCTTGGGCGCAAAACACGCCATGTCAAGCACGACCAATCATGCGAAAGCAGAGCAGGCGAAGGCGCTCGGGTTCAATGAAGTCGTCGATACCTCCTCGGAGAAGTTGGGTGACGGCGTGCGTCGTATCACGAGCGGCTACGGCGCAGACATCGTCGTCGACGGGATCGGTGGTGAAGTCTTGAGCGAGGCCCTCGGAGTGCTCTCGTTGGGAGGAAGCCTCACAACACTGGGGTACGCAGCAAGCCGCAAGACAACCATTGACGTTACAAATCTCATCGTGCCACAGGCCAGCATCCGGGGTCTCAACATGTTCGCTCAGCCGAAGGCGAGCATCGGGGCTGCCTGGAAAGTTATTGTCTCTTTACTTAAATCCGGCGCGATCAAACCGATCGTAGCTAAGACCTTTCCCCTGGTGGAAGCGGTTGATGCTCTTCGTTACCTAATTGAGGGCCGTCCGTTCGGCAGAGTCGTCCTAAAAATCTGAGGAGTTCCAAAAGAAAAACAAAACATGAAAGAAAAACAGATTAAGATTCCAGGTTCAGATCACCCAATCTCCATCCAGCCGAATCCCGATCGCGTCGTAGTATCGGTCGCAGGCCGGGTAGTGGCCGATACGGGCAATGCCTTGACGCTTCGGGAAGCGGACTATCCGGCCGTTCAATACATTCCACGCGAGGACGTGGATTTTTCGCAGTTGGAAAGGACAGATCACACGACCTACTGTCCGTACAAAGGCGACTGCAATTACTACAGCGTTCTCGCTGGAGGAAGGAAGTCCGTCAATGCCGTGTGGTCGTATGAGGATCCGTTTCCTGCTGTTGCGCAGATCAAAGGGCATGTCGCGTTCTATTCCGACCGGGTCGATGAGATAGCAGAGCAACTTCCAACTACGCGCGAACCGTCAAAGAGCAGAGGCGATAACAAAGGATGAAAAAATTATTATGAGTCAGACGAAAGAAGAGAAAAACAAAGCGCTGGTGCTCGACGCCTTCGACACATTGTTTAACAAGCGGGACTACGCCGCCGCTGAGAAGTATTGGTCCCCTGACTATATCCAGCACAGCGCGCACATCGAACCGGGTCGCGATGGACTCTTCAATTTGATCCGGAGCGCACCTGATACGCTGCGTTACGAACATCAGCTCATCGTTGCGGAGGGCGACTACGTCATTGCGCACGGACGCTTCTCAGGAATCGGCCGGCCTGTTGCCTGGGTGGCCGCGGATATTGTCAGGATCGAGAACGGCCGCCTTGCCGAACACTGGGACGTCTTGCAAGACGAAGCGACAAAAGCCGAATCGAAGAGCGGCCTACCGATGTTTGGCGACCGCTTCACTGCCTGAACCAACTCATCCAATCGCCGAGCATTACGCGACTTCCTGAGAAAAATCCGTCCGCGGGCGAATGCGGCGCTCCAAGCGCACGGGCGAGCCAGAGTCAATGACAAAAGTCATAGGTCAGAGATGTGAGACAGTTAACGTTTTGACAATTCGGTGCGGTACTTGGGCGCGAGCTCTTGCGCCTTCCTGATGAACTCAGATTGCGCGGCTTCATCGAGCTTGGGTGCACGAGTTGTCCGGGACGCCACGGTAATGCCGATTTCTGCGAAGAACTTCTCCTGTCCGGCTGGTGCGCAAATGCATAGCAGCCGCACGGGATCCTGAGACGCGTTCCTAAAAGAATGGGGCGCGTTCGCCGGAATGTTAACGGTTTCCCCCGCGCGCACAACGGATTGCTTGCCGCGGAAGTTGGTTTCGATCTCGCCTTCGAGGATTGTGAACGATTCCTCAAAGTCATGCCGATGCGGGCCTGGCCCTCCGCCCGGCGGAATCAGCATATCGATAAGGCAATAGCGCCCATTGGTGTCATCGCCCGACAAAAGAATCGTGTAGGTGTCTCCCATCAGTGCGATGTGAGGCAAACTCTGGTCCTCGTTAGGCCGCGCGAGCACCAAGTTTCGCTGCAGATCGTCGGGCGGTATCGGCGAGATAGGCTGGGCGGTTATTGCGTGCTTGTTCATAAGTCGATTGGTTTCTGGTTACTCGTCGCAGGCCTGATCTCTTCTGGCCATTCGTGTTTTACTTGCCAGTCTCGGCCGCGTGTTTCCCCAATTTCTTCAAAAGCCGCAGCAACGTCAGCCGTTCGTTTTTTGAAAGCACCCCGGCTACATTTTCCATCGCGGCTGCGTGCTCGCCAAACCCCCGGATAATCAGCGCCCGTCCTTTGGGTGTCAGTTCAACCCGGCGCACCCGGCGGTCGTCCGGGTGATCCTTGCGCGAAACCAGTCCTTTTTTAACCAGGCGATCGACAGCCACGCTGATGGATCCGGGAGTGAGCCAGACTTTCGGTCCGATGGTATTCACGGGAAGCGGCCCCTTGTGCAGGAGAACTTCGAGAACGCGGAAATCGGAGTCGCCCAGCTCTGTCTGTTCGATGCTCTGGGCTGCGTGGGGAAGCAGCGCTTGAAAGGCTTTCATGAAAACGAGCCAGACATGCACGCCGGTGGAGTCTTGCCCTGGAGTTGTTCTTTTTCGCTTCACTTCAATTTTATATTGACACACATTGTATTGATGTCAATATACTGTAGATTAAACAAAAATAACTAACATGAAAATCATTACTGTCATCGCTCGTTTCCTTCTTGGATTCATCTTTCTCGTCTTCGGGTTGAATGGCTTCCTCCACTTCATTGCCAGCTCTCCGCCCTCCGGAACGGCTGGCCAGTTCGTCGGGGCGCTCTTTGTCTCCCATTATCTGGTCCCGATATTTCTGCTCCAAATCATTTCGGCGGTCCTGCTCCTGGTCAACCGTTACGTCCCACTCGCGCTGACGCTGCTCGCTCCGATCATCGTCAATATTCTGCTCATTCACATATTGATGCTTCCGAGTGGTCTGCCTTTGGCTCTCGTCGTGACGGCGCTCTGGATCGTCGTGTTTCGGAGTGTCCGCTCCGCTTTCGCAGGTCTTTGGCAACAGCGTGTTCCGGCTGAGGGACTGCGATAACGAAGAACAACGAGGAACAGACATGTCATCCAACAATAAAAAATTAGTCGCCGTGATCGGCGCAACGGGGCAGCAGGGAGGCGGAGTCGTGCGTGCTCTGCAAGCCAGAGAAGGATTCAGGGTGCGCGCTCTGACTCGCAATCCAGACAAGCATCGCGAACTCGCAGAGGAAGTCGTTGAAGCTGACTTAGATCAGCCAGAAACCCTTAACGCTGCATTAGAAGGGGCAGACGGCGTGTTTCTGGTCACCAATTTTGACGCGCGCGCGCGCTGGGAAGAAGGCACCAACGAGCTCAAGCAGGCAACAGCGGCGGTGCGCGCTGCAAAGGATTCCGGTGTCAAACACTTTATCTGGTCAACCCTGCCTGATGTAGAAGCGATCAGCGGCGGCAAGTTCAACGCTCCCCACTTTACCGGCAAGGCTAGGATTGATCCGATAGTCAAGGAAGCCGGTTTTGCGAATCATACATTCGTCATCGCGCCTTTCTACTACCAGAACCTTATGGGCGTTCTTGCTCCGCAAAAGCAGGCAGACGGATCCGTCGGCTGGGCTCTGCCGCTTGATCCAGATGCGCGTTGCATTCACATGGGCGACATTAGCGAACTTGGCAACATCGTTGCCGGAGCATTCGCACACCCGGATCAGGCAGGCGATGGCGAGTATCTGCCACTCGTCGGTGATTTCACGAGCTTCAACGAAATCGTCGAGACGCTGAATCAACAGGGACGTGAATTTTCATTTAAACAAGTCCCAAAGGAGCTTTTTGCTACGCTCTTTCCCGGAGCCGCCGAGATAGCAGAGATGTTCAGCTACTTCCAAGCTCACACCTATCTGGGTTCGGATTCGTCCG
>Ga0209058_1002375_pt1 | contig 15558 bp, 10 predicted proteins | sample GraSoiAngelo_147_FD_185904 | JGI IMG/M metagenome (GOLD analysis project Ga0209058, IMG submission 185904) | Grasslands soil microbial communities from the Angelo Coastal Reserve, California, USA - 14_1009_05_40cm (SPAdes) (version 2) | ecosystem: Environmental > Terrestrial > Soil > Grasslands ... | reverse complement strand
AACCAGCGGTTTGAGATTGGCGCGTGCAGTATAGAGGGCAGCTGTGTGCCCCGCGCAGCCGGATCCCATGATGACTACGTTGCGGATGTGGTCCATAGATTTATGAGTTTAGATTTAGTAATCACGAATTAGTTGCAGACTGCTGATCTTTGAGCGCCAGTGACTTCGCGAAGGGCCGAGAGAAAGTCACTTGTGTTCGGGCACAGTTTTTCTTGCCGCCGACTTCTTCTCTGGCAGTTTCGGCTTCCTGCTTGCTCCCGCACCGAGCCTCGCTAATTCCTCAGGGACCATCCGGCGCGTGCCAAGCAAGCCGCGGTAGTTCGCCACAATTGTAGATGCGCTTCGAAACAGCGGATCGTAGGCGCTTTGGTCGGGGGCCGGACCTTGGTCCGTCGCGTAACAGCGAGCCAGGACCACCGATGATTTCCCGAAGCGCTCAAGCTTGATTCGCGTGGCCGGTGTATTGGTTGTGAGCATAGCCGCAGGCGTGGTAACGGCCGAAGCGCTGCCCTCGATGGATACTTGCATCAGGTCTTTGGGGTCCCGCACTCGGAACACGAGTGTCTCGACCATATTCTTCGGATCGGTGCTGAACGAGTACTGCACGGTTGAGAATAGCGCTTGCACAGAGAACTCACGCCGAATGCGGACCCAATTGGCAGTGTCGTCCCCAGAAGAGACGTGTGCGCTCTGTCCGGACTGAAGGAAGTTGGGATTTTCCTGCATGCTGGTGCGGCCGCGGTCCACTTCGAAATCAGGCGCAAAAAGGGGTTGCTTAGGAACCCGCGAGAGCGCGGAAGAAATTTCGCGCTGGTCGTCTGCCGAAGGCGAGCAGACGTTCAGCATGTTGACCTTGACTTGGGGTTGCGACGCCTGCTGCGCGTTGGCGTATCCGAGAAGCCCAACCCAGGCGAGAAAAAAAATCTTTCCAAGCACGCAGGAATTTTAGCAGGGCTGGGCGAATTCCACGCGGTTCGAAGAAAATCGTGCAATGGCGCAGATCACCGCTCAAGCGGCAGCCAAAAAAGCAAGCTGAAGCGGGATGCGATCGTTCTCGCCGAGCAAATTAAGGCCAGCCGGTTGCGGCTGGCCTTTTTCTTGCAGCCAATGCCACTGACATATAATCCTTCTTCCTCATGGAAGTTTCTTACCGTTACATTCGTTTGCGGCTCAGCGAGGCTGGGATTTTGCCTCGTAGCCGCATGGCCCGGGTTGCCTGGTATCTGCTGGGGATCGATATTGCTCTCTTCGCATTACAAAAGCTTCTTGGACTTTTTCACATCTCTTACGGCCGGAGTCTTGGCGGATGGGTTAGCATTCTCAGCTTTGTTGTCATTGTTCTCTTCGCGTTCCTCGCTTTCCGCTGGCTCAGGTCAAAGCTGCTATGGCGATTGCGGAACCGGCTCATCGTTACTTATGTATTCATCGGCGTCATCCCGGCAGTTCTGCTGATGACCATGGCATTTATCACGATTTATCTGTTCGCGGGGCAGTTCGCGAATTTTGTCGTGACCTCTGACCTCAATTCCCGACTGCGCAGCTTGCAGGCGGTAAATGCGGCCATCGCAAATGAATTGGCAGCGCGTATTGGGCGCGGCCAGTCGCCCACAGCCGAATCGCTCGAAGGGCTCAGGCGAAATGATCCTTCATGGGCTCCCAGAGAGATTTGTGCTTGGGAGAACGGGAAGCCTCTTCCTCTGTGTGGAGGGGCGAAGGGGGCACCAGCTTTCGACGTCCCGTCGTTTTTGGGACCTCAGTTCGCCGCCGTTGTCGGTGATCGAGGCGGTCTGTATCTGCGCTCCGCAACTGTGCTGAATTCGAATGCACGGAAACTGGTAGTCATCTCGAGTGAGCCGCTGGATCGCAACCTTCTCGACAAGACTGCTGCTGAACTGGGAGAAATCGCGCTCTATGCAGCCAACTACGATCAGCGGCCGATCCCGTTTCAGGCGTCCCCACCGAGCAAAGGCGATGACCAGTATTCAGTCAGCATCACTGAGAGCCCAAACGGCGTCGTCATGGGAACCGGCCAAGAGGAACTCCATCTCATGTTTGTGGCCGGTCACTTGCCGGAAGCAAGCGGCGTTTTCGATCGCGTCATCACTTTTGGTACGCCTCTTCCCGTAACTGAGTGGGCCAGGGGGCAACAGAAAAAAATCGGCGCTCTTCTGCGTGTCGAAACCAGGCCATCTATGCTCTACGCCCGCCTGTTCGCCACGTTCGGTGATTTCGTTCGAGGTGTCGAGCTTTTCTTGTTTGTCGTGGCCGTCAGTTTCGCCGTCATCGAGTTACTGGCGCTCTTTATCGGTACACGCCTTACCCGCACGGTGACTCGAGCCGTCGCGCAACTTTATCTGGCGACCAAGCACATCAATCGCGGGGATTTCAGCCATCGCATTCCGGTCAAGTCGAGTGATCAGCTCGCCACGCTTGCCAACTCGTTCAATTCTATGACTGCTTCGATCGAGAACCTGATCGAGGAGCAGAAAGCGAAGCAAAGACTGGAGAATGAGCTGGCCATCGCGCAGGAAGTGCAGGCGATGCTTTTCCCGCAGCACATTTCGCAATTGCCGTCGCTCGAAGTGCATGGGTTTTGCCGCCCCGCGCGCACGGTCAGTGGCGATTATTACGATTTCCTCACCGTGAATTCGGACCGACTGATTCTGGCTGTTGGCGACATCAGTGGCAAGGGAATCTCGGCGGCACTGCTGATGGCAACCATCCATTCGGCGGTACGGGCTTACAGCATTGAAGGAATTCCGGTTTTGCGGGAAGCCATGGCTGTGGGGCAGCGGCCGGGTTCGGGGACGATGTTGGCGTCAATGCAGGGCGCGGAGGTCTCTCCGTCCACCATGCTAGCGCTGCTCAATCATCAGCTTTACCAGAGTACGCCGATGGAGAAGTACGCCACGTTGTTCTTGGGCATGTACGAAGACCGTGAGCGGAGGCTCATTTACAGCAATGGCGGGCATTTGCCGCCCATCATTTTGGGTGAAGACGGTTCGCTGCGCAGGCTGGATCAGGGGGGGACCGTGGTGGGTTTATTCGAGCAGGTCAGCTACGATGAAGCTGAAGTGCATCTTCATTGCGGCGAGATTTTTCTCGCGTACAGCGACGGAGTGACCGAACCAGAAAACGACTTTGGCGAATTCGGCGAGCGACGGCTCATCGAATTGGTGCAGGAGAACCGGCACCTGCCGCTGGCGCGAATCAGCGAAATTGTAACCGCTGCCGTAGATGATTGGATCGGTGCCAACGAGCAGCCGGATGATGTGACGCTGGTTTTGGCACGCGCACGGTAGGCTCGCAGCCTGGCTCCTGGCGCAGAATAGTACTGTGTTTCGATTGTGCGGCGGAAAAAAGCCGGGGCAGCTACTCAACAGTTCCGGCAGCTGGGTCCCTCTCCAAGATCCCAGCAGATGCCACAACCGGGGCGGCTGCCCCACTCGCTCCGCGCACCCCTGAAAGAGCAGGCACGCCCGCGCGGAGCAAACCTTTCAACACGTGAAAGTCAGAGTAGAGTTCTGGCTAGCAGATCAGGACACAGAACAAGGAGAGACGGGAATGCACAGTGGAAGGAGCTGAACTGTCCAGCGTGTCGGTGCGCAATCGCACATCCTGCTCCAGAACGCCCATGCTTGGAGCGATGACAATTGCGATGCGGGCCGGCACAGGCGAGATACGCGCCTTCATTGCTGTCGGCGCAGTGCCTCCGTGAAATGTAAAGTCGGGCAGATCAACCTGAGGCAAGATCAGAATAATGGCAAACAAGGCCAGTTCGACTATGAGCAGAACCCACTGCCACCGCTTCATAAAATACCGCCGCATTGCTAACAAGAAACTACTTCGGTTTTGCTGGAGTGTCAATACGTGTAATCGAGCGAAGTCCACGTAATTTAGACGTTTGAAAGGGGCGGTGGGTTATTTGCTCTTAACCTGTTTGGGCAGGACGGAAACCCGTGCGGATACCTGCTGGTCCTTTTCCATGCCGCCCACGATGACCAAACCCTCTGGTATCACCAGCAACCCGCGATGATCCATGGTTGGATTTGGCGTGTTTTGGCTGAGAGTCTCCCACTTAGCAGTACGCGCATTGAATGCGAAGGTCACCGGTGAAGGCTCGGAAGGCTTGCCATCGTACCCGATTCCATTGAAGTTGTAAGGATTATCGGTACCGCCAGAGAAATAGATCATTTGATCTTTCTCCGAGCTCCCGGCGGCAATGCGGTAGCGCGCATTGCCGGGATGAGTGGGAAGTTTTGTCCACAGAATTTTTGCGGGATCATGATGATCGATCTTGCCCATCCAGCATTCGTCGGAGGCGACATATTTAGGCTGATCCGCTGAAGGGTTCTTTTGTGCGCCGTCCACGTAGACGATCGTGTCCCCAACCAGTCCGCCGGCATGGCCAAAAACCGGAGTACCGGGGATCCGCGTGCCTTGGAGCCATTTATTCTTCTCCGCGTCGTAGATCTGAACATCGCGGACCGCGTCGGTCTTTGACCATCCGCTGACTAAGTAAATGAAGCGATCGTGATACACGCCGGCGACCGAATCATCCACCGCCACGGGAATATCTGCTCCCCGGAACCAGAGATCTCTCAGTGGTTCATAAACGTTGACATCGGGGACGGTGATTTCGCCACCCTGCGCATCGACGGCATAGCCGCCAAACAGAAATATGTGGTCGCGTGCGCCTGCCGCTACCGCGGCAATCCGGCCAGCAGTTCCGGGGACCGGATGTGTCAGACTCCATTTGCCGGTATCGATATCCAAATAGTAGCCAGCGCTTGTGACCGCATCCCAAGTTTTCTTGGGTCCGATGCCCATGAACGAGTACAGGAGAAGCGATCCGCGGCTCTTGACTTCTGCGACGGCATTGTTCGAAAGCGGCGTGGGAAGAGGTTCGAATTTAGGCAGCGGAACTGCGAACAGAAGCGCGACTAGAGAGAAAAGGAAAATAAAAGCGAGGAATCTTTTCATCGCAGAAGATTCTACATGGCACGGCGCGCTGGCATTAGAACCAGGTCTTTGCTTTGTATTCGCGGTAGGTTTCGCCGAACTTGGCTTCGAGAACCTTGGCCTCTTTATTTGCGCGGAGAACCTGAACAGGAATCAGAACGAGCAGAAACAACAGTGCGTATGGCCTTTCCAGCGCGATTACGATTCCGGCCAACATCAGGCCGCTGAAAACATAAATCGGGTTGCGCATTTTAGAGTAAAGCCCGTGCGTGACAAGCTGGCGGGCTTGAGGCGTCACCGAAAACGACCTGCCCAACTGCCATCGGGCCACAAAGAGCAGCACGGCAGCGGGAAGAGCGATGCTCAAGCCGATCCATCGTGCAGTACTCCACGGCCCGGGACGAAAGACAATTAACAGAATTACGACCAGCGCGACGAATAGCTGAAAAATGAGAAATGCAGTGAACCGATCCAACGCCATCCTCACTTCACGATCTCCTGCCGGATGGCGTGGATGAAGTCCGTATAAGCGGGAGTGAGGCCAGCGGCGCGCATGTCGCTGGCAATCTGGCCACGATGATATGCAGAGTGGGTAATGACGTGGAGCAGGACGTCATTGACTTGGCTGGACCAGGTTTCTCCCTTGCTATTCACATAGCTGATCTGACGCGACAAACCGGCCTCTCTGCATTCCTCGAGGTAAGACCTCCATGAGGCGCCGAGCACGTCCGCCTCAGCTTTGCACTGGGCGAGTGCGAGTTCTGGCCAGACAGAAAGCGCTGGCTTTTGCTGCTTCAGGCGCGCCAACCATAGCCCCTCAGCCGAGAGAATGTGCGCGGTCAGCTTCAACGACTGCGGTGGCGGGTTCGGCGCGGTGCGAAGTGACGACAGCACTTCCCGGTTTGCCCAATCATCATAGGCGAATAGGCGATGCAAGTAATCAACGATGTCCACAATGCGATTACTTTATAAGGGCGAGTAGAGACATCGCAAACCACTAGCGCAACCTTTATTCCGGCTGCGCGCATCCGGCTAAAGGTATACTCGCCCTTTCAGGAGGTTGCCATGCCAAAGCGCTCGGCAATCGGACTAGCTGTTCTACTCCTCGCCATTCCCTCCAGTTCAAAAGACAAGAAAAAGCCGAGCTTACCGGCAGCGATCCTTCGCGCACAGTTCGTCGCAGTTGTCGTCGACCCCGACGCTGGCATACCGGTTATGAGCCCCGGCGAGAACGAGACTGCACGGTCTGACGTGGAAGCTGCGCTGCAGAAATGGGGCCGCCTCAAGACCACGCTCAACACCGCGAACGCCGATTTGATTTTGGTTGTCCGTAAGGGTGGGAAGCCGATCAAGCCGACTATCGGCGGCGTTCCCAATGAGCCTCCGGTGGTTTTAAATCCAGTCGACAGCGGCATAACGATTCGTGGAAGGAGGGGAACGCCTCCGGATTTGAGCGCCTCAGGTACTGAAGGGAATGGCACTCCAACAATGCGCTCCGAAGTCAGTTCTCCAGATGACGTATTGGCTGTTTATCTGGGCGGCGTTGATTATCCGCTGGATTCGCCGCCACTATGGCGGTATATGGCCCATAACGGTTTGCAGCATCCAACCGTTCCCGCCGTTGAGAAGTTGCGTCAAGCCATTGCGGATGCGGAAAAAACGAAGCCCTAGACCGTAGGCTCTTCATTCGCGGCAGGGTGAATGCATTCTCGCTGCATTGCGCGAGTTCCCCGCAACTATTACGATTCGGCTGAGAGTCCTGCAGCGCTTCCACTTGCTGAGTAGTTCTATGCCTAAGACGACACCGTGGTTGATATGGCCTTGGCTGTTAGTGGCATTTTTCTGCGGCCTCCTATACGCACAGTCGGTGCAACCCCTCCTGCGAGAAGGTCAAGCCGCGCTGGATCGCGGAGACTTCGAGCACGCGATTCGGGATTTCCAGCGAGTCCGGCAGTCGGCGCCGCAAAACCTGCAAGCAAATCGCGGCTTGCTGTTGAGCTATTTGCAAGCCGGGCGCCTGAACGACGCGGAACAACTTGGACGCGAGGCGGTGGCGCACTGGCCTGATGATGCGCAACTCCAACACTGGCTGGGATTGGTTTATTTCAAGAGCCAGCAAGATGCCGCGGCCCTGCAGGCACTGCGTCGCGCCGAACAACTGGACGGCACACGATTCGAAGTTCATTTTGATCTTGCGCTGGTGCTTCTCGACCAGAACCAATACTCCCCGGCAGCCGAGGAACTGGAAAAGGCAAACAAACTAAAACCCACGGACGCGCTGGCTCATCTGCTGCTGGGGCGCGCTTTTCAAAACACGAATCGGACGGTGCAGGCGATTGAGCAGTTTCACACCGCCCTGCGCCTTGATCCGACTGTCCCACTGGGGCATTACCACTTAGGTTTCGCCTACGCCAGCCTGGGCCGCAATCAAGATGCGATTGCTGAATACGAAAAAGAGTTAAAACGCTCTCCGGACAACCCCAATGTTCTTTTTCAACTCGGCCATTCTCTGCTGGAGGCCGGAGATGAAAAATCGGCGATAGCCGATTTGAAAAAAGCGACTGAGTTCGAGCCGCAAAATGCCGATGCATTTTATGATTTGGGCAAAGCGCTGCTGCTGGCGGGAAATGCCGAAGCAGCAGTGAGCGCTTTGCAGCGTTCGATCGAGCTCAAGCCCACTGACCCAAGCCCGCATTACCAACTTGCGCGCTCGCTTGAAAAGATGGGGCATCGCGATCAGGCGCAGGTTGAGTGGCAGCGCTTCGCACAATTAAAGCAAGCTCAGCCGCAAACTGGAGGGATGGCCACCGGCCGGGTCCAGTGATACGGCAATCCAGACTCTTTTTAACCCTCGGCGCGAGCGCTTTTCTGGTCGGCGCAGCCGTTTACATCACTGCGGCTGCATCTCTTCCGCAATCCAGGAGCGCTCGTCACGCTGGCTCAGCCGCTCGCCGCCCTACATCTTCTATTTCCTTCTCCGATGTCACACGGGCCTCGGGCATCGATTTTCACCTCACGTGCGGAAGCCTGGAAAAACGATACATCATGGAAACTATGTGCGGGGGCATCGCCGTCTTTGATTACGACAATGACGGCTGGATGGATATTTTTCTGGTGAACGGATCTACGCTCGAAGATTTGCGCTCGGGGAAATGCCATCCCAGCAAGCTCTACCGCAACAACCACGACGGAACCTTCACCGATGTTTCCAGCAAAGCTGGCCTGAACCGTTGCGGCTGGGGATTCGGCGCCGCAGTCGGCGATTATGACAACGACGGATGGGAAGACCTCTACGTCACCTATCTCGACGGGGCGGTGCTGTTCCATAACAACCGCGACGGGACATTCGCGGACGTTACCGCAAAAGCCGGGGTTGGCAACGCAGGGCACTGGGGTACTAGCGCAGCTTTTGGCGACTACGATAATGATGGATATCTTGATCTGTATGTGGCCAATTACGTCGACCTCGATCTCGATCACCTGCCGGAATTCGGTCAAGGCCCGTTCTGCACATATCGAGGTATTCCGGTCTCCTGCGGACCGCGGGGACTAAAAGGCGGACGTGATCGCCTGTACCATAACAATGGAGACGGCACATTCACGGATGTAACTGAGAAATTGAACATCGACCCAGGCAGCTATTATGGCCTAGGCGTACTTTGGCTCGATTACGATCTGGACGGCTGCCTCGATCTTTACGTGGCGAACGATTCGTCGCCGTCCCTGCTCTACCACAACAATTGCAAAGGCGGTTTCACTGAGGTGGGCGCCGAAGCGGGAGTTGCATACAGCGCCGACGGACGCGAGGAGGCCGGCATGGGAGTGGATTCAGCAGATTACGATCACGACGGCTGGCCTGACATCGTGAAGACGAACTTTTCCGACGATTCGAATAACCTCTATCACAACGATCACGGCCACGAGTTCACGGATATGGCCGGGCCGGCGGGATTTGGGCCAGTCAGCATTCCTTTCCTGGGCTTCGGCGTGAAGTTTGTAGATTTCGACAATGACGGATGGCCGGATATCTTCATCGCCAATGGCCACGTCAATCCGCAGGTTGATCAGCACTCATTCGGAGTCACTTACGCCGAGCGCCCGCTCGTGTTCCACAATCTGACGGGCGGAAAATTTGAGGAGATCGGACTTCGGGCGGGCGCTCCGCTGGCGCGGCGCTACGTGGCCCGCGGCTTAGCCAGCGCCGATTTTCTGAACAACGGCAGCGAAGACTTGCTGATGAGCGTGCTCGATGGCTCACCGGTCCTGCTTAGAAATCAATCTGCGAACAAGGGACACTGGTTGCGCGTGAAACTGGTGGGAACACAGTCCAATCGAGATGGCTTCGGAGCGCGGGTCGAAGTAAAGGCCGACGGGCTAGCCCAAACCGCCGAAGCCTGCGCCAACTCCAGCTTCGAATCCGCCAGCGACCCCCGCCTTCACTTTGGGCTGGGAGCGGCAGTGCGAGCCGATTCCATCGCGGTGCGCTGGCCGTCGGGCAAGGTGGACACGTTGGGGCCGCGATCCGCCGATCAGGAATTATTGATCCGGGAGGGGCAGGGGATTGTGGCGAGACAAGCGGTAACAAACAATCATTGATTGTCATAGTCCGCGCTCTTCGGTGCAAAAATCAGAGCAGCTGTCCAGAACCGAGACAGATAACATCCAACTCGCACATTCCAAAAATTGAAGCGCTGTCAATGACAACCTACTGTTCTTCATAGCTACGTCGGGCTAAGCCATTGACTTATTTGCATGAATGCTTTGGAAAGGTACGTGCCGCTCTGTACATGAATTCTGTGCAGGATGTGTAGGCGTGTGCTTTCTAGGGCCGGAGCCCAGTTCTTTTCACAGAATCAGCAAGATAGCTTGACAGTTCGGTCACGGCAGCGCAAAGTGCTGCGTATCATGCGTCAGGTTGTCAATGCGCATTTCAGCTTGCCATGTTATTTGACAGCGGCTGTTTTCAAACATCTCGGTTGAAAAATATCCCAGAGTGCGAGGGTAAGTCGATGAAGAAGCTGCAGGTCTGCCTAGTAGTCCTCTCAGTGCTGGTTTTGGCGACGGGCGCAGTGGCGCAAATCCAAAATGGCCAGTTCACGGGCATCGTAACTGACCCATCCGGTGCCGCCGTTCCGAATGCCAAGGTGACTGTCACGAACTTGGGAACGAACCTTACGGTGACGACTACTACCAACAATAGTGGTTTGTACACGGCTAAGGAGTTGCCAGTCGGGAGCTACAGAATCAGCGCTGAGGCGAAGGGATTTAAGACAACCACAAATAATAACGTAACGCTGAATGCGGGCACTATCGAGCGCGTGGACTTTAAAATGGCGATAGGGGAAGCCAGGGAGGTCGTGGAGGTCAGCGGCGAAGCTGCCGCTGTTAACACCGAGGATTCGAAGCTCTCATCCACTGTAACCTCAACTCAGATCGCCAGCCTCCCGCTCAACGGCCGCAACGTTTATGATCTCATCCAATTGGCGCCGGGCGCGGTCAATGTCGCTGGCGTTGACTTCGAGAATGGCCACAGCACGGTCGTCAACGGCCTACGCGAAGACTTCAACGGTTTCCTCATCAATGGCGTCTCCAACAAGGGGCTGAGCGGCGGCGTTAATAATGTGCCCATCCAGGAGACTGTCGAAGAATTTCAGCAGCTCGGCCTAAACAACTCCGCCCAATACGGGAGCAGCGCCGGATCCGTCACAAACCTGGTAACCAAGTCCGGAACCAATAATTGGCACGGCAGCGTCTGGGATTTCCTCCGCCACGACAAGCTGGACGCCAACTATTTCTTTAACAATCAGCTCGGAGTGCCAAAGCAGAAGCTGCGCTTCAACCAGGTTGGTGGCACCTTTGGCGGCCCAATCGTCAAGGACAAGCTGTTCTTTTTTGTATCCTACCAACAGGACCACTTTACCAACCAAGCGCCCCCGACAACGATCACGGTCGAGTCGCCGCAGTTCCGACAGGCCGTGATTACGGCTCTGCCAAACTCGACCGCCGCGCTGCTCTTCAAGAACTTCCCACCCGCCGTAGCCGGGAACAATTGCAGTGCCTTTCCCGGTGCCGTGTTGACAGAAGGGCCTACTGGAAATCCGCAGATTGACGCGGCTTTCGCTGCCCTCGACGCGGCGTTACCGCTCGGCAGCCCGTACCTCTGCAACAGCATTGCCCTCTATGGGCAGCAGACGCAAGCCATCGGCAACCTGTTCCAGGGGAAAGAGGCATCGGGCAGAATTGATTATCAGCCCAGAGGCAATGACCGCTTGTTCATCCAGTACAACTGGCTGCGCAACAGCGATACCTTCGGGCCTTGCGACCCAGCCTGTACCCGCGGTTTCACCAACCCAACCGACAACGTTTACCCCAACGGTCAGTTTACCTGGGACCACACCTTCAGCCCGAGCGTAATCAATGAGTTTCGTGCTGGGTACACCAGTTTTGTTCAAAAGATTGGCACCGCTTTGCCGGGTGTGCCGCAACTAACCCTCGATGATGGGAACGCCGGCTTTGGTTCCTACAACGGCTACCCGCAGCTCTTTAAAGAACACGAGTACAGTTACAGCGATATGGTCTCGATCAACCATGGGTCGCATAACATCAAAGTCGGGGCGGACATCAAGCGCAACATCGAGAACAGCGAGTTCAACGTGGCCCGCCCGTCGTATGAGTTTTTTGACACAATCTGGATGGCCGCGGACGCCCCTTACTTTGAGGTCGCTGGCGTGGATCCCGGGTTCGTTTCAGGGCAGCCGGCTCACTTGGCCAGCAATGTCCGGCACTGGCGGAATATCGAATTGGGAGCCTACTTTCAGGACGACTGGAAGGCCACCCGGCGGTTCACTCTGAATCTTGGACTACGCTACGATGTGTATCAGCGCCACCACGAGCTGGACAACTTGGCCACTACGTTCATCCTCGGCCCGGGCAACAGCATCCTCGATAACATCACCACCGGGGCCGGCCAACTGAGATCCGCAAACACCTTTCCTTGTGCCGATCCTAGAGCGACGCTGCAGGGCATATGCGGTCCTGGCGGTTTCGCCAAAACGAGTTCACTTGGCAAAGGAGATCACAACAACTTCGGTCCTCGCGTCGGCTTCGCCTGGGACATCTTCGGCGAGGGCAAGACGTCTCTGCGAGGCGGATTCGGCGTTTCCTACGAATCCACGCTCTACAATCCGCTTTCCAATTCGCGCTGGAATCCGCCCTTCTACTCCTTCAACTTGGCGGACAGTGCGGCGCTGGACGGCGGCGACTCGGTCATCGTTTACGGCCCAACCACCTGCGATGCCACCGGTACGACTTGCAACCCGAGTGGCGCCACCCCGACCTTTGCTGGTCCTGCCACGAATCCCGGCCAGGGCGTGGGCGCGCAGGCCGTGGGCAATCTCTCTGGTTGGGCTGCCAGCAACCCGCAAACAGCATTCCTGACGGGGATCATTTTCCCGAAGGGTGTCCGCGACCCGTATGTCTACAACTACTTTCTCAGCCTTCAGCATGAGATTGTGCCCAAGCTGTCGCTCGAGTTGAATTACGTTGGTACGACCGGACATAAGCTGTTCCGCGCCGATGACGTCAACCGCATTCCCGGCGGGCACCTACCGATTGATTCAGTTACGGGCGAGGTGGGATGTGTGAAAGACAACGTCGGGCGCACTCTCTGCGGCCAGCCCGGCGGACGCATCGACAGCAACTACGGTACGCTACGCGTTTGGGAGAACGCCGCCAACTCCAACTACAATTCTTTACAGCTCGCCGTCAAGAAGCAAACCAGTCACGGCCTGCTGTTCAACCTGAACTACACCTGGAGCCACAGCATCGATGACGGCTCCACTTGGCACAGCGGCGCCACCACCGCCAATGGCGACGCGGCGGGCGACGGGTTCACCACCGATTGGACCAGGCCACGCCTTGACCGTGGCAATTCAATCTTCGATATCCGCCACCGACTGGTGTTCAACTATGTGTGGGATCTGCCCTTCGGAAAGCACACAGGTGTCTTGAATGCTCTGCTTGGCGGGTGGCAGTATAACGGCATTTGGTCATTTCAGACCGGAGCGCACTGGTCTCCGTACGATCGGCGGCGGGAAAACCTGGTGGAGATTTCAGATCCGACTGCTTCGTGCACGGCAACTGACGTAAACACGGGAAATTGCCAGAACGTCGGTGGCGACTACCTGCTTAATCGGACGAACAGCCACTCCAGAAATGGGCGTCCGAATTCGCCATTCCCGAGCTTCAGTAGCGCTAGCCACGATATGTGGGCCAACGGCTGGGGTCCGCAGTGGAATCCCGGCGGCGGTATCTTTACCGAGCCGTGCCTGGGGTGCGCGGGAAACCTTGGCCGAAACACCTTCCTTGGCCCCAAGCAGTGGTTTGCGGACATGTCCCTCTTCAAGAACTTTAGAGTTACCGAGAGAGTCGGTCTGCAGTTCCGGGTTGAGGGCTTCAACGTATTCAACCACACCAACTTCCTACTGGCGGAGCCGGGTCAGGCTAGCTTGGAGACTACTCACAACCAGTTTCCCATTAGCAACTTCGGCCAGGCCGGTGGCACTTTGAATCCACGTAATCTCCAGTTCGGGCTGAGGGTGAACTTCTAAACCGCGGTAACGTGAGGGGCTTTGTTCTCACCTTGGGTGAGTACAAACCCCTCTTTCTTTTTTGTTGGAGTAGGGCCATGTCGCGCCCGAGCCGCAATCTAATCCTCGCCTGCCTCGTCTTTCTGCTCATCTCGGCTTCCACCCTTCGGGCGCAGATAGGCGTAGGCAACATCATTGGCGAGCTGCACCTGAGCAGGGGTGATTTCCCGGGAAGGGTATTTATAGAACTGCAGTTGCGCGGGGCCACGCTGGCCAGCGCGTACAGTGATGATGAAGGGAGGTTCGGCTTCTACGGTCTTGGAAGCAATCCCTACCACGTGGTGATTCACGACGAGCGTTTCTACCCAGTCGATAAGCTGGTCGAACTCAATACGTCCATCTCTGCTACGTCCATGGCGCAGATAAGCTTAACGCCACGTGAAACCGCTGAGAGGGAACCGCTGCCGAATCGTGAGCCAGGAAGTAATCCACACCTTATTGATCCGTCGGAGTATCAGCGACATTTCCCGAAGAATGCGATCAAAGAATTCGACAAGGGGGTGGAGGCGGACAGGAATCAGAATCGCGATGAAGCTATCCGGCATTATGAGAAGTCAATCTTCCTCGCCCCAGACTTTTATCCTGCTCACAACAATCTGGGTTCCGCCTATCTCAGCAGGGCAGATTTCAAGTCGGCGCAAGCCCATTTCGAAGAAGCGATCAAGCTCAATCAGAGCGATGCTGAGGCGCACCTGAACTTGGCTAACGTCTTGCTAATGACCAAAAACTACGATGATGCGCTGAAGGAGGTCGAAGAAGGACTGCGAAGAAAGCCGAATTCTGCCTTTGGGCAGTACATCCTCGGTTCCATCTATGAGCGAATGAGGAAACTGCCTGAAGCGGAGCACGCGCTTCGGGAGGCCTTAAAACTCGATCCCGCAATGTCCCGAGTTCGGTTGGAGCTGGTTAATGTCTACCTGCTGCAACAGAGGAAATCGGAAGCCAGCGTCGAATTGAAAGCGTTCCTCAAGGACTCACCCACTGATCCTCTGGCCCCAAAGGCGAAAGAGATTCTTGAGAAGCTGGCGGCTGCACACTGAGGATGGCGTAGGCACAGGGCTCGAAACGCGGTAGACGAATTACGGCTTTGAGTCGGGTAAGTAAACGCAGAGGCTGCTCTGAAGCTTACAAGCCGCTTGATATTCCAGCTTGGCATTGCTGGTTCGATTGAGCCGCTGGTACGCGTAAGCGAGATTGAGGTGAGCCTCTGCCAGATCTGGATTGAGTTTCAGCGCCCGCTTATAGCTTTCGACAGCTAGTGCCAGCCGATTGCTGCGGCTGTGGGAGATCCCCAGAAAATTCCAAAGCGGTGCTTCGTTCATCCCCAGTTCCACGGCTTTGGCCAGGTGTTTGGCCGCCTCGGCATAGCTGTGCTGCTGATAGTAGAGCAAGCCCAAGTCGCGGCGCAGGGGAGCGAAGTTACTCTGAATCGCAACAGCTTTCTCGTAATCGGCAATGGCAGCCTGCTTATCGGTTTTGGTTTCGATGAAGCCTAGCTGATACCAGGCGCGGTAATTCTCCGGGTTGTACTTCAGCGCGTTGCGCGCCCACTGCTTGGCTTCTTCGTCTTTATTTTGGTACAGCAGTGCGCGCGATAAACCGGTCATTGCCTGATCGAAGTTGGGATTCAAATCCAGGCACTTCCTGAACTCGGCCTCGGCTTCTGGCCAATCTTTCTTCGCAAGCCCTGCCTCTCCCAGCATGAAGGGCACTATGTACATCTTGGGATCCTGCTCGCGGACTTTGGTCAACAGTCGCTCGCCTTTTTCAAAATCATTGGCATGGAATGCATCTTCGGCAGAGAGGATGGAATTAAATTCCTCCAGCTTAGTCTTGGGATCGGGCAAACCCGCGGCTAAGGCCTCCGGGGAAACCGGCGAGTGATAGGCGACATAGCCCAAAGAGCGCAGCTTTTCCAGTGCGTCGGGACTCAGGTTCGCATTCCCTC
>Ga0209058_1002373_pt1 | contig 15562 bp, 17 predicted proteins | sample GraSoiAngelo_147_FD_185904 | JGI IMG/M metagenome (GOLD analysis project Ga0209058, IMG submission 185904) | Grasslands soil microbial communities from the Angelo Coastal Reserve, California, USA - 14_1009_05_40cm (SPAdes) (version 2) | ecosystem: Environmental > Terrestrial > Soil > Grasslands ... | reverse complement strand
GAGATTACGGTCGCCAAGTCCAAGGCGCGGAGCCGCTAGCTATGGCCCGATGTGAAGTTTGCGGTAACGAATATGACAAGCCGATCACCGTGGCGTCGGCTGGCCGCAAGCACATCTTCGATTGCTTTGAGTGCGCCGTCCATGCGATGGCGCCTATCTGTGAGCACTGCAGCTGCAAGGTGATCGGTCACGGCGTCGAGGTAGAAGGCCATTTCTTCTGCTGCGCGCACTGCGCGCGTGAGGGCTCTGGAACAAAAGCAATCAAAGATCGTGCAGAGGTCGCATGATGAATCGGCTGACCGACTCGGAGATCTCCGACCGGCTGCGGTCGCTGGAAGGTTGGGAGGTGAGGGACAGCAGACTGGTTAAGTCCTTCAAGTTCAAGGACTTCATGTCGGCCGTCCACTTCGTCGACGAAATCGCTCCGCTAGCCGAAGCGGAAGGCCATCACCCCGACCTGCAGGTGGGTTGGGGCAAGGTCGTCGTCGAGCTGACGAGCCACGATGCCGGCGGCCTTACAGAGAAGGACTTCGATGTCGCCGCTCGCCTTCCCCGCTAGGCGGCTCCGCCAGATCTAATGGTTATGGGTGCCCCTGCTCGGCAGCAATCCTTTCCTCCCGTGAACCTGGTCAGTGAGTCGGCGCATCGCTGGGTTCTGCCGCGCCACGGGAAAATGCGGGTACAGGGCGTCGTGTTCGCGTCCGAATCTCTGCTCCCGTCTGCCCTCGGAGATCGTTCGCTGTCGCAGGTGGAGAACGTCGCCTGCCTTCCAGGCATCGTAAGGGCCAGCTTCGCGATGCCGGACGTGCATTGGGGTTATGGCTTTCCGATCGGCGGCGTGGCCGCAACAGACGTAGAGCGTGGAGGAGTCGTCTCGCCCGGTGGCGTCGGTTTCGATATCTCGTGCGGTATACGCCTGCTGTCCACGAACTTCGACAAAGGCGATCTCCGGCCGCGCCTGACCCGTTTGATGACCATGCTGAAGAGAGACGCACCCGCGGGCGGTGGCCGTGGCGGTATCTGGCGCGCCAACGACAAGGATCTCCAGCGAGTGCTCGAGCACGGAGCACGCGCCGCTGTCGAGGCCGGCTATGGCTTCACAGAAGACCTCGAGCGTTGCGAGGACGGTGGTTGGTTACCAGCCGGTGGCGTCAACGATGTGAGTGAGCGTGCGAAGGCCCGCGGCATGGGGGAACTGGGAAGCCTCGGCTCTGGCAATCACTTCATCGAGCTGCAGATCGTTGACCGGATCTTTGATCGTCAGGTCGCGCAGCGATTTGGGCTGCGTGAAGGTCAGGTGACGGCGATGATCCACACCGGCTCGCGCGGGCTAGGCCATCAGATCTGCGGCGACCACGTACGGGAGATGTTGAAGGCGCTGGAGTCGTACCACATCGAACTGCCCGATCCGCAATTGGCGGCCGCCCCGGTCCGCTCGACGCACGGTGAGCGCTACCTGTCGGCAATGGCCGCCGCAGCCAACTTCGGCCGAGCCAACCGGCAGCTGCTGACGTGGGCGGTCCGTCGGGTTTTCGAAGCCGCGCTCGGCCGCAGTCAGATTTCCGTCGTCTATGACGTTTCACACAATCTCGCCAAGCTGGAGTCGCATCAAGTCGGCGCTTCGCGTGTCGAGCTATGCGTCCACCGCAAAGGCGCCACGCGTGCCCTGCCCGCGGGGCATCCTGACCTGCCCGGCGTCTACCGCGAGGTCGGGCAGCCGGTGCTGGTGCCTGGTTCGATGGGCACCGCGTCTTACGTGTTGGTGGGCGAGAGCACCAACGATGCGTTCTTCTCGACCTGCCACGGCGCCGGACGCGCGATGAGCCGCCACGCCGCAAGGCGTACGGGCGACGGGGTGCAGCTGCGGCGCTCGCTTCAAAGGCAGGGAATACAGGTGGAGACACGGTCGGTCGCTTCGCTGCCCGAGGAAAGTCCAGACGCTTACAAAGACGTCGACGAAGTGGTACGCGCGTGCGAGGGCGCCGGCCTGTCGCGGCCTGTGGCGCGGCTGTGTCCGATCGGCGTCCTCAAAGGTTGACCTTTTCAGACGTCGAAGATGATTCGAGCGCGCCAGTGTCGGCCGGCGCGGCGGACCTCGAGCCCATGTCTGGTCACCGCCTTAATCACGGGGCCGACCTGGGTCGAGGCGGGGCCGAATGCCGGGCCCAGGGCCAGACCCACGGCGTGCGATGCGACGACGCTTTGAACCTCGAATGAATGCAGCGCAATCCCTTTGACCTCGGATTCGAATAGGAGCTCCTCGAGCCAGGACACCATCAGCTCTTCGACCCCATCGGCGCTCACCTCGACACGGACCGACTGCTCCGCGCCGTTCCGCGGGCCTAAAGCAATAAAGGAGGCAAACATGCCCGCCGCGGCGCGCGCAAAGCAGCTTTCGAGCGAAGGCGCCCAGACCTCGATCCCCAGGTCGGCGGTGTGCTCGAAAAGACGCACCCCGACCGGCGGCCGGTTCTGAAGAATCCGAGCTCGGGCCACCCCGACGTTCACCCAGAATTGAGTGTGCAGATGTGCGCGGCACCGATGTTGACAACCATGGGGTGTTGGTGCGGCCAACTCACCACGATCTTGCCCCGGCGGGCCTTCTGATCCGCTGGAGATCGGGCGTGGTGACGCGGACGGTGGCCCAGGAAGCGATCCCCCGCGGCCGGCTCCCTGCCTGGTTGGTGACCGATGCGCGTGCTGAGCTGATGACCCAGATCCGGCGGCTGGCTCGTGAGCCCCGGAGCCGAGGCTCGCGAAACGTCGCCCTTTGGCCAGTTCGATTGTGAGGATCAGATCTTCAGGACCTCCATTCTTACAGTCTGCTGATCCGAGGCGATGCTCTTGACACCGGCCTTTGCCCAAGGAAAAATTGACTAGGGTGGCCCTGGGCACGCGACCAGGCCAAGCGCTCGCCGGGCGCCGACCGGCCTCAGTAAGGTTTGCGCCGGGCCCATTCCAGGGCCACACCTAACTCCTGCGTCGAGGCCGGGCCTGAGTCTGCTGCCCTAGCTGGTACCCAGGAGTTTTGAGGCTGTTCGACAGCAAGGTGGTCCAGGCGCGCCAACGGTGCCCACCCTGCACAACGTCGGTGTCACCACATGTCCGCCCGCGCGAAGTCTCTGTGCGAAGAGGCTGTTCTCTCCCGGGTAGCGGTCATCGCCACCCCGACTGGCAAGGGCGAGAGCGAGGACGATGACGATGGGGCGACGGAGGTCGACGCGAAGTGCTACGGCCCCTCGGAACTGGAAGGGCCGGCAACCCGGCCCTTCCAAGACAACGTCTAGCTCTGCGAACCGACTCCGACCAGCTGCTTTTGCGACTTGCCGCCGATCGCGATCTTGCGCGGCTGCGCCACCGGCACCTTGGGAATGTCGATTACCAGGATGCCGTTCTCGAAGCTTGCCTTGATCTGGTCCTCCTTGACGTCGCCCGGCAGTTGGACGCTGCGCGCAAAGCTGCCGTAGGTCAGCTCGCGGCGCAGATAATTGCCTTGTTTAGAGCTCGACTCCTGCTTGTGCTGTGCTGAGATGTTCAGCATTCCGTCGGAGTAGGTCAGCTCGACCTCCTCCGGCGAGAACCCTGGTACGGCGGCCTTGACCTCATACGTCTGGCCCTGGTCGACCACGTCGATCGGCAGGTACCAGGTACGCGAGCCGGTCTCGCCACTCTCCAGCAAAGGCCCGCCAAAGAAGTCGCTGAACAGCCTGTCCATAGCTGTATGCAGGCCGGCCAGCTCTCCCATCGGACTCCAGCGACTCAACGCCATCTTTCCTACACCTCCTGTTTTTGATGAACCAGTCGGATCGCTTGCAGGTGACATACCACGCTCCATCCGGGGTCTAAACCAGGCTCCAGGCCGGGGTCTAAACCAGGCCGTTTGAAGCCGTTGGCAGCCGGGGAAATTGCTCGGGAGCTGCGCCAGAATGGAGGCGGACACCTTTACCGCGCGCATTTCACGCACACGGACAGCGGCGGCACTGTCAAAGGCGCAGGCACCTGGAGGGCGGACGAGCTACTCAACTACCAGTCCTACGGTTGTGGGATCGTCCACTTTCCTGACGGTGACGTAATCCTGCCACCCAACTTCTGCGGTGGGGCGGTGAAGATGAGCGTCACGCTCACGACGCCCATCGGGGAGCTGCCGGGAACCATGACCGTGATCTGCATCATCGGGCCCAACCCGCCCAACAGCATCGACGCGAAAGCGGGTGAGGGTGTGATGCTGGTCGTCCCCGGGATCGTGAACTTCAACCACACGGACGGCGGAGACAACGTCATCATTCAGGCGAGTTAGCAATCGAGCACCAGGAGCGGTCCGCTACACACCGGTGCCCGGGCCGCTCCACCGATTACCTCGCGCGTAAGAGAGCCCGTTAGGCCTCGAGGTCGCTAGGAGAACTCTCCCCGGAGCTGAGACTCGGTGGGAGCCCCTTGACGACCCACGTCGGTCGCGTAGATGCGGCACATCATGTGCACCTACTCGGCGCCCGTGGCAAACGGATCGCGACCGCCGACGAGGATCGTCGGTGATCCAAAGTGCGCCGATCGGCCGCGCATTGCACGCGGAGAACGGTCGCCAATACACTCAGTTTCTCCGGCCACGATTTAAGGAGGACGCCATGCGCAGGCTGCCCGCACCCGGCCTCTTGATCCTCGTCGGTTTGATTGCCATGCTCCCCCCCGGCACGGCGGCCGCGAAGAGCGGCCTGCTCAACATCGACGCCAGCCAGCGCCCCCTGAACGAGTCCGAGGAGGCGATCGCCATCAACCCGACCAACCCGAAAAACATCGTGATCGTCACCAACGTCGGGCACCGTGAGGCCGGGCTCGACGCCGGCATGTTCGAGGCAGTCAGCTTCGACGGTGGCACAACGTGGACCCGCAAGCTGATCGGCGACAAGGACAACCTCGGTGACGCGTGCTGCGATCCGACCCTCTCCTTCGATGAGTTCGGCAATCTGTTCATGAGCTATCTCTTCGAGGTCGAAAACACCGTCCCGATCGCCCTCAGCACGGACGGCGGCCTGACCTTCAACCTGGTCGGCAATATCGTCGCTCCGCCGAAGGGGACGCCGACCAAGACCAGCGGCGACAATCGCGGCCTTTTCCGGTTCGTCGACCAGCCGACGATCACGGCGGCCAGGGGCGAGGTCTGGGTGATCTTCAACGCCGGCGGGCCGCTGTTCGCGACGCGCGCCGCGGTGGCAGGCTTCGGCCAGGTCGGGTCGTTCTTTCAGGGCGAGGTGGTGCCAGGCACCAACAACTGCACGTACGGCGACATCGCGATCGGGCCGACGGGGCAGGTGATGCAGGTCTGCACGCTCACCGAGAGCGGCCAGGGCGGTGGCAGGCTGTTCGTCAACCTCGACCTTGACGGCCTCGGACCGGCCGGCTTCGGCGACCGCGTGTTCGTTGCCGAAACACACGTCGGCGGGTTCGACTTCATCCCGCCGCAGCGGGACCGTTCGATCGACGCCGAGCCGGGCCTGGCCTGGGACCGGACCGGGGGGGCGCGCAACGGCCGCGTGTACCTCGTCTACACCAAAGAGATTCAGAACGAGAGCGACAACACGGACATCTTCGTCCGCTTCTCCGACGACAACGGCGCGACCTGGAGCCAGGGCGTGCGTGTCAACGACGACCAGACCCCCAACAGCCAGTTCCTGCCCAAGATCGCCCTCGACCAGACCTCAGGCAACGTAGCCGCCGTCTGGTACGACGCCAGGCGTGACCTCGGCACCGGCGGCGCCGGGGACACCGACGGGATCGCCAACGACGATGCCCAGCTCTGGGGCGCGTTCAGCACTGACGGCGGCGCGACGTTTGGCGCCAACGTCCAGATCAGCGCAGGGACCTCGAACTCGCACGACTCGGGCAATGGGATCGACTACGGTGACTACTCCGGGCTTGCCTTCTACGGTGGTAAAGCGCGGCCGGCCTGGTCCGACAACTCCAACAGCACCGGCACCAACCCCGACGGCGCCCTCCACCAGCTCGACATCTATACCGCGGCCGTGCATCCGTAGGGACCCAGAACCCGGCTCGCTGGCGGGAGAGGTGCGGGGGCGCCGTCGGGCGCCCCCCTTTGCGTTACGGGGTCGGATCGGGGAAGCTGCCGCCGAGATGTCGGAGTTGCCGAAGTTGGCGGGGCAATCCTGCTCAGGAGCAGGTCGAGGCACGCTGGCGCCCGTGCGCAGCGACATCCGCCAAGCATCTATCGCCGGGCAATCCGCGGCGTTGCGCGCGTCGTTCCATACCGCCGCGCCGTAGGGGCGAGAGCTATCGGCTCAAAGACAAGAGCGTGCCGGCGTCTTCAGCATGCCCACCAGCACCCTGGTCACGCCAGCGCCTCGTGTGGGGAATTTGAGACCGGCGCTCAGACGAAATCGGTACTGAGATGGGGAATTTCAGACCGGCGAAAACTGAGGAGTTTCAGACTGGCGTTGACAGCTTTCACCGACGCGAGCGGTGGTTCGTCGTCATCGTCGCTGTCGAAAAGCCGCAAGAACCATCGCGAATTGTGCACAGGTCGATGCCGTCAGCGAACTCTGGCACCACCTCCTTGGGCTCATGTCGTGCGCCGGATTAGGCCGAGCCGCAGTGGGACTCGCGTGTTGTACACGCGACAGGCCACCAAACCGCGCCTTCAGCGCGCGCACCTCCCCAGGCACGGCGAGTATTTGGAGGAAGCGAGGATCCGCTTCTACGATGTGACTAGCGGGGAATGCCCTTGAGCGCGACGAAGTCCTCCTCAAGATTCTCTCCGCTCAGCGGATCGTACGCGGTGACCTGGAGGTAGCCCGTCTCATGCTGGCCAAGGAAGGGTTCCGATGGAAAGAAGCCGACGAATTGCGTGCAACTCTCACCGGCGCCGAGGAGACCCTGGTCGGGTGATGGGCACGTGCTTCCCGGTAGTCCACCGCCGGCAGAGAAGTCGTCGGGCACGTGGACCGTTGTAACGGCGACGAGCAGGGGCCGGCCGCTCGCGTTAGTTACGGTCACGAATTTGCTCTCGACGCTGCCGACCGGCTGAGCGCCGAAGTTGACCATGGCAGGACTGATCTGCATGAGCGGTGGGCCCTGCCGCGCGGCGAGTTCGCTGACGGCGTCCCCGTGCGTGACCCAGACGTCCCCAGTGCGGGGGTCTGTTGCCGTCCAGACTCCGCCCGAACCGAGCGGGACAGATTCAACGAGCACGTTCATGGTCGTGTCGATCACGTCGACCGTGCCCGCCCCGAGCGTTGCCACATAGAGATCGCCGTCCCGCGGGTTGAGCGCGATTCCGAATGGAAACGCTTCAACGAAGATCTCTGCGGCGAGCTGGCCCGTTGCCGCGTCGATTGCAACGACGTTGCTGCTGAAGTAATTCGAGACGTAGATGGTGTCGTTCTGGTTGTCGTAGACAACGCCTAGGGGAGAGGACCCCACGGGTATCGTGCGCACGACCTGGTTCGTGGCTCCGTTGATCACCGAGACCGAGTCCGACTGCGAATTCGTCACGTAGAGGAAACCGCGCCGACTGTCATATGCGATTCCAAACGGAGCAGTGCCTACGGGTATGCGGTCGACGATGGTCCGCGTAGCACCGTCGAGGACCACGACCTCGTCCGTGTGCGCGATTACGATGTAAACGTCGCCGTTGCGCTCGTTGTAGGCGATTCCGAACGGTGACGACCCGACTTCGATCGGACTGCCGATTGGCTGGTGCGTCGTCCCGTCAATCGCCGTCACGTCCAGGTACTGTTGACAAGAGACATAGATAACGTCGTGTGCTTTGTCGTAGCCAACGCTCAAGGGATGAGCGCACGTATTCCCGCCAGCGAGCTTGACGGTGTCTATGACAGCCCGAGTCCGCGGGTCGATCACGGAAACATCGTCGGTGAAGATGTTCGCGACGAAGAGCAAGCCACTGCGTGTGGCAAAAGCAAGCCCGGCCGGCGAGGAGCCCGGTGGACTGGTCAGCGTTGCCACGACCGTGTGCGTCGCGCGCACTAACGGAACCGGCGCCGCGGCCCGCCCCTCGGGCGCGGCCAGTGTCAAGACTGCAAGGGCGACGATGAGGGCCTGGACTTTCACTGGCTAGCCATCGTTCGCCCTCATGAGGCGAGCACCCACTGAGCCGCGTCGCGTGAGATGGCTGCCATGTTGTCTTGGATCAGCCCCGGCACTCCTTGTCCTCTTCCTACCTCCAAGCGCGAGCCTTCTGACGATGGCGCTGGCCCGCGACTTCTCACCATTAGCACGCGGCTGCGTGGGCGTCAATGGGCGATCCATCCCCGTCCACTCGCTACTCGCGTGCCGGCTGGATCGTCGGCCAGTCCATCCTGGTGCCCGCCGTACGTGTGACGCTCAGCTACCCATCGAGCTGGCAGCAACGTGCTACTTCGTGATCGGGCTCGCAATGGTCCCCATGGCCGTGCGAATCTCCGCCGGCGGCCAGAGGTCGCTACCGCACGTCGCTCACCTCGCCCAAACCGCTGGCCACGCTTTCCGGCCAATCTGCTTTCGCCGCTCTGGTCTGCGCGGCGCTCAGGCGCTCTACCGCGGAGGAGGTGGTTCGAGTCCACCGCGGCCCACCCCAATGTAGTCGAACCCCTGACAACTGACTGGGGGACTCGACCACTTCGTTGGTCGGATCCGGACCATCGCCGGTCATAGCCGGGAGAACGCATTCCCGGATTCGAACCGTTTCGCGGGGTCACGCCAGGACGCTAAGCCAGCTGTAATCGAGCTCGAAGGGCAGTCAAGGAGCCGGCCGGTCACGCGAGGACACGTGCACGAACACGGTCCGGGCCCCTTAACCAATTTCTGAATTCAGAATCAAGCGCCGGCGAAGCCGCCCGGGGAGGTGTCCAAGAAGGTGGACGCTCTCCGAAACGATAAAGCCGGGCCTGGTGCAGGACCACTTGAGGTGACTCGTGGATGAGCCCGAGCGCAGCCGCAGCTTCTGGAGGCGGAACGCCTGTCGGTCACCGAAGCGATGCACAGCGTCGGCTATGAGTCGGAATCGAGCTTCACGAAAGCATTCCAGCGAACCCTCGGCTGCACGCGCGTCGGCCTACCGAGGCTCTCTGCGGCGAAGACGTCCTGATGAAGTGCGCACGTCCGAAGCTGTCGCCGTCTGACAGACTCCAGACCGACGGTTGAAACGGTGAAGCAGGTCCACGACGTACGGCATGATCTGGTTTCCTCGGTTGAGCTTCGGTCAGCGGCCGCTTCGGAGGGCGCAGCCACGCCCGTCTGTGGAAGATCAGCTGCGAGCTCAGCGGCCTAGGGCTCGATTGACCTGCTCGTCTGCAGCCGGGAAGTCCGTGTGCGGGTTGGCGATTCGCCCGAGCAGCTGCATCAACGCATGCACGTCGTCGGGCTTCATGTCGCCGAGCGTGTGGGCCTCCGCCGCGGCGATTGCCCGCTCAGCGCGTGCGAAAAGCACTCGGCCCTTGGGCGTCGCCCGCAGCGCGTACTCGCGCCGGTCGCGAGGGTTGCGGCGGCGGACGACGTGCCCCAACCGCTCGAGCGAGTCGATGACATCGACCATCGTCGCCGGGTCCATTCCGATCCGCCGACTCAGCGCCTGCTGCGACACCGCGCCGTCACTCACGACCGTGGCCAGCGCTGCGTATGCCTTCATCGTCAGCCCGACCTCGGCCAGGGCGGCGTCCGCCTTGCCGCGGGCAATGAGGTGGGCGCGGGCCAGCATGAAGCCGACTCTGCCTGCCAGTGCCTTTGGATAGCCGTCCATCGCCATCGACATCATAATAACCACTAATCATCGGTGAAATAAACCGTTGGCAATACCAATTGTCGATGTCAAGGGCGTGCGGAGCGCCGACAGTCCAAGGAGATCGTTTCGATGGGCAGGGAATCAGGAGTTGCGCTCGTCACCGGCGCCTCACGTGGTATCGGGCCGATCATCGCCCGCGATCTGGCGCGCGCCGGCTACAGGCTCGTTCTGACGGGCCGGTCGCGGAACAAGATCGAGACCCTGGCCGAGGAGCTCAACGCGATGGCGATTCCGGCCGATCTGACCGACGCACGTCAGCTCGAGGCCATGGCCGCTGCGGCGGAGCGTGCGTACGGCCGGATCGACGTGCTGGTCAACAACGCCGGCGGCGACCCGCAGCGCGAGTTCGACTCGATGACCTGGGACCAGAACCAAGCGATCATCGCCCTCAACGCGCTGGCGCCGATCCACCTCGTCCACGCGCTGCTGCCGGGGATGCTGGCGCGGGGCCGCGGGCACATCGTCAACATCTCGTCGATCGCCGGCCGAGTCTCGTTTCCGTACACCGAGGCGTACGCCGCGGCGAAGGACGGCCTCATCGGTTTCACCCGCGTCCTGCGTAACGACTACCGCGCGCGCGGAGTGAGCGCGTCGGTCGTGATCCTCGGCGCCATCCGCGACGCCGGCCAGGGCGACCGCACCGCGAAAGAGGTCGGCCTGAAGCTGCCGAGCGCGGGCACGTCACCCGCCGGCGCGGTCGGCCGCGCTGTGCTGACGGCGATCCTCAAGGACAAGGCGGAGACCGTGGTGCTGCCAGGTCCTGGCCGGTTGCTGAAGGCGGTGATGGACTTGTTCCCGGGCCTCGGCCCGGCGATGAACCGCGCAGCGGGCGCGAACGACACGATGCGAACTGTCATCGAATTCCGAAAGGAGCGGCTGAACGGCTAAGTGAAAACGAGCCAGGCCGCCGCCAGCACGCACACGATGGACGCGACAACTGCCTGAGTCGTGTCGACAAGTACAGAGAGGAGAGCACGATGAGCAACGAACAGGCGGCACCTGAGACGAACGGTGACTGGGAAACTGAGCCTCGGTGGGGCGCCTTGAGCGCCCTGCTCGGTCCGGTAAACCTGACAGGTCATACCGACCGGCTCGGCACCGCCGGCAAACGGATCGCGACCATCGACGAGGATCGTGGGTGAGCCATGGAAGCCGATTCGCTCCGCTGTCTCGGGTGAGTCGATGCGCTGGTACTCGAGCGTCACCTTGCCGCGTGGCAGTCCGTGAAGGACCGTGGCCAGCCGCTCGTCGGCCAGCTTCCAATGGGGACACCCGTCGAAATACTGGAGCGTGACTTTCACAAGGAACATGATATCCTGCTTTCCAGATATGTCGTCCGGCGTTCTGGCGCCACCCGACCGCGCCGCCGCCGCGCGCTTCTTTCGTGTCCTCGGTGACCCAACTCGGCTTCACATCCTTGAGCTCCTCGACGAGGGCGAGCTCGCCGTCGGCGAGCTGGTGGCAGCGGTCGGGCAGCCCCAGCCGCGGGTCAGCACTCACCTGGCGTGTCTGCGCCACTGCGGCTTTGTTCGCGCCGAGCGCCGAGGCAAGGAGATCGTTTACAGCCTTGCTTTGCGCGGCCTCGACCGGATCGCACAGGAGGCGGATTCCGCCCTCGAGCCGGTTGCCGAGCGCCTGGCCACATGCACACGCATCGGTCCCGACTGGATGTGACAACCGGCGACTCCCAGGCGCTGATCCGCACAGCGGCGTTCCGACTTCTTCTCGCGCACGCCAGGCCGATCGAGCCCGACGAACTCGCAACTGTGACCGGAACGAGAACCGACCGAGTACCTGCCTTGCTCGCCGAACTTGACCGCGCCGGGCGGATCCGGCGTGATGGGACCGGCCGGGTGGTCGGCGCCGCCGGGTTGAGCGTGATCCCGGATCGGCACCAGATTGAGATCGACGGCCGGCGGTTCTGGACCTGGTGCGCCTATGACATCCTGGGCATCTTTGGTGCCCTGGCGGCGAACGGCCACGCGGTTTCGCCAAGCCCAGACGGGGCCACAGTCGTGGTCGTCTTCGAGGGTGGCCGGCCGCAGAACCATTCTGCCGTGCTGTTTCGGCCCGACGATGACCTGCTCGATGGCTGCGAGAACGTGTACGAGGAATGGTGTCCGAACAGCAACCTGTTTCTCAGCAGAAGGCAAGCGACCCTATGGGCAGATGTGCGGAGCATCCCAGGCTGGGTCATGGGTCTCGAAGAGGCCTCAGAACTTGGAACCCGGGATTGGGTCGACGTGGTCCAGCGGCAGGGATAGATGCCGGGGGAGGTCGATCGCGAGGAGCTGCGGCGCATGGTCGAAGCGGGGGCCCAGCTCGTCGAGGTGCTGCCAGAGGAGGAGTACGCGGAGGACCATCTGCCGAGAGCGATCAGCCTCCCGCTGCGGCGTCTCAACGACGAGGCATCGACCACGCTGGACCGGAACCGCCCGGTGATCGTCTACTGCTGGGACTCCGCTTGAGACATGTCCCCCAGAGCCGCGTGGCGGCTCGAGAGTCTCGGGTTCGGAGACGTTTACGAATACCGCGGCGGCAAGCTCGACTGGATGGCCGCCGGCTTGCCGACCGAAGGCACAAACGCCAAACGGCCGCGGGTCGGCAGGCTGGCGGATACGGACGTCCCCACGTGCCGCCTCGACGACCGACTCGGCGATGTCAGAGACCGGACGCGGAAGCAGGGCTGGGATGCGGCGGTCGTCATCAACTCGGAACGGGTGGTCTTTGGTCTGCTGCGCGCCAAGGAGCTCGATCTGCAAGCTGATCACCAAGTTTCGCAAGCGATGCGGCCCGGGCCGAGCACCTTTCGTCCCTACGTGTTGGCGGACGAGGTGGCCACTTACCTGCACGACCACGAGCTCGAGAATGTGGTCATCACGACCTCAGACGGCCGGCTCGTCGGTTTGCTTCGCAAAGAAAACGTAAGCCGCTGAGCTCTAAGCCGCTGTGCTGAAGTGCACGACTTGCGACCGAGTTATCGAGGTCTGCGCCTGCTGCGATCAGCGTGACTGCCTGCCGGCGACTTGCGACCGATGCCTGACTGAGGCCCTCTTGAAGGCCATGCGCCACGCGTATGTGCATCGAGGCGCCTCGATCAGCGAGCGCGACAAGAGGCAGACCTGACTTCCCCATGGCCCCCGTCTACCAAGGTCTCCGTTGCGGAACGTGCGTCGTCCTCGGGCCCGGCCAGAGCGCAGGCTAATCAGCCCGACGAGCACATTGACGCCCGCGAGCTCAACCACGGCGCGCTCGCGTATTCGCTCGTTGCGCTGCGGGCGTGCGGTCACGCATGAAGCGCCGCTCCGAGTTCAACGGCTTCTCGTGTAGCACTTTCTGTAGCAATCCGGCAGTTCAAATATTGTCCCCTCCCCAAGCGCGCCTCCTCCAGCAGGCTAGCTCTCACAGACGACGGCCAACCGCATCTGCCAGGAGCTCCGCTCCCGCGATGTCGCCATCAGGCCAAGCACCTGGACAAGATCGATCTCCTCGTCCTCTTCCTGGACGCGATCTATTTGCCGATCCGGCCCAGCGGGGCCATGTGGGACGCGACGTGTCACGCCACCCGTGTCACAGTCGTGTCGCGCATTTGCGGAACCCCGGGGATACAGGAGGTCACAGGAGGACGCGAAGAAGACTCAGTTCAAGTACAGGGGAACCACGCGGACACCACAGGACACGAGAGCACACGGCATTACCGGCGTTCGGGACCGTGAGGCCCGGTTCAAATCCCGGGCCCCGACCAAGTTCTATTATCTGAACTGGCCCACGAAAAGCCTGGTTGTTGACACCACACGTCATCGCCCAAATCTCATACTCGCGCTGCTTTGCGCGGCGCAGTTCATGCTGATCCTGGACATCGCGATCGTCAACGTCGCGCTCTCCTCCATGCAGCGGACTCTGAGTTTGTCGGCTGAGAACATCCAATGGGTGGTCAGCGGCTATGCGCTCACCTTTGGCGGCTTTCTCATGCTGGGCGGTCGGCTCGCTGACGTCGTCGGCCGGCGACGCATGTTCGTGACGGGATTGGTCCTCTTCATCGGGGCATCGATGCTGGGCGGATTCAGCCAGTCGGGCGGAATGCTGATCGCCGCTCGCTTGATCCAGGGCTTTGCCGGCGCCTTGGTCTCGCCAGCGGCACTGTCGCTTCTGACAACGACCTTCAAGGAAGGCCCCGAGCGTAATCGTGCGCTTGGGATTTGGAGCGCTATGGCGGCCGGCGGCGCATCCGCCGGGTTGATTCTGGGAGGCCTGCTCACCCAGGAGTTGAGCTGGCGTTTCACGCTCTTCGTAAATGTGCCATTGGGTCTCGTCGCCGTTGTGCTATCTCCGGTGCTGGCGGCAGATGCTGCTCGCCAGGAGGCCAACGTCAGCCTCGACGTCCCTGGGGCGGTGAGCCTGACCAGCGGAATTCTCGCCCTCGCGTATGGCGTGACCGAGGCGACCGGGCAAGGCTTTGCCTCGACGAAGGTGCTGATCGCTCTGGCTCTCTCTGCCGCGCTCCTGATTGCATTCGTCGTGCTGGAGAAACGCAGCAGCCAACCGCTTGTGCCGGGTCGCATGCTGAGACTGAGATCGGTGGTGGCGGGCAACTCGGTGGCGGCGCTCGTGTCGGTCGTGATGATCGGCGCCGTCTTCTTCAACTCGCTGTATCTGCAGGAGATCCTCGGATATTCACCGATCCAGGCAGGTCTAGCCTGGTTGCCCCAAACGGTACTGATCATGGTCGTTTCCAGCATCGGGGCCCGGATTGCCACCAAGCTTGGCGAGAGAACCCTGATCGCGCTCGGAACTCTCGTGCTGGGGGCGGGGATGCTCCTGTTCCTGAGAACCGCCCCGGAAAGCGACTACGTCACCGTCCTCATCCCCGCCATGCTGGTTACGGGCATCGGCGTAGGACTTACGTTCGTAAGCGTCACCATGGCCGCGACAGCTGGCGTCCCCGATCGGGATCAGGGAACCGCTTCCGGTCTCATCGGCACGGCCCAGCAGGTTGGAACGGCCGTGGGACTGGCGATTCTGGTCAACATCGCTGGGTCGGTCACGAGGGACTCCCTTCCGCAAGGTGCAGGTGCCGTAATCGCCGGATACCATCAAGCGTTTGTGATCGCCGCCGCCATCAGCTTCGTGGCGGCGATCGTCGCACTCACTGTGATCAAGCATCCTTCGGCGCTGCCGGCAGCCAATGTGGTGGAGACGGTGTCGCCGCACCCGATTCAGCCACTCAGGGCCGCCGCCCAGAGCCAGCTGCTCCTGGCAAGGTGCGGATCCTTAGTGCCACCGGACGCCGTCGAAGAACGGATAGCGGGAAGGTAGTTCGGGGGAGCCGGTGCCTGCGAGGCAGCGTGCCGGGAGCGGGTCAGGATCCTCCCGCGTCTTTAACTATGTAGGCGATGCCGGCTTTGGATGCTGCCGATCAGGGATTGTTGGTGCGAGCAACAGTTCTTGTGGACTCGAGCAGTTCACCGTCGATCATTGTTCCACGACACATCTTCGAACCACATCTGCATGCGTACGCGTCGGGGCTGTCGGTCGGGTCGCCCGGCTGCAGATTGTAGTCGTAAGTTAGTTCTTCACCCGGCCGAATGCGTCGCCGCGCATACACGAATACCCTATCCGCCTCAACATATGTCTCGCAGTTGGGATCGCAGGAGTGATTCATGAATCGGATGCTGTTCCCCTTAACTCCAGCATCAATCGTGAGGTCATCATCGAGGGCGAACAGAAGCGTGTAGGCGGGATCAGAATTCCAGGCGCTTGACGTTTCGCCCTCTA
>Ga0209058_1002365_pt1 | contig 15581 bp, 10 predicted proteins | sample GraSoiAngelo_147_FD_185904 | JGI IMG/M metagenome (GOLD analysis project Ga0209058, IMG submission 185904) | Grasslands soil microbial communities from the Angelo Coastal Reserve, California, USA - 14_1009_05_40cm (SPAdes) (version 2) | ecosystem: Environmental > Terrestrial > Soil > Grasslands ... | reverse complement strand
GTGGATCTCCGACGTTTCGATCGACTCGGCCAGCCCGGCGCGCAGGCGACCCAGGTGTGACTCGCGCAGGTCGCGCTCCCGCTGCCGCATGAGCGCGCGCTGGTCCAGCACCTCCTGGGCCAGCGTGCGGTCGTTGGCGGCGAAGGCGGCGATGACTCGCTCCAGATTCTTCGAGACCATCCCGTGGAACTCCTGGATCTCCACCCAGCCGGCGTCGGAGAATCGCCGGGCCTGGTAGAGCTTCTTGCGTCCGAGCTCCATCAGGTTCTTGTCGATGATGTCCCCGATGTTCTCCAGATTGCCGATGATGGAGATGAGGCCGATCTCCTTGCGGCTGAGATCGGCGCCCATCGCGTCGCGTCCCAGGCGCGCCAGGAACAACTTGATCTCCCGCTCCAGGAAGTCGACCTGGTCATCCCGCCGCTCCACGTCCTCCAGCAGCTCGTGGTGGCTGCTGGCGAAGACGATCGGCACGTCGCGCAGCATGCCCTGGACGACGTCGGCCATACGGAGCGCCTCGCGCGTCGCCTGGCCCAGCGCCAGCGCCGGCTGATCGAGCGACCGCTCGTCGAGGTAGCGCGTGCGGAAGGGGTTCTCGCCCTGCTGGTCGTCGGGCACCAGGGCCTCGATCGCGCGGGCGGCCAGCGGCGTGAACGGTAGGAACACCAGGCTGATCCCGAAGTTGAACAGCGTGTGGGCGTTCGCGATCTGACGCGCGGGATCGGCCGCGGTGCTCGCCACCACCGAGGTGAGCGGCCCGATGAACGGGAACACCAGCGCGGCCCCCAGCACCTTGAAGGCGATGTGGGCGACGGCCACGCGCTTGGCCTCGGCCGTCGCGCCGACCGACGCCGTCAGCGCGGTGGCGCAGGTCCCGATGTTCGCCCCCAGCACGATTGCGATGGCGCCCTCCAGCGGCAGCAGCCCCTGGTGCGCGAACGCCAGCGCCAGCCCCAGGGTGGCCGCGGACGAAGTGACGAGCGCGCTGAAGAGCGCACCGATCAGCACGCCGATCGCGGGGTTCTGGCCGACCGCGGTGAGCAGGTCGATCGCCAGCGGCGTCGTTCGCAAGGGCTCGACGTTGTCGAGGATCAGCTTGAGGCCCAGGAACATGAGGCCGAGCCCGAGGAGCGCCTGGCCGAAGTCCTTCGGCACGCGACGGCGGGCGATGAACGTCGTCACGAAGCCGAGACCGACGAGCAGCGGCGAGTAGTCGGTGAACCGAAACGCGATCAGCTGCACCGTGAAGGTCGTGCCGATGTCCGCGCCCAGAATGATGCCCAGCGTCTGCCGGAAGGTCATGAGACCCGCGGAGACGAAGCCGATCAGCATCAGCGTGGTGGCCGCCGACGACTGGATGATGGCGGTGATCAACGCCCCCGAGCCCACCGCGGAGAGCCGATGGCGCGACATCCCGGTGAGCAGGCTGCGCAGACGTCCGCCGAGCGCGCGCTGCAATGCCTCGCCGCTCAGCCGGATCCCATAGAGCAGCAGCGCGATGCCCCCGAACAGCGTCACCAACACGGTCACCGCGCGCGCTCCATATCGGCAGAGGCGGAGGTGGTGGGCGAGCCGGGGAGGTGGGCGGTGTCGTTCACCGAGACGAGGCGCGGCGGGCGCGCGACCGTCAGCGAGCCGTTGTCGATGCGCAGCCGCCAGAGCGAGTTGAACGAGATGCCGAGCAGGTGGCAGAGGTAGACGCTGATCACGCCACCATGGGCCACGACGAGGACGTCGTCGCCGTTCGGATGATCCTCGCCGATCCGGCCGATCGCCCTGAGCACGCGGGCGCAGACGTCCGGCAACGGCTCGCCGCCAGGCGGCGGGCAGTCCAGCGGCGACCGCACCCAGGCCAGATAGGGATTCCCCTCGCGCGCGCGGATCTCTTCGACGGTGCACCCTTCCCACTCGCCCAATGACAACTCGCGGAGCTCCGGGAGCGGGACGAGCCGGATCCCGGTCCCGGCGAGCGCGATCGTCGCCGTGTCGAACGCGCGTTGCATCGGGCTCACGTACGCGGCCCTCACGCGGTAGCCCTCACGCACCGCACGCCCGAGCGCCGCGGCCTGGCGGCGACCGAGGTCGGAGAGCCCGACGTCGTTCTCGCCCTGGAACCGTCGCACCTGGTTCCACACGGATTGCCCGTGGCGCGCCAGCAGGAGCCTCACGCCGCCCCCTCCGCCAGCGCGCGCGCGCGGCGCAGGCGCGCCAGCGCCTCGGCGCGGCCGAGCAGCGCCAGGACGTCGAAGATCGGCGGCGACGCGGTCCGGCCCGTCACCGCCAGGCGGGCCAGCTGCGCCAGGTCGACGAGCTTGAGCCCGAGCTCCTCGGTGAGCGCGCGGACGACGCGCTCGATCGCCGGGGCCGTGAACTCGGCCGTGCCCCCGAGCCGCTCGATCAGAAGCCCGAGACGCCGGGCGCCCTCGGGCGTCAGGAGCTTCGGCGCCGCCTTCGGCTCGTACGCCGTCGGCGCCTCGAAGTAGAACCTTCCCTGCTCGACGAGCTCGACGAGCGTCTTGGCGCGCTCCCGCAGCGTGTCGAGCATTCCCCTGAACCGGGCGCGGTCCGCCGGCGGCGTGAGCCCGGCCGCCCGAACGAAGGGCTCCACCAGCTCGGCCAGCCGCCCGCCGTCCATCGTCTTGAGATAGTGCTGCGACAGCCACTCGAGCTTGGTCGTGTCGAAGACGGCGCCGGACGAGGCGACGTCCTTGATGTCGAACAGCTCGACGAGCTGGGCGCGAGAGAAGACCTCCTGGTCGCCGTGCGACCAGCCCAGCCGGACCAGATAGTTCACCATCGCGTCGGCGGGGATCCCGGCGTCGCGGTACGCCTGCACCGACGTGGCACCGTGGCGCTTCGAGAGCCGGCTGCGATCGGGGCCCAGGATCATCGAGACGTGGGCGAACTCGGGCACGGCGTACTCGAGCGCTTCGTAGCACAAGATCTGCTTGGGCGTGTTCGACAGGTGATCGTTGCCGCGGATCACGTGCGTGATGCGCATGGTCACGTCGTCGACGACGACGCAGAAGTTGTACGTCGGCGTGCCGTCGGTGCGGACGAGGATCCAGTCGTCCAGCTGGCTGTGCTCGAACGTGACCGCGCCGTGGATGAGGTCGTTCACCACGGTGGCGCCCTCGGTGGGTATGCGCAGGCGCAGGGCTCCCGCGCTCAGGCCGCGGTCGCGGCAGCGCCCGGAGTACCGGAAGGTCGCGCCTGTTTGCTGCGCCGCCTGCCGCTCGCGGTCGAGGAGCTCGGGCGAGCAATCGCAGAGGTACGCGCGCCCCGTCGCCACGAGCCGCGCGGCGTGGTCGCGATAGCTCTCGAACCGCTCGGTCTGCCGGTAGCCGGGCGCCGGCGGGCCCTCGTCCCAGTCCAGGCCGAGCCACTGGAGGGCCTCGACGATCGCGCCGATGTTCTCGTCGGTCGAGCGCGAGCGGTCGGTGTCCTCGATGCGCAGGATGAAGGCGCCGCGGTGGTGACGGGCGAAGAGCCAGTTGAACAGCGCGGTGCGCGCCCCCCCGACATGGAGGTGGCCCGTGGGGCTCGGCGCGAAGCGAACGCGAACGTCGGACGCCATCTCAGTACGTCTCGAACAGTCGACCCCACGGCGTCGCCGCGAAGGCCCGAATGCGCGAGCGGCCGATCGTCGGGTACCAGAGCAGGTCGTGGTAGACGTTCGAGGCGAACGGCGCCCACACGACGAGCGGCGAGTGGAGCAGCAGGCGCTTGAGTGGGCGCAGCGGACCCCGGCGGATCAGCTGGTCGCCCCAGATCACGAGGGACCGGCTGGTCTTGAAGCCCATCGAGAGCGCCGCCGCGTCGGTGTCGCCGAGGATCTCGATGCGCCTGGGATCGGCCACGCCGAGCCCGCGCTCCTGGCACATCCGTAGATAAGGAATCGACAGCGGATCGAACCCCATGATCCGCGCGGCGATCGCGTCGACCGCCACCTGGTCGGCGGAGGCGAGGATCAGGTTCCCGACGCGCGGCACCATCGTGCGCGGGCCGGCGCCGTCGCCCATCACCGTTCCGTCCACGACTGCGAATACGTTGGGGTGCAGCTCGCGCTGCATGTACATGAGGTCCACCAGCACTTCGTGCATGAACTCGTGCGCGTAGTGGCGCACTTCCTTCAAGAGCCCGCCGAACGCGTTCTTGATCGCGCCGGTCGTGCGGGAGTGTCCATGGGTGTTGTGAAGGATCACTCCGTTCCCGACAAACGCGTGGGTCCCCTCGACCGACAGATCGTAAAGGAACGGCACGTCCGCCGGCTCGGTTACGACATCCTCAATCCGGTCCCACGCGATATCTTCGCTCGCCAGAAATCTCATGTAGGCGATCTCGTCGGCAAATCGTCCGGACGAATCGAGGCGCTCGAATCGCTCTATGAAGTAACGGGCGACCGGGCGGGTCGGCTCGGTGTAGCCGTTCTCGATATTGTTGACCGAGCCGGGTCGACCCGCACTCTCCTGGGTCAGCCCCAGTCCGCAGCGCACCATCCGAAACAGCGCTGGAGCGATCGGAATGGTGTCCCAGTTACTCGGGCGCTTGCCGGCTCGACGCCGGGCCGCCAGGACGTCAAGGTTCCCCTGCTTGTGAACACAGCGGAACGTCACGTACCCGGCGAGTGTCACGACATCGTCGCCATAAATGACGTTTTGCGCGTACTCCCTCTTCTCGGTCATCCGTCCATTCGTCGCTCGACTCCATGTCGTGCCGACGAATGAGATGATGCCGAGGCGGGATAGAAGCATCTGGATCTGCCGGGCCAGGCGCCGGCTCTTCGTCGTCGCGGAGACCCCGCACTTGTCCACGGTGCCGTCGCCGTCGAAGTACGCTTGGAGGAACGCAGCGATCTCGGCGTCGGGACACTTGAACAGCAGGTCAGGCACGGTCTTCGTCGCCGAGTTCGTCGGCACCGTGAAGCCGAGCGTCTCAAAGAATGGGCGGAGGTTCAGCGCGTCGAAGTAGATTTCGTTGCCACGCGTCCTTGGCTTGACACCGAAGAGTGAACGGCAGAGCGTGATGTAGTCATCGCAGACCTCGGGGTCGGTGTTCGCGAACGAGACTCGATAGGAGCCGCTTGCGTCGTACGCGTAACCCTCGGCGATGAAGTAGCCCATCCAGCGCCAGAACTCGGGTGACGTACGCACGGGCGCTGTCGCCCAGACGCGACGCCATCGAGACTGAATGCCATAGCGATGGACGATTCCGCGAATCGTCTCCCAATGCGTCCCGAGTTCGCGGGCGAGCTCTGTGATCGTCGCTCCATCCAGATACGCGCGGATGATCTTCCGCTGAACGTGGACGCTGTACTTACGTCCGGGGCGGAGCCGGAGTCGCTCGACGTTGATCGCTTCGTGGCCCAAGGAGGCAACGCGCGGCAGGATCTGAGGCGCGCCATTGATGCGGATCCGACGTGCCACCGCGATACGGTCGCCAACGCGGATCTCTCCTGCCGGCCGCCATCCCTCCGGAGTGAGGAACGGATGCCGGCGTGATGTCGTGACCTCTCGGCCGGTGCGGGTTCGTATTGTCCAGACCGCCTCGTCAGTCAGCGGTGTGCGCCAGAAGTGCGTCGCGTGTCCGCCGGTCAGATCGCCTCCAGAGAGAGAGACGACTCGAACCTCGCCTTCGCTCACCCGGTCGCCGTCCGGAAGATCGTGGGCGGGCTCCCGGACTTGCCACTCCTTGATCAGGGCCTCCGCCCTCACCATGCTTCCATCAGCGAGGAGGATCTCGGTATCCGGGTGCACGCACTTCACCGTCGGCAGGTGCAGCACATTTTTCCCCACGTACATCTTCGGGATCTCGATGCCCTCGGGAAAGATCGCGTTCAGCTTCAGGAGCGGCGACTGGAACTTGTAGACGGTCCACTCGACGCCGGGCAGCGGGATGAACGGCACGCCGTGACGCTCGAGCACCGGCGACCACCTGTTGTTCCGGCAGCCCGCGATCGGCTCGGTGACGACCGTCTTGTTCTCGACGGGAAAGATCCGGCGGCGGTCGTAGCCGTCCTCGAGCAGGGTCGTCAGCACGCCGTCGACCTGCCACGGCTGGCTCGAGCACGCCGGGAAGTACTTGGTCCACGAGAGGTTGAGCTTGAGGATCAGATCCTGATCGCGGTGGAGCACCTGGTCGTACTTCACGAGGCGCATCAGTCGCCCGTAGTCTTCGACGACGGTCTCCGGACGCGTGCGGAGCAGAGCGACCGCGCTGGGCATGATCTAGGTATTCTACTCCAGCCGTGCGCCGTAAATGATCAACAGGACCGCGCAGATCCAGCCGATCGTGTTGATCAGGAGCGCGCGGTCGCCGAGGAGCAGCTCCGAGGGATTGCCGCCGAGTTGCCGCTGGTAGAGCAGGTACAGGTACCGGAAGACCCCGTAGAGCACGAACGGCAGCGTCGCCGGCAAGAGGTGCGTGCGGAACTTCGCCACGGTCTCCGGCGACATCGTGTAGAGCGCGTAGGCCGTCACCGTCGACGCGGTGACGACGGCGATCATCTGATCCAGCAGGGCCGGGCTGTACTCGGCCAGGATCGGGCGATGGAGCGCGGCGTCACGATCCAGCGCCAGGTACTCGTAGCGCCGCTTGCCGAGCGCCAGGAACAGCGCCAGGAGGATCGTGCAGATGAGGAGCCAGCCCGACATCTCGACGTCGATGACGACGGCGCCGGCGATCGCGCGCAGCACGAACCCGCCCGCGACCACGATCACGTCGACGATGACGACGTGCTTGAGCCAGGCGGAGTAGGCGACGAGCAGGACCACGTACAGGAGGGCCGCGATCAGGAAGCGGCGCGAGAGCAGCGTGCCGACCCCGAGGCCGGCCCCGATGAGCACGACCGCCGTCGTGAGCGCGGCGCCGACCGACAGGCGGCCGGCCGCGATCGGGCGCAAGCCCTTGCGTGGGTCCAGGCGGTCGCGTTCGCGGTCGGCCACGTCGTTGAGCAGGTAGATCGCGCCCGACAGCGCGCAGAACACGGCGAATGCCGCCAGCGACGTCCACGCCGCGTCCGTGAACAGCCGCTGCGAGAAGACGAGGCCGGCGAAGACGAACAGGTTCTTCACCCACTGGCGCGGACGGAGCGAGACGAAGATCGCCGAGAGCGGCACTAGAGGCGGACGACGTGGCCCGTGGGGGGCAGGCTCCCCGTCGCGTTGCGCGTGTCGATCACCAGCGGCGCCTCCCGGACGATCGCCGCCCAGTCGTAGCCGGCGTGGGCGGTCAGGATCAGCACCACGTCCCGCGCCGCCAGCCCCTCGGGCCAGGCGCACGACTCCAGGGTGGCGGTGCCGACCGCGATCGACGGCACGTACGGGTCGTGATAGGCGACCGTCGCGCCCTTCGCGCGCAGGAGGTCGATGATCTCGAGCGCGGGCGAGTCGCGCGTGTCGGCCACGCCCGGCTTGTAGGCGACGCCCATGACGAGGACGCGCGCGCCGCGGAGCGCCCGACCGCGATCGTTGAGCGCGTCGACGACCATCTCCACGACGTACGTCGGCATCCGGCGGTTGATCTCGTCGGCGAACGTGATGAAGCGCGGCTCGTAGCCTTCGAGCCGCACCTTCCACGAGAGGTAGTGGGGGTCCGACGGCAGGCAGTGGCCGCCGAGGCCGGGGCCGGGATAGAACGCCATGAACCCGAAGGGCTTCGTCGACGCCGCGGCGATCACCTCCCACACCGAGAGGCCCAGGCGGCGACACATGATGGCGAACTCGTTGACCAGCGCCACGTTGACCGAGCGAAACGTGTTCTCGAAGAGCTTCACCATCTCGGCCGCCTCGGGCCGCGACACCGGGACGACCTCGCGCACGATGCGGGCGTAGAGCGCCGCGGCGAGGTCACGGCACTGCTCGGTGGCGCCGCCGACCACCTTGGGGATGTCGCGCAGCGTCCAGCGGCGATTGCCGGGATCGATCCGCTCCGGCGAGAAGGCCAGGAAGAAGTCCCGCCCGGCGGTGAGCCCGCGCGCCTCGAAGCGCGGGCGCAAGACCTCCTGCGTGGTGCCGGGATACGTCGTCGACTCGAGCACCACGAGCTGGCCGCGGTGGATGATGGCGGCGATCGCGTCGGCCGCCGCCACGATGAAGGAGATGTCGGGCTCCCGCGACTTACCGAGCGGCGTGGGCACGCAGATGACGATCGCGTCGGCCTCCCGCAGCGCTCCGGTGTCACCGGAGGCGCGGAGATGCCCGGCCTGGACGAGGCGCGCGACCGACTCGGCCGGCACGTCCTCGACGAAGGACTCCCCCTTCTGAACGGCCTCGACGCGCCGCGCGTCGAGATCGACGCCGAGCACGGTCGCGCCGGATTCGGCGAACGCGACCGCCAGCGGCAGGCCGACGTAGCCGAGCCCCATCACGCCCACGGTCGGGCCGGCCGCGATCCGCTGCCGGAGCGTCTCCGCCGGCGTCGTCACAGCCGCGCGCACACGTCCCGCACCGTGGCGGCGACGGTCTCGACCTCGTCGTCGGAGAGCTCGGCGAAGCACGGCAGCGACAGCACCTCGCGCACCGCCCGCCGGGCCTCGGGCCAGCGCCCGTCGCCGCCGCCGAACACGGGCTGATCGGGGACCGTCCCCGGGTAGTAGACGGCGGTACCCACGCCGCGGTCGGCGAGCGTCTTGGCGAGCGCATCGCGCTGCGAGTGCCGCACCGTGAAGAGATGGTACACGTGACGAGCCTCCGGAGCCTCGTTCGGAAGCTCCAGGGGCGATCCGGCCAGCGCCGCGCGATATCGGGCCGCGATCCGCCGGCGGGCTTCCGTCCACGCCGCCAGGTGCTTCAGCTTGACGCGAAGGAGCGCTGCCTGCATCTCGTCCAGCCGGCTGCAGTAGCCGAGCTCGACGTGCTGGTAGCGTCCGGTGTCCCCGTGGTGCCGCAGGCGCCGGAGCCGTTCGGCCACGTCGTCGCGAGCGGTCACGACCATCCCGGCGTCGCCGCACGCGCCGAGGTTCTTGGTGGGATAGAAGGACAGGCACGCGGCGTCGCCCCAGGCGCCCACCGGGCGGTCGCGCCACGCCCCGCCCACCGCCTGGGCCGCATCCTCGATCACCGCGAGGCCGCGGTCCCGCGCCAGCTCCACGACGCGGTCCATCGGGGCCGGGTGGCCGTAGAGGTGGACCGGCATGATCGCGCGCGTGCGCGGGGTGATCGCGCGCGCGGCGGCGGCGACGTCGAGCGCGTACGTCCGCGGATCGACGTCGACGAAGACCGGCGTGGCGCCGGCCATGACGATGGTCGTCGCCGAGGCCACGAACGACAGGGCCGGCGTGATGACCTCGTCGCCGGGCCCGACGTCGAGCGCCGCGATCGTGAGCCGCAGCGCGTCGGTGCCGGAGGCGACGCCGATCCCGTGGCGGACACCGCAGAGGGCCGCCAGCTCACTCTCCAGCGCCTTGCCTTCTCCGCCCAGGATGAACTGGCTCGAGTCCAGGACGCGGGCGGCGGCGGCGAGGAGCTCGGCCCGCAGCGCCGCGTGCTGGCGGGTCAGGTCGATGAAAGGAATCATTTGAACCTCGGTCCGGAGTCCGCCACGCCGGTGCCCAGCCGCGAGCTCAACACGTTCCCGAGCCCGAGCAGGTGCACCGAGAAGCGGAACTCGTCCTCGGCGCTCTGACCGGTGGAGTCACGGCTCCGGTTGATGTACTCGACACTCACCGCCCAGCAGTCGAACTTGAAGTCGACCCCGTAGCGAGTCTCGACGAAGGTTTCGGTCCGGATGTCCAGGTTCGTCCGCGCGCGCACGGCGAGGTGCTTCCACACCTCCCACGTGAACCCGCCCTGCAGGAAGTTCACCGAGGGCTTGTCCGGGGTCTCGCCGGGGTTGAACGTTCCGGGGACCTGGACGAAGTACGGGATGATTTGCGGCGGCTGCCGGGTGTAACGGTGCCCGATGCTCGCGGTGAAGCGGGAGAGGTGGAGCGACGCGTCGCTGGTGTAGGTCTGGAGCCCGTCGCCTTCGACGTTGTAGCTGGCGTCCGCGTGGAGACTGACCAGGGCGGTCGGCTGGACGAGCAGGTCGCCCGCGACGTTGCCAAAGCGGCCACGCTCGAAGTCGAAGGCGTTGGCCACCACGAACCGCAAGAGCTCGAGCCGCTCGGCCTCGGTGCCCTCGGGGCTCTCGGTCCGTCCGCGCAGCCGATTCGTCAGGGAATACTCGAGCCAGCTCGACTTCGGGATCCGATCGATCTGGTCCGTCCAGAGCGGCAGACGGGAGAAGTTGTGGCCCAGGATCCGGATGTAGCGGGCGCGCGGCTCGATCGAGTGGAGCACGCTGTCGAGTCCGCCCCAGCCGCCGAGCCCGTAGACGCGCGAGGCTCGGCTCTCGGCGTCGCTCCCGAAATCGACCAGATCGCGGACGCGGGGCTCGTCCTTGGTCGTCTCGATCACGGAGCCGCCGGCCAGCGGCGTGTGAGTCCCCGTGGTCGTGACACTGTACAGGGTGACCCGGCCGCCGACGAACGGCGTGACCGTCGCGTAGCCGCCGAGCGAGACGGGACGCGACACCACGGGGTGGAGGTCGTAACGGAATCCCTCCGAGCCGACGTCGCGGAGGAAGTTCACGGCGCTCGTGTCCACCTGGTAGAGGAACCCGGGCAGACCCGGCAGCGTCTGCCGCACCCCCTGCAGCGTCAGCTCGGGCACGCGCTGCAGCTCGACCGGGCGCTGGGTCGTGAGGTCCTGATACCAGTAGGCGCGCCCGACGAAATTCCAGTTCGACCACGTCTTGGTGAGGAACAGATTCGACTCGGCGCGCTGGGCGCTGCGCGACAGGAGCTCGGACTGGTACTCCCGCAGCACGAGGTCGTCGGACACCGCGTTGAGATCGGCGCGGAACGAGAGCCCCGGGTCGATCTGCCAGTCGTGCTTGGCGCTGCCCAATCCTCGAGTGTCGCCGGTCGTCACACTCTCGTGCACGAAGAACCCGCCGAGCGAGCCGCGCTGGTCACGCGAGATCACGTACCGGTACTGGGCCGAGCCGCCGACGCCCCGTCGCGAGTAGGCGTCGAGGCTCAGGGTCGCGTCCTGGCTGTCGGTGATCGCCCAGTAGAACGGGATCTCGGCGAAGACTCCCTTGCGCGAGGAGGTGCCGAACTGCGGCGCCAGGAAGCCCGTCTGACGCTCGCGACGGATGGCCGCCGCGAAGAACGGGAAGTACGGGATCAGCGGCACGTCCTTCAGCCAGAAGGAGGCGTTGGTCCCGTAGACGAAGTCCTGGAGGTCGGCGGTGCCCGAGCCGACACGGAACGACCACGACGGCGAGTCGTCGTCGCAGGTGGTGAAGACGCCGCGCCGCACCCGGTAGACGCTCTCGCCGAGCCGCTCCAGGCGCTCGCCCATGATCCGGTAGTAGGGCGTGGCCCGCGCCTCGCCCTCGTACACCACGCCGGTCCCGGTCTTGATGTTGTAGTCGATCCGCTGGCCGGTGAGCCGGTCCTCGCCGTCGTAGAAGATCACCCGGCCCTGCGCGGTCGCGTCGCCGGTCGCGCGGTTGATCTCGATGCGGTCGGCGAGCAAACGGGCCGACCCCTTCGTCAGCTCGGCGTTGCCGCTCGCCACCACGAGGTTGTCGGCGCCGATCTGCTCGATCCGGTCGGCCACCACCGTCACTTCGCCGCCGGTGGTCAGGACCGTCGTGGGGGACGACGGCGCCTGCGCGGCGGCCACGCCGTGAGCCAGGAGGGCGCCCGCGAGGAGCAGGATCGACGCCCGGAATCGCGTCATGAAAAAAGGAGCCCCATGCTCTCGGCCCCTCGTTCGAGCGAGCAGGGTTGATCGCTTCCGGCGACGTGGCGCAGGACGTCCCCGATGAGCGAGAGCGAGCCCGCGACGCACACGATCGGCGTGGTCGCGATCCGCGCGGCGAGCGCCAGCGCGTCGCCCGGCGTGCCGGCGACCTCGACGCGCCCGGCCGACGCGGGCACCAGCGCGCGAAGCGCCTCGACCGCGGCGGCGCGCGGACTCGACGACGCGACGAGGACGAAACGATCCGCGATCGGCGCCAGCGCCCCGATGATGCCGGCGGCATCCTTGTCGCGCAGGATCCCCACGACGAAGGTGACGCGGCGGTCGCCGAACGTCTCGCGCAGCGACGCGGCCAGCGCGCGGGCGCCGGCGGGGTTGTGCGCCCCGTCGAGCACGAGCAGGCCGCCCTCACGCCGGAGAATCTGAAACCGCCCCGGCCACCAGGCGCGCGCGAGCCCGTCGTGGATGGCGGCCTCACGCACGCCGAGCTGCCGGGCGGTGGCGACGGCGAGGAGCGCGTTGGACGGCTGGAAGGTCCCGAGCATCCCGAGCTCGAGGCCGCTCATGCGCCACCCTGGGCCCGCGCAGGTGAGCCGCTGGCCCTCGGGCCCACGGCGCTCCACGGCGACCGACAGCTCGCGCCCCTCGAGCAGGAGCGGGACGCGCACGGCGGCGGCGCGCTCGACGAGGACGCGCTCGGCCTCGGGGGCCTGGGCGGCGCAGACGGCCACTCCGCCGCGAATGATCGCCGCCTTCTCGGCGGCGATCTCCGCCAGCGTCGCGCCGAGCACGGCCTGGTGGTCGAGGTCGATGCGCGCGATCACGACCGCTTCCGGCGTGCCGACGGTCGTGGCGTCGAGCCGGCCGCCGAGGCCGACCTCGAGCACCGCCACGTCGACCGCCTCGCGCGCGAAGTGGTCGAGTCCCAGCGCGGTCGTCGTCTCGAACATCGTCGCGTCGAGCCTCGCCACCAGCGTGCCGAGCGCGTCGACGCCGTCGACCACCGCGTCCTCCGCGATCGGCTCGCCGTCGACGCGGATGCGCTCGCGGAACGACACCAGATGCGGCGAGGTGTAGAGGCCGACGCGCTGGCCGGCCGACCTGAGCATGGCGGCCAGCATCGCCGCCACCGAGCCCTTGCCGTTCGTGCCACCCACCTGGACCAGCCGGTACCGCTGCTCGGGGTGGCCGAGCGCCTCGAGCAGCGTCTCGATCCGCTCGAGCCCCGGCCGCATGCCCGCGTGCTCCCCTCCCCGCAGCGCGAGGAGTCGGGCGACCGCCTCGGCGTACGTCACCGGTGTCTAACCCGCGGGGGACGGTGTGTCGGCGAAGAAAGCAAGGATGCGGCGGATGGTCTCCTTGAGCTCGCGCCGCTCGACGATCATGTCGAGCTGGCCGTGCGTGAGCAGGAACTCGGAGCGCTGGAATCCCTCGGGCAGCGGCTGACGGATCGTCTCGGCGATGACCCGGGGGCCGGCGAAGCCGATCAGCGCGCGCGGCTCGGCGAGGACGACGTCGCCGAGCATCGCGAAGCTCGCGGTGACGCCGCCGGTCGTCGGATCGGTGAGGACGGAGATGTACGGCAGCCGGTGCGTCGCGAGACGCTCGAGCGCGGACGAGGTCTTGGCCATCTGCATCAGGGACAGGATGCCCTCCTGCATGCGCGCGCCGCCCGACGCCGAGACGATCACGACCGGCAGGTGCTTGTCGATGGCGAGCTCGATCGCGCGCGTGAGTTTCTCGCCGACCACCGAGCCCATGCTGCCGCCGAGGAAGCCGAACTCGAAGGCGGCCAGGACCGCGGGCTGTCCGCCGATGCGGGCGATGCCGCAGACCACCGCTTCGTCGGTCGAGGTCTTCTGGACGGCGGCACGGACGCGGTCCCGATATTTCTTGGTGTCCTTGAAGGTCAGCGGATCGGTCGTCGCCAGCCCGGTGTCACGCTCCTCGAACGAGCCAGGATCGGCGAGCACCGCGATGCGCTCGCGCGCGGAGATCCGGAACGGATAGTGGCACTTGGGGCAGACGCGGCCGGCGCGCTCCACCTCGGCGCGGTACATGATCTCCTTGCAGGAGTCGCACTTGATCCACAGCCCCTCGGCGATGATGACCTTGCTCGCCTTGCCGCCCGACTCGTCCGCCTTGCGCCTGAACCACGCCATGGTGCCTACGCCTTCCGTCTAGCGGCCGGGGAGGTCTGGAGGGGGTCTCCCCCGCCAGCTTCACTCAACCCAGCTTTCAGCTCGGCGATGAAATTTCCGACCTCTTCCACCAGCGTCCGGCTCCCCGCGCGCTCTTCGATCATCCGCACGATCGCCGAGCCGACGATCGCGCCGTCGGCGAGGCGTCCGATGGCGGCGACCTGCGCCGGCGTGCTGATACCGAACCCGACGCACACGGGCTTCGTCGTGACGAGCCGGAGCGTCCGGATCTGGGCCGCGAGATCCGCGGGGATCTCCTGACGCTCGCCGGTGACCCCGGTGACCGACACCACGTAGATGAAGCCACGGCTCCGCCGCGCGATCAGGCGCACGCGCGGCGGCGTCGACGTCGGCGCCACCAGGTGGATCAGATCGAGCCCGGCGGGCTCGGCCTCGGCCGCCAGCGGCCCGGCTTCCTCTGGCGGCAGGTCGGCCACGATGGCGCCGTCGACGCCGGCGTCGGCCGCGGTCCGAGCGAACGCCTTGAGACCGAACGCGAGCACCGGGTTGTAGTACGTGAGCAGCACCAGCGGGACGGACACCTCGGCGCGCATCGTGGCCACGGTCTCGAGCACGCGGGCCATCGTCGCGCCCGCGGCCAGCGCGCGGTTCATCGCGCGCTGGATCACCGGCCCCTCGGCGATCGGATCGGAGAACGGCACGCCTAGCTCGATGACGTCCGCGCCCCGCCGCTCGGCCTCGATCACGAGGCGCCGGGTGTCGGCGAGGGACGGATCGCCGGCGGTGACGTACGCCACCAGCGCGCGCGCGCCCCGCGCGCGGAGCCGGGCGAAGGTCGTGTCCAGGCGGCTCATTCGAGGGGCTTTCCGAGTGCGCGCGCCACCACGTGGACGTCCTTGTCGCCGCGGCCCGAGAGCCCGACCACGATCGCCTTCGACTTCGGGAGCGTCTTGGCCAGGCGCATCGCGTGAGCCACCGCGTGCGCCGACTCGAGCGCCGGCATGATGCCTTCGAGCCGGGTCAGCGCGTGGAACCCCTCGAGCGCTTCCTCGTCGGTGATCGATACGAACTCGAACCGGCCCGCGTCGCGATAGTAGGCGTGCTCGGGCCCGACGCCCGGGTAGTCGAGGCCGGCCGAGATCGAGTGCGCGGTGGCGATCTGCCCGTCGTCGCTCTGGAGCAGATAGCTCATGCACCCGTGCAGAACCCCGACGTGGCCGGCCGTCATCGAGGCGCCGTGACGGCCGGTGGCGATGCCGGCGCCGCCGGGCTCGACGCCCACGATGCGGACCGAGCGATCACCGATGAACGGATGAAAGAGCCCGATCGCGTTCGAGCCGCCGCCCACGCACGCGACCAGCACGTCCGGCAGCCGGCGCAGCGCACGGCGGGCCTGGCGCCGCGCCTCTCGGCCGATGACGGCGTGGAGGTCGCGCACCATCATTGGATATGGATGCGGCCCCAGCGCCGAGCCGAGCAGGTAGTACGTCGTCCGCACGTTGGTGACCCAGTCGCGCAGCGCCTCGTTGATCGCGTCCTTCAACGTCCGACTCCCCGCCGCGACCGGGATCACGCGCGCGCCCAGCAGCCGCATGCGGAAGACGTTCAGCGCCTGGCGCTCGACGTCCTCGGCGCCCATGTACACGTCGCACTCGAGGCCCAGCAG
>Ga0209058_1002362_pt1 | contig 15585 bp, 12 predicted proteins | sample GraSoiAngelo_147_FD_185904 | JGI IMG/M metagenome (GOLD analysis project Ga0209058, IMG submission 185904) | Grasslands soil microbial communities from the Angelo Coastal Reserve, California, USA - 14_1009_05_40cm (SPAdes) (version 2) | ecosystem: Environmental > Terrestrial > Soil > Grasslands ... | reverse complement strand
CCACCTGCCCGCGCGCGACGGCATGGTCATCTCCACGGTGGACCCCAACGCGATCCGCGTGCGAAAAGCCGTGCTCGACCTGACGCGCTCGATGCTGACGGAATCGGACGAGCGCAACGGCTTCGGACAGCTCAGCCAGGCCGGAGCGCGGCACGGTCTGCTCGAACCCGCGTGGACGCCGCTCCACCGTTTCGACGTCGACGCAACCAAATCGTTCTTCGTCCTCGACCGCGAGGCGTGCATCCTCTGCGGCCGCTGCGCGGTCGCGTGCGACGACGTCCAGCAGATCGGGGCGATCGCGCTGCTCGGGCGCGGCCACGCGACGAAGGTCGGCGTCTTCGGCGACGGCGCCATGGCTTCGTCCGTGTGCACCTCGTGCGGCCAGTGCGTGGCGACGTGCCCAACCGGCGCGCTGCGGCCGAAAGAAGCGCCAGCCAAGATCGCGCGCACCGTCGAGACGACGTGCCCGTACTGTGGCGTTGGCTGCGGCATCGCGGTGCGCGTGTTCGCGGGGGAGTCGAGAGGGGGGCGGAGCCCCCTTCTCCGGGAAAAACTCTCGGTGATGGCCGACGACGTGCCGTCGAACCGCTCGAGCCTCGGCATGCTCTGCGTCAAGGGACGCTTCGGGACCGGCTTCATCCACTCGCGCGACCGGATCACGTCTCCGCTGGTCCGCCGCGACGGGCGCTGGGTCGAGGTCGGCTGGGACGAGGCCCTCGACGTCGCCGCCGAGGGGCTCGCGCGCCACCGCGGCCGGTTCGGCGCGTTGGCCAGCGCCAAGGCCACCAACGAGGACGGCTACGTCATCCAGAAGTTCTGCCGCATCGTGATGCACACCAACGACGTGGACCATTGCACGCGCCTCTGCCACTCGCCCTCGGTCGAGGCGATGCTGGCCTCGATGGGCTCGGGCGCCACGTCGAACTCGTATCAGGACTACGAAGAGGCCGGCTGCCTGATGGTCGTCGGCGCCGACGCCTCCGCGAACCATCCGGTGATCGCCATCCGCTTCCGCCGCGCCGTGAGCCGCGGCGCCCGGCTGATCGTCATCAACCCCAAGCGCGTCGAGCTGTGCGATCAGGCCGATCTCTGGATCCAGCAGCGCCCGGGCACGGACGTGGCGCTCTTCAACGCGATGTCCCGCGTGATCCTCGACGAGGGGCTCGCGGCCAACGCGTTCATCGGCGCGCGCACCGAGGGGTTCGAGGCGTGGCGCGAGTCGCTGGCGCCGTTCACGCTCGAGCACGCGTCGCGCGTCACCGGCGTGCCCGCGGAGGACATCGCGCGGGCCGCGCGGTGGTACGCCCGGCCGCCCTTCGCCGGTTCCTGTCTGATCTGGGGCATGGGGATCACCCAGCACGTCAACGGGATCCACAACGCGCACTCGCTCCTGAACCTCTCGCTGGTCGCCGGCCAGATGGGCTTTCCGGGCAGCGGCATCTCACCGCTGCGCGGCCAGAACAACGTCCAGGGCTGTGGCGACGCCGGCTGCATCCCGACGAACCTACCGGGCTACCAGCACTACATTCCCGAGACGCTCGCGAAGTTCGAGTCGGCGTGGGGGACGAAGCCGCCGGCACGGCCTGGCCGCGTCGTCACCGAGATAGTCGAGGGGGCCCTCTCCGGGGAGACGCGCGCGATGTACGTCGTGGGCGAGAATCCCCTGCTCTCCGAGCCCGACCTGCACCACGCCGAGAAGGCGATCGGCCAGCTCGACTTCCTGGTGGTCCAGGACCTCTTCATGCACGAGACCGCCGAGCGCGCGCACGTCTTCCTGCCCGCCGCGGCGTTCGCCGAGAAGGAAGGCACCTTCACCAACTCCGAGCGCCGCGTCCAGCGTGTCCGTCAGGCGCTACCGCCGCCCGGCTCGGCGCGACCCGACTGGTGGATCGCGAGCCAGCTGGCGAAGCGGGTCGCGGCGAGGCTCGGCCTCGACGTCGGGCGCCAGTTCGACTACGAAGGCGCGGCGCCGATCTTCGACGAGATGGCCCGGCTCACGCCCTTCCTCGCCGGCCTCTCGCACGCCCGTCTCGACCGCGAGGGCGGGTTGCAGTGGCCGTGCCCCACCGCCGAGCACCCGGGCACCCGCTATCTCTACGGCGAGACGTTTCCCCTCGGCCGGGCGCGCTTCATCCCCGCCCTGGAGACGGTCGAAGCCGCCGAGCTTCCGGACGCCGATTTCCCGTTCGTCCTCAACACCGGCCGGCTCCTCTACCACTGGCACGGCGGCACGCTCACCCGCCGCGTCGAGGGCTTGCTCGAGCTGGCGCCGCGCCTCGAGGTGGCCGTGCATCCGAGCGACGCGCGCCGGCTCGGTGTGGACTCCGGCGCCCGCATCCGGGTGGTCTCGCGCCGCGGCGAGCTGGACGGCTACGTGCGGGTCACCGAGGCAGTGCGCGCCGGCGCGGTGTTCGTGCCGTTCGTGAAGCTCGCGGACTCGGCGGCGAACTTCCTGACGAACTCCGCGGCCGACCCCGCGTCGAAGATCCCGGAGTACAAGGTCTGCGCGGTTCGCCTCGAGCGGCCGGCCCAGTAGCGATGAAGATCACCGAGATCGAGACCATCCGAGCACGAGCGTCGCCACCGCCGCCGTCGCGCACCTGTGCGCGGCCTGGCCCGAGCCGCTCATGGAGGGCGTGTTCGCGGTCGGCGTCAGCGGGGCGCTGGCGGGCGATGTCGTGACCGAGCCGCTCGCCCCCCAGAACGGCGAGATCCCGGTGCCGAAGGGCCCCGGACTCGGCGTCGAGCTCGACGCCGAGAAGATCGCCCGCTTCCGCATCGACCGCTAGCGCCCAGCCGTTCGCGACCGGCGCACGTCAGATCAGCGGCGCCAGAAACCTGTCCAACGCCTGAACGAACGCGCCCGGGTTGTCGAGCACCAGATGGTGGTAGCTCGCCGGAATCTCCACCAGCGTCGCGGCTCGGATGGCCACCCGCAGCTTCTCGGCCATCTCGGGCGGGAGCACCGGGCTCAGCTCGCCCCGGGCGATCAGCGTCGGCGCGGCGATCCGCTCCAGCAGCGGCCAGGCGTCGACCGGCGCCCGCGCGCTGTTGCTCGCCGGATCGAAGCGGTAGGCCCAGTGACCGTCGCGCTGGACGATGCCGGCGCGCCCGAGGTGCGCGAAAAAGGCGGGCTCGGCGTTCGTCTCGCGCGGCAGCAGCCGGAACGACTGGGCCGCGGCCTCGGCGCTCGGATATGGCCGCAGCGTCCGCTGGCCGCGCGCGCGCAGCCGGTCGAGCCGGTCGGCCGGAATCACGGGTCGCGAGTCGACGATCACGAGGGCGCTCACCCGATCGGGGTGCCACGCGGAGAACGACATCGCGTTGTGACCGCCCATCGAGTGGCCGACCAGCGCCACCTGGCGCCAGCCGAACGCGTCGATGACGCCCAGCAGGTCGGTCGCGAAATTCTCGGTGGCGTACGCGGGCGGCGTCGCCCAGTCGCTCTCGCCGTGACCGCGCTGATCGAGCGCGATGGTGTGGAAGCGATCGACGAACGCCGGCGCCACCAGGTCGAACCAGTGGGCGTGGGCGGAGCCGCCGTGGAGAAAGCACAGCGGCGGGCGACCGGCGATTCCCCACTCGAGAACGTTCAAGCGGAGCCCGCCGACTTTCACCGTGCGCTTGCGCGCGCGCTCGCAGCCGAAGCGAAGCGTCGACGACACCGCACGAATTGTATCCGCAAAAACTTTTCCTTTGAGCGCATTCCTGCTCCGGGTATTGTCGAAAGTACCCATGAGTGCAGCGCCAGCGTCGTCGCGTCGTCGACATATCCTGGACGGCGGATACACGCTCGGGCTTCTCATCGTTGCGATTCTGATCGGGTACGGCCTGCTCTCCCCCTCCGGCCTCGCCCGGGCAACGACACTGGCCCGACCCTATCCACCGCCGCGTCCGGACGCCCTCCACGAGCTGACCGGCCGTCCCGCCGAGCGCGCCAAGCCGGAGCCGCCGCGGCCCACCTGGCCAAAGATGGTCAGTGGTCAGATCCTTGACGCGAGCCGCGCACCTATCGAGGGCGCGTCGATCGTCACCGGCGGTGTCGAGCACCTGACGGACGCCGAGGGAAAATTTACCCTCGAGGGTCTGCCGCCCGACGCGCCGCTGCTGGTCAAGCGGCCGGGATTCGCGAAGGTCACCGTGCCGCCGACCCGGGACACGCTCGAGATCGTCCTCAAGCCGCAGAGCGTGCGAGCCGCCTACCTCACCTATTACGGCGTGGGCGACAAGGGCATCCGCACGCGCGTGCTCGACCTCGCGGCGCGCACGGAGATCAACGCGGTCGTCATCGACGTGAAGGGCGACCGCGGCTGGATCCTCTATCGCACCCAGATTCCCCAGGCACTGGCGGTCGGCGCCCAGGGACCGGCCACGCTGAAGGACTTCGACGGCCTCATGGCCGATCTGAAGGCGCGCGGAATCTACACGATCGCGCGCATCGTGACCTTCAAGGACAACATCCTCGCCAACGCCCGGCCCGACCTCGCGGTCATCGACACGCGCACCGGCAAGCCGTGGATCGACAACGAGAAGCTCGCCTGGGTCGACCCGTTCCGCGAGGAGGTCTGGAACTACAACATCGCGATCGCCCGCGAGGCGGCGGCCCGGGGCTTCGACGAGGTCCAGTTCGACTACGTGCGCTTCCCCACCGACGGTCGGCTCTCGGCGGCGAAGTACGCCTCGCCCAACAACAAGGACACGCGGCTGCCGGCGATCGCCGGCTTCCTCGGCCGCGCGCGCCGCGAGCTGGGCCCGCTGGGCATCTTCGTGGCCGCCGACATCTTCGGCTACACCGCGTTCAACGAGAACGACACCGACATCGGCCAGCGCATCGAGGAAATGGCGCCTCACCTCGACTACTTCTGCCCGATGGTCTACCCGTCCGGGTACCACATGGGCATCCCGGGATTCCGGAATCCGGTTCACCATCCGTACGAGGTCGTCCACGAGAGCGTCCGGCTGATTCGCCAGCGGTCCGCTCACACACGCGTACGCGTGCGGCCGTGGCTGCAGGACTTCAAGGACTACGCGTTCGACCGGCGGATCTTCGGCGTGACCGAGATCCGTGCGCAGATCAAGGGAGCCGACGACGCCGGGGGGGTCGGCTGGATGCTGTGGAATCCCCGGAACGACTACACGGCCGCGGCGCTGCGGCAGAAAGAGGCCCTCGCGGCCACCACCAAGTGAAACTCCTGCTGGTTCTCTCACTCATCCTGACCGCCGCTCTGCTCCTCGTCTCGTTCGTCGGCGCCGGCAATCTCGCGCCCAACGAGCTCGGGCGCATCATGATCCTCGAGTACCACAAGATCGACTATCCCGAAGAGCGCTGGACGCGGACGCCCGAGAACTTCCGGCGCGACCTCGAGACGCTCTACACCAAGGGCTACCGGCTGATCAACCTGGGCGACGTGCTCGACCGGAGCATCAAGCTACCGGCGGGCACCACGCCCGTCGTGCTCACGTTCGACGATTCCTCGCCGGGCCAGTTCCGCTACATCGAGGCGAACGGCTCCGTCCAGATCGACCCCAAGTCGGGCCTCGGAGTCCTCGAAGCGTTCATCGCCGAGAAGCCCGACTTCGGCCGGGCGGCGACCTTCTACGTGCTGCCAGGCGCCTCCAAGCCCAATCGGCTCTTCAACCAGCCCGAGTACGAGGGGCGCAAGCTCCAGTACCTGGCGAGCCACGGCTACGAGATCGGCAACCACACCCTCTGGCACGCGAACCTCGCCAAGTACCCGGAGGCGACGGTCCGCGCTCAGGTCGCCGAAGCCCAGGTGTGGATCCAGCGCCACGTCCCCGACTACCGTACGCGCACGATCGCGCTCCCGCACGGCGCCTATCCGACGGACGTGAACTGGGTGCTAAATGGCTCGGCCAAAGGCACGACCTACAGCCACGAGGCGGTGCTGATGGTCGCAGGCGGCCCCGCGCCGTCGCCGTTCTCACGGTCGTTCGATCCGGTGCGCTTGCCGCGCATCCAGGCCGTCGAGCGAGAGCTCGCCTACTGGATCGACTACTTCGACAAGAACCCTGGCGAGCGCTTCGTCAGCGACGGCGACCCGGCCGCGGTCACCGTCCCGGCCGCCCACCGCGATCGTCTCCGCGCCGAGCTCAAGCCCACACTACGAGTCGTCGAACGCTAGGAGCCACCGAAGGCTGAATTCCAGGGGTCCGGGCAGACGCGAGCCCCGCGGGAGCGCGCTCAAACGCTGAACAACCACAGCGCGCCGCCTCTGCCCGACCGCCCTGGGCTCCCGCCTCACGCCCAATCCCCCGGCGCGCCATCGCCCAACCGCCGATCGTTCGCTCGAACGCCCGATCGCCCGCTACGCGATCTCATTGGCGCCAATGGATCTCACGTGCCGGGCGAGCGGCGGGCGGGCGAGTGCGGTGGGGGAGGGGTCCACCGGACCCGTTCCCGGCCTAGCGGCGGCGGAAGTTACGCGCCCGGGTGGAGCCCAGGCGAGTGGGAGCAGCGCACGCGTGCCGCGTGGTCCGGGGACCCCTCCCCCACCGCACTCGCCCGCCCGCCGCTCGCCCGGGAGCAGGCGCTCCGCTAGCGATAGATGAGATACGACGCGCGGCGATTCAGGAAAGCGCTGCGATCGATCTCGGCCCAGGCGGTGACGCGCTCAAAAGCTTCGCCGCGGAGAAAGGCCCACATGGTCGACCGGTTCACGAGGAGGTTCTGGATGTTCTCGGGCCTGAACTGGTCGCGGTGACGGGTCCGTAGCGTCCGGCCCAGCGCGAGGCCGACGGTGACAGGTCGGATCGCCTCGCGATCGGTGACGATGAGGCGCATGCCCCCGCACAAAACGTTCGCGTACACATCCGCCGTCGGCGTGAACCAGATCGGCTGGAAGGTGACCCCGCGCAAGCCCTGCTGGTTGAGCGCCGCCGCCAGCCCCTGAGGCTCGATCCACGGCGCGCCCACCACTTCGAAGGGTGAGTCGGTCCCGCGTCCGACCGAGAGATTGGTGGCCTCCAGGAGCCCCACGCCGGAATAGAGCAGCGCCTGGGTCACCGACCGGATGTTCGGCGACGGGTTCACCCACGGCAGTCCCGTCTCGTCGAACCAGCGCCCGCGGTCCCAGCCGACGAGCGGCACCACGGTGAGCGCGACCGGAATCTTGCGCTCGGCCGCGGCGAGCCGGGCGAATTCGCCGATCGTCAGCCCGGTCCGCACGGGAATCGGATGAGGCGCCGTGAACGACTGGAGATCGGAATCCATCAGCGGCCCCTCCACGACGCGGCCGTTGATCGGATTGGGCCGGTCCAGCACGAGGACCGGAATGCGCTGCTTCGCGGCCTCCTCCATCACGTAGACGAGCGTCGTGAGGTACGTGTAGTAGCGGACGCCGACGTCCTGGATGTCGAAGACCACGAGCGAAACATCCTTGAGCATGGCGGACGACGGCCGTCGGGTGGGACCGTACAGGCTCCAGATCGGGCGTCCGGTGACGACGTCGCGGCTGTTCGGCACGTCGGCGTCAACGTCGCCGGTGAGCCCGTGCTCCGGTGAAAAGATCGCGTGCAGGCGCACCCCCGGCGCGTTGGCGATCAGGTCGATCGTGCGCCGGCCGCGGGAGTCGATGCCCGTCTGGTTGGTGACGAGCCCGACCGAGTGGCCCCCGAGCATCACGAACTTCTGCTCGACCAGCAGGTCGAGCCCGGTCAGGATGCGCTCGGACGGCAGCACCAGGTGCTCCGGCGGGCTCTCGGGCGCGGGCGCGTCGGCCGCGGGTCCGCTCGCGACCGCCACATTGCTCGCGAGCGTCGGCTGGAAGAGCTGGGCGCCCACCGCCGCGGTGAGCCGCGCCCGTAGCTCGCGGATCTTCGCGACGCCGCCTCCGTAGGGGTGGACCCGATTCGTCAGGATGATCATGTAGCTCCGGGTCGGCGGGTCGATCCATATCGACGTGCCGGTGAAGCCGGTGTGGCCCACGGAGCCCTCGGGAAAGAACGGCGCCATCGGCCGTGAGTAGGGCGAGGAGAGGTCCCAGCCGAGCGTCCGCATGCCGCGCCCCTCGGGAGCGGCGTCCCACATCATGCGCACGGTCGCCGCGTCGAGGACGCGGTGTCCGCCGAGGATGCCACCGTTCAGCAACATACGACAAATGCGCGCCAGGTCGGCCGCGGTCGAGAACATCCCGGCGTGGCCCGCGACGCCGCCGAGCAGCCGGGCGCGAGGGTCGTGCACCTCACCGCTCAGGACGCGGCCGCCGACGAACTCCGTCGGTGCCACGCGGCTCATCAGGCTGGCCTTGGGATGAAAGCTCGTGTCCTGGAGATCGAGCGGCCGGAAGAGGATCCGCTCGAGGTACCGATCGAGACGCGCGCCGCTGACGCGACGGACGACCTCGCCGAGGAGGATGAAGCCGGTGTCGCTGTACTGGAACGCCGAGCCCGGGGGATACTCGAGAGGAATCTTCGCGATCTCGGTCACCGCCGACGGAAATCCCGCGGTGACGGCGCCGTTCGGCGGATACGCGATCAGTCCGGCGGTGTGGGTCATGAGCCGCCTGATCGTGATCTCGTCGAACTGCTTGCCGCGAAACTCCTTCAGGTACTGGCCGAGGGGCGCGTCGAGCTTGATCGTGCCCTTCTCGACGAGCGCCATCACCGCGATCGCCGTGCCGACCGGCTTGGTGAGGGAGGCGATGTCGAAGATCGTGTCGACGGTCATGGGCGAGGACTTCGGGAGGAACCGCCGCGACCCGTACGCGCCCTGGAACAGAATATCGTCGCCGCGGCCGACCAGAACCACGACGCCGGGAATCTCCCCGCTGGCGACGGCGTCCGCGGCGCCCTCGTCGATTCCGGGGAAGTTGTGCGTTCCGGAAACGACGGACGTTCCAACCACGGGTGGCGGTGCGAGAACTGTGGCGGGGAGCGTGAGGAACGCGATCAGCACGACGAGAGAGACACGAGCGACGACCACGCTTACGATCTTAGCATTGCGAGAATGAGATCATGACGCACGATCCGCATTTCGGCACCTCGCTGCGCCGCGACCCGAGTCAATCGGGGGGTCTCGCGGCGCGCATCGACGCCCAGCTGCGGGAGCGCCTCGAGGAGGCGGTGGACTTCGTGTGCCTCGATGTCCTGGTGCAGCGACGCCGTGCGCTCGCCTTGCCGCCACCCAGCGCCGACAACCCGCGTGACCGCGAGGAGTTCCTGCGGAGCGTCCGCACGTTTCTGGAACGCATGAAGGCCGAGCTGGTGCCTGACCTGGGCGCGGAGCCGCGCGCCAAAGTGGCAGCGGCGGAAGCCGCGCCCGGCGACGAGGACGCACGGCTGCTCGGCGTGCACGTGGTGCTGGCGCGAGAGTTACCAGACTACTGGCAGCGCTTCGAGACGGCGCGCGCCGCGTACACCGCCGAGCAAGTCGCCTCAGGCGGCGAGCGCCGCGGAATGCTCGGCCGGCTCTTCGGCCGCGGCTGACCGCCAGGCGCCCAGCGCCCAGAGATTCTCCAGATCCTCGAGCCCCCGGCGCCATCGGCCGTAGTCGTCGAGCATGGTCGCGCGCAGGGCCGCCAGCTTCGCCTCGGTATCGTCCAGGCGCGCTTTCAAGTTGGGGTTCGTGGCGCGGATCGCCTCGAGCGCGCCGTCGGGCACGGTCGTCGCCAGGCGATCGAGAAGGCCCATCAACTCCTGGTGCAGCACACGCTCTACCGGATTCATCGGAGATACCTCCCCTTCGTCCCCAAATACTATACAGATGTTGATATTGTGTCAAGACCCACAAAAGGCGCCACATTCCGTCAGATGGGCTCCCTCGGCATCCTCTTTCCCGTCTATCTGGCGGATCTCGGTCTGAGCGTCGGCACGGGCCAGACCGGCCTGGCCCTGACACTCGAGCTTCATGCGTCGGCTGCTCTCGCAGATGGACGTGCGACCCGGCAGGCGTGGGTGATGGCGATCGTCGAGAACCACGAGCGCGAGGTCGCCGCATCGGCGACGAACCTGGGGCGAACGGTGGCGGCGGCGACACCGGCGCTCACCGGTGACGCAGGCGGTCGCGCTCTCGGCCCCGTTGGCGCTCGGCGGCCGGCTGAAGATGGCGTACGACCCGTTGCCGTGGACGAGGTTCCGCCACGTGAAGCTCACGGACTCGGCCTTGAGCCGTGGGCGTCTTGTCTTCCAGCGCCGGGGAGCGCACTATCTCGGCCACCAGGAAATTCCAACGGGAGGGCGCCCTCCTGGATCTCGACGACAGGTGAGGACGACAGACCATGGCCCCGACCGTGCGCGCGAGAGTGCTCGTCAAGCCGCGAACGCTGGAGGCGCGGGAGTTCGCGCGACCGACGATCGGGCGCGACGACGGACTGCTCCGCATCGAAGCGTGCGGCATCTGTGGCAGCGACTACGAGCAGTACGAAGGCGCCCAGCCAGCGCACCAGGACTACACGCCGTACCCCGTGATCCCGGGGCACGAGCCGCTCGGCGTGATCGAGGAGCTCGGGACCCGCGCCCGTCAGCGCTGGGGCGTCAAGGAGGGCGACCGGGTCGCCGTCCGCTCGGGCTACGGCTGCGGGAAGTGCGAGGCCTGCGCCCGCGGGGAGCCGATGGCCTGTCCCAGGCGCGGGGGCACCTACGGCTACACCGACGTCGGCAAGCCGCCCTATCTCTGGGGCGGGTACGCCGAGCAGATGTACCTCTCGCCCCACACCGTGCTCAAGAAGATGGACCCGAAGATTCCGGCCGGCGTCGCGGTGCTGTTCAACCCGCTGGCCGCCGGGCTCTCGTGGGCGGCCGCGGTGCCACGCACGGGCCCCGGTGACCGCGTCGTCATCCTGGGCGCGGGCCAGCGCGGACTCTGCGCGGTGATCGGCGCGCGCGCGGCGGGCGCGCGCCAGGTCGTGATCACCGGGCTCGGGCGCGACGCCGCCAAGCTCGCGCTGGCGCGCGAGCTCGGCGCCGACGCGACCGTGAACGCCGAGGCCGGCGACGTCGTGGCCCAGGTCCGCGAGGCCACCGGCGGCGGCGCCGAGGTGGTCGTCGACACCACGCCCTACGCGCCGCAGTCGCTCAACCACGCGATCGCCATCGCGGTCCGCAAGGGCCGCATCGTCGTGGCCGGGCTCAAGGGCATGCAGCCCGCGAAGGAGCTGCCGGTCGACGACGTCATCTACAAGGAGCTGACAATCCGCGGCGTGCTCAGCATGCCGGTCGACGTGACGTTCCAGGCCATCGAGCTCATCGAGGCCGGCCGCTATCCGTTCGAGAAGATGCACACCTCCTCGCTCCCGCTCGAGCAGGCCGAGGACGCCATCCACATGCTGGCCGGCAAGATCCCCGGCGTGAATCCGATTCATCTGGCCATCGTGCCCGGCGCGCCGCGAGTCGACTGGAGGAACACGTGAGACTGAGTCTCGCCTTCGAGATGCAGCGCCCGGTGGTCGACGACCACGCGGTGATCGAGGAGACGATCCAGCAGTGCGTGCTCGCCGACCAGATGGGCTTCGATGCGATCTGGTTCGTGGAGCATCACTTCCTGACGAGCTTCTCGATGTCGCCGTGCCCGGAAGTGATCTTCGGCGCGCTGAGCCGGCTGACCAAGCGTATCCGCCTGGGCTTCGGCGTCGTGATCCTGCCCTATCACCACCCGGTGCGGGTCGCCGAGCGCGTCGCGATGGTCGATCACATGTCGGGCGGACGCGTCGAGTTCGGCACCGGGCGCTCGGCGCCGTACGAGCAGATCGGGATGGGGATCGATCCGCGCAACACGCGCGCCATGTGGGAAGAGTCGCTCCGGATGATCCCGCGGATCTGGGAAGACGGGCCGTTCTCGCACGAGGGCCAGTTCTGGAAGGTGCCGCCGCGCGACGTCCGCCCGAAGCCCCTGCAGAAACCCCATCCGCGCATCTGGGTGGCCGCGCTGCAGCCGGCGACGTATCAGTTGGCGGCCGAGGTGGGCATCGGCGTGATGGCGCTCAGCGTGGCGGCGCCGTCGTACCTGGCGCCCCACATCAAGGAGTACAAGGAGCGCGTGCGGCACGCCAAGCCGGTGGGCAAGTTCATCAACGATCAGTGGCTCAGCTCGACCATGGCCGTCTGCGACTGGGACAACGAGGGCGCGCGTGAGCTCGCCGCGAAGTCGCTCCGCACATTCTTCGGCCCCGACCGCCCGTATCTCAAGGACCAGACGCACCTCTACGAGCAGCTCGTCTCGTCCTGGGGCGGCGTGCCCGAGCACCTGAAGGCGAACTTCGCGCGCTACGTGAAGGACGAGAAGGGCGCGACCGGCGCGCCCGAAGTCGATCTGTCAGGCGGCTCGGGGCAGATCGCGTCCGCGCTGTGGAATCAGATCGACGCCGACACGCTGGTCGACCGCGGCGTGCTCGTGGCCGGCGATCCAGGCAGCTGCTTGCGCGGCATCGCGATCCACGAGGAAGCGGGCGTGGACGAGCTGCAGTTCCTCATGGCGACCGAGACGGTGCCGCACGAGAAGGTGATGTCATCTATCGAGATGTTCGGCAAGCACGTCATCCCCGAGCTGAAGCGAAAACGGGAGGCCGTCTAGCCGCGGCGCGCGCGCGCGGAGGAAGCTGAAGCCCGCCTCGATCGCGTAGAAGGCGTCGACGTCGGTGTCGCCGACGTGGAAGTACGCCGCCGCCGCGAAGAGCGCCTTGACGTCGGCGAGCCGGTGCTTGAGCACCGTGAAGTCCGCGGCGATCTCGAGCCGCCGCCACAGCTCCTGCTGGTAAGCGACAGGCCGATCCGAGCAGCTCCCCACCAGATAGCCCCGGCGCTTGGCCAGCCGGACCAGTGCGATGGAGACGACGCCGGGCGGATCGCCCACCTCGAGCGTGCCGTCGATGTCGAAGCTGACGAGCTTCACCCCGGGCATTCCGCACAGTCTAGCCGCGACGGCCCGGGGGTCAAACGCTTATAGCCGCGCTGCGGCTGACCGCCCGGCCAATGAATCGCTGATTCTCGCCCCAATGGTCGTTTACTGAGCCGCACTCGCCCCCCTACACTGACTCCGCGATGAATCGAGCGGCAACGTCGCCGCAACAGATGGAGAGCCGCGGCAAGCTGATGGCCGCGCTGTTCACCGCGCAGGTCTGCGGGAGCACCGGCCATTCGATCGGCATGGCGGTCGGCAGCATCATGGCGGCCGGCATCACCGGCACGAACACGTGGTCTGGTCTGCCGGTGGCCATCGGCGCGCTCGGCACCGCGCTCGCGAGCTGGCCGCTGGCGCGCCTGATGGACCGCTCCGGACGTCGGCCCGGACTGGTCCTCGGCTACGCGCTCTCGCTCGGCGGCGCCGTGTTCGGCATGGTCGGTGTCCTGGTCCAGAGCTTCCCGCTGCTGCTCGTCGGGATGGCGCTCTTCGGGATCGCGCAGACCTCCAACCTGCTCAGCCGTTACGCCGCGGCCGACGTGAGCCCGGGGAGCCAGCGTGGGCGCGCCATGGGATTGATCGTATGGGGCTCGGCGCTCGGCTCGCTGATCGGGCCCAATCTGATGGCGCCGGCGGTCCGCGCCGGCGCGCAGATCGGTGTCTCGCGGGCGGCGAGCGCGTTTCTCATCAGCCTCGTCGGCTACGGGCTGGCGGCAATCCTCATCGAGATCTTCCTGCGACCGGATCCGCTCGCGATCGCGCGTCGACTCCAGGAGAGCGCGGAGGGCGGCGGTGCCATCGGTCGTGCGCGGTCGCTCGGGGTGATCCTTGGAGATCTGCGCGTGCAGGTCGCGCTGGCGACGCTGACGATCAGCCAGTTCGTGATGATCAGCACGACGTCGACGTCGCCCGTCTATTTGCACGATCACGGGTACTCCGTCGGGGCGATCGGGCTGGCCGTCTCGCTTCACCTCGGCGGCATGTACGTGACCTCGCCGCTCTCGGGCTGGCTCAGCGATCGCTTCGGGCGCGTGCCGAGCATAGCCGCCGGCGCGGTGGTGCTCATCGGCGCCGTGATGCTGGCGGGCTTCGCGTCCGGCAACAACCGCGTCCTGGTGATCGGCGGTCTGTTCCTCAACGGCATCGGCTGGAATCTCGCCTTCGTGGCGGCCAGCGCTCTGCTGACGGACGCGCTGTCGCCGGCCGAGCGCGCGTCGACGCAAGGGCTCGCCGACCTCTTCATGGGCATGATGGGCGCGCTCGGCTCCGCCACCGGCGGCATGATCCTCGGCGTGTGGGGATTCGCCATCCTCAACACGCTCGGCGCCCTGCTCGTGCTCACGCCGCTCGCGATCAGCTTGCTGCGCTGGCCGGCCCTCGCCGCGCTCTCAGCCCGGGAGAGCTAGGCCCCAGACGGCGGCCGCGGCGAGCGCTGGCTCACCGCCGGCCGAGTTTCAGTCCTCGTCCTCATCGTCATCGTCGGCGTCCGGCGGTGCGCCGACGCTCGGATCGACGAACATGGCGAGGAGCTGGCTACTTCGAGGACGTGGGCGGCGTCGATGATCCCGGAAGATTCTTCGTCCTGGGTCAGGAACGAGGGGTCGAAGTCTTCGTGACGAGGCGCGATGGTCGTGACCGACCGCGGCTAGACGACGCGCTCGGCGCGGAGCGACACGATTTCGTCAGCGGTGAGGCCGAGGACGCCGGAGAGGATTTCGTCGGTGTGGCGGCCGAGTGCTGCGCCGGCATGGGTGACGCGGCCGGGAGTCAGCGAGAGCTTGGGTACGACGCCGGGCTGAGGCAAGCTGCCCAGACCTTCAGCCGGGACGTCGATGAGCATCTGGCGCGCGCGGTAGTGCGGATCCACGAAGATGTCGGCCATGCTCATGATCGGCGAGTGCGGGATGTCGGACGCCTTCAGCTCCGCCACCGCCTTGTCGAAGCGCCGCGCGGAGAACCATTGCGTCATGAGCTCCAGGATCGCGTCGATGTTCTTCGGCCGCTCGGCGGCGCCGGCGAATCGCGGATCGCGCGGGAGATCGGGCTGCCCGATCATCGCGCAGAGCCGCTCGAAGAGATGCTGCGCCGGCGCGGTGAAGACGATCCACTTGCCGTCCTGCGTCTCGAAGGCGCCGCCCGGCCAGCCGGCGTGCTGCAGGCCGCCGCGCTCGCGGACGATCCCCTGCCGGCCGTACATCGTGGTCGTGAACTCCATCACGCGGAAGGCCGATTCGTAGAGCGCGGCGTCGATCCACTGTCCTTCGCCGGTGAGGTCGCGGTGGCGGAGCGCGGCCATCACGCCGAACGCGGTGAAGAGCCCGGTCATGTAGTCGGGATACACCGGCGTCGGGCGGGCCGGCGGCCGATCGGCCGAGCCGTTGACGTACCAGGTGCCGCCGAACGCGGAGCCGATCGCGGCGTAGCCGGGTCCCTGATTGAGCGGTCCGGTCTGGCCGAAGGCGGTGATGCGCGCCATCACCAGCCGCGGGTTGATCGCGTGAAGCGCCTCCCAGCCGAGCCCCCAGCGCTCGAGCACGCCCGGCCGGAAATTCTCGAGGACGACGTCGCACTTCGCGACGAGCCTCCGGACGATGTCCTGGCCCTTCGCGACGTGGAGATCGAGCGTCATGAGCTTCTTGTTGCGGTTGTCGACGGCGAACCAGTACGAGCAGCCGTCCTCGGAGGGCCCGAGACGCCGGAGGTCGTCGCCCCGCCCGGGCATCTCGGTCTTG
>Ga0209058_1002359_pt1 | contig 15599 bp, 10 predicted proteins | sample GraSoiAngelo_147_FD_185904 | JGI IMG/M metagenome (GOLD analysis project Ga0209058, IMG submission 185904) | Grasslands soil microbial communities from the Angelo Coastal Reserve, California, USA - 14_1009_05_40cm (SPAdes) (version 2) | ecosystem: Environmental > Terrestrial > Soil > Grasslands ... | reverse complement strand
CGAATGCGAGCGGGCCGGCGGTGGATGGACGTCGTGACGGCGACCGCTGGCTCCTGCGCGGTGAGGCAGATCTCGTTCCCGACGCCGGCTTGGTCGAAGCGTTCGTGGTCCCCGCGCGCGGGCTCGACGGCGTCGGACTGTTCCTCGCGGAGCGCCACGACGCCCGGCCGCTGATCCGCGTTCTCGACACGGTCGACGCGACGCGTCGTCTCGCTCGTATCACCTTTGAGAACGATGACGCACGGCTCTTGGCGGCTCCGCCCGCCGCCGCGAAGATCATCGTCGCCACTCGGCGACGCGCCCTCGCGGCGCTCGCCCTCGAGGCGGTCGGCATCGCGAGTCAAGCCCTGGTCCTCGGTGTCGAGCACGCGAAGAGCCGCGAGCAGTTCGGGCGGCCGATCGGCGCGTACCAGGCGGTCTCACACAAGCTCGCTGATAGCTATGTGGAGACGGAGCTCGCGCGCTCGCTGGCGTACTGGGCGGCGTGGTGCATTGCCGAGGATGACGGGGAAGCCGAGCTCGCCGCGAGTGCGGCGAAGACGTATGCCGCGGAGGCCGCGGTCGCGGCATGCGAGCGCGCGATCCAGGTGCATGGCGGCATGGGCTTCACCTGGGACCATCCGCTCCATCGCTACTACAAGCGGGCACTCTGGATCGAGTCGTTCGACCGCTCCGGCGCGGGCCACCGCGCGGACATCGCACAGGCAATTCTTGGCGGCTGACAACGGAATGAGAGGGGAGACATCGACGTGGACGGACTGATGATGGAATACCCGCTGACGATCGCGTTCATCTTGCGGCGAGCGGAGACGCTCTTCGGGCACAAGGCGATCGTTACTCGCCGACCGGACAAGACCATCCACCGGTACACCTACGCGGACTTCGTACCCCGCGCGAAGAAGCTCGCCGTCGCGCTACAGCAGCTCGGCCTGCGGCGTGGTGACCGCGTCGCGACGCTGTGCTGGAACCAGTACGAGCACCTCGAGGCGTACTTCGGAATCCCGCTCGCCGGCAACGTCCTGCACACGATCAACCCGCGTCTGCATCCGACTGACCTCGCGTACATCGTGAACGACGCCGAGGACCGCGTGCTCATCATCGACGACACGCTCCTCCCGCTGCTCGAGAAGTTCAGTGCCGACGTGCGCATCGAGCACATCGTCGTGATCGAGCACGGCGCGCAGGCGCCAGCGGGCACGATCGGCTACGAGAAGCTCCTCGCCGGTGCGGACGCGAAGGCGTTCGCGTATCCAGAGCTCGACGAGCGCGAGGCCGCCGCGATGTGCTACACGTCCGGGACGACCGGCAGACCGAAGGGCGTCGTGTATTCGCACCGCGCGCTTGTGCTGCACAGTCTCGGGCAGGCATCCGGCGCGGTCGGCGTCCTGGAGTCCGACGTCGTCCTGCCCGTCGTTCCAATGTTCCATGTCAACGCTTGGGGCCTGCCGTTCACCTGCACGATGGTCGGCGCGACGCAGGTCCACCCCGGGCCGCACCTCGATGCGGAGAGCCTGTGCGATCTGTTCGTCGGAGAGCACGTCACGTACACCGCGGGCGTGCCGACGATCTGGCTCGGGCTCCTGCGCCGGCTCGACGAACGACCGAAGGAGTACGACCTGTCGCGGCTCCGCCTGCTCGTGGTGGGCGGCTCGGCCGCGCCGAAGTCGATGATCCGCGGCTTCGACGAGCGACACGGGCTGCGGGTCCTCCACGCCTGGGGCATGACCGAGACGACGCCGCTCGGTGTCGTGTCCAGCCTGATGAGCGATCTCGAGCAGGCGGACGTGGAGACACGTTTCGGCTACCGCGCAAAGCAGGGGTACCCGGTGCCACTCGTCGAGATCCGCGCCCGGAACGACGCGGGGCAGGAGGTGCCCTGGGATGGGAAGTCGATGGGTGAGCTCGAGGTGCGCGGTCCCTGGGTCGCGCGCGCGTACTACAAGAGCCCGGAGTCCACGGACCGATTCACAGCGGATGGCTGGTTCCGCACCGGCGACGTCGTCACCATCGATGCGCGCGGCTACGTCGAGATCCAGGACCGCTCCAAGGACCTCATCAAGTCCGGGGGCGAGTGGATCAGCTCGGTCGCGCTCGAGAACGCGCTCATGGGTCACCCCGCGGTCGCCGAGGCCGCGGTCATCGCGGTCCCGCATGCGCGGTGGCAGGAGCGTCCCCTCGCGGTCGTCCTGTTCAAGCCCGGGCAGACGGCGACGGCGGACGAGCTCCGCGCATTCCTTGCACCCGGCTTCGCGAAATGGTGGCTGCCCGACGCGTTCGAGTTCGTGACCGAGATACCAAAGACCGCGGCGGGCAAGTTCCGCAAGACGGCGCTCCGCGAGCGCTTCGCGACGGCGCGGGAGATGACCCCTGCCTCCTGAGTTCGTTCACCTCGAGCGGTCGGCTGGCGTGACGACGATCACGATCGATCGCCCGCCCGTGAACGCAATGAGCCGCGCGGTCGTCGCCGCGCTCGAGTCGGCGCTGGACACGCTCGCGGCCGACGCGACGACACGCGTCGCGCTGCTGCGTGGGGCTGGGCCGCGCGGCTTCAGCGCCGGGGCGGACATCTCGGAATTCCCGGCGCTGCTCGAGCCGAACGCCGACACGCGCGGAGAGGGTATCCAGCGCCTCGCCGACCGCGTCGAAGCTTTCCCGAAGCCGATCATCGTCGCGATCCATGGCTTCTGCATGGGCGGCGCTCTGGAGATCGCACTCGCGTGCGACATCCGCATCGCGGCGGAGGACGCGCGCATCGGCCTGCCCGAGATCCGCATCGGCATCCTGCCCGGCGGCGGCGGCACGCAGCGACTCGCACGCGTCGTCGGACCCGGACGCGCGCGGCTCATGATCTTCAGTGGGGAGCCGATCTCCGGTCGCCGCGCCGCGGAGTGGGGACTCGTGGAAGAGGCGGTCGGGCCGGCGGAGGTCTTCGACACGGCCGCGGCGATTGCGCGCACGCTCGCGGCGCAGTCGCCGCACGCCCTCGCGGTGATCAAAGCGCTCCTGCGTGAGACGGCCGATGCTCGGCTCCGCGACGGGCTCCAGACCGAGACCGCCGCGTTCGCGCGCCTCCTCGCGCATCCGGACGCGCGCGAGGGCATCGCCGCGTTCCTCGGAAAACGCGAGCCGCGCTGGGCGCCGCCGACCAGTGGACCCGCCGATGCGTGAGGCGCTGATCGTCGCGAGCGTGCGGAGCGGCCTGGCCAAGTCATTCCGCGGCTCGTTCAACCTCGCTCGGCCCGATGACATCGCGGTGCAGTGCGTACGGGAGCTGCTGCGTCGTGTACCAGAGGTCGACCCGGCACAGGTCGACGACGTCATCCTCGGCGCGGGCTTCCCGGAAGGGCCGCAGGGCCAGAACGTCGGAAGGACGGTCGCGATCATGTCCGGCCTCCCGTCGTCGGTGCCGGGATCGACCGTGAGCCGCTTCTGCGCGTCAGGACTCAACTCGATCGCGATCGCCGCGCGGATGATCGAGGGCGGCAGCTACGACATCGCGATCGCCGGCGGGCTCGAGTCGATCACCATGCTCCAGAACGACTACAACCGGAAGAACCTCCAGAACCCGTGGCTCCTCGACCATAAGAAGGACATCTACATGCCGATGGGGCAGACCGCCGAGGTCGTGGCCGAGCGCTACGGGGTCACGCGCGAGCGTCAGGACGCCTTCGCGCTCCTCTCGCAGCAACGGACCGCCGCGGGACAGCGCGAGGGGAAGTTCGCCGACGAGATCGTCCCGATGACCGTGACGATGCAGATAACGGACAAGGTCACGGGCGCGACGTCGACGAAAGAGGTCACCGTCGATCGCGACGAGTGCAATCGCCCCGACACCACGCTGGACGGCCTCGCGAAGCTCCCGCCGGCGTTCAAAGAGGGCGGCACGGTGACGGCCGGCAACGCCAGTCAGCTCTCGGACGGCGCGTCGGTCGCGCTGCTGATGTCAGCGGAGCGCGCGAACGCGCTCGGCGTGCGCCCGCTCGGTGTCTTCCGTGGCTTCACCGTCGCGGCGTGCGAGCCCGACGAGATGGGCATCGGCCCGGTGTTCGCGGTGCCGAAGCTCCTCCGGCAGGTCGGGATCCCGCTCAAGGACATCGACGTCGTCGAGCTGAACGAGGCGTTCGCCTCCCAGGCGGTCTACTGCCGCGACCGTCTGGGGATCGATCCCGAGAGGCTCAATCCGAACGGCGGCGCGATCTCGATCGGTCACCCCTATGGGATGAGCGGCGCGCGCCTGGTCGGCACCGTGCTCTACGAGCTGCGGCGTCGCAAGGCGCGCTACGGGCTCGTCACGATGTGCGTCGGCGGCGGGATGGGGGCGGCCGGGCTCGTCGAAGCTACATGAACTCCCAGCGCCGGCCGGCCCGATAGGCCTTGAGGACCTCGCGGCTCACGACCATCCGATGGACCTCATCCGGTCCGTCGACGAGGCGCATGGTGCGTGCAACGAGATACATCGCCCCGAGCGGCGTCAGGTCGGTGAGCCCGAGCGCGCCGTGGACCTGGATGGCGCGGTCGATCACGTCGTGCAGCACGCGCGCGGCATAGAACTTCACGAGCGAGATCTCGACCCGCGCTTCATCACCCGCGTCGAGGCGGTGCGCGGCCTGGAGCGTCAAGAGTCGACAGGCCTGTATTTCCGCTGCGGAGTCCGCGATCCAGTTCTGGACCGTCTGCTTCTCGGCGAGCACGCCTCCAAAGACCTCGCGCGCGAGCGCGCGGTCGCACATGAGGTCGAAGGCTCGTTGCATCTGCCCGAGCCAACGCATCACGTGATGGATGCGGCCTGGACCGAGCCGCTTCTGCGCGATCCGGAAGCCGTCCCCGGGCTGGCCAAGCGTGTTCGCGATCGGCACGCGGACATCTTTGAACCGCACCTCGCAGTGGGTGTTGTAGCCGCGGCCGCGGTGACCGAGGGTCGGGATCGCCCGTACGATCTCGAAGCCCGGCGCGTCGGTGGGGACGATGATCTGGCTGAGGCGCTCATGCGGCGGCGCGTCGGGATCGGTGACCGCCATCACGATCGCGAACGCCGCTCCCTCGGCGCCCGAGCTGAACCACTTGTGCGCGTTGATCACCCACGCATCGCCGGTGCGCTCGGCTCGCGCACGCAGGCCGCGCGGATCGGACCCCGAGACCTCGGGCTCGGTCATCGCGAAGAACGAGCGGATCTCGCCCGCGACGAGCGGGCGGAGCCATCGCGCTTTCTGCTCGGGCGTGCCGAACTCGTGGAGGATCTCGGCGTTGCCGGTGTCCGGCGCCTGGCAGCCGAAGACGCGGGGCGCCACGAGGCTGCGCCCGATGATCTCGTTGAGGTACACGTAGGGGAGGAACCCCGTGCCCGTCCCGCCCGCGTCCCGGCCGATGAACATCGCCCAAAGATCTGCGGCCTTCGCCTTGCCCTGGAGCTCGCGCATGAGCGCTTCGGCGGCGTCGTCCTCGGCTGCGAGGGCGCGCTCATTGGGGTAGACCTGTGCCTCCATGAAAGCCGCGAGGCGCTCGCGGCGCTGCTGCACGTCGGGGGACGGCGCGAAGGCCGGCACCGGCGGACTGTACTGCCGGCGTGATCGTCTCAACGGAACGAGGGGGAACGGATGCAGACCAAAGAGCTGTTCGATCTTCGCGGCAAGGTCGCCATCGTCACGGGCGGGGGCAGCGGACTGGGGCGGCAGATGGCGACAGCGCTCGCCGAGATGGGCGCGGACGTCGTGCTCTGCGCGCGCGACGCCGAGCGTTGCGCCAAGACCGCCGCGGAGCTCTCGCCGTTCGGGGTCCGCGCGCTCGGCATCCGCTGTGATGTCACCAGCGCCGACGACGTGCGCGCGATGGTCGAACGCGCGAAGGCCGAGCTCGGCCGGATCGACATCCTTGTGAACAACGCTGGCCGCGCGTGGGTCGCGCCGGTCACGAGCATGGCCGTGGAGGACTGGCGAAAGGTGATCGACGTGAACCTCACAGGCGCGTTCCTGTGTGCGCAAGCAGCGGGGAACGTGATGATCGCGCAGGGTGGTGGCGGCAAGATCATCAACATCGCGTCCGTCGCGGGCCTGGGCGGCGCGATGCCCGAGGTGCTCGATGCGATCGCGTACAACACGAGCAAGGGCGGACTCATCAACTTCACCCGGGACCTTGCTGTGAAGTGGGGCCGACACAAGATCAACGTGAACGCGATCGCACCGGGGTGGTTCCCAAGCCGCATGTCCAGCGCGATCGTCGAGCGCTGGGGCGACCGTCTCTCGCGCAACATCCCGCTCGGCCGGATCGGCGGCGATGAGGACCTCAAGGGGACGGTCGTCTACCTCGCATCGCGTGCCTCCGACTACATCACCGGGCAGATCCTCGCGGTCGACGGGGGAGCAACAGCCTCGTGAGCGTCGGCGCGCCGCCGCTCTCGGCCTCGACCCTGTCGGTCGAGCTGCGCGACCGCCTCGTCCCGATCTTCGGCGCGGACATCGCGATCGAGCAGCTTGCACTCCTCGCGGGCGGAGCGTCGAAGGAGGCGTGGGCACTCGACCTCCGCACGCCGCAGGGGACGCGCCAGCTCTTGGTCCGGCGCGCCGGCGGCGGCGTCATCCATCAGGGGACGCTGACGCTCGAGGACGAGCACCGCCTGCTCGAGGTCGCGGCCGCAGCAGGCGTGCGCGTCCCGATGCCGTGCGGCTACCTCGGTGAGATCGTGGGTCGACCCGCGTTCGTAAGCGAGCGCGTGTCGGGCGAGACGATCGGACGGCGGATCGTGCAGCGGCCGGAGCTGGCCGATGCGCGCGCCGTGCTGCCGGCGCAGATGGCCGAGGAGCTCGCGAAGATCCACGCGATCCCGGCCGAGCGCGTGCCCTTCCTGGGCGGCGTCGGAGCACACGACGTCCTCGGCCGGCTCACGAATGAGGTCGACCACCTCGAGGACGCGCATCCTGCGATCGAGCTCGGGCTCGCCTGGGCGCGAGGACGGGCGCCGGAGCGGAACGAAACGGTCGTCCTCCATGGTGACCTAAGGGTCGGCAACCTCGCAGTCACCGCGACGGGCCTCGGTCACGTGCTCGATTGGGAGTTCGGGCACCGCGGCGACCCGGCCGAAGATGTCGCCTGGCCGCTGGTGCGGGCGTGGCGCTTCGGCGTCGATCAGCTCCGCCTCGGCGGCATCGGCGATGTCGAGCCGTATCTCGAGCGCTACAACGCGCTCACCGGCCGGCACATCACGCTCGCGTCGCTCGACTATTGGGAGATCGTCGGCAATCTGAAGTGGGCCATCGGCGCGCTCACTCAGTCGCGCCGCCACCTCTCGGGACAGCAGCGGAGCGTCGAGCTCGCCGTGCTCGGGCGGCTCGCCGCCGAGATGGAGTTCGAGTTGCTCCATCTCCTCGAACGGGCGGCCTGATGCAGGATCGCCCGGATGCCGCGGAGCTCGCCCAGGCCGTGCGCGAGTTCATCGAGACCGAAGTGCTCCCCGGGATCGACGATCCGCGGCTTCGGTTCCGCACGCTCGTCGCTGCGAACGGGCTCGGCATCCTCGAGCGCGAGATCGCGCTCGGAGCGCCGTTGGTGCGGCGCGAGGTCGGTTCGCTCGCGCGTCTTCTGGGCCACGCGGACCCGCTGCCGGACGACCCGGGGGAGCTACGGCGACGGGCTGTCGACCTCAACCGCGAGCTCGCCCAGCGCATCCGCGCGGGCGACACTCCCGAGGGCGCGCTCGCGCATCTTGTGGCGACGGTGGCCGACAAGCTGCGGATCGCGAGTCCGCGCTATCTCGAGCGCTACCGCTGAGACTCGCTCACTCGTAGCGGTAGAAGCCGCGTCCGGTCTTGCGGCCATAGTGGCCCGCGCGGTAACGCTCCTCGATGCAGCGCGGCGGGCGATCCTCCTCGCGTCCCGACGACGCGTAGATCGCCGACCGGATCATGAATGCGAGGTCGATCCCGGTGAGGTCCATGAGGCGGAACGGTCCGAGCGGATGGCCGAGCGCCTTCTCCGCCGCGAGGTCGACCTCCTCGAACGAGGCGTAGCCCTCATCGACGAGGAAGGTCGCCTCGCGCCCGAGCGCGCGGAGCAGCCGATTCGCGATGAACCCTTCGATCTCCCTCTTCATCAGGATCGGCCGCTTGCCGACGCGCTTCGCGAACTCGACCAGCAGCGTCGCCGTCTCGGCTGAGGTGTGCGGGCCCTGCACGACCTCGACCACCTCCATCACCATCGCCGGGTTGAAGTAGTGGAGGTTCGCGACCTGCGCCGGGCGCTTCGTCGCGTCGGCGACCAGGCTCGAGACGAAGGTGGAGGAGTTCGTCGCAAGGATCGCCCGCGGCGGGCACAGTCGGTCGAGCTCGGCGAAGACCTTTCGCTTCACCGCGACATCCTCGACGACCGCTTCGATCGCCAGGTCCGCGTCCGTTGCGGCCTCCGCGAGGTTCGCCGCGAAGCGCAGGCGTGCCCGCGCAGTGGCCGCTTCTTCCTTTGTCCAGCGGCCTTTCTCGATGCGCCCTGCGATGTACTCGTCGGTCCAGCGCTCCGCCGCCCGCAGCTGTTCCGCGCTCGCGTCCCAGAGCCGTACGGCGAAGCCGCGGTGCGCGGCGTTCAGCGCGATCTGGCGACCCATGAGGCCCGCGCCCACCACGCAGACCCGTTTCAGCTCGTCGATCTTCAACGCTGCCTCCCTGACGTTTCGTTGGCGACGCGTGATGCTCGCTCCTCATCGGCGAGCGCCCGCCGCAGCACCTTTCCGACCATGCTCTTCGGGAGGTCGGAGCGGAATTCGATCTCAGCCGGGATCTTGAAGCGCGCGAGCGACGAAGCACAGTGTGTTCGCAGGTCCGACGCCGTCGCGGAGGCGCCGGGGCGGAGCACGACGAATGCCTTTACGACTTCGCCGCGCTCGGGATCCGGGACGCCGATCGCGGCGGCCTCGAGCACCGCGGGATGGGCGTAGAGCGCCTCCTCGACCTCGCGCGGATAGACGTTGTATCCCGAGACGATGATCAGCTCCTTCTTGCGATCGACGATGTAGAAGTAGCCGTCCTCGTCCATGCGCGCGACGTCTCCCGTGAAGAGCCATCCGTCCCGGAGCGCGAGCGCCGTCTCCTCGGGTCGCTCGTAGTAGCCGTCCATCAGGTTCGGACCGCGCAGCACGAGCTCGCCGGTCTCGCCGATGGGCAGATCGCGCGTTCCGGTCTCGAGGTCCACGATCTTTGCGTCGACGTCGGGGATGGGCACGCCGATCGCGCCGAGCTTGCGCTGCCCCCGTCGCGGGGTCGAATGGGTGACCGGGGCCGCCTCGGTGAGTCCGTAGCCTTCGAGCACCCGCCCGCCGCCGGCCAGCTGCTCGAATCTTGTTTGCACCTCCACCGGCAGCGGCGCGGATCCCGATTGGAATACCTCCACGGAGCGAAGATCGTATCGAGCGAGGTCGGGCGCGCTCGCGGCCGCGACGTAGATGCGCGGCGCGCCGGCGAACGAACGGGGACGGTGTTTGTGGATGGCAAGGAGCACGTGCTCGAGATCGAAGCGCGGTATGAGCACCATCGCGCTGCCGGTCGCGACCGAGACGCCCATGATCACGGTGAGGCCGTACACGTGGAAGAGCGGCATGACGTCCACCCCGCGCTCGAGTCCCTCCACGAGCGTCGGGTTCCACGACCGCGACTGCCGCACGTTCGCGACGAGCGCGCGGTGCGACAGGACGGCGCCCTTTGGCACGCCGGTCGTGCCACCGGTGTACTGGAGGATCGCGGTGTCCTCGGGTCGGACGTCCACCGGCCGAAGGGCGGCGCCATCGCGCAGGAGGTCTGGGAAGAACCGCTCGCCCGCGGCGCGGTCGACCGTCGTGCGATACCCCTCGCGGCGCTCGCGCGCGAGCGTGAACAGCGCCCGAAGGATCGGCGGGAAGTACTCCTTGATGTTTGTGAGGATCAGGTTCCGGACCGGCGTCCCATCGCGCGCCGCGCGTGCGACGGCGTGGAGACGCGACAGCGCGACGAGCGTCTCCGTCCCGGAGTCCGCGAGCTGTCGGCGCAGCTCGGGCGCGGTGTACAGGGGGTTGCACGGCACCACGACCGCGCCCGCTCGCAGCGCGCCGTAGAAGGCGATGACGAACTGCGGACAGTTGGGCAGAAGCAACGCGACGCGGTCCCCTTTGCGGACGCCCAGCGACTGGAGGCCCGCAGCGAAGCGGTCCGCGAGCCGCTCGAGCTCGGCGTACGTGAGCGATCCTTCGATGAGTCGGTGCCCGACGACCGCGCCGAAGACCGTCGCGACCGCCCGCGGATGACGCGCGGCGGTGGCGGTGAGGAACTGCTGGAGGGGAATGGCGGGATAGTCGAGCGTGTGCGGCACGCCTGGGTCGTACTGATTCAACCACGGGCGCTCGGTCGCGATCCCAGTGTCCGTCTCAGCCGCCCCGTTGGCTACCGTAGCACCCGCCTGGATGGTCATCCGACCGGCTCAACGGATCGCTTTGCCCCAACGCCTCGGAGCCGATATTCGCGGCGGACGCAGGGATGCCCAAGCCCTTGATGTGACGGACATCGTCCAGACACATGGTCTAGGACAAGCAATGGTTTCGGAGTCACGCCGACCGCACGGAGAGCAATGGTCTCGCACTCGTGCTGGGATCGCGAAGAAGAGTCGGTCCCCGTTCACATAGTTGTCTACACCATGGCGCTATTTGGCGACCTTCCGACACGGCGAATCTCCAGTAAAATGAGCGTTCCGCCGAGGTAGTTCAGTCGGTAGAGCAATGGTTTGAAGAATCGCGAGAACCGCGATTCGCGAATTCGCTCCGGAACTCGCGACTGATACCGAAATTTCGAGTCAAAACACCATGGTGTAGGCGGCCAATAGTCTTGAGTGCGGCGGGCAGGTCGCACCTTTCGTAGCGTTGAACGGTGCTCGCTCGGCGCGAGTTCGGCAGCATCCGGATCTAGGCATGTCGTTCACAACGTCGGCGCCAATCATCGGCGCTTCTTCTCCGAGCCTTCTGACTCTGCGACGATGCGCGCAGAAGAGCTCAACAACAACAACATCGTCGCCGAGGCGCGACGCGCGCTGGAGTCCGCCTAGGACGAGCTCGACGACCTGAGAACGAGCGGGGTGTTCCCCGATGCCCCCTCGTCGAGTCCACGCGGGTCCAGTCGCTGCCGGCATCGCGCGGATCGACCGATCCGCGATCGACGATCGCAGGGGCCCGCGCCGCATCATGGTTGACTTCGACCATGCCAGCGCGCATACCGTGCCGGTGGGTGGGAATGCGGATGACAGGGACGTCCTGACTCGCACACGGCGCGTCGCCGTCGCCGTGCTGGTTTGCAGCATCGCCCTCTCTGCATGCTCGCCCTCGGGTCCGGAGTCGGTATCGCCTCCCACCGCGGCGTCTCCGGTCAACTCGCTACCGGTCACGCCGTCGCCGACGCTGGCGCTCGCCACGCCGTCGCCCCTGCCCGGTGGCGCCATCACGACCTACGCTGGCAGGGACTTCTCGGGCGACGGCGGCCCCGCGACCGCCGCGCGGCTCTTGGCCCCCGCCGGCGTGGCTCTCGATCCCGCCGGCAACCTGTATATCGCGGACACCGCCGACCACCGCATCCGCAAGGTCACGCCCGGGGGCACCATCTCGACCTACGCCGGCAGCGGCAACTTTGGCTTCTCTGGCGACGGGGGCCCCGCGACCGCCGCGGAGCTCAACTTCCCCCGGGACGTTGCCCTCGATCCCGCCGGCAACCTCTACATCGCGGACAGCGGCAACAGCCGCATCCGCAAGGTCAGCCCAGGGGGCACCATCTCGACTTACGCCGGCAGTGGCAGCCGTGGCTTCTCAGGCGACGGCGGCCCCGCGGCCGCTGCGCAGCTCAACAACCCCGTTGGCATGGCCCTCGATCCTGCGGGCAACCTCTACATCGCGGACATCACCAACAATCGCATCCGCAAGGTCACCTCCGGCGGCACCATCTCGACCTACGCCGGCAGCGGCAGCTTTGGCTTCTCGGGTGACGGCGGCCCCGCGACCGACGCGCAGCTGGGCGTACCCGTTGGCGTGGCCCTCGATCCCGCCGGCAACCTCTACATCGCCGACCACGACAACGGCCGCATCCGCAAGGTCACCTCCGGGGGCACCATCTCGACCTACGCCGGTAGTGGCAGCCGTGGCCTCTCGGGCGACGGCGGCCCCGCGACCGCCGCGCAGCTCTACTCCCCCCATGGCGTGGCCCTCGATACCGCCGGCAACCTCTACATCGCGGATAGCAATCGCATCCGCAAGGTCACCCCCGGCGGCACCATCTCGACCTACGCCGGCACGGGCACGGGGCCCTTCTCCGGGGACGGCGGCCCCGCGACCGCTGCGCAACTCAGCTCCCCCGCCGGCGTGGCTCTCGATCTCACCGGCAACCTCTACATCGCCGACGACGGCAACTACCGCATCCGCAAGGTCACCCCCGGGGGCACGATCTCGACCTACGCCGGCGGCGGCAGCTCTAACTTCTCGGGCGACGGCGGTCCCGCGACCGCCGCGCAGCTCAACGTACCCGTTGGCGTAGCCCTCGATCCCGCCGGCAACCTCTACATCGCGGACCAAGGAAACAGCCGCATCCGCAAGGTCACCCCTGGGGGCACCATCTCGACCTACGCCGGCACCGACACGCCGGGCTTCTCTGGCGACGGCGGCCCCGCCACCGCCGCGCAGCTCAACGTACCCGTTGGCGTGGCCGTCGATCCCGCCGGCAATCTCTACATCGCGGACAGCGGCAGCAGCCGCATCCGCAAGGTCGGCCCCGGGGGCACCATCTCGACCTACGCCGGCGGCGGCGGTGGTACGCCGGGCTTCTTGGGCGACGGCGGCCCCGCGACCGCCGCGTACCTCAACAACCCCGTTGGCGTGACCCTCGATCCCGCCGGCAACCTCTACATCGCGGACTTGGGCAACGCGCGCGTCCGCAAGGTCACCCCCGGCGGCACCATCTCGACCTACGCTGGCAGCGGCAGCTTTGGCTTCTCTGGCGACGGCGGCCCCGCGACCGCCGCCCAGCTCAACGGACCCTGGGGCGTGGCCGTCGATCCCGCCGGCATCCTCTACATCGCGGAAAGCGGGCGCATCCGCAAAGTCACCACAGGGGGCACCATCTCGACCTATGCCGGCAGCGGCAACTTTCGCTTCGCTGGCGACGGCGGCCCCGCGACCGCCGCGGAGCTCAACTTTCCCCGGGGCATGGGCCTCGATCCCGCCGGCAACCTCTACATCGCGGACAAAGACAACGCGCGCATCCGCAAGGTCACCTCCGGGGGCACCATCTCGACCTACGCTGGCAGTGGCAGCCGTGGCTTCTTAGGCGACGGCGGCCCCGCGACCGCCGCGCGGTTCCGGGAACCCTCAGGCGTGGCCCTCGATCCCGCCGGCAACCTCTACATCGCGGACACTTACAACAATCGCATCCGCAAGGTCACGCCGACGGTTGCGGTGTCGACGACACCCGCGCCCACCGCGCCCGCGTCGTTAGCCGCCGCGCCCCCGCCGAACATCCGAACGACCCCGCTCGGTCAGGTCACTGGCAACTGGCTCTTCTATGGCGTGCAGATCCCGCGGCCCGAGCGCGACCGCATCGAGATCCAGATCATCGCGGTCCCCGCGAGCGGGGGCGCGGCGACGATTGTGGTCGCGTTCGACGCTGCTACCGCGAGGGGAGGCGCGAACGGTGTCTTTACCGTAGGAATCTTCGACAGCGCGCCGTACTTGCGCCGGCAGTTCTCACCAGATGGTCGGCGAATGGTCTTCTCGATCGGCGGGGAGCTCGTCGTGATCGACCTCGTGACCGGCCAGGCTAAGCCGCTCGGCGTCCGCGGCTTCTACCCCTCGTGGAGCAGGGATGGCTCGCAGATCGCGTTCGTCTTCGAGAAGCCCGTCGCGGACGCCGGCGCCAACAGGTCCCATGCGATCGGCGTCGTGCCTGTGGCCGGAGGAAGTCCCAGGGAGCTGGTCGCGAGCTCCCAGGACACTTCCGTCGAGTGGTCGCCGGACGGTTCGCGGATCCTCTCGCCCATCCCCGTGGTCGACTGTGTGGACTGCCCCCCAGTCCATGCCACGATGGAGGTCACGACCGGACGGATCGGCATGCGGTTCGCGTTTGTTTCCGGGGGCCCGTCGTACTCGCACTGGCGCACCGGCTCGCCAGAGCTCGCCATCGCGATCGAGGTGTGCGGAGAGATCGCGACTCCTGTGTCGAGGATCGTCGGGATCGATGAGCGCACCAGAAGCGAGAGGATCCTCGTGGATGTGGCCGAGCCATGCCCGGAGCGGGATGGTCGACTAGAAGCGGTCCAGCTGCGCGACCCGCGCTGGAATCCGGCGGTCGCCGACGAGCTCCTCTACGTCATGGCACGGGGCAACGACTTCGAAACGCATGTGGTGAACATCGCGACCGGAAAGGACACGCGGCTCCCGATCTCCGCGTACGAGGCGACGTGGACCAGGGACGGATCGGCCGTGGCCTACCTCGTGAAAGACCCGGGTTCGAGCTTCGGCTCGGCGGTTCGGGTCTGGAAGCGCGACGGCAGCGGCGAAACAGAGATCCGCCGCGCGACCGGCGGAGAGGCCGTCTTCAGCATCGCATCCGTCAGCTACTGATCCGCGCATCGACGAGGCCCCTGGATCGCGCTCCCGGTCGAATTCCATGGCGCGTTTACCCAGACGCGCACGCTGGCCGGACGACTGCGCGACTTCCTACCATTCTGGCGCCGCGCGCCGTTAGAGGCGCGGACGCGACACCTGGAAAGTAGCGGAGTCGCTTGGTTCATCATCGCGTTCGTTGGCTACGCTGCCTGCGCACAGCAATGTCTCAGCGCCTGATGGTTTGAGTGAATGCGCGGACACGGAATCTCGTGTGTAGACCGGCCGCTGCAATGGTCAGCGAGAGCAATGGTTTCGGTCGTTTGATACCGGCAACAAGAGCAATGGTCTCGGCGCCGTTGTGCTTGGCACTGCGGAGACCATTGCTCAAGGTCGCACATGGTTGCTTACACCATGTCGCGTTAAACCATTCCATTTGCTCGCGGAATAGCTAATAGAATGAGGGTCCCGCCGAGGTAGCTCAGTCGGTAGAGCAATGGTCTGAAGAACCATGTGTCGCCAGTTCGATCCTGGCCCTCGGCACAGATCCGATCAGCGGGAAACTCGCGTCAGTGTCATCTCCTCCTCCAAGAACCACGTCGCGCCGCCATCGGATGACACCTCGCCGCGCCAGCGACAGCGCTCACTCGTGATGTCGTTGAACGACCAGCGCTGCGGTCTCCCGTCAGGCCTCGTGCCTTCGAGGACGATGCGGTCGCCGACCTGGCGCGCGACGAGCCGGTGTACCTGGTTGTAGATCGGGCTGATGGCGGTGACGTCCCATGTCCCGTCCTCGGGGCGATAGAAGCGCAGCGCTGTCTGGTAGTCGCCCATCCGCCACTGGCTCGGATCGCGCTCGCCACGGGGCGGAGTGAGGATCACGTCTTGGATCGCGCGGCCCTCGAGGACCCAAAAGAAATGCCACTCGCCGCGAACCCGCTGCGATCGACCGTCCGGTGTGCGCTGCGTCGCGTCTACATCCCACGAGCCGACGAACTGACCGAACAGCATGAGCGCT
>Ga0209058_1002355_pt1 | contig 15611 bp, 11 predicted proteins | sample GraSoiAngelo_147_FD_185904 | JGI IMG/M metagenome (GOLD analysis project Ga0209058, IMG submission 185904) | Grasslands soil microbial communities from the Angelo Coastal Reserve, California, USA - 14_1009_05_40cm (SPAdes) (version 2) | ecosystem: Environmental > Terrestrial > Soil > Grasslands ... | reverse complement strand
GAGCGGCCGACTTCATGTTCTGCGACACGTGGGAGAAGCGCACGGTCTACGCGATCGAAGGCGTCTCGAAGCTCGCGCAGTACGCGTACGGGAAGCGCGTCATCTACGTCGACAAGCAGGCGATGGTGGTCGCCTACGAGGACATCTACGACAAGGCCGGCGAGCTCTGGAAGGTGTGGATCGACAACCACCAGTTCCGCGACCAGGCGTACCCGGGCGCGCGGAAGTACCCCGAGGAGCAGGACTTCTACGCGGGCCTCCTGATGCTCGACATGCAGCTGGAGCACGCCACCTACGTGCCCCATCCGGGCGTCGAGGGGCATGAAGGCTGGTTCTTCAACGAGGGCCCGAACGCGCGGACCGACGCGAGCAGCGCGGGCAGCGTCCCGGAGACCTTCTCGGTGGGCTCGCTGGTCGGGCGCGGGCACTGACTACTGTAGTGCCGTCCCTCGCCCGAGGCTCGCCACGGTCGCGATCAGCTCGTCGGCGTCGAAGGGCTTGGGGACGTGCATCTGGAAGCCCGCCGAGAGCGCCTGCTGGCGGTCCTCGGACCGCGCGTACGCCGTCAGCGCGACGGCGGTGAGGGGATGCCCCGGCGGCAGGCCGAGCGCGCGGATCTTCCGCATGAGCGAGTAGCCGTCCTCGCCCGGCATGCCGATGTCGCAGAGGAGGATGTCCGGCCACCAGCCCGCGAGTGTGGCGAGCGTCTCGGCGGCCGACTGGCATACCCGGACCTCGGCACCGTCCCACCGCAGGATCGCCTCGAGAACCTGGCAGGTGTCCGGATCGTCGTCGACCACGAGGACGCGGAGGCCGTCGAGCCGAGGGACCGTGCCCTTCGCGGCGGTCGGCGGCTGCGTCTCGGGCGGGCGCGCGGGCGCGCTCACAGGCCGGGCCGCAACCTGGAGCGGCAGCCGCACCGTGAAGGTGGCCCCCTGACCCTCGCCCGCGCTCTCCGCGCGCACGCTGCCCCCGTGCAGCTCGACGATGTGGCGGACGATCGCGAGGCCGAGGCCCAGGCCGCCGTGCGTCCCCCTGGTCGAGGCGTCGCCCTGCCGGAAGCGCTCGAAGACGTGTGGGAGGAAGGCGGGCGAGATGCCCTGGCCCGTGTCGCGCACCGAGAGCTCGACGTGCGTGTCGGCGGGCGCGAGCTGCACCTCGACGCGCCCGTGCTCGGGCGTGAACTTGATCGCGTTCGAGAGGAGGTTCCACGCCACCTGCTGGAGGCGCTGCGCGTCGCCCCGGATCGGGTGGACCCCCGGGTGGAAGGCCTTCACGACGCGAATGTCCTTGGCCATGGCCGCGGGCCGCACGGCCTCGATCGCCGGTTCGATCACGTCGGCGAGGCGTACCGCCTTCACCTCCAGGCGCATCTTCCCGCTGATGATGCGCGACACCTCGAGCAGATCGTCGACCAGGTGCACCTGGGCCCTCGCGTTGCGCTCGATCGCCTCGAGCGCGCGTACCACCCGGTCGGGATCGAGCGTGCCCCGCCTGAGCTGGCTCACCCAGGCGAGGATCGGGGTGAGCGGGGTACGGAGCTCGTGCGAGAGGGTGGCGAGGAACTCGTCCTTCAGGCGGCTCGACTCTTCCGCCTTGCGGTACAGCTGCGCATACTCGATTCCGAGCCCGATCCGGTCGGCGACGACCTGGAGGAGCTGGGCGTCGCCGCGATTGAACTGCCGGCGCTCGCGCGTGCCGACGTGGAGCACGCCGATCACCTGGCCCTCGAAGAGGATCGGCACGCCGAGGAGCGAGCGGATGCCCTCCTCGACCAGCACAGGATGGAGCACCTGCGCGGGATCCACGTCCTCGACGTCCTCGACGAAGATGGGTCGCCTCTCCGCCGCGACGCGACCGGCGAAGCCGCCGCTCACCCGGGTGCGGATGCGCCGCTCCTCCCCGAGCCCCTTGACCGCGCGCGTCACGAGCTCGTCGCCGTCGAGCAGCAGGATGGCCGCGGTGTCGGCACCCAGGAGCGTGCGCACGCGGACGAGGAGTTCGTCGAGGAGATGGTCGAGCGAGAGGTTTGCGAGCGCCGTGTTGATGACGGCTTCGAGCTGGCGGATGGCCTTGGCGTCCGCTCTGGGGCGAGAGCGAGGCCCGTGGGCCTTGGGGGAGGGGCTCCCCGTCTCCGGCCCGCGCACCTTCATGTGGCCGTCCTCGCTCCCTTCTTCCTTTAGATCTGCGTAACCCGGGGCACCGCTCACGTCAATGACGACTTGCCGGGGCCCCCTGCCTCCCGCGCAGGCTCCCGATCGACCCGGCGTGCGCCGCACCGCGGCAATCCGCCCCGGACGCCGCGCCCCCGGCAGGGTCAGCGGGCCGGATGGCTCAGGCGGTCAATAGCCGTCGATGGCCGCCAGCCGCTCGCGCTGGTACGCCGGGTCCCCGAACGCCACCTCGTTCCAGCGCGCGCGCTTGAACCAGAGGTGGAGGTCGTGCTCCCACGTGAACCCGATCCCGCCGTGCATCTGCACCGAGCGGTTGACGGTGCGGCTGTAGACGTCCCCGAGGCGCGCCTTCGCCATCGCCGCCGCGCGCGCGGCCTCGCGCGGGCGGCGGTCGAAGGCGTACGCCGCGTGCCACACCAGCGAGCGCGACGGCTCGACCTCGGAGACCATCTCGGCCGCCATGTGCTTCAAGGCCTGGAACGAGCCGATCGGCCGGCCGAACTGCTGGCGCACCTTCGAGTACTCGACCGCCATCTCGAGCGCCCGCGTGGCGCCGCCCAGGCTGTCGGCGGCGATGCCGAGCGCGCCGAGGTCGAGCAGGCGGGCGAGGAGCGGCCAGCCCGCGCCCTCGCGCCCGAGGAGCGCCGTGCGTTCGAGGGCGACGTCACGGAAGTGGACCTCGCCCACGCGGCGCGTGAGATCGATGGTCTCTGCGGGCCGCACGCGCACGCCGGGGGCGCTCGCTTCGACCAGGAAGAGCGACACGGCGCTCCGCCCCGTGCGCGCGGCGACGAGCAGCAGCTCCGCCCCCGGCACGCCCATGACGAAGAGCTTCGTGCCGCCGAGCCGCCAGCCGTCGCGCGCGCGGCGCGCGGCGAGCGTGATACCCCCCGGGTCGTGGCGGTCGCTCTCCTCCAGGTAGGCGAGGGCGGCGAAGCACTCACCCGTGACCAGGCGCGGGAGCCAGGCCTTGCGCTGCACCGCCGAGCCGGCGCGCAGGAGGGCGTGGGTCACCAGCTGCGTCGGCAGGAACGGCCCCGGTGCGGCCGCGCGCCCGAGCTCCTCGAGCACGAGCGCCAGGTCGAGCGTCGAGAGGCCGAGCCCGCCGTCCGTCTCGGGCACGACGAGCCCCATCCAGCCGAGCTCGGCCATCTTGGCGTAGAGCGCGCGCGGCACGCCGTCGGGCGCCTTCGCGGTCTCGCGCACGAGCGCGGGCGGGCACTCGCGCGCGAGGAACTCGCGCGCCGCGCGCTGGAGGGCCTCCTGCTCCTCGGAGAGGCCGAAGTCGATCACCTTCCCCGCGCCTCGCGCGGCATGCCGAGCCCGCGCTCGGCGATGATGTTCTTCTGGATCTGCGAGGTGCCGCCGCCGATGATGAGGCCGAGCGAGTACATGAAGTCGGTCGGCCACACGCCGGCGTCGCGCACGCGCGGGTCGCGCTTGTGGAGCGGCCCGTACGAGCCCAGGATGTCGAGCGCCGCCTGCGCGATGTCGTGGTTCAGCTCGGTCGTCACCAGCTTGTTGACCGAGGCCGAGATGCCGGGCGGCCGCTTGCGGAGCGCGTCGGTCAGCTGCCGATAGGCCTCGAGCTTCATGGTCTCGACGCGGATGGCGAGGTCGGCGAGGCGCTGACGGACGACGGGGTCCTTGCTCGCCGGCCCGCCGTTTCGCCGCTGCGTGCGCGCGAGCCGCACCAGCTTCTGGAAGGTCTGCTGCGTGCGCATGGTCGAGCCCAGCATGTTGCGCTCGTGGGCGAGGGTGGCGTTCGCCACCTGCCAGCCGGCGTTCAGCTGCCCCACCAGGTTCGCGCGCGGCACGCGCACGTCCTCGAAGAAGACCTCGTTGAAGCCGGCGTCGCCCGTCATCTGCACGAGCGGGCGCACGCTGATGCCGGGCGTCTTCATGTCGATCAGGAGGTAGGAGATGCCGGCGTGCTTGGGCGCGTCGGGGTCGGTGCGCACCAGGCAAAACATCCAGTCGGCGTACTGCGCGTTGGAGGTCCATACCTTCTGCCCGTTCACGACGAACTCGTCGCCGCGGAGCTCCGCGCGCGTGCGGAGCGACGCCAGGTCCGAGCCCGAGCCCGGCTCCGAGTAGCCCTGGCACCAGATCTCCGCGGCGGTGAGGATGCTCGGCAGGTGACGGCGCCGCTGCTCCTCGCTGCCGTGCTGGATGAGCGTCGGCCCGACCATCGAGATGCCGAGGAGGCCGATCAGCCCCGGGGCCCGGGCGCGTACCATCTCCTCGTTGACGATCGTCTGGCGCATGACGTCGGCGCCCTGGCCGCCGTACTCGCGCGGCCAGGCGAGGGCCAGGTAGCCGGCCGCGTGGACCTTCCGCTGCCAGGCCTTGGCCTCGGCGATGCGGCGCGGATCGCCGAACTCGACCGGGCGCTCGTCGCGCTGGCGCCGGGGGACGTTTCGCTTGAGCCAGGTCCGGACCTCGCGCTCGAAGGCCAGCTCGTCCGGCGTGTACGTGAGATCCATGGCCGGGTCGGTAGCATTTCGCTGCCCGGCTGGCTACCCTCGGGGCGCTCCATGGTGACCGATCCACGCGTGGTGCGCGGCATGCAGGCCCAACTCGCAAGCTGGCGGAGCCGGATCACGGGCGGTGCGGCGCGGGTCGGGTGGAAGATCGGCTTCAACTCGCCGGCGGCGCAGCAGCAGCTCGGCCTCGACGGCACGGTGGTCGGCCATCTGACGCAGGCGACCGTGCTCGCGCCCGGGACGAGCCACTCGCTCGCCGGCTCCCACCTGGTGTGTGCCGAGCCGGAGGTCGCGATCCACCTCGGACGGGACGTGCCGGCACGCGCCGGCGGAGAAGCGGCCCGCGCCGCGATCGCCGCGCTCGGCGCGGCGATCGAGCTGGTCGACATCGACCGGCCTCTGGACGACCTGGAGGCGATCCTGGCCGCCAACGTCTTCCATCGAGCGGTGGTGCTCGGGCCGCCCCGGAGCGAGCGAGCCGGCGGCGCGCTCGGGGGCGTGACCGCGCGGGCGTTCCACAACGGCGATCAGGTCGCCAGCGTGGAGGCGGCGGCCGCCGCCGGCGATCTCTCCGCGGTGGTGCGCCACGTCGCCGACTGGCTCGCCGCCTTCGGCGAGCGGCTCTGCGCCGGCGACCGCATCATCTGCGGATCGCTCACGCCCCCGATCTGGGTGAAGCCCGGGGACCGCGTGCGGGTGGATATCGGGCCGCTCGGGGCCGTCGAGATCGCGCTCACGGCGTAGGCGGGAAGGGGTAACTTCGATGGCCGAGCGTGTCGATGCGGACGTCTGCGTCGTCGGCGCCGGGTACGCAGGGCTCACCGCCGCGCGTCGGCTGGCCGGCGCGGGCAGGTCGGTCATCGTCCTGGAGGCGCGTGATCGCGTCGGGGGTCGCATCTGGACACACCATCTGTCCGACGGCTCCACCATCGATCGCGGAGGCGCGTTTCTCGCTCCGGGACACGACGCGATCCACGGGCTCGCGAAGGAGGTGGGCGTCTCCACGTACAAGACGTGGACGAAGGGCGACCATCTCCTGATCGGCGGGGGACGCACGCGCCGTTACCGCGGCCTCATCCCGAAGATCGGCCCGCTTGCGGTCGCGAGCATCGCCTGGGCGCAGGTGAAGCTCGACTGGATGGCGAGGCAGGTCCCCGTCGACGCCCCGTGGACCGCGACGCGTGCCGCCGAGTGGGACGCGCGCACGATCGCCTCGTGGCTCGAGCGCTGCGGAATCCGGAAGGGCGTCGCACGGGAACTCTTCGAGATGTCCGTGCGCGGGTTGTTCACGACCGACTTGAACGACGTGGCACTTCTCGATCTGCTCTTCCTGATCCGCTCGGCGGGAGGCTTCAGCACGCTGATGTCGATCGAGGGCGGGTACCAGGAAAACCTCGTCGTCGGCGGCGCCGGGTCGATCGCGCGACGGGTGGCGGACGATCTCGGAGATCGGGTGCGCTTGAATGCGCCGGTCCGTTCGATCACCCAACGCGGGGACGCGCTTCTGATCGAAGCGAGCGACGTGGTCGTCTCGGCGCGGACGGCGGTGGTCGCCGTGCCGCCGGCGCTCTCCCTCGAGATCGTGTTCGACCCTCCGCTGCCGGAAGACCGTGTCGCGCTCTACCGGCATGCCGTCGCGGGTCCGGAAACGAAGACGATCGTCGTCTACGACGAGCCCTTCTGGCGGAGCGATGGCTTCAGCGGCCAGACGGCCGGGCCGGGCACGGCGGCCGAAGTGACGCTCGACGCAACGCCCGCGTCGGGCGGGCCAGGGGCGATCGCCTCGTTCACCTTCGGACCGGTCGCGGAGCGATTCGATGCTCTCGACGCGTCCGAGCGACGCAGGGCAGTCCTCGACGAGCTCGGAGCTAGGCTCGGACCCCGGGCCGCGTCACCGGCGGAGTTCATCGAGACGTCTTGGTGGAAGGAGGAATGGACGCGCGGCTGTTCGATGGCGCATTTCCCGCCGGGGATCCTCACGCGCTACGGGCGGCTGCTCCGGGAAGCGTTCGGGCGCATTCACTGGGCCGGGACCGAGACGGCGACCGTCTCGCACGGGGCGATCGACGGCGCCGTGCGGTCGGGCGAGCGGGCGGCCGCCGAGATCCTCGATCGCTTCTGAAGGACGATAGCGGAAATTAGGATGAGCCACGGGGACCTTTTCGCTTGACGCCGGGCCTGTGCTAGGACGAACCTCCTGCCCCAGGGAGGAGCGGACCATGAAGCGCACACTCTGTGTCGTTGGACTTGCAGCACTCTGCCTGACGTGGGTCGCGCCGGCGGCTGCTCAGTGCGGAACGACGACCACCACCAGCACTACGACGACCACGCTCATGACGGGTTGTCCCCTGCCAGCAACCGGCCAGACGACGTGCTGGGACAGCAGTGGGAACGTGATTCCGTGCGCGGGCACCGGCCATGACGGTGACCTGCGGAAGGGCGCACCGCTCGCCTACGTGGACAACGGCAACGGGACGATCACTGACGTGAACACCGGGCTCATGTGGGAGAAACAGAGCAACGACGGCTCCGTCCACGCCGTCGGCAACACCTACACGTGGGACCAGGCGTTCTCGGGGCACGTGGCGACGCTCAACACGATGAGCTTCGCCGGGCACACCGACTGGCGGGTGCCGAACTACAAGGAGCTGGTGAGCATTCTGAACCTCCAGAACGTCAGTCCACCAGCGGTGTCACCGGCCTTCAACAACTGTTCGTCGGGGTGCACCGTACTGACTTGTAGCTGCACCTCGCCGTACTACTACTGGTCATCTACGTCCTGGGCTTTCGGCCCGACGTACGCGTGGTTCGTGGACTTCTTCCACAGCGGCGGCGGCGTGGACGCAAACGGTAAGGGCAACGGCTACGCCGTGCGAGGGGTGCGGGGCGGCTCGTGATCGAAAATTCGCGCTGTGACTTGACCCGCCGAGGCCGCGCGTGCCGTCCGTGACGGCGAACTGTCCCGTGCAGTCCTCCGTCGCGGCGCCCGGTGAGGCAGATAGCGGAATTCGGGTTCGGGCGACATTACGCCCGAACTGGGACGTTCGCGTGTAGGCCCCTACGTCCGTAGGACGGCGGCGTCAAGGGCGGTGCGCGCTGGGCCGCGTGCGCAACCCGGCGGGGGAGCAGGGGGCGGCAGCGGACGGCTGGTCGGCCGGAGAAACCGGAGGAGGGCGGTCGTTTAGTGCACGGTCGCGCGCGACGACACTATAGGCGGATCAGGGTGCGGGCTCGCAGCCGTGGATGACGAGCGATTCGAGGAATCGCGACGCGATTTCCGGGCCCGTCGGATGATCCGCTGTCGTCGCGACCACGACGACGGCTCGGTCGGCAGGGGCGTAGCGCCGGATGACGACATCGACCGCGCGGCCGGCGCGGCTGATCCGGATCCGGCTCTCGCGACCGGGGCACCGACCGAGCATGAGCGCGCGCGTGCCCATGAGCTCCGCGGGGCTCTGCCACGAGCGCTCCGCGAGCCAGTCGTTGACCTGCGCCTGTCCGCCCGTACTCGTAGGCTCGAAGTCACACTGCACGCTGTATGCGTACCCGACGCCGAGCGTCAGGAGATAGCCCTCGCTGCGCGCGAAGCCGGGTGCAGGGCGATCATCGGATTCGCGCTGCGGCGCCCCTGGCATCTCGAAGCGGAGCCCGCACGCCGACGATTCCAGGACCTGCCACGCCGCCGGCCGTGGCGGGGGAAGGCGCTGGGACGCGCAACCGAGGACAACGGTCAAGAGCGCGCCCGGCGGACCGAGCAGCCGTACCGCACGCACGGCGTCACCGCTCGTAAGGCGTCAGCACCCGCACCGTTTCGGCGGGCGCCGCCGTGATGGAACCCCACCATCTGCGCCACCTCGGCGCGCGGGATGCGCTCGTGACGACGATCAGCTTGGTGCCCCCCCTCGATGAAAGAGACATAAACGGGATTGCCGCCCGAATTGCGTCCTTACCAGAGCGCCGGCCTTCCGTCACGACGCACTGCAGAACGGCTATCCCCGGGTAGTGTCCTAAAGGACACTACCTATCCCCGGCGGTCTGGCTGAAGTGCGGCTATCAGACGAGCCGTGAACGTTCGCGACTGGTCCTCGCGGACATCAGCGACGGAACGCCCGCCGCCCCCAGTCACCGAACCGTCACCGCGCTCGCCTGTGCGGGCTGCGTCGCGAGGCCGGCAACGCGGCGGAACACGATGGCGGAAATTAGGGCCGTTTTCGGGTTCGGGCGCCCGAACTCGGACGTTCGCGGACCCCTACGTCCGTAGGACGGCGCGACGGTCAGAGTCATGATCCGTCGTTACGGAGCGACGGGCGGCGCGATAGTCGCGATCAGGAGGAGATCGGGGCGATACCCCCTTTATGGGTCTTATCTTCGCCCAGATCGATGCGACCAGAAACGGACGCACGATCCAGAAGCTACTGACAATCAGTGCGCCGAGGACCAGCAGCTGGAGAATGGTACGCGCAAGGTCTGGCGGCCGGTCGGCGTGCATTCTCTCCGCCTCCATACGGTCAGCCGAGGAGGTCGAGCGCCTGCTGCTCGTGCGGGGCGGGCACCGGCAGGACGCGCTCGCAGAACTGGCGCATGCGGCCGGGCGTGTGACACCGTCGTGGCTTTCGCGGCTCTATTTGGGCCTCCGGCTGGCGCAGCGACGATCCGAGCCGCTGGCCATCCACAAGTTCATCGGGCGGCGCCCGATCTTCGCCTTCGGCAACTCCGACGGGACCTGCAGATGTTGCAGTGAACGGCGGCCGGCAAAGGTGCGCGCCTGATGCGGATCGTCCACCAGACGGACGCCGAGCGTCAATGGGCCTACGACCGGACATCTTCTGGGGGAATCCACTCAGACCCCGGCTCCCGCGAATGGCACGATATGGCAAGACACCGATTCCGCCCCCGCGGTAGATGTCAACGTCCTCCCCTTCCTTGCGCCCCACGGGGGGGCGTCATCGATGTCATGGAGAGGAAGGAGTTGATCATACGTCGAGCGCCTCTGGTAGTAATCGCGGCAGGCGGCCGATCGTAGGAAGTGAACGAGCGGCCACGCCGCAGTCCTGCGAGGTTGGTGCGAAGCGAAGGCACCAGATCTGAACCCGAGCTGACTGTCGCTATCGAGCGGCGTGCAAAGGAGACCTCATGTCAAGAACATGCAAGGCGGCTCTCATCGCCCTCGCCCTCGGCGCGGCACCGGTGTTGGCGCAGCCCACGGCGAAGAAGCCGAACATCCTGGTGATGTTCGGGGACGACATCGGCTACTGGAACGTCAGCGCCTACAACCGCGGGATGATGGGCTACCGCACGCCCAACATCGACAGCCTCGCGAAGGAAGGCGCGATCTTCACCGACGCATATGCCCAGCAGAGCTGCACGGCCGGGCGAGCGGCGTTCATCACCGGCCAGTCCCCGATCCGCACCGGCCTGCTGAAGGTGGGCCTCCCGGGCGCTCCCGAAGGGCTCTCCGACAAGGACCCGACGATTGCCAACCTGCTCAAGGCGCAAGGCTACGCGACCGGCCAGTTCGGCAAGAACCACCTGGGCGACCGCAACGAGTTCATCCCCACGGTCCACGGCTTCGACGAGTTCTTCGGCAACTTCTACCACCTGAACGCCGAAGAGGAGCCCGAGAACCCCGACTACCCGAAGAATCCCGCGTTCAAGGAGCGGTTCGGCCCGCGCGGCGTGTTCCACTGCTACGCGACGGCCACGGCGAGCACACTCCCCGACGACGGCCGCTTCGGGAAGTGGGGCAAGCAGAACTGCGAGGACACGGGCCCGCTCACGAAGAAGCGCATGGAGACGATCGACGAGGAAGTGCTCGCCGCCACCACCAAGTTCATCGACAAGAGCCAGCAGGACGGCAAGCCCTGGTTCGTCTGGTTCAACACGACGCGCATGCACATCCACACCCACCTCAAGCCGGAGTCGCAGGGGAAGACGGGGCTCGGAACATATCCGGACGGCATGGTCGAGCATGACGGCCAGATCGGGCAGCTCCTGAAGAAGCTGACCGACCTGGGCGTCGCCGAGAACACGATCGTGATCTGGACGACCGACAACGGGGCCGAGGTATTCAGTTGGCCCGACGGCGGCACGACGCCGTTCCGTGGCGAGAAGAACTCCAACTGGGAGGGCGGCTATCGCGTGCCGCTGATCGTGCGCTGGCCCGGCGTGATCAAGCCGGGCACCGAAGTCAACGAGATCATCTCCCATGAGGACTGGCTGCCGACGCTGCTGGCCGCCGTGGGCCAGCCCAACGTGAAGGAGTCGGCGCTGACCGGCCTGGCGGCAGGCGGGGTGACCTACAAGGTCCACCTCGACGGGTACAACCTGCTGCCATCTCTCAAGGGCGAGGCGAAGGAGTGGCCGCGCAAGGAGTTCGTCTACTGGACCGACGACGGCGAACCCGCCGGTTTGCGTTTCGAACAGTGGAAAATGGCCTTTCTCGACCAGCGCGCGATGGGTTTCACCGTCTGGCAGGATCCACTGGTGGATCTGCGGTTGCCCAAACTGTTCAACCTCCGCTCGGATCCGTTCGAGCGCGCCGACAAGGAGTCCGCCAACTACGCGGACTTCCGGGTCGATCACGCGTTCCTGATAGGTCCAGCCATTGGGTACACCGCCCAGTGGATCCAGAGCTTCAAGGACTTCCCGCCGCGTGCGAAGCCCGGCTCCTTCAACCTCAGCCACGTCATGGAGAAGCTGACCAAGCCAGCGCAGTAGGCCGAGCAGGCGTCACGACACCTCGTGAAGGCGGCGGGGGCCTTCCCCGCCGCTCGTCTCTGCCGCCATTCGCCAACCTGGGTGCCCGGATCAACGTCGCCCTCGACCGGTTGCTAGACTGACGGCACCCATGTCGCGACGAGCACACCGACTGAAATCGCGGGACGCGCCGGTCGCGCCCGCCGTGGATCATGCGACGGGGTGGCACGGGGCCCAGGCTCTACCCGTTGCGGCAATTCTCTTCGCTTCCGGCACTGCGGCGCTCGTATACGAGACGCTCTGGGTCAAGCAGCTCGGCCGGGTGGTCGGTGTCGAGGTCCATGCCGTCTCGATCGCGCTCAGCGCCTTCTTCGGGGGCCTCGCCCTGGGAGGCGCCTCGCTCGGTCGCCTCGCCGACCGCGTGGCGCGCCCCGTGAGGCTGTACGCGCAGCTCGAGGCCGGCGTCGCGGCGCTCGGCGTCCTCTCGACGCTGGCGCTCGCCCGCTCGGCGCCGCTCTTTGTCGCGCTCCAGGACACGGTCGGTCCGCTCGCCTGGGCGCTTCCGTTCGGCTTGGTGGGCCTGCCGGCCTTCCTGATGGGCGGCACGCTACCGGCCTTGCTGCGGTCGTTGCATCCAAACGCCGACGCCGTAGCGCCCGCCACCGGCGTCCTCTACGCTGCCAACACCGCCGGCGCGGTCGTTGGCACGCTCGCGACGGCGTTTCTGCTCGTGCCCGCCTTCGGCATCAAGGGCACGGGCTTCTTCGCGGCTGCCCTCGGCCTCGCGGTCGCGGCGGCGGCTCTCGTCCTCGATCGGCGTCTCGGGGTCCGCACCGCGGTCACCCCCGTGCCGCCGGTGGCGTCGGCACCGGGCGCGCTTCGCGATGCGCGCATCGCCCTCGCCCTCTACGCCGCGGCCGGCGGGGTGGCCCTCGGCTATGAGGTCGTCTGGTCCGAGCTCCTCGTCCAGTTCCTGAGCACCCGGAGCTACGCGTTCGCGGTGATGCTCGCCACCTACCTCTCGGGCCTCGCGCTCGGCAGCTTTCTCTTTGCCCGCCTCGGCGCGCGCGCTCGCGATCCCTGGCGGCTGTTGGGCGTCCTGCTGGCCGGCGCGGGCGCGAGCGCCCTGGCGATCGTCATGCTGCTTGGCCCGTGGCTGCCGGACGCCCAGACCTTCGCGGGGATGTGGGCGATGCGCGCGACGGAACGCGAGACGGTCGAGGTCGCGGCGCGCTTCGCGGTGGCCGCAGTCGTGGTGCTGCTCGTGCCCACGACGCTCCTCGGCGCGGCCTTCCCGGCTGCGGCCCGGCTGATCGCGAGCGCGCACCGCGTCGGCCGGGACGTCGGGACGACCCTCGCGTTGAACACCGCCGGTGGGATTGCGGGCACGTTCCTCACCGGCTTCGTTCTCGTACCGTGGTTTGGGCTCGCCCGCTCGCTCGGATGCCTGGCAGTCGCGGGTGCGTTGCTCGGTGCGGTCGCAGTGCTGAAGGGCGGCCGCGGGCGCATCAGCGCGTGCGTCGGCGCGACGACGATGGTGCTCGCCGTCCTGGGCCTGGCGCTTGGGCCGCGCGACAAGCTGGGTACCCTGCTGGCCGAGCAGCGGGGCGGGACGCTGGTCTTCTACGCGGAAGACACCGGCGGGACCGTGGCCGTCCTCGAACAGAAGGCGGGCCATGGGAGCTTCCGTCGGCTCTACATCCAGGGCGTTTCGAACTCCGGCGACGCGCCGCCGTCCAGGCGCTACATGCGTCTCCAGGCGCTCCTGCCGCTGCTGATTCACAGTGGCGAGCCGCGGACCGCCCTGGTGGTGGGCTTCGGCACCGGCATTACGGCGGGCGCACTCCTCGCCGATTCGGGATTGAAGACGCGGGTCGTGGCCGAGCTTCTCCCCTCCGTCGTACGCGCGGCCACGTTCTTCTCTGGCAACCAGGGCGCGGCGACTGATCCCCGCATCGAGATCCGTATTGGCGACGGCCGGCAGGAGCTCCTGCGCCACTCCCAGCGCTACGACCTCATCACACTCGAGCCACCACCGCCGTCCGCAGCCGGCGTCGTGAACCTCTACTCGACGGACTTCTACGAGCTGTGCCGGACCCGGCTGCAACCGGGCGGACTGATGGCGCAGTGGTGGCCACTGCCGACCCAGAACGATGAGGACTCGCGCTCCCTCGTCCGCAGCTTCCTCGACGTGTTCCCAAACGCGACCGCCTGGAGCACGGATATCTACGAGGTGCTGCTCGTCGGATCGTCGAGCCCCATCGAGCTGGACGGCGAGCGAATCGCCGGGCGCTATTCGCAGCCCGGGGTGCGGTCCGTGCTCGCGGAGGTAGGCATCGAGTCGCCGGAGGCGCTTTTGGCCACGTGGGTGACCGATCGGACCGGGCTCGAGCGCTTCGCGAGGGACGCGTTGCCGGTGACCGACGACCGCCCGCTGATCGAACACGCGTCGTGGGTGCGCCGCGGCGAGATCCGGCGGGTGCTGCCCCGGCTCCTCGCTCTCGCGACCGACGTGCCGCTCCCCGTAGGCGACCGACTGCGCCCGGCGGTAGAAGCGGAGCGCCGCGAGCTGCTCGGCTTCTACCGCTTCTCCCTCCACGCATTCGCCGGCGAGCCGGACGAGGCCGGGGCCGCTCTTCGAGAAGTCCTGGCCCACGACTCGCGCAACCCGTACTACCTCTGGGTGGCCTATGGAAGGCAGTGAGGGCAGGACCTCTCGCCGGGCGCCGGGTTCCAGACGATGTGAACCTTGCCGCGAAGACCGGCAGTGCTGGCTGGGGTTGAACGCTCGCGAGTTGCGGCCTCTCTCGATTCTCGCCAGCGGAGATTAGGGCCGTTTTCGGGTCCCGGCGACATAACGCCCGGACTCGGACGTTCGCGTGTGACCCCCTACGTCCGTAGGACGGGGGCGTGAGGGCGGTGCGCGCCGGGGCGCGTGCGCAGCCCGGCGGGGGTGGATGACGATGCTGGAGCCGGACACCATGGGGCGGCGGCGGCGCTTCCGCGCCTGGATCTTCACTGCCGTCCGCTCGCGCCACCGCTTCGTCTACCCGTGCTTCGCCGAGACGACGCACGCCGTCTCGGCGACCGTGAGCTCCCGTTTGCGCGCCGCGATCACGTGCGGGTCGGCAGTGAGGCTGAAGGCGAGCGCGGGCTCCGGGATGAGCCGCATGAGCGCCGTCTCGAGCCAGGGCCGGCGCACCAGGGGATGCGGGAAGGTGAGCAGATCGTAGAAGTAGCGGTCGAGGACCACGACCTCCCCGCGCACCAGGCGCGGGCGGACGTGGACCAGGTAGCGCAGCCACTTGTCGGCCAGGATGTGCAGCAGCCCGCGCAGACGCTGGCGGCGGTCGACGTCCTTGAGCGGCTTCGGCGTCCCAGGGGACGCGAGCCGCTTGCGGATCTTCTGGCTCAGCCGGCGCGTGGGGTGAGCGGCGGACGCGCGGGCAACGCGAGCGTGGCGGACCACGATCCGACGGGGCACGCCGAGGTGCGCGCCCTCCGTGCCGCGGCCGCGGCGCTCGGAAACCACCGGCTCTCGGGCGCCGTTCTGTACGTGACGGTCGAGCCCTGCGTCATGTGCATGGGCGCGGCCATCCAGGCACGGATCGCGCGACTCGTCTACGGCTGCGCCGACCCGCCGCCGGCTCGCTCTTCGACCTCGCGGCCGATCCACGCCTGAATCACCGCATCCGCGTCACTGCCGGGGTGGCGGGGGACAGGTGTCGTACGCTGCTCCAGGACTTCTTCCGCACGCGCCGCGGCAGCGCGATGTAGCGCGCCCTCGACGGGCGATCCGACCGCTGACTCTGGCGGTCCCCCCCGACCGCTGTGCTACTCACGGTCGCCCTGGAGACGCGCATGAGCCTGGTTGAAACGGCACGACTCGAAATCGTGTGAGCCCTCGTGGCTCCGGGGTTCGAATCCCCCCTCTCCGTTCGGAAAAATCCACTACTTCGCCGCCCCCTGCAATTAGGCACGCGCGATGGTTCGCGTCGGCCTCCCCCACGAGCAGTTCTCCCGGCACGGCGTTGCGGCGACCATATTCGTCCGCGAGACGCGCTTCCATGTAAGCCGCCGCCCGCCTCGTAAGCGTGGCGGAGCAGCCCGACGGCTCAGCCTCCGCCGGCCTCCCGCACGATGCGCAGCACGGGCCGCCAGCTGGCCGCGGGGTGCTCTCGGCTGGCAAAGGCCATGCCGTTGCTGCCGTTGCTCGTGATGGCAAGCGTATAGAACCCAGCGTCGCTCGTGAAGG